>Ga0193725_1000343_pt1 | contig 14244 bp, 12 predicted proteins | sample H2a2metaG_FD_143058 | JGI IMG/M metagenome (GOLD analysis project Ga0193725, IMG submission 143058) | Soil microbial communities from a riparian zone of the East river system, Colorado, United States - H2a2 | ecosystem: Environmental > Terrestrial > Soil > Riparian zone | place: USA: East River... | reverse complement strand
CCTCCACTCCTTCGTTTTACTTCAACCAGAAATTGCTCGTACACACGCGGCAATATGGTTATTGCGTTCGCGTAAGTTCTCATGGTTCATCCTTTAAAGTCTTCGACTAAGATGAACACTCACGAACCGTATCGCTGGATTGATTAGATAGAGTCTGTCATGTTAGCTCGAATGCACTTGACCACCATAAAGGCTGGTGCTAAAACCGCCCTTCAACCAATGCGAGCTGTTCGCGACGCCAGCGTATACGTAAATTTCTCAAAATATCCTACGTGATGGCTCTTTGCATCTCAGCTTGACGCCGCTCCCAAAGCCGAAGGTTAGATTCGAACCCAGAGGCGAAACCGATGCAGATTTTGAATAAGCTAAGCGTCTATATCGCTGGACCGTTGTTTAACGAAATGGAGTTGGAGCGCAACCGGCAGATGAAGGTATTCATTAATAGTCTAGGCTTTGATGCGTACCTCCCTCAAGAAGATGCGGGGACCTATTTTGACTTGATGACTACCGAAAGCAAGAACGAAGTAAGGAAAAGACTATTTCAACTTGACGCAAGGGCAGTGAAAGAGTGCGACATCATTCTCTGCCTGTTTGATGGTCGGGTTCCAGATGAGGGAACCTGTATAGAGTTAGGAATGGCGTATGCCTGGGACAAACTGTGTATTGGATACAAAACAGATAATCGCGCAATGGATGTGCATGGGGATGACAATCTCATGATCGAAGGCTGCATAGAAAGTCGTATGGTTGGGTCTCTACCAGACTTGCGTGACTTGCTGCTCGATCTAAATGTCAAATGGCTTAATGGGAATTTCAATCAGAGTAGCATTGGCCGAGTCGCCCAAGATCAGCCTCTATCATGAGAACAGTGCTTAGGGTTGCGACGGCTAGAAGTTGGTGTTTAGCTCAAGCTTAAGCTGGTCTTTCAACGTTGGTGACGAATTTTGACGGGGGTTACAGATTTTGATTGTCGTCGTTGTATTGACTCTCTTTTTAGCTTTCAAACAGTTCATTGCCCTAGTTGACATATTACATTTTTACCGCTTCCATAAGCGAAAGACCTCGAAAGTACCATCCGTTCCAAAAGACAATCCCACCGTAATAGTTGTAATCCCAGCGCTTCTCGAACAGCATATTATTGCAGAAACGGTTTCCTATTTTTCCGCATTCCGATCAATTCAGATTGTTATTGTAACCACTGAGCGGGAAGAAAAATTATGGGTCCTTCCAAGTACTGCAGAGGTCCTTGCCGGTCTAGCGCCTGCGTTCAGTTTTGTGCGGGTCCATTTCCCATACCGCCAAGGAACAAAGGCAGATCAGCTTAATTATGTAGCAATGCGATTCTCAGAATTGCTTCCGATGCACGATGCACAAAATAGTTTCTTTGCCATTTATGACGCCGATTCCCGGCCGCACCCAAGGACGTTTGATCAGTTTATTTTGTCATACGCTTCCAATCGTGATCGCAACATATTTCAACAGTCCTCGGTCTTCTACGAGAATTATGATTCTCTTGGTTCCGCAACCACAAGTAAGATACTCAAGGCTTTTTTGCGAGCGCAAGCAGTATTACAAACTCGATTTACTGTAGCCTACGAAATCCCGCGACTTCTCAACCAACTGGAGTATTACAACAAAAAGTTGACGTGGCGCTCAGCCTTGGGAAGTCTAACCTACGCACATTGCGTTGGGCATGGCCTGTTCGTTCGAGTTAGCTTTTTACAACGTGTCAATTTTCCTGCCGGATCATCGGTAGAGGACATGTTCTACGGATTCATTCTGAATTGTTTGAACGAGCCGATTACTCCAATACCAATACTCACTAACAGTGAGATGCCTTCCACACTTAGCACTTTGTTCTTCCAGAGAACTCGGTGGTTTCTTGGTCCAGCAAGATTCCTAACATACTTAAAATATGTACGAGCAAACTATTCACATTTATCGTCGCTCACAAGGTGCGTAGTAGTGTCAGCCTTTTGCTTTCACAATGCACTCAACTGGGCTCTTACATCTCCGATCTACCTCCTGATTAATTTGGCCGTACTCTATACGATGGCTTCAATCTTGATTGGCAGAGCAGGTGCGGTTAACTGGGTTGTCCTATTCGCCTCGTTTCTGGTCACGCTTTTTTACCTAGTTGGCCTGGTGCTTCTTCTTAGGAATTTCTCGCTGACGATCACCTTTGCCGGCCAAGCACAGAAAAGAACAACTCCCCGAAGGCACGGGTTTGGTGTAATTCTTACGTTTCCGTTAGTGCTCTTGCTCCATAGTATTCCTGCTTATTACTGCATTTTCTCAATGTTGTTTGGGAAGGCGCAGATTCAGTATTCCAAGACAGATCGGTCATGAGTAAACACCCATTAATCATAGCCTTAGAAGGGCCTTGCCTTGCAGGCAAGACTACTATGATAGAAAGGCTGCGAACGACGTTTGAATCGGCTGGTTGGTCGGTCTTCTGTGTTCCAGAATATACAGTCTATGCTGGTGGTCATAAGAATCTACCCGATCTCTATCCAAAAAACGATCTGGCTGCAAAAAACAACGCGGAGTTCTTAGTTGATCTTGAAAATGAACGGCTCAAAGATGTGCAAGCGTGGACTGTCGAACACTATGGCACCAGAGAATCGGTTGTTCTTGTAGATCGACTTCTGTTCAGTTGCCTGTTCGTCCAGAGGCGAACGGGAGACAAGGTTGGATACGACGTTCTCCTGCAAGCCGCAAAATCAAGGAGAATGATCGTCCCACACTTAACGGTCTTCTTGCGGATCAGTGCTAGCGCTGAAGAGTACGAGAGTCGTTTAAGCACGCGTAAACTCTTTTCCAATTGGGAAGTGATCTACAGCCCAGTTGGTTACGAAGAGTTTTTCATCAATATTTACCAAGAGATACTCTCTGCCAGCCCCAAGTGCTATGATTCTGTCAGCATTGACAGAATCATAGCCGACGTTTACCAGAAAGCACTGGAGGTAATACGCAATGGCAGCACTCACTAAGTTCGTTTTGAAGCCTACCGTCTATTGTTTTCACAAATGCAGTTATTGTGACCCGCGACAGGATTTTTATCAGCCTATGATTAAATCCAAAGCATCGCATATGCCTTTTGATTTGGCTAAAACGGTGTTGGAGGATGCCTATAGTCTCGGGATGAAGCAATTCCAGCTGAGCGGAGGGGATCCACTCATCTATCCGCACTTGGTTGATTTGCTCCACACCGCGAGTTCCTACAACGGGGTGTTTGTTTTCATGAACTCTGTCGGCACTGCGCTTACGAGGGAGTATGCTCAGGATATTCTAGGAGCTGGCTTGGGTGCTTGGAACATATCATTAGACTCGCCGCATGCCGAAGTGCACAACCCACTGCGCGGAGTGAACAACGCTTGGCAGGCATCAATGGATGCGCTGGCGTTACTTTCGGATTTGAAGAAGAGCGACAGTCGATTCAAGGATTTAGGAATAAATTTTCAAACCGTCATAACGCGCCACAACTACAAGGACTTCCCAGAGTTGATTCGGTTTAGCTTAGCCTTGGGAATAGAATCCATTTACTTCATGAACATCCAAGGCGATCTTGAGAACAAATTCCTTCTTTCGTTATCACAGATTCAGGAATTCAAGGAACATACAGTGCCGGAGATGATCAATGTCCTTCGAGAAAACGGGGTGGACCAGGTGGTGCAAGAGAACGCAGTACGGGTCCTTTCAAGCTTCTTTTCCACTGAAACCAACACCATCGAAAATTATGCAAAGGGCATCTACTGGAACAGTTTTGAGGCAGTGAAGGCCGCGTGTGCTGTTCCTGATTATTACGCGCTGGTTGAGCCGAATGGCGACGTTCTTCCTTGTTGTCTCGTGGAAATGTCGCATACCGGCATCGTCGGTAATGTGTTTAAGAATTCTTTGAAGGAAATCTGGACTGGGGAGCAGTTCACGCGGTTCCGTGAAAACCGAATACCATATTGCGTCAGGTGTCCTGCTCCGCGGAACAGAACGCTCGGTCTTGTTGCTTCGATGTGCCGTCAGTTTGATTAGAGAGTAGGTGCGTCAGCAGAATCTAAATTCCATCACGCGTGATAATGATGCTCCACAACTGAGTATCATTATTGCTGTCTGTGGTGACGTGAGGGTCGTGCGCTGTTTATCTGCGTTAACCAGTCAGACCATCGATCAAAACCGGTTCGAGATTATAGTCGTGGAGAATGGGACGAACCTCTTTGAGGATATTTGCAAAGACGCTCGTGTCGTTTATTTGAATCTTTCGCTGGCGAGTATGCCATTGGCTCGAAATGCCGGTCTGCGAGCAGCGAGTGGGGATATTGTCCTTTTTACAGATGCGGACTGTGTAGCTAACGCAACATGGGTCGAAACAATGCTTGGCTGCTTTGCCGAGTTACCTGACACAGTTGGCATTGGTGGCGCAATTAGGCGATACAAACCAGAGACTGTCGTTGAATTGTACGGAAGCAATCTAGTTGATGGTCAGGATAGGCTCAATTACCTGCCAATCTTGCCATTGCCTTATGTAGTAACCGCAAATGCCGGATTCAGGAGGAATCACCTACTGGAAGTTGGTGGGTTTGACAACGAACTCCTATCCGGAAATGATGTGGATATTTGCTATAAGTTGGGGTTGAGAGGGTATCAAATTTCCCTTTGCAGTGACGCAATTGTCTTTCATGAGAATCGGAAAAGCGTTAGTCAACACTTCAAGCGATTTTTTCGTTATGGAACTTATCAGAGTTTGTTGTTCAAAAAGTACCAAGGCGTCACGAGGCGCAAGATCATCTTCGATCTCTACCCACTTCGCTGTTTCAAAAGGGCTGCTGTTGTTTTACCGAGGGCCCTTGGTTTAATGCTGGAGAGTAACTGGAGCCTAATCTGGTCAGTGATTCTGTTGGTTGTAGAAGGCGCTGGAATATTCTTTGGACTTTTGTACGGGTCGGTTAAGTTCAGAACGCTATATCTCTGAGGAGGAGAGGAGTTATGAGTACCCAGGCGTTTCAACCGCCACCAGAGCGGCGTATACCCGGAAAATATCAAGCGTATTGGACGAAAGAGCGATCTATCACCAAACGAGGGGTAGTATGGGTAGGCCACGCTTGTGACATCAAGTGTGTTTTCTGCTACCGGGACGGCCTGGATCCGCGAGATAAGAGGTGGAAGCCGTTCGAAGGACCAGGTAGTACAAAGGAAGAGGTGACAAGATTCAGATATACCTACGGCGATGAGTATGTTGACTTCATGGGTGGAGAACCTACGCTCTACCCACACATTTACGATCTTACGGAGTACTGTGCCAAGATCGGATTGGAGCCGACCTGTATCACCCATGGGATGCATCTTGCGGATCTGAATCGAGTTCAGCGCTTTAAGGACGTAGGAATTCATGATTTTCTTGTTTCAATACATGGGATCGGGGCAACGAATGATCAGATCCTCCGTGCACCGAGAACTGGGTCGACCGAGAAACAGGTTACGGCTTTAGAAAATCTCACCAAGGTAGGAGTCCCATTTCGCTTTAATGTCACCCTCATCGACACAAACAAAGAGCAATTGCCAGACATCGCGCGTTTGGCAGCTACATATGGTGCATCAGTAGTCAACTGGATTTCATTTAACCCTTACTTTGAGTGGAGAGCCGTCGGCGATATTGAATTTCAGGGACAACATAGTTCGATCGTCCCATATCTAATGCAGGCTATAGACATCTGTACGGAGAATGGAATTGAAGCTAACGTACGGTATATGCCGCTGTGCCAGTTACGAGGATACGAGTCCCATGCCTATAACGGACATCAGCTTCCATTTGATCAACACGAATGGAATTACAATAGCTGGTATGACTACCATCAAGATCAACCATCGGTTGATTGGTATCGTGAGGCTGGTTTCGACCAACAACGTCGGCATAATTATGTGCACGGTGCCCCCTGTTTGAATTGCGCCGCAAGGACGATCTGCGATGGATTCCACGAGCAGTACGCTACGCGTCATGGTTTTTCAGAAGCGCAACCATATGAGGGCACCCCCATCGAGGACCCGACTTTCTTCATTAAGGAGCAGATCAAACTACAGTACCTTAGATCCACCACACCTCCACACGATCAGAAGGGGTAGTTTCAGGATGGATAAAACTTCTTGTCGCTGTTAAGTAATGTGAGAATCTACTCGACGGGTTAAGAGCTCTGAGAACACTTCAGACGCTTCATTCCTACTAATTTATTTTGACCAGGTGTCGGCAAGGATAGCATCCGCCAGCACTGGAACGGTTGTGACGACCAATTCAGCCGCGCGGATCATCTCTTTCTCCACTATTTTCTTGACCTCTTCTGCTTGGTCTGCGCGCGCTTCCACAACGATTTCGTCATGAACCGTGTTTACTAGCCGCGCATCAAATCCCTTTATCGCCTCGTAAATGAAGAACAAGGCGTATTTGGTCATGTCGGCGTTAGCACCTTGAATAGGGGTATTTTTTCCTTGTCGTTGGATGGAACCTATCTTTTTCCTATACTCAGGATCCTCCTCTTTGGGAACATCGTAAAATCGTTTGCGACCCGAAGGTGTTACGCTATAACCAAATTCTACTGCCTCATTAGCGGCTTTTTCCAACCAACTTGCGACACCACTATAGGCTTTAAAGTACTTATTTATTAGTTTCTTGGCCTCTTCTTCTTCCACTCCGATTTGACCAGCCAGTGCTGCGGGTCCGCGACCGTACGCCAGACCAAAATTGATGATTTTCGCCTGATTCCGCTGTACTTTAGTAACAGAGGTGAGTGGAATTCGGAACATTTGACTCGCGGTAATGGAGTGCAGATCCCCACCACTCCGAAAGGCTTTGCAGAAGGCCTTGTCACCGCTGAGTTGGGCCAGAATACGAAGTTCTGCCTGGGAATAGTCGCAGGTAATCATTCTGTATCCTGCCTCTGGTATAAAGCACGTGCGAAACTTCCCTGGTATTTGTTGGACGTTAGGATTCTGACAGCTAAGCCTTCCGGTATCCGCACCATATTGTTGAAAGTCTGGATGAATCCGTCCCGTCGTGGTGTGAATCAACGCTAAAAGTGTCTTACCAAACGAGCCTACTATTTTGTCGTGTTCCCGATACTCTAGCAATCTTTGTGCAGCTGGATGCCCGACCTTCTGCAGAGTCTTCTCACTCGTATCTTCTAATTGTATTCCTAGCCTCGCAAATTGCTCGATCACTTGTTTCTGGCTATTTAGATTGAATTTAGACACTTCTACATCGGTGAACAAACCAGTAGGTACCTTATCAATTCCAAGCAAGTCGAGCGTTTCGCGCTCTAGTTGATCACGTTTCTCCTTATGTTCCTCCAGGATCGCGTTCCATTTGTCGACATCGATCTTTAGCCCAGCTAACTCCATTTCCGCTATGGGGACGATTGCATCGAATTCCATGTTTGCCACGCTGCTAAGCTGTTCTTGAGCTAGAAGCTTATTCTGCGTTTCGAACAGGAGAAAAAGAATCACAACATCACGAGCTGCATAACGAATCTGTTCGGCACTTAGAAGAGTTACCCCTTTTATAAAGGACAGCCTAATTGTCTTGTCTAAATCAAAAGAAAAATATTTCTTTGTCATTGACTCAAGGGAATACTTGTAGGAGATTCCAGCAGTAAGTAATCGTTCTGCCAACATTGTGTCAAAAATATTGGTCAGCGCTATACCAAATCGACTCTTCAAAAACTTGTAATCAAACTTAGCGTTTTGCAAGATCTTCAGAACCGAAGGGCGCTCTAAAATGTCTTTTAAGGGGAGGATATCTACCAGAGAACAATCAAAGATATATACTTTCTCCGGGGTGGCTATTTGAAGTAAGAGAACAGAATCACTAAATGGATCCAATCCAGACGTCTCCGTATCAACTGCAATAGTGGTGTGTTTAGCTATTTCTTCAGCAACTTCTTGGAGTCGGTCCGAATCGGAGATTACCTCATAAAAGAACTCCATAAGATTTTCGGCGCCATTAACGACGAAGTTGTGACGAGTCGATGTGTGAACTTGAGGAGTTTGATCCTTTTCTCCGCCCCCGAACCCGTTTGATCCTCCGTTTGAACTATCCTGCCGTTGAAACGTGCCGCACACAGGACAGTAAGCCGAATAGCAGCCGAGAAATCTAGTTTTGCATTTTTGACATGCTATGTACTGATCATTAAATCCATGAATCAAACAATCACAAAATCCGCAATAAGGAACGTTGAATGAGTCGAGGACGTCAGGAAGGTCTGTATATTCATCACAACTCGGGCATTTCGTTTCCATTAATATTTCTCCGCCGTTGCACCAACGATCACTGCCGTGTTTGGCCGGATGCTACACTACCAGTTATTGAGTCGCAAGCAGTCCTTTAATTGCCGATCGTCAAACTGTCCAAGGAATGGGTTTTTCATAGGCTACTGACAAACTGGTTTCTGAGGTTTTGGTATGGCTGACATAGATGAAGCTGCCATGGACGAAAAGATTAAGTCCTTTATCAGAACTCTCTCGGAGTGGTATTCGGAGAACAAGCGTCATTTGCCTTTTCGCGGGCAAACAGATCCCTACAAGATCTGGGTGTCTGAAGTTCTCCTACAACAAACGCAAATTGCTCGCGGCGTCAGGTATTATGAACGCTTTGTTGCGCGGTTTCCAACAGTAACTGATCTCGCTACCGCGACGTGGGATGAATTCTTTCCATACTTCAAAGGCCTCGGTTATTACAATCGTGGCCGGAACATGCTCAAAACTGCGAAGATCGTGGCCAACGATTATGCTGGTCACTTTCCAGAGACGTTAGAAGAGTTGCAGCTGCTTCCTGGAGTTGGTAGCTACACCGCGAACGCTATAATGTCGTTTGCATTCCATAAGGACACACTCCCGCAGGACACTAATATCAATCGCATCTTAGGGAGAGTGTTTCTCGCTGTCCACTCCATTGATCGAAAGTCTACGAATTCCGAAGCGCTCTTGGCTAGGATCCTCCATAGCTACAAAAGGACCTCATCGTCGGAAATCAACCAAGCTATGATGGATTTTGGTTGGCAGATTTGTTCGGCGAAAAAGCCGTATTGTATGTTCTGCCCGCTGCAGTCTCAATGTCTATATTTCAAGAAGGAACTACCACACTATGTTCGGCCAAAGAAAATGATGCCACGCGACTACAATGCAAAGTTCCCACTGGCAGTTATTATGCACAAAAAAAAGGTGCTTGTTTTTGGAGAACGTCTTTTGGGAGGCTTGATTGAAATGGGCGATGAGCGTGCGTTCCTAAAGCAGATAGCCCAACAGCAGTATGGGATCGAAATCTCCGTCCGAACCTCATACAAAACATGGATAACCAATGCGGTGAAGTATAGTCTCCATCGTTGTTACATTCTGCTTGATGATGATGCAGTTGAGAAACTGAAGCCACGCGTTGTTGAAACTCAAGATATTTGGCGTTACATCGACCTTAGCGTGCAGCAGCAGGACCTGAGTTTGGCTGTGGAATAGACCCAGGAAGTTCTTTGGTCTAAGTTCACTCTTTAAACATCAGACTCATGAAAAGATCCTCGGAAAGAGCTCGAAAACCAAATCCAGCAACTTCCTCACATCGGCTACAAATCCATAAGTGATCAATGAAGTCCGGAGGCGGTCGAAAGACTTCGGATTGAGCAGCCTTCTACTCTTCTCAAAGAAGAGATCGACTCAGGTTGTTCTGCACTACTTCTACTTGTTGATGGTCGCCCGATCCAATGACGATCCCACATTGTTTGTAAAGGACATTAACATTCTTAACGGCACCCATCGCCTGAATGGTTCTCGGTGAAAGTCTGGCATCGCGCCGCCAGGAGCACAGTTTGTCTTTTGCGTTCGCTGCGAAGATGAGGCAATTCTCAAGAAGGGCACTGTGGAATGCGCGAATTGGATCATGAAAATTTATCGATCCGACGAATCACTATTGGGCTCATGTTGCCAGTCAAAAAGAGTTTCGTTCTGCACTCGCTTGGCCCGATGAAGGTGGGCCTGCAAGCTACTACGGGTCAGGCCCAATCGCTTGGCCGCGTTTTGTAGACTTCCGCCTGTCGCACTACGCGCCGCTTGAATACTGCAACGCTTAGCGCGCGCCGTCCATTGCTTGAAGGTTTCTCCACGATGCAGCACGCAGAGTTCGAGCGGTAAGATAATGTCGCCTTCGTCAGCAAGGGACCGCAAGAGAGAAAGCTGCGCGGCAGCATCCATTTTGGAAGCCTTGCCCGCTGGGATTAATTCATTCTCAGGAGGAGAGGAACCTCCTTGCCGTTGACCATTTGTGCCTGTGACGAGGTTGCTTCCTCGGGAGTTTAATCTAGCCAGAACGAACCGGACCAACTCGATTGAGATAGGTTCGTTCTCGCCGCCGTAGCTGGTTAGCTCATAAATCAAATTCCGCAAGGCCCGAATGTTGCCCGGATAATCGAACGCACATAACAACGCTTCGGCCTCTTCCTCAATACGATAGGTCTCGCACTCCTGAGCTCGCCCAGCGACTGCGCCGGCAGCTTCCCGGAGAAAAAGAGCGATCATCGCAGGAATATCCTCGCGTCGTTCCCTAAGAGGCGTGGTCTCTATTGTGAGTACGGCCAGCCGACAATATAGGTCTTCACGGAATTCGCGCCGCTGAATCATCGTTGGCAGGTTCCGCGAGGTCGCCGCGATGATCTGAACATCGCAGAATAGGTAACGGTTACTGCCGAGTCGCTTGATCTGCTTTTCTTCGATCGCTCTCAGAAGTTTATTTTGGACTGTTGGCGCAAGGTCCCCAATTTCATCAAGAAAGAGAATCCCGCCGTTAGCTTCTTCGAAGAGTCCGATGTGGTCGCGATCTGCTCCAGTGAAGGCACCCTTGCGATAGCCGAAGAGTTCGGCTTCCACTAAATGCTCCGGCAAATTCGCGGAGTTTAGTTCCATGAATGGATTGTTGGCCCGCGCCGATAGCCGGTGGATCTCCCGTGCCGCATAAGTCTTGCCAGTTCCAGTCTCTCCTGTGATGAGTATGTTGAAGGGTCGACGCGCTACGCGCTCGATTTCCGCGCGCATCGTTCGCGCTGGCTCGCTCGTTTGATCCGCAAAGATGTCTTTTATCTGCCGAGCGGGCTCTTCGGCCGCCTCTCCTTGCGGAGTTAGATGATGCGAGGTTCGCCGCGCGATTTCACCTTTGCGCGTCCGTGGCAGTACGACATGCTGTTGTGCATCTGCGGCAAAATCGGAGTATCTCTGACTCATAACGTCTCAACCGACAACCGTAAATAAACATTGCCATCGGCAGGTGCAAGACCTATTGAAGACGACCTTTGTATTACTCTTAATCACGGGAGTACTGTGGAGATCCGTGATAAGAAAATCTCAGTATCACTGACGAGCGGAAGGTCATGGAGTTGCTGTGCGCCTCGTCCTCATGCGTTGTGCCTAGATGCGTCAGCACACGGTTATCCGTATAAGCCTAACCCGATCGGCGGTCTTAGGTGCTTTGACTTCCTGGCAGGGGAGTAGCGCCAGACTTAGGGGGGCTCCTAGGCGGGCCCCTTGATATAGAGGAGACTAACTACATTCTACTTTCGCCGTACTGGCATGGCGAGCGTGGGTGCGAACAGGACCACTTCCATGTATTGCCAGAGTTCTTGCATCAGCCTTTTCAGGTTTTCTGCCAGCGCTGTTGCATTGCCAGTCAAGTTCTTTAGATACGGTTTAGTCTCAAAGAAAATACGTTTATTCACGCAAATGGTTGGTTTTTTCTCGCCTGACTCCGATTTCTCACTCGCTTTGCACGCTGGCTTCTCTCTCGCCTTTGCCGGACACACTAGCGGTTGGCACCAGAAGTCTCAAATCTGCCGGGCGACTAACGGGGCAATTCAAACTGACGGAAACTATTAGAACACCGACAGCATGGTTTGAGCAGATTCGGTGCAATGTCAGAGGCGCCATCACTCATCGCTGGCTTTCGTAGATCTCCACTGTCAATCCTTGTGGAGCGACTTCGCGCTGCACTGTTTTCCTCGCACCGTTTTGCAAGGAGTCAGCCTCATGCGTCCATACAGTTTCTTCCGCGTCCAGAACTAGATGTCTATGCCTGGCTCTCTTCAATTACCTGGCATTGTCGCTCGTACAGCCAATGCCCCCTGTTCGGGGTTATTTTCCGAGCATGAGTCAGGGGCCGGAACGGCACGCCAATGCCGACGTCTGTAGCGGCAGCCGGCAAACGTCTGCCAAGTTCAATGTTTCTCCGCGAGCTCGGTTAAGATCCGTATAGTCGCTTCAGCCCTGAGGCGATAGACAGTACCAATTGATTCAGCAGCATCAAATTCCGGAATGAACGCGGTCACAGCCTCTTTATCCTCACCTGAAAACCGAAGAATCATTTCTCTGTTGAGCACCGTGGGCAATGTGCCGGGAATGTATGTTGATGCCTCAAGGGAGTGAAATAGTCTGGAAACGCGATTGAAAAAAGCGACGGCCTATGTCGTTCTTTATATCCCTGCCGCGATCCCATTCTTCCGCGACATACGTTTGAGAAGAGCCTGAGCGGTTCGTACTCGGACTATCTTGCGTACTGTCTGAAGCGAATCGTCCGAAGGAACAATAATCCACTTGCACTTCGGGAAGTGTTTACTCAGACGCCAAAATGTGTTCGCCTAATTTTAATCGGGCCGTCACCTCGCAACTCGAACGACCTTCGCAGGTTCAGAGGCTGTAAAGGGACTGACGTTCGAGCTCCTCGTTGCCTTGTATTCTTGTTCTGAGTTGGACTATGGTTTTCACTTGCAAATTATTTTCTGCATCGCGGCGGTTCTCAAGAATCTAGTTTACCGACGTTCGACTCAGCAGTTTCAGCTTTTCTGGCGAGTTAGAAAGCGCAAGCAGCGCCTAACAGAAATTCCTATCCGTTGGTTCCTCACGATGCTGTGTTAATGACGAACAGTGAGTGTGAAATAGTCGGCACCTGCGAGTGAAAGCCTGCAGGTCTTATGGCAATAGCAAGGACGTTAGCTATGAGTGTATCCAAGTCCAGGAGAGCGCTGATGAATATTGTACGGGCCTTGCCTAATATTGACGTGTACTTGGTAGGTGGACCTTCCGGAGCAGGTAAAACCACTTTTGCACGGGCTTTGGCAAAAGAGAAGCGCGCACTCCTTATCCCTCTAGACAATTATTTTGTGGATGAAGAAAACGTGAGGAGTTCATTTTCATTACAATTCGGACGTGGGTTTCAATGGGACCACCCTTCATCGGTAGATCTCGATCTTGTCCTACAGAACATTACTTCGCTTCTGGATGGACGCTCTGCCCGAATACCGATATTTAGCTTTGCCAAAAATAAACGTGTCGGTCATAGAAGCCGAGAGCTATTAAGACACAAGAGCATAATTGTGGAGGGATTACACGCACTAGAGTTGCAGTCCGGCGTTCAAAACCTATCTCGAACTGTTTGCGCGATATTCATTAATGCCGCCGTTGATGTGCGGCGGAACCGGATTCGCAATCGGGATGCACAGCATCGCAATCGACCATTGAGAGATTTTGAGAGACGGTTCCATTTTATGAGAATCGCGGAAACACGTTGGATTCTTCCGCAACGTCGCCTTGCTCATGTGATCTTGGATACAACTTCTGGAGAATTCGGAGTGGTTGAAAGTGATGCGCCCTCTATGCATAGAAGCGCCTTGCATGATGGTGCCGGTAGCAACCTTGGATACACTTGATCTGTTATCGATTTAAGGTCAGCAAAAGCAGCTAGTCCTCTTCATCAGATCTGGTATTGTCTCCTTCAGAGTGTCTCTCAGGACAAGCGTCGTATGGCTAACGTCGTGTTCGCTCGACGCATTTGCGATGTGCTAAAATTTGATAGGTCTAACATCCTAGCTCCTGATCTTCGTGCAGCTATGGCTAAGAAATTCGTATGGTGCGTAAATACACCGGGCAAGTACGAACACTTCGAAGCGATGGAATCCGATCGCTCAGATGCGGTGGCGCGGTCCTTTAAGGAGCCCATTGACGGGTATTTATTTAGCCCGGAACTGACATGGGCGACTGGGAGGAATCAACTCTACGATCACGTTCGCAGCGGTGGATACGAATACATTATTTTCACCGACGATGACGCGGTGTTTGACGGCATGCCCCAACATGAAGGATTCCGACGTTTTGAGGCGCTGCTTGATGAGTACAATCCACTAATCGCTTCGCCGCGCTATTCATGGCACCTCATTGGCGGTCATTTGGATCTTAGCC
>Ga0193725_1000342_pt1 | contig 14259 bp, 15 predicted proteins | sample H2a2metaG_FD_143058 | JGI IMG/M metagenome (GOLD analysis project Ga0193725, IMG submission 143058) | Soil microbial communities from a riparian zone of the East river system, Colorado, United States - H2a2 | ecosystem: Environmental > Terrestrial > Soil > Riparian zone | place: USA: East River... | reverse complement strand
GTGGTCGAAGTGATGGTGGGTGAAGAACAGATAGTTGACCGCGGTCGGGAAGATGCCGGCCTTGACGAGCTTGTGGGTGGCGGCGGGACCGCAGTCGAACATCGCGTACTCGTCGCCGAGCTTCACAGCATAGGCGGAGCCGAACCGGTGGGCGGTGGGCGTGGGCGTGCCCGCGCCGAGGACGAAGATCTGGCTCATGGATCGCTACTTTCGCAGGCCGATCTTGCCGGCCATATCGGTGTAGTACGCGGCCTGCTTGTCCACGAAGGCCGTCATGTCGGCCGCGTTCAGGTAGTCGAGGTTCATCCACAGGCGGTCGGTGCCCGCGCGGAACGCGGGATCCTTGACCATCTCGGCGAGGGCGGTCTCCCATTTCTTGACGATCGCGTCCGGCGTGGCCGCCGGCATGGAGATGCCCGCCCACCACGACACGCTCACGCCCTTGATCACGCCCTGCTCCTCGGCGGTCGGCACGCTCGCGATGTACGAGACGCGCCGCGGCGCCAGCACGGCGAGCAGCCGGATCTTGCCGCCCTCGGCCATGGACTTGGCCTCCGCCACCGAGTGGATGGCGAGCACGACGTGGCCGCCGGCCAGCTTGGTCATGGAGTCGGCCGCGCCTTCCGTGATGACCATCTTGGTCTTGAGGGGATCCACGCCGATCTGGCTGAACCAGTCGAAGGCCGTGTAGCGCGACGGACCCGACGGGCCGACGCTGCTCCACACGAGATCGCCCGGGTTGGCCTTGACCCACGCCGACAGCTCCTTCAGATCCTTCCACGGCGCGTCGGCCTTGACCGCGAAGACCATGGGATCGAGCACGATCCGTCCCGCCCACTTGCGGTCGGCCAGGGTGAGCGGCGGCGTCTTCCACGCGCCGATCATCATGGGCGCCGTGGTGTGGATGTCCATCAGCACCGTGTGGCCGTCGGGCCGTCCCTCCTTGAGCGCCGCCCGCGCCCCGATGACGCCGCCTCCCCCGGGCTTGTTCACCACCAGCTGCGGCTGGCCCCACTTCTTTCCCAGGTAATCGGCGGTGGCGCGGGCGATCAGGTCGGTCCCACCGCCGGGCACGAAGGGCACCACGATCTCCACGGGCCGTGTCGGATACGGCTGAGCGGCCGTCTCTCCGGCCAGCCCGGCGAGCGCGGCGAAGGCGGCGGTCAGCCAGGGGAGAAGCGTGACGGCATGAACGCGCATGGCTCGATGACCTCCTGCGTCGTTCATGATAGCTCGGCGCCTTCGGCGGCGGCCAGCTCGACGCGCTTGACCGTCGTCCGCATCAGCCACAGCGACAGTCCCAGCAGGGCCAGCGCCGCGAGCAGCAGCGACAGCGTGATCCCCCGCTGGACGAAGATCCGCAGGCTGCCCCCGCTCATGGAGAGCGCCTGGATCAGGTTCTTCTCCAGGAGGGGTCCCACGATGAAGGACACCACCATCGGCGCCACCGGCCAGTGATACTTGCGGAGCACGTAGCCGGCCGCCCCCAGGACCAGGCTCACGGCCACGTCGAACATGCTGTTCCGCACGCTGTAGGTTCCCAGAAAGCACAGGAGCAGGATGAGCGGACCGAGGATCCCGTAGGGGATGCGCGTGATGCGGACCCAGAGGCCGATGAGCGGCAGGTTCAGGATCAGCAGGATGACGTTGCCGAGATAGAGGCTGGCGATCACGGTCCACACGAACTGCGGATTTCTCTCGAACAGGAGCGGGCCCGGGCTCAAGCCGTAGACCGTGAGCCCGCCGAGCAGCAGGGCCAGCGGCGGCGAGGCGGGAATGCCGAGCGCCATCAGCGGGATGAACCCGGCCGCGCTGGTGGCGTTGTTGGCCGACTCCGGCGAGGCCACGCCCTCGATGGCGCCGTGACCGAAGCGCTCGGGCTGCTTCGCCACCTTCTTCTCGACGTCGTAGGCGACGAACACGGTGACGCTCGGGGCACAGCCGGGAAGCAGCCCGAGGAAGAAGCCGATGCCGGTGCCGCGCAGGATGGCGGGCAGGCTGCGCCGGAGATCGGCGCGGCTCGGGAGGAGGTTGGTGATCTTCTGGGTGATCGCCACGCGAGCCTCCTCGATCCCGAGGAAGACCTCCGAGAGCGCGAAGAGCCCGACGATCAGCGCGATGAGATCCACGCCACCGAACAGGTCCCCGAGGCCGAAGGTGAAGCGCGGCTGAGCGGTGGCGGGTCCCAGGCCCACCAGCGAGAGCAGGTATCCGCACAGCGCCATCGCGATCCCCCTCGACAGCGACGCGCCCGAGAGGGAGACGATCGCGGTGAAGGCGAGCACCATCAGGGCGAAATACTCGGGAGGGCCGAAACGCAGCGCCTGGTCGGCGAGCACCGGCGCGAAGAACGTGAGCGCGACGACGCCGAAGGTGCCCGCCACGAAGGAGCCGATGGCGGCCACGCCGAGCGCGACCCCACCGCGTCCCTGCTGGGCCATCGGATAGCCGTCCCAGCACGTCGGCACCGAGGCCACCTCACCCGGGATGTTGAGCAGGATGGCCGTGGTGGACCCGCCGTACATCGCGCCGTAGTAGATCGCGGCGAGCATGATGATGGCGGGCACGGGCGGGAGCACCGCGGTCAGCGGGAAGAGGATGGCGATGGCCGCCGTCGGGCCGAGGCCGGGCAGCACGCCCACCAGCGTGCCGAGCAGCGAGCCCAGCAGGGCCATCGTGAGGTTGAGCGGCGAGAGCGCCGCCGCGAAGCCGCCGGCGAGATGGCTCAGGACGTCCACGTCACATCCCGATCCAGCCGGTCGGCAAGGGCTCGAGCAGCCACACCCGGAACATCAGGTAGAGCGCGCCCGTCGTCAGGCCGGCGATGAAGACGGCCACGGGCCAGCGATAGCCGCCCATGGCGCGATAGAGCCCGGACGAGACCACGAGCGTGCTGACGGTGTAGCCCAGATAGGGCGTGATCACGTAGTACGCGGCGAGAGCGCCCGCGGTGGCGAGGAGCTGACGGCGCGCGGGACCGGCGGGGAAGGACACGCGCGCCTCGGGCCACCGGGCGACGAAGAGCACGTAGAGGCCGAGCAGCAGCAACGAGCCCCCGATGATCCAGGGGAAGGTATCGTCGCCGACCACCGCTCCCGCCACCATCTCCTCGCGAAGCGCCCTGAGGCGGCGGGCCTCGATGAGGGCGACCACGCCGAGCATCACCAGCACCGCGCCGGCGACCCGTCGCTCGTTCACGACGCTTCCTCGTCGCGGTGGTAGAGGAAGCACGCGGCCTCCCCCGCGCCGGCGATCGGCCGGAGCGCCGGCGCCGCGCTGTCGCAGAGTCCCGTCATTTTGTCGGGGCAGCGCGGGTGGAACGCGCAGCCCGGCGGCCGCCCGAGCGGATGGGGGATCGAGCCCGCGATGGTCGGCAGCGCCGATTGTGGCGTCGCCAGCAGGCTCGGGATCGACGACAGCAGCGCGCGCGTGTACGGATGCTTGGGCGCGTGGAAGATCTCGTCCACCGGACCCCGCTCCATCACGCGCCCGAGGTACATCACGACCACGTGGTGGGCGATCTGCGCGATCACGCCGAGGTCGTGGGTGATGAACACGATGGCCGTCCCGCGACGACGCTGGACATCGCGCAGGAGGTTCAGGATCTGGGCCTGGGTGGTGACGTCGAGCGCGGTGGTCGGCTCGTCGGCGATGAGCAGGCGCGGCCGGCACGACAGGGCCATCGCGATCATCGCGCGCTGGCGGAGGCCGCCCGAGAGCTGCCACGCGTAGGCGTCCACTCGCTCGGCCGGCATCGAGATGCCGACGTCGTGGAACAGCTCCACCGTCATCTGCCGCGCGTCGGCTTTCGTCAGCGTCGAGCCGTCCGGCCGCCACTTGCGCCGGTGCAGGCGCAGCGCCTCGATCACCTGATCGCCGACCGTGTGCACGGGACTGAACGCGGCCATCGGCTCCTGGGGGATCAGGGCGATCTCGGCCCCGCGGATCGCTCGCATGGTCGCGCCGCGGGGATCGAGCCGCGCGAGATCGACGACGCGGCCAGCTTCACCATTGAACAGCATCGCGCCGCCGACGATCCGGCCGGGAGGCTCGACGATCTGGAGCACGGCCCGCATGGTCACGCTCTTGCCGCAGCCGCTCTCGCCCACGATCCCCACCACCTCGCCGGGCGCCACGTCGAACGACACGCCGTCCACCGCGCGCACCAGCCCCTCGTCGAGGACGAAGTGCACGCGCAGATCGCGGACCGCGAGGACCGGCTCCATCACGACCCGTAGGGATCGGCGGCGTCGCGCAGCCCGTCGCCGACCAGGTTGAAGGCGAGCACGGCGAGGATCACGACCAGACCGGGGACGAGCAGCCACGGCGCCAGGGCCAGCGTCTGGATGTTCTGCGCCTCCTGGAGCAGCACGCCCCAGGAGATCGCCGGCGGCCGGATGCCGAGGCCGAGAAACGAGAGCGCGGTCTCGTTGATGATCAGCACCGGGATGGCCAGCGTGCTGGTGGCGATGATGTGGCTCAGGAAGTTCGGCACCATGTGACGGACGATGATCCGGGCGCGGCTCGCCCCGGCCAGCTCGGCGGCCAGCACGTAGTCTTCCTCGCGCAGCGCGAGGAAGCGCCCGCGCACCTCGCGCCCGAGCCGCGTCCATTCGACCAGCGAGAGGATCACGGTGATCGCGAAGAACACCCGGAGCGGCGACCAGTCGCGCGGGAGCGCGGCGGTCAGCGCGAGCCAGATCGGGATCGTGGGCAGCGACTGGAGCAGGTCGATCACGCGCTGGATGATCGTGTCGGCCAGCCCGCCCGCGTAGCCGGAGATGCCGCCGAGTATCACGCCCAGCACGACCGACAGCGTGACCGCGGTGAGGCCGATCGTCATCGAGGTCTGGGTGGCGTGGGCCAGGCGCGACCACTGGTCGCGGCCGAGGCGATCGGTCCCGAGCAGGTGCAGGCTGCCCCCGGCGCCCGGCGCCGCCCCCATGAGGTGCAGGCGCGTGGGGATCACGCCGAGCACGCGATAGGAATAGCCCGTCACGAACAAGCGCACGGGCACCCGGCGCGACTCATCCAGCCGCCACTCCATGCGCAGCGTGGTGGGATTGCGCTTGCCGACGATGCCCGGCACCCACGGCCGCGGCGTCCAACCGTCGAAGAGCCTCACGCGCTGCACGGGGATGAACGCAAGCCGCGCGTCCGTCGCTTCCGGGTCCTGCGTGCTGAAGAAGTCCGGGCACAGCACGATCGCGTAGAAGCCGAGCAAGGCCAGCGCGCTGGCCATGGCCAACCGATGCTTGCGGAATCGCCACCACACGAGCTTCCAGTTGGAGGCGAGCGAGATTCGCTCCTCGGCGCTCGTCACGCCGGAGCGCTCGTCGGTCAGGGCGTCAGGCATCTTCGACGCGGATGCGCGGGTCGAGCCAGGCGAGCAGGACGTCCGAGATCAGCGTGCCGACCACGGTGAGCACGCAGTAGATCAGCAGGATCGCGCCGGCCAGGTACATGTCCTGGTTGATCAGCGCGCGCAGCAGCAGGGGACCGATGTTGGGCAGGTTCATCACGGTGGCCACGATGAGGCTGCCCGCGAAGAGCATCGGCAGGTACCAGCCGATCGTGCTGACCAATGGGTTCAGGGCCAGACGCACGGGATAGCGCCACACCAGCCGCCACTCCGAGAGTCCCTTGGCCCGCGCGGTGGTCACGTAGGGCTTGTGCAGCTCGTCGAGCAGGTTGGCCCGCATCACCCGGGTGAGCCGCGCGGTGCCGGCCACGCCGAGCACGACAGCGGGCAGCCACATGTGTGCGAGCAGGTCGAGCACGCGCCGCCCGCTCCACGGCGCCTCCACGAACTCCGGCGAGAAGAGCCCGGTGACCGAGACCCCGAAGTAGGCGAACGCGCCCCACATGAGCACGAGGGCCAGCATGAAGTTCGGGGTGGCCACGCCGACGTAGTTGAGGACGGTCAACACGTAGTCGAGGGCCGAGCGCGGATGCGTCGCCGAGTAGATCCCGGCGGGAAGCGCCACGGCCCAGGTGAACACGAATGCGAACAGCGCGAGCGCGACCGTGAGGGCGAGGCGCTCGCCGATCAGCTCGGCGTTCGGCCGCTGGTACTCGAGCGAGAGCCCGAGGTGGCCCCGCGAGAGGTTCTGCATCCACTTGAGGTACTGGACCCAGATCGGCTGATCGAGGCCGTATTCGGTGCGCAGGGCCGCGACCTGCTCGGCGGTGATCGAGCTCCCCGACGAGGCCAGTGTCGCCACGTACGTCGTCAGGAAATCGCCCGGCGGCGCCTGGATGATCGCAAACACGGTGACGGAAAAGACGATCAGGAGCAAGGGCAGCAGCAGCAGCCGCTTGAGGATGAACCGGGTCACGCCGCGAGTATAGGGCCGTCTTCGCGCGACGCGCACGCTCGACGCGCCGCTCTCGACAACGCCGGCCGGGCTCCTCTAGACGTTGCGGGTGATCTTCACCGACCCGCGGGACTCGAACGCATCCTGGGGCAGTCGCTCACGCATGACACCTTCAGAGAGAGGCCGCCCATGTTCCTGACGCGCTTCGCCCTCGTCCTGACCTTCGCGCTCGGCTTCGCCGCGCTCCTCGATGACGGCGTCCGCCCGAGGGCGGCCTGGGCGCAGGACGAGCTGTTCGTCGCCGACTCCGGCCACAACTCCGTCACCGTCTACGGCCGCACGGCCAGCGGCAACATCGCCCCCATCCGGAGGTTGATCGGGGCGGCCACGGCGTTGAGCGGCCCCGAGGGCCTCGGCGTGGACACGGTGAACAACGAGCTGGTGGTGACGAACAACAGCAGCCACTGCGTCACGGTCTACTCTCGCACGGCGAGCGGCCCCACCGCCCCCATCCGGACGCTATTCGGGGCCACCACGGGATTGAGTACCCCGGTCGGTGTGGTCGTGGACACGGTGAACGACGAGTCTGGTGGTGCCGAACGCCGGGAACGAATCCATCACGGTCTATCCGCGCACGGCGAGCGGCAACACGTCCCCGGTCCGGACGTTGGCCGGGGTCGTCACAGGATTGAGTGGCGCCGAAGCCGTCGTCGTGGACACGGTGAACAACGAGCTGGTGGTGCCGAACAACAAGAACAACTTCATCACGGTCTACCCGCGCACGGCGAGCGGCCCCACCGCCCCCGTCCGGACCATATCCGGAGCGGCCACTCAGTTGACGTTCCCCCTTGCGGTCGTCGTGGATACGGCGAACGACGAGTTGTCGCTGGACCTGACCGTCACCAGTGCGGCGGGGTGTCGGGGGCGGGAAGCGGGACGGCGGCGATCGCGACCAATCCGCTGACCATCAACTACTCGGCGTCGGGCTGCAGCGGGCGGGAGATGTTCGTGATCGTCAGCGCTCCGCCGCTGGGCATCCCGCTCTCGTACTACAGCGGCGGCGCGACGCACCCGCTGCCGGACCCGCTGTCGCTGATCACGCCGTTCGTGACCGGGGGACCGCTGACGACCAACGGCACGCACACGCTGTTCAGCGGCAGCCTGCCGGCAGGCAACTACACCGTGGTCGTGCCTGCGACGCCACCGTCAACGGCCACCTCGACGTCACGTTCCCGCCGCTCTGCCTCAACGGCGCGTTCGACGTGCTCCCGCTGACCGTGCCATAGAGGAACAGCGAGTATCGGGCCGTATTCGCTCGGCACGCTGAGGCGCCCGTCTCGGCGAACGGTTTTCACCTGCAGATCCGGCTTTCCCTCTCGCGGACGTCTATGCCAATATGGTCCTTCGCTGGCCTGTTCTCTCGGCGCCGTCGAAAGTTCATCTCATCTTCGCTTGTTGTGTGGGGGACTCCTAGCGTGAATGACTTGTTTCGCAAAGCGCGAGCGGCCCATCGGGCCGGTCATCTTGGCGCCGCCGTCAAGGCGAAGATTTGGCCGTACCTGTCCGGCGCTCGGTACACCGTGTTGCCCTCCCGTCGCCGCCCTGTCGTCATTCACTGCCCCGACTATCGCGCTCCCGATCCGGAAGAATCGGGGCTCGTCGAGAGAGTGCTCCGAGCGTATCGGAGGATGAAGAACGATCAGCCGCGGGTCGCTGCGGAGTACCGTCCCTCATCGCTCTGGCAGGGCATCTTGGACCGGGCCTATGCCCCGCTCGCGGATGCGGCTCGGGCGGACGACCTCGCGGGCTTTCACTTCTTCCTCGCGAATTTCGGCGCCTGGAAAGACTATCTGGCCATCGAATCGAGCACGCTCATCCAGGAGTACGCTCGCTCGCCGCTCAAGCGACGATACCTTCAGGAGGTCGTCTTCGGCCGTCAGCTTTCCATGTGGCAGTGGTTCCACGGGGGCCAGACGTCTCTCTCGCGACTCAGCTATCCGACGTTCGGGAACCAGAGCGGCGCGTTCATCGATGGCGTGTTCGTCGGGCCGGGCTCGTTCGACAACGAGATCTATGGTTCGCTCTTGAAGGGAATCGTGGATGGGCAGACGCGGCCTACCATCGCGGAACTCGGCGCGGGCTACGGCAAGCTGGCCTACTTCTTCCTGCGAGATCTTTCCGCGTTCACCTACGTCGATTTCGATCTTCCCGAGGTGCTCTCCGTGGCCGCGTACTACCTCATCCGGTCATTTCCCGAGCGCCGGGCGTTGCTGTACGGAGAGGCGCCGTACACCCCGGACGTGCACGTCGACCACGAGCTCGTCTTCATGCCGTCGTGGGAGATCGAACGGCTGGGGGCCGACTCGGTGGATCTCTTCGTCAACAAGAACAGTCTGGGTGAGATGACGAGAGCATCGGCCGTCCGATACGTGAACGTCATCTGTGGGTCCACCCGTTACTTCTTCCACATCAATCACGAATGGATGCGAAACCTCTTTGGCGGCAACGAGTCGTCGCTCCTCGCGAGCGAGTATCCCGTGCCTCCGGAACGGTTCGCCCTCCTCGTGCGATATCCGGATTTCGGGCACCTGTTCTGGAGGGGCTACCTGGACTTCAAGTCGGATATCTTCTTCTATCTCTACGGCCGCCGGTCAGGCGGTCAGGCCTGACCGGCGCGCGACGCTCAGTCCCTCCGGGCTAGCGCGCGAAGAAGAATTGCTCCGGGCGCGCGTTGCCGGGGCTGCGCAGGGGCCAGTCGTTGCCGAGCGTGGTCGGCACGTTGCGGAACTTCGAGTTGACCACCACCACGCCCTGCACCATCGGGGTCCGGCCGATGGTGCCGATCTCCCAGAGGTTGTCGACCCAGATCTTGAACAGCTCCTGGGCGAGCTTCGCCTGCTGCTCGGTCCCCACCGTCTTGGCCTGGTCGACGATCTCCATGATGCGCTTGATCGACGGCGGTGGCTCCACGCCTTCCTTGCCCTGGGTCTGCGCCCAGCGCCCGTAGAGCGGGCCCAGCGTGAGGATCGGCGAGTTGCGCGGGTCGAACTTGGCGTTGCCGGTGAACGGGAAGCCCGTGGTGTCCTCGTTCCACATCTCGGTCATCAGCTCGTTGTTGTCGCGCATGCGGAAGTGCAGCGCGCGCTCGCGGAGCTGGACCACGGTCTTCACGCCGACCTTCTCCCAGTCCTTGGCCACGAGCTGGGCCACGTCGGGCCACGCGGCGAAGGCGGGGACCACCGACAGCTCGAGCACCACGCGCTTGCCGCCGGCCGTCATCCGCGTGCCGTCGCCGTCACGCTTGGTGAGGCCGAGCCCGTCGAGCAGCTTGTTGGCCTCGTCAGGTTTGTACTCGACGTACTTGTGGGCGACCTGGTCGCCGGGATAGTAGGGATGCCCGGGCGAGGGCACGCCCTGCCGGGGCTCGCCGAGGCCGAGGAAAACCGACTCCTTGATCTGGTCGCGGTTGATGGCGTGCGAGAGGGCGACCCGGAACTCCTTGGTCGCCATCAGCTTGCCGATGTCCGGGTCAGCCTTATAGGTCTGGTTGAGCTGGATCACCGCGTCGGCCCCGCCGAAGGTGGGCCAGGTGATGACCCGGTACTTCCCGGTCTTCTCGTTTTCCTTGAAGACGGGATAGTTGGTCATCTGGATGTGGCGCTCCTGCATGTCGAAGTCGCCGGCGATGGCGGCCAGGTTCAGGGCTTGAATATCGGCGAAGAACGTGAAGCGAACTTCATCCAGGTACGGCAGCTGGTTCCCGCTGGGATCGACGCCGACGAAATAGGGGTTTCTCTTCAGCGTGAAGACCTGGTCGCTCACCCGCGTGGCCGGCGCCCACGCCGCCATCGTCGGCCGCTCGGGATTCTCGGGCGGCGCGTTGCGGGCGGCGAACAGCTCCGTCCACGTCTTGAAGCCGGCCGCGGCCACGAGCTTGTCGAGCTCGTCCTTCTTGGCGTGGCCGGCGTGGAACTTCTTGAGATAGTGCGCGGGCAGGAAGGCCGCGTACGTCCGGTCGCCGCCGTCGGAGTTGGCCAGCGCGGTGAGCACGAGCGTGTTGGGCTGCTTGTAGGTCCAGCGCGCCGCCGTCGGGCTGACCTTCTCGACCAACGCCGGGGTGCCGTCCGCGTTCTTCATCCACGAGGGCAGCGCCGGGACCAGGTCCTTGTTCAGCAGCACGTCCTTGTACCAGAACACGATGTCGTCGGCCGTGAACGGCGCGCCGTCCGACCACTTCGAGCCCGCGCGTAGCTTGATCGTCCACTGCTTGAAGTCCTTCGACGACTCCCAGCCCGCGGCGATCTTGGGCTCGATCTTTCCGCCGTCGGGCGAGAACCTCACCAGCGCGTCGTACACCACCCGCACGTAGTTGTTGGCGTCGGCCGGGCCGAGGAACGCCCGCCGCCACACGCCCCCGTACTGCCCGGCGCGCTCGACCACGGGGACGACCAGCGGCTCGGACGGTAGCCGCTTGTCCACCGACGGCAGCTTGCCCGCCTTGACCTGCTCGGCCAGAAGGGGCGCCTCCTTGTACTTGGATTGCGCCAGCGCGGCGTCGCCGAACGGCGCGGCGATGAAGGCCATGATCAGGAGCGTCGGGGCGAGCCAGCGGTGGATCCGCATGAGGACTCCTCCTTGATAGTGGCGAGAGCCTAGGGTGACGCCGGGCCGCTCGTCAAGCGGCAACCCGTGACGCTACAATCGCCCCATGCGCCCCATGCGACTTCTGACGTGGCCACTCTGGATCCTGTGTGTCGCCCTCAGCGCCGCGGTGAGCGTCACTCCCGCGTCGGCTCAACTGACCATCACGGCCAACCAGACGGTGTTCCACCCGGGCGAGAACGTCGAGGTCACGGTCGGACTCGACAACGCGGGGCCGGGCTTCTTCTCCGACGTCTACGTGGGCGCGCAATTGCCCGATGGCTCGACGGTGCTCCTCACGAGCCTGTCGCCACTGGCCGGCGCGGTCGTGTCGCTGAGCGGCGATCCCCGGTCGTTTCCACGGTTGTTGACGGGGTTCCCGGTCCTCGAGGGCTCCGACCTGACGATCCTCGCCTCCCTATCGTTTCCCTTCTCGGGCCCGTTGTCCCGCGGAGACTACGGCTTCTTCGCGGCGCTCACCGGGGCGAACGCGCTTCAGGACGGCCGCATCGACCCGGGAGACCTCATCGCCGTCGCCGTACAGACACTGACCTTCGCCGACCTCGGAACGGGCCTGAAGACCGCCACCATCGGGATCAGCCCCTCCGCTCCCACGCCGGGCGACACCCTGTCCATCAGGCTCTCGGGCCAGTGGCCGGACAGCTGCCGACCCCAGAACCCTCAGCTGCGCGTCACCGGGACGGAGATTCGAATCGACACCTTTGGGGGGGCCCAGGGCGCGGTGTGCGCCGCGGTGGTGACCCCCTGGGAGCTGACGGCGCCCGTGAGCCCGCGCCCCGCCGGCACCTATCGAGTGGTCGTGGTCAATTCGTCCCAAGGCCAACTCCTCGAGCTCGCCCAAACCGACCTCGAAATCGAGTAATCCATCATGCGCGATCCTGCACCTGCACCAACTGCACGCGCACCTCGCGCTTCTGCTCGCCGCGCGCGACCGTGAGGGTGACCGTGGCCCCGATGCCGGCGGCCTCGAACACGTCGCGCACGTCGTCTTCCGATCGCACGGCCTTGCCGTCCACGGCCAGGATGCGATCGCCCAGCACCACCCGACGCCCTCGCGTGATCTGCGCGCCGGCGAGTCCCGCCCGCGCGGCCGGGCCGTTGGGGACGACCTCGGCGAGGGCGGCGCCCTGGATGCCGAGCTGGCGATTGTAGCTCTCCGGGATGAACGTGGCGCCGATGCCGGCCTCCAGCGCGCGTCCGCGCTCGATGAGCTGAGGGATCAACCGGTTGACGGTGTCGACGGGCACCGCGAAGCCGATACCCGCGGAGGCACCGCTCGGGCTGAAGATGGCGGCGTTGACGCCGATCAATCGTCCCGTCGAATCCAGCAGCGGGCCCCCGGAGTTGCCGGGGTTGATCGCGGCATCCGTCTGGATCACGTCACGGATCCTCCGGCCGTTGGGCGATTGCAGCTCGCGACCGAGCGCGCTGACGACTCCGACGGTGAGCGAATGGTCGAGCCCGAAGGGATTGCCCACGGCCAGCACCCGCTGGCCGACCAGCAGTCCGCGCGAGACGCCCACGGGCAGCGGGACCAGGCGATCGGCCGGCGCGCTGATCTTGAGGACGGCGAGATCCTTGGCCGGCGCCACGCCGGCAACCTTTGCCTCCCACTCCGACTGGTCGGAGAGCGTGACCGCGAAGGCGTCGCCCTCCTGGATGACGTGGAAGTTGGTGACGATGTGCCCGCGACGGTCCCAGACGAAGCCGCTGCTGGTGCCCTGGGGGATCTGCTGGACGTCGAACGAGAAGGGGCTGCGCCGGAGCGCCAGGCTGGTGATGAACACGACCGACCCCTGAGCGCGGCGGAACACCTCGATGTCGCGCTTTTCCTCGCCGCTCAGGCCCTCGGGCAGGGGCCCCGGCGGGGCCGCGGGAACGGTGACCGGCGGGGCCGAAAAATCGGTGGCCGGCGGGCGCGACCGGCCCGGCACACCCTGTCCGGCGGCGAATCCGACCACGAAGACCAGGACCATCACGATCGCGTCACGCCATCTCATGCCGCCCTCCGCTCTCCGCGACGTCTGCCGCCGCCCGGCGGCTATGCTAAATCGAGTTGCGCGGCCGCGACGGCGGGCGCAAAATCGGCACGCCATGGCTACGATGATCGACTGGATCGAGTGGACGAAGTGTCCGACGTGCGGGTACGCGGAAAAAGAGGTGTTCCAGAAGCCGGACGACGACGCCTCGCCTGATCGCCCGGGCCCGGGTCTGCCCTGCCCACAGTGCGGCAACCACGCCCGGCGCATCACGTTTCCGGTCTTCGAGATCGAGACCATCGACGTGTCCATGTCCGGCGACGCCTTCCGCGACGAGATGGAAGACTGGTAGCACGACTGGAGGGACTCCCATGAGCGCACCCAAGGAAATCGGGCATCTCGTGCTCAACGTCACCGATGTCGAGCGATCCACCCGGTTCTACCGCGACGTGGTGGGGTTCCAGGTCTCCAGGTCTCGGCCCGACGGGTCGGGCGCGTTCCTCACGTGCGGCGTGGTCCATCACAATCTCGCCCTCTTCAAGGCGCCCCCGGGCGCGCGGCCGCGTGAGAAGGGGCAGATCGGCCTGAATCACTTCGCGTTCAAGGTGGAGAGCTACCGGGCGCTGCAAGAGGCGCACAGGCGGCTGGTCGACGCGGGCGCGCCGATCGATCACGTCACCGACCACGGGATGACCCGCAGCGTCTACTTCCTGGATCCCGACGGCATCATGATGGAGCTCTTCGCCGACGCCTTCGCCACCGAGGAAGAAGGCCTGGCCTACATGAGCGCACCCGGCCGTCCGATGGCGACGCCCATGGACATCACCGCCCCCGAGCCCTCCAGGCCGGAGATCCCGAAGGCCGAGTTTGCGAAGGTCGGCTAGCCCTTCACGACGGACGATGTGTTGCTCGCCGGGTCATCGACCTCGAAGGCGGCGTCCGTGTCGGTCCGGCCGGTTCGTCGGCGGGTTGACGGCGGTCACGCGCCCACATAGCATCGTCTGCAGCCGGGCTGGCGCGGTCGGCGCGCGGGGAGGCCGTCATGGACGCCGTGCCGACGGCCGCAGCGGGCGAGGCCGGGAGCTGGTGAGTCGATGAAGCAGACGGTCGCAAAGATCGAAAAGCCCGCCCCACGCGGTCACGAGCCTCAGTGCGCAACGCGGTCCAGGAGCGCCCCGGCCCACCCCATCATCGCCCTGCAGCGAACCGTCGGGAACCGGGCGGTTCAGCGTCTTCTGCAGTCCACTCCCGTTCAGGCAACACGACACGTCACGCCCCCCGCCCTGCAACGAGCATGTAGC
>Ga0193725_1000341_pt1 | contig 14290 bp, 10 predicted proteins | sample H2a2metaG_FD_143058 | JGI IMG/M metagenome (GOLD analysis project Ga0193725, IMG submission 143058) | Soil microbial communities from a riparian zone of the East river system, Colorado, United States - H2a2 | ecosystem: Environmental > Terrestrial > Soil > Riparian zone | place: USA: East River... | reverse complement strand
AATGCCCGCCACCTCGTTGCCGTCGGCATCCACCGCGGAGACGAGGGGAGCGTACGGCGCGCCGGCCTTCGGCGGCAGCGTGGCGCAGATCCCGCGCGACGATTCGGGACCGAAGTCGAGACGCACGGGGCGCTCGATCTGGTCGGGGAAGCGCACGCCGGGGATCGCCGTGAACGTCTTCTCGATCGTCTCGGCCGGCACCGCTGACCCGTCGGCGATGCACGGTACCGCGCTCGGCGGCGGCGCCACGCCGTCGCGCACCCACGCGTCCACGTTGACGAGCGCGGCGCGGAGCAGCGGCGCGTAGTCCACGACGTTGAAGCGCTGGAGCCCACGGCCGCCCGTGTTGGCATCGGCGTCGGGCGGCGGCAGCGTGCCGGGCGTGTGCTGGCAGCCCGCGAACAAGTACACGCGCATGTCGGGACTCGGCTCGACGTCCACGCGCGCTTCCACGTCGGTGTGAACGAGCGAGCCGTCGCCCTGCCAGTACTCGGCCGCGGTGTTGGTGCTCACGATCTTGGGCAGACCGCCGCGCGACGCCTGGCGGGCGAGCAGTGCGCCGCGCGCTCCGGTGAGGGGATCGGCCTGCTCGACGAGCGTGAACGGGAACAGGCTGCCGAACGAGTGCTTGGCGTTCAGCGAGGGCTGGCCGAAGCGCACGTTGAACTCGCCGCGCCGCGCGCTCGCCACGTGCGGCATGATCGCGTCGAACACTTGCCGGCCACGCTCGTCCTGGTTCAGCCCGAGGTAGAGGAAGTCGCGCAGGAAGCGCCCGGTCTGCGAGACGCCGAGGGCGTAGGCGCGCGCGAGCGCCCCCGCGCACGGGTTGCCGGAGTCCGCGCCGCCGAAGCGCAGCCACGCCGCGGTGTCGCGCACGGCGAGCAACCCCGCGCCGATCACCGCCGGGTCCTTGGCGCGATAGACCAGCTCGTAGATGTGGCCGGGCGTGAAGCCGCCGTCGATCTCCACGTGCGTCGCGTCGAAGAATCGCCACTTCGCGCGCGGAACGGCGACGCGCTCGGCGCCCACGCGCTCGCGCACGGTGAGCCGCGCCCCGGGATCGTCGAGGGCGACGGTGGGCTGCGGGATGTGATAGCGATCCGCCATCGGCAGGCGTGTCGCCGGCAGGTTCGGACGGAACTCGCAGCGCACTGACCCGGCGACGCCGTGGGCGATCGGTGCGTCGAGCGCCATCAGGCCGTCGACGCGCGGCACGTCGGCCTGCCAGCCCACCCACGCGACGGTGTAGCCGTGACGCATGAGAAAGCCGTTGCCGAAGTCTTCCGCGCTCGTCGGATCGGGGACGCGCACGGTGCTGTTGAGGGTGCCGAGGGCGACCTTGCGTCCGCGGTTGGGCACGTCGAGCAGCAGCGCGCCGTTGCCTCGCGCGGCATCGACGGGGCGCAGCAGGTAGATGTCCGCGGAGAACTCGACGAGCCCCTCGGCATTGCGCGGAGCGCGGTCGAGATCGGTGATGTCCGCGTGATGCGGATGCCGCGGATCGACCGCGAAGCGAAGCGTCCCCGCGATCTTCTCGTACGCCCCGGCGTCTCCGAACGGCCGGCCCCCGAGCACCGGCTCCCGCTGCGCGATCTCGAACGTCGTGGTAGCCATGATGGTCGCGATTATACCGGCTCGCGCGGAGGTCGAGGTGCCTCGTGGTCGTGACATGATTGACGGGTGCCGCCACCGTCCGCGCGCGTCGTCGCGGAACCTCTGCGAGACTGGCTCGACGCGTTCGACGCCTGCACGCGCGGGGGCGTTGGCGCGGCCCTCGCGCTCATCGCGCTGAGTCTGGTCGTGACCTGGTGGCTCTACGTCCCCCTCCACGAGCTGGCGCACGCGTGGGGATGCCTGCTGACCGGGGGCCGGGTCACGCGTCTCGAGATCGCCGAGATCTACGGGGCCGCGTGGCTGGCCCGCGTGTTTCCGTACGTGACGGTCGGCTCCGAGTACGCGGGGCGGCTGAGCGGCTTCGATACGCGCGGGAGCGACCTGGTCTATCTGGTCACGTGCGCGCTGCCGTTCGTGCTCACGGTGTTCGTGGGGGTGCCGCTGCTGCGCGCGGTGCCGAGGGCGCGCGGCCGGCGAGGCGCGATCATGCTCGGCGCGGCGATCCCGATAGCGTTCGCGCCGTTCGCCTCGCTCCCCGGCGACTACTACGAGATGGGCTCGATCCTGGTCTCGCGGATGGTCGCGGTGGTCGTGCCCGGATTCGCCGTCGAGCGCTGGCGGAGCGACGACCTCGTCAAGCTCGTGAGCGCGCTGGCGCCGGAGGCGCGCGCCGCCGACGCGGCTGGCGTCGCCGCCTCGCTGCTGCTCGGCGCCGCACTCGCGTGGGGCACGTACTGGGCTGGTGTGCTGGTGTCAGGCTGGACCATGTCGAGAAGAAACGAGCGGATCATTGCTTGACGAAGCTCAGGTCACAGGAACGGAGCTCGGTTCGTTTCCCGACTCCGCGCGTGCCCTCGAAGAGCGCGTTTCCGCGCCAGCCGTAAGGGGTGCCCTTGGCCTCGCGGTTGACGGAGTGCTTCGGCTCACCGGTCATGCCGCGTGCATTGAGGGTTGCGCTGCCGTCGGGTTGGACCTTTCCGATGAGCGTGAGCGAGTCCGGTTGTCCTTGGTTGCCATGCTGCCCGTGGAGATTTCCATCTTTCACCTTGGCGAAGAATATCAGGACGTAGCCGTCGGCCCCGGTGGAACCGGCGGACGTCCTCGGGCAATCGATCGTCACGGCCCAGAGTCCGTCGAAGGGCGCTGAGCTCGACGTCGGGGGCGGTGCGGCGGGAGTCGTGATGTTGACGGTCACGTTGACGACGAGGTCTCCGGTCAGCGACGAGGACTCCCAGGGCGTCTGGGCGCCCTTCGACCGGCTCGTGACGCCCACCCGGACCTGCTTGAACACCTCTTCGACCTTGAGGCCCGGAACGCGCAGGGCCTTCAACAGCTCTTCCGTGTACAGGCCGTTCGCTCCCTCCCCGTCCGCCGCCACCGATCCCGGCGCGGTGGCATACGCGATCAGCGTTCCCCGCGCGGCATCGACGGCGGCGAGGCCCTTGGACGCGCCGCGTAACCGCCGCTCGAACGGATTGTTGCGGCACGCATCCAGGATCACGACGTTCACGCGATTCTTCGCTTCGGCCATCTGCTCGAGCAGGAGGTCCACGTCGACGGCGGCGATCCGGGTCGCCGCCTCGGACTCGATGTCGGCGTCGACCGGAACCAGATAGTTGCGACCGCGGACTTGGAGGCCGTGGCCCGCGTAGTAGAAGAACCCGACGCCTCCGTCCGCCAGTCGCCGGCCGAATTCGAGAATGGCCGTCTCCATCGCGCGCTTGGTGGTGTTCTCGTGGGCGAGGACGGTGAAGCCCAGCTCACGGAGGGTCCCCGCCATCGCGCGCACGTCGTTCACCGGGTTGCGCAACGGCGCCTCACGGTAGGCGCTGTTGCCGATGAGCAGGGCGATCTTGGGCTCCTCTCGTGCTCCCTGGGCGCCGGCCGGCAGGACCGAGGCAAAGATCCACACGGCGATGGTGATCGAAAGAGCGAGGCGCGACAACATGCTCAAAGCGGACATCATGTTCTCCTGCGCGAGGAGCTGAAATAGGGAAGCACGCTCCGCGGCGCCGGGTCAAGGCCTTGGCGTGCCGCGGGTCATCAGGGACTGTGCCTCGTCGAACGCCGCGGCCGCTTGCCGGGGCAGGCCGGTCTGCGTGTAGAGGGTTCCGAGCAGCGTGTGCAGCACCGGCTGGTCGGGATCGCGGGCGAGTGCCGCGAGCACGGCGAGCCGCGCGTCGTGCAGCAACCCGATCTCGGCCAGGTATCCCGCGCGCGCCACCGCGATCGAGCTGGGCGACGTGCCCGCGCCGAGCGCACTCTCGAGCGCGCCGAGATCGGCCTGCACCGCGCGGGCGCGCGCGAGGTCGACGATCTCGAACGTCGCCCCTTGGGGCGGCTGATTGGGCGCGATCACCTCGACGCGGTAGCCCACGCCGGGCTGGAGCGGCGGGGCGTCGGCGGGATATTCGAAGCGCGCGCCGACCACGCCCTTGCGCTCGACGATCACATCCGACGGGCCGACGATTCGAACCGTATACCGTGAGACCTGGTTGCCCAGCCATTCGAACGCCAGTGGGCCCGGCAGCACGGGACCATTGCGCGGGGTGAGCACCTCCGGCGGACGGGCCATCGAGCGCGTGGCGAGCACCGCCTTCGGGGGCTCCTTCGGCCCCGCGGTCAGGAACTTGACGCTGCCGGCGACGAGGGTGCGGGCCTTGTCGACCTTGCCCTCGTCGGCGACGACGGAGCCGACGACGTAGGGAGAGTTCTTGGCGTCGACCTTCGCGACGCCGCGTCCGCCGCTCAAGAGGACGACGACGGAGGCGCCGTCGCTCGTGCGCACTTCGTCGCCGGCACGGAGCGCCTGCAGTGGCGCGACCGGCCGCCACGGGCCGCCGGCCGCTCGGATTTCCGCTTTCCCAGACGCGACCTTGATCTCGGTAATCACGCCAGCGGTCTCTCGAGGCTGGGCTGAAGCCGGCCCGCCGGATTGAACGGCCGTGGCGACGAGCAGCACCAGCACGGCGTCTCGCGTTCTCATGAGCGTGCGTCCTCCGTCGACGCCTCGCGGGCGCCGAGTAGCTCGAAGATCTCCACCGCCTGCGTCTTGCCCTTCACGATCACGCCGCCGCGATCCCGGACCGTCACCCGACCCTTCACCGCGGCGAGTGTCGGGGCTGAGATCAGGATCGACGTGCCGAGGTCGCGATTCAAGCCCTCCATGCGCGCCACGGTATTCACGGGGTCCCCCATCACCGTGTACTTCTTCTTCTTGGGCGAGCCCATGTTGCCGGCGAAGACCTCGCCGGTGTTCACCGCGACGCCCATGGCGAGCGTGGCGGCGCCGCGCGCCTCCCACCCGCGGTTCAGGCGGACCAGCGCCTCCTGCATCGCGAGCGCGGTCGACACCGCGTGCCACGCATGCTCGGGGTCGTCGACGGGAGCGCTGAAGACGGCGAGGAGGCCGTCGCCGATGAAGTCGTTGACCATGCCGTGGCGCGCCATCACGACCTCGACCATCGCCGCGAAGTACTCGTTCATGATCTCGGTGATCTCGGCCGGTGACATCCGCTCCGACAGGGTCGTGAACCCCCGCACGTCGGACATGAGCACGCTCACGGTCCGTACCTCGCCGCCGAGATCGGCACCCTCGCGCACCACGCGCCGCATGACCTCGGGGCTCACGTATTGACCGAAGGCGCGCTGCACCCGGCGCTGCGCGAGCTTCTTCGACAATTGCAGGTATGCGCGCATCGCGGCCATCGGGCCCACGAAGTCGAGCCAGTACCCGCCGCGGGTGTACGCCTCGTAGCTCGCGACGGCGAAGAGGGCGATGACCACGAGCGTCGCTGCCGTCGCCCAGAATGGGCGGAGCCACACCGACAGCAGCGCCGAGGCCACGCAGACGCCGGCGAGCAGCCCGAGGTTCAGCACGGGATTCGGCGGCAGCAGCACGCGGCGGGCGAGCAGCGTGTGCAGCATGTTCGCCTGGATCTCGACGCCGGGCATCAGGCCCATCGGCGTCGGATAGAAGTCGCGACTCTCGGCGAACGTCGCGCCGACGAACACGATCTTGCCGGCGAACGGGTTGTCGGCGGCGGGAGTCACGCCTGTACGGCCCATCTGGACGAGCGGCATGGCGGGGAAGGTGGTCACGCTTCCCGGCCGGCCTGCGAAGTCGATGCGCCACGGAGCGTGAGCCAGGGTGTCGACCGTCACCGGCTCCACCCGATCGAGACGTCCCGCGGTGTCGGCCACCGGCAGCGCGAGAGGCGCACCGCCGTCGTGGAGAGCGGCGGCGAGCCGCTCGGGTGCATAGCCGCCGGCGCCGGCCAGCGCAGCCAGCGCGAGCGACGGCAGGTAACCGCCGTCGACCGACGGCAGCACGGGCATCATCCGCCGGATCACGCCGTCGTCACCGATGGGCGCGTTGGCGAAGCCTGGGGTGGCGCGCAGGGCGGGGGAGAACGCGGCCGACGCCTCGTAACGCTCGCGACCAGCCTCGCCGCGCGGCCGCGCGAGCGAGGCGAACGCGACCCGGCCAGGCTCCCAGCGCCTGGTCATGCCCACGAGCGCGGCGTCGTCCAGGGGCGTCGACGCGCGCGAGAGCTGGACGTCGAACGCGACCACACGAGCGCCGCTCTTCAGCAGGAAGTCGGCGAGGTCGGCGAGGAACTGCCGGTCGAGCGGCTGGCGTTCCCCTAGCGCCTGGAACGTGTCCTCGTCGATGGCGACGACCACGACGGCGGGCGCCGGCACGCGCTCCCGGAAGAAGAGAAACGCGTCGATCGCGCGGGCCTCCCAGCCGGCGTAGACGCCGAGGCGCGAGAGGACGGTGATGCCAATGCTCACCGCCAGCCCGAGCAGCAGCGCGCGGGCGACGGGCTTCGACGCGCGCGCCCGCAGCCCGCGCGCCCAGTTCACCGGGGCGTCCCGCGGAGGCGCTGCGGCTCGACCACGTCGAACGTCAGCGCGAAGTCGTCGAGGAGATCGAACAGCTCGATGACCTTGGCGGCATCACCGGTGACCGCGAGGAGCCCGTGCTCGACGCCGTCGGCGACGGTCAGCTCGCGCAGCACGAGTCGGTTCAGCGTGGCGCGGGCGAGCGTCACGGTCGCGTCGGCGGGATCGCTCTGGCGGTCGGCCAGATAAGTCAGCGCGCAATGTTCCAGGTTCAGCACGTAGCCCCGGTCGAGGTCGGAGAAGACCCAGTTGATCACGAGGCGCCGGCCCTCGGCCTTGTCGCCGTTGAGCCGGACGCCGAGGTAGTCGAAGAACAGATCGAGGCTCATCGCGCGCACGACGTCGGGGCTCACCGGCGCGCGCGCCGCCGTGGTCGCGGCGCCCTGCCTCAGCTCGAGCGCTCCGAGCAGATAGGCGTTGCGCCACGTGGCGGACTCCGCGGCGTAGCCGAGCTGCTCCAGGGCGTCGGCGCCGAGCTGTCGCGCCTCGACGTTCGCGGGATCGGCGAAGACCACGTGGCTCATCGCCTCCGCCACGAACCGGTACTCGCCCTTCGCGAAATCCGCGCGGGCCTTCGCGATCACGGCGTCGGCGCCGCCCATGTACTCGACGTACTTCCGCCCGCGCTCGAGAGGCGGCAGCGGGTTGAGGTTCGCGGGGTTGGCGTCGTACCAGCCGAGGTAGCGCTGGTAGATCGCCTTGGCGTTGTGACTGACGGTTCCGTAGTAGCCGCGCACGTGCCACGTCCGCGCCTGACTCGCCGGTAGGGCCAGGCGCTCGGCGATCTCGACGGCCTTGAGGCCGTGGTTCATCAGCCGCGCGGTCTGGTCGTGCAGGTACTTGTAGAGATCGCGCTGTCGAGCCAGGAAGTCGAGCAGCCGCGGGTTGCCCCACACGGGCCAGTGGTGCTGGGCGAAGGCGACCTCCGCGTGACGCCCGAAGCGGTCGCGCGCCTCGTTCAGGTACTTGGCCCACGCGTTGGCGTCGCGGGCCTGGGCGCCGCGGATCGGATACGTGTTGTGCAGGTTGTGGGTGGCGTTCTCGGCCAGGTTCAGCGCGCGCAGCGCGGGATAGAACATGTGCATCTCGGCCGGCGCCTCCGCCTCAGGCGTGAGCTGGAAGACGATCTCGATCCCGTCGATCACGTGAGTCTCGATGCGCTCGGCGATGGTGCGGGTCGGCGGGATCAGCGTCACGGTCCCGCGCGAGGTCACCTTGCCGAGCCCGGCGTCGACCTGACCGCGTGGCCCCTTGGGCAGCGTGGCCCCGAACTGGAACTGCGCGCGTCGCACCATGGCCGTGCCCGCGATCACGTTCTCCGAGACGACCTCCTGCATGAACCGGTCGGGCGCCCAGACGTCGACCCGTCCCGCCCGCACGTCGTCTTCGTCGACGACACCACGCACGCCACCGTAGTGGTCGACGTGGCTGTGGCTGTAGATCACGGCCGTGACCGGTCGCGCCCCGCGATGCGCTCGATACAGCTCGAGCCCGGCCCGCGCCACTTCGGTGGAGATCAGCGGGTCGATCACGATGATTCCCGCGTCGCCCTCGATGAGCGTCATGTTCGAGATGTCGAACCCGCGGACCTGGTACACGCGCTCGGTCACCTGGAACAGCCCGTGGTGCATGTTCAGCCGCGCCTGCCGCCAGAGACTCGGATTCACGGTGGGCGGCGCCGTCGCCTCGGCGAGGAACGCGTACTCGCGCAGGCTCCACACGACCCGTCCCTGGGCGTTCCTGACCTCGACTTCGGGCAGCGAGCCGATGAATCCACGGCGCGCGTCCGCGAAGTCCTGCGTATCGTCGAAGGGCAGGGCGGCGAGCACGGCCTGGTTGCTGGCGAGAGTGATCGGGGTGGCGTCGTGAGGCGCGGGATCGCGGGTGGTCATCGTTGCGGTTCCTCTGCCCTGACGGCCACGGCTCCCGGCCATCGAGGATTCGCGTTCGCTGCGTCCGTCAGGTCCTGCCTTGACCTGCCGGGGTGGTCACAAGATCATGACGGAAATCGCACCCGGGGGGGGATTGGATCGCCATGACACGATTCCATGCGGTTGTCGTTGCGGCCGTTGTCCTGCTCGTGGGCGCGTTCGGGTGGTCGAGCATCTTCGGGTTGCCGAGCCGCCCGGCCGACCCACCGCCGCTGAGCGACGTCGAGGTCCTCAACGACGGGCCGAGCGGGCTGGCGATCCTGGCCCCGCTGGTCGTCTACGGGGACGGCACCGTGGCCAAGGGCTTGTTGACCTTCTCGCCGAAGCGCACGGCCCGCTGGAAGCTCGTGGTCGAGTGGGCGCCGGACAAGTTCCATCTCGTCGATCGCGTCGGCGAGCCGGTTTCGGTGACCGGGATCTTCGACGATGGCCACCACACGCGCAAATCGGGATGGGTCATGGTGACGTTTCCGCGGGGCACCGGTCCTCACGCGTTGCGCCCCGGCGATCCCACGTGGCTGGTGGCCAACGATGCGCGGGGAAACGCCGTCATCATCGATGCCCGCGAGGAGCCGCGCGCCCCTCAGCCGTAATGGGAGGTCCGGTCGACGGCGCCGGGCACGTCGCCGGGAAAGAAATTGGCTCCGCCGCCCGCGGTGTCGATGGATGACACCGCCGATGCTTCGTACCTCTTCCCCCGCGATCCCGTCATCCCGGCTCCCGTGAAGCGCGCTCCGGGGTTGACCACGATGCTGCTGTTGATCGAGGCCCCGGCGAAGAACTGGAACTTCATGGGCGCGACCGTGTAGACGGTCGCCCCCAGCTCGATGCGTCCCCGGCTGAACGCGCTCAGCACCGCCGTGCAATCGCCGCTGAACGTGCAGGGCGCGTTGAACCTGATGTTCCCGTTGTTGACGGACCGGATCTGCGTCCCGCCGTTCTTGAAGGCGCAGTCCGCGAGCCCGATGATGCCTTCCTGCTCGGCCCTGACCAGCGTCGCCGTCGGGGCGCCCTCGAAGAGCACGCGGCGGACGATGACCCGCGCATAGTCGCTGACGTACAGACCGATCTCGCCCGCCCCGGCCGCGATCTGCACGCTGGTGACCGCGCGCGGGTTGCCGTGAATCTCGATCTGGTGGCTGCCCGTCCAGTGTCCGGCCTGTTGCGGCAGCGGCCCGTAGGTGCCGTCCGCCAGCTGGAGCACGACGAGCTTTCCGTTGATGTCGAAGTCGTTCTTGATGCGCCGCAGGGCTTCGGCGACCGGAAGCGTCGAGTCGGGCGTCAGACCGTCGTGGCCCACGCGTCCGGTGGGCGAGGCATGGACGGTCACGTCGCCGCCGAGCCGCCAGCGTCCGGGATGCTCGACGCCCCAATGGTCGTCGAGTCGCCGGATGGTCACCGTCTGCCTCGGGTACACGCGGAAGGCTTCGGGGATTCCCGCCACGCTCACGTATTTCATGCGTCCGGCGTCGTCGTTGACGACGACGTTCACGTGGCTGGGTCCATATCCACGTGACGCGCCGAAGGTCAACGTGGAGAGCGTGTTGCCGCCGAGTCCGATCGTCTTGCCGTGATCGGCGGCCGTGACCGTGTAGTCTCCGGTCCTGGACACATGATCGCTTTGCTGAGCGTCGACGGGAGATCCGCTCACCCCCGCGGCCGTCACCAGCGTGACGGCGCCTGACGACTGCAGGAATCGACGGCGAGAGGTCCGCATCAGGGCGTCACGGCCAGAACGTCCGGTACTCGTCGATGGTCAGCGTCGGCCGCGGAACGGTTGACGACGGACCCTTGCCATTGCCGTTCAGATAGATCACGCCCGGCTTCCCCGCCCCGACCCGGACGGAAAAGCTGATCGCCTGCGCGCTCGGCGCCGTCGTTTCGAAGTCGATGGTCGCCGCCGACGCCTGGCCGGGGCGGAGTTCCTGCGATCCGACCTGATAAGTCACCGGAGCGTCATTCACGTAGAGCGCCGCCACCACCCGGTTGGGCTGATCCGTCCACGCCGGGACGGCCACGCTCACCCGGACGACGTTGCCGGGCGCCCTCGGCGTGAGCGAGTAACCCATGATGGCGGCGCCCTCGAGGGAGACCGCCACGTCCTCGTCACGGCCGAGCACCCGGTCGACACGCGCGTAGGCTTCGTACTTCTGGCCGAAATGGGAGACGTGACGGGTGACACGGTCATTCACCCAGTGACGGGCGCCGAAGTATGCGCGCCCGAGAAGATTCGGGGCTTCAGGCATCGAGGCCGTGCGTCGTTGGACGGCGGCGCGCCGCATGGTCGCGACGTCCCGCTCGCCCAGGTCGGTTCCACGGTAGACGAGCTGACGGTCTCGGAGATCCTCGGGCCGGAGCTCTTCGCTCCCCAGCTCCTCGAGGGTCAGCGACGTTCGGAGCGGGGGGGTGGCCGGCCCGCGATCGACGCCGTTGATGTAGATGATCCCCGGACGGCGCGGACCCACACGCACCTCGAGGGGAACCGGCGAGTCCGAAGCCAGCTCGATGCTGTGCTTCAACGTCAGCGACGCGGTCTTGCCCGCCTCGACCGGTTGAACGGCGAAGTGGCGGGTCCGCGGCTCGCCGGCGACGAACAAGGCCGCCACGATCTCGTTGTCCTCCGGCGAGTAGGCGGTGAACTCGACGGTGATCCGCAGCCTCGATCCCCCCCGGCGGCGCGCATAGGAATTGCCGAGGATCCCCGCGCCCTGCGTGTACTCGGCCGGCTCCGGTCCCGCGGGAAGGGGTCGGTTCGCGTGCGCGTACGGTTCATAGACCTGGGTCCATCGCGAAACCACCGTGGCGGCGGTGTCGGTTCGCTTGCCGGGAAGGGCCGCCCCCGCGCCCATGCTCCATCCGTCGGCCGGACGCTGACCGCCACGACCCTCTCGGATCTCCAGATACTGAACCAGGCGGTCCCCGATGAGCTTGTAGCCCGCCTCGCTGAAGTGGCCGCCACATGGCGGAACCGCGAACAGGGTCTCGCGGCCCATCGTCTTCACGGCCCGGCGATAGTCCTTCTCGAGGTCGATGACGTCGCCCCCGGCCTCGACGACGAACTTCAGCACTTCCTTCTTCCAGGGATGCTCGATTCCGTCGCACAACGTGATCTGGGCGGGGATGTTCACGAAGACGAAGCGGGCGCCGGCGTCGTTCGCGACGCGCGCCATCTTGGCGAAGATTCGCTTGAAGAGCGCGAGGTCGTCGAGCGGGGGCGGAGCCGGAGGCGCCGCCCAGGCCACGGCCGGTCCGAACCCCGCCCGCCGGTTTCGCAGGTCGATCCACCGCAGGCCCTCCCGGGTCAGCGGCAGTCCGAGAAATCTGAGGACGACGCGCCACGGCCGCCGCCGCTCGAGCGTCGAGGCGACGCGCTGGCCCAGATAGGTCTTGAGGGCCGCGTCGACTTCGGGCTGACGGTCCAGAAGCCGTTGGGAAAAGCGGTCGTGGTCCAGGTACGTGCGAAGGATGCGATTGCGATACTCCTTGGCGAGGTCCGCGGTCCCGTTCGACTGCACGAAATAGAGATCGTTGTTCTCGTCGTACATGTAGAACACGTAACGGGGACGGGTGCGCGGGACGAACTCGCGCATCATCGCGAGGTGGATGAGCGGTCCGATGCCGCCGTGCCCGAGGTTCAGGGTGGCCGGGTACCGCGCCCGAACCTGCGCGATGAAGTGATCGCGGTTCGGCAGGCAGGCGCCGTAGGTCATCGAATCGCCGATGAAGACCAGGTCGACCGGCTTGCCCCAGAGGCCTGGCGGATTGTTGAAGCCGTATTCGTCGGCGACGTATTCCGCGAACGGCCTCGGCCCTTCTCGACACATGATCGTCGGCAGGTTGGCGATGCCCGACAGCGGAAAGAGCCGCTCGCCGCTGGGCAGGAGGAAGCCGCCCTCGGGCTGCAGGAGGTCGCCCAGCGACATCTGCGGGACGACCACCTGGTTCGCGGCCAGGCGCGCCTTGAAGATCCGCGCCCACTCGTTGACGTGCAGCATCTCGTCGAGCGCGTCCACGTGGTTCCACTCGAAGAGATAGACGGCGGCCAGCAGGGGAAGGGCGACGAGCTGCACGGAGACGGCGACGGGACGCCGCGACCACGCCGCCACCGCGGCGGCCACGGCCAGCGCCCCCACCACGACCAGCAGCGCGCCGAGGGTCGGATTCGGCTCGCCCTGGCGAAGGGCGAGGACGATCGCGGAGACGATCAGCAGCGCGGCGGTCGCGACCAGGCCCCGATACGTCGCTCGCAGCAGACGTGACAACGCGGGGGCGCTCAGAACAGCGTGTAGATGAACGGGGCCAGGACCGACCCCTTCGTGAACACGGCCAGGGCTCCGTACACGAGCGCCATGATGATGACCGGAATCAGCCAGAACTTCTTCCGGACCAGCACGTAGCGGCACAGGTCGGCGACGATGCGCACGGTTCTCTCCTCCTACGACGGCTTGCGGCCGATCATGATGAACAACCCGCCGTCACGTCCGCCCGAGATCAGCATCTCCAGCTCGCTCGACAGCCGGTCGAGACGGGTGCCCCGGCGATGGGGAGCGAACAGCCGCTCGTCGTCGGTGAAGTCGACGTCGCCGACGGGCGGCAGGCTGGAGACGAACTCGACGCGCTGGCGCGCGAACCAGCGCAGCACCTCGTCCATGGAGTGCCGGCTCTCGTGCGGGTGCTGGTACTGATCGCGGAACCAGGCGGTCGCGCGGGCGGTGGCGGGCGCGCCGCCACGCAGGCGACGGTCGAGCGTGGCCAGCCGATCACCGAAGACCTCGATCAGCCGGCGGCGCCACAACGTCGGCAGTCGGCCCAGCCAGTTGTACAGGCCGACCATGATGTGGCCGCCCGGGCGCAGGGTGGCGAGGATCGAGCGGAACGCGCCTTCGGGGTCGGCCGTGTGATGCAACACGCCGTTGGTGACCACGAGGTCCACGCTCTCGCGCGCCACCGCCGGACGAAACAGGTTCATCTGCGCGAAATCCGCGTTGACGACGGCGAAGCGGTCGCGGAACTCCTTGGCGAGCCGCAGCGAGTTCACGCAGATGTCGGTGCCCACCACGCGCCGCCGCCAGTCCATGCCCAGGAAATTCGTGAGCTGGCCGGTGCCGCAGCCGACTTCCAGCACCAGCGCGTCGGGAGCGATCTGTTCGTCCAGCAGCCGCGCGAAGACGCCGGCTCTCGCCTTCGCCTCGAGGCTGTCGCGGCTGTCGAGATCGTCGTAGCTCGGGAACGGCGTCTCCTCGTAGAACGCCTTGACCACGTCGGTCACGTCGCGCGTCCCGTCGCCCGGCTCGTTCGACACGAAGAGCCGGGGGATGCCGTCGGTCACCGGATACCGATGTCCGCCCTCACGGCACACCATCAGTCCGTCGGCATCGTCGAGCCGGCCCGCGCACCGCGGGCATCGCAGGATCTCCACGAGCGGCAGGCGCGCGACATCTCGGACCTTCGGGGGCGCGGCGGCGAGGGAAGTGCTCACCGGCGGATCAATCGGGCTCGAGGGCGTGGCTGTAGTCGAGACGCAGCGACGGCAGCTGCTCGTCCTTGCGCAGGAAGCAACGGCCGATGGCCAGCGCGTCGAGGTCGGTCCCCATGAAGCAGCGAAACGCGTCGTCCGGCGTGGCGACGATGGGCTCGCCCCGCACGTTGAAGCTGGTGTTGACCAGCACCGGGCAACCGGTGCGCTGGCCGAACTTGGCGAGCAGGCGATGGAAGCGCGGGTTGGTCTCCTGATGCACGGTCTGCAGCCGGGCCGAGTAGTCGACGTGGGTCACCGCCGGGATGGTCGAGCGCGGTACGTTGAGCTTGTCGATGCCGAAGAGCTTCCCCTGCTCGGC
>Ga0193725_1000340_pt1 | contig 14304 bp, 15 predicted proteins | sample H2a2metaG_FD_143058 | JGI IMG/M metagenome (GOLD analysis project Ga0193725, IMG submission 143058) | Soil microbial communities from a riparian zone of the East river system, Colorado, United States - H2a2 | ecosystem: Environmental > Terrestrial > Soil > Riparian zone | place: USA: East River... | reverse complement strand
CCGCGGCTCCCCACTCGCCCGCGCGCGCCGGACCCGGCGAGGGAGCGTGCGTTTCGGGGGTCAGGCCGTGGCACCGGGCGAGTGGATCGCCGGCCCGGCCGTGCATTCGAGCTCCGGGGGGCAGTGGAACTGGGCGGCCTACGTGCACACCTACGACATCCCGTAGGCGGGCGGCGCCGCTATCGCGTGTCGCTCCGCGCGCGGCGGTACCAGTCGACGGTCTTGCGGAGCCCTTCTTCGAAGGACGTCTTGGCCACGAAGCCGAAGTACTTGGCGGCCCGGTCGGTGGCCAGCATGCGGCGGGGCTGGCCGTCGGGCTTGGCCGTGTCCCAGGTGATGCGGCCGGCGAAGCCGGTCTCGCGCGCGATGAGGGTCACCAGGTCCTTGATGGAGATCTCGGTCCCGGTGCCGAGATTGACGGGCTCGCTCTCGTCGTAGCGCTCGGCGGCCAGCACGATCGCCTCGGCGGCGTCCGCCACGTAGAGGAACTCGCGGGTGGCGCGGCCCGTCCCCCACACCACGATCTCCGGCGCCCCCGTCCTGGCCGCGTCCACGCACTTGCGAATCAGGGCGGGGATCACGTGCGACGAGCTGGGATCGAAGTTGTCGCGGGGCCCGTAGAGGTTCACGGGCAGGAGGAAGATCGAGTTGAAGCCGTACTGCTCGCGATAGGCCTGCGACTGGACCAGCAACATCTTCTTGGCGAGGCCGTAAGGCGCGTTGGTCTCCTCCGGGTAGCCGTTCCAGAGGTCTTCTTCGCGGAAGGGGACGGGCGCGAACTTGGGATAGGAGCACACGGTCCCCACGGCCACGAACTTGGCGACCCCCGCCTGACGGGCGCACTCGATGAGCTGGGCACCCATCACGAGGTTGTCGTAGAAGAACCGCCCGGGGTTGTCGCGGTTGGCCCCGATGCCGCCGACCACCGCGGCCAGGTGGATGATGAGGTCCGGGCGCGCGTCGGCCAGCATCCGCGCGATGTCCGCTTCCTTGCGAAGGTCGTACTCGCGGCTGCGGGGCACGAAGGGCGCGGGGCAGCCTCGCTCGCGCAACGCCTCCACGACGAACGAGCCCAGAAACCCGGCGCCGCCGGTCACCACGACGCGCTTGGCTCCCCAGAACTCCGGCATCTCGCTCCTAGCGACCGTGGTCGCTCTGATACCGCGCGAGGTCCGCGTCCACCATCAAGCGGATCAGCTCGGTGAACCCCAGCTTGGGCGCCCACCCGAGCTTCTGTCGCGCCTTCGCGGCGTCACCGAGGAGGAAGTCGACCTCCGCGGGCCGCCGCAGGCTGGCGTCGATGACGACGTGCCGGCGCCAGTCGAGTCCCGCGTATCCGAAGGCCAGCTCGACCAGCTCCTGCACCGAGTGGGTCTCGCCGGTGGCCACCACGTAATCGTCCGGCTGCTCCTGCTGGAGCATGAGCCACATGGCCTGGACGTAGTCGCCGGCGTAGCCCCAGTCGCGCCGCGCCTCGAGGTTGCCGAGCCGCAGCTCGCTCTGGAGCCCGCGCTTGATGCGCGCCACCCCGTCGGTGACCTTGCGGGTGATGAACTCGAGGCCGCGCCGCGGCGACTCGTGGTTGAACAGGATCCCGCAGCACGCGAACAGGTTGTAACTCTCGCGGTAGTTCACGGTGATGGCGTGGCCGTACACCTTGGCCACCCCGTACGGGCTGCGCGGGTGAAAGGGCGTGTTCTCGGTCTGCGGCGTCTCCCGCACCTTGCCGAACATCTCGCTCGACGAGGCCTGGTAGAAGCGGATGGTCCGGTCGACGAGCCGGATGGCGTCGAGGAGCCGGGTCACGCCGAGGGCGGTGAACTCGCCGGTCAACACCGGTTGCGTCCACGAGGTGGGCACGAAGGACTGGGCGGCGAGGTTGTACACCTCGTGCGGACGTGTGTCCTCGATCAGCTGGATCAGCGAGAGCTGGTCGAGCAGGTCGGCTTGGCGCAGGTCGAGCCGGCTCCGGATGTGCTCGATCCGCTCGAAGTTCTCCTTGCTGGCGCGGCGCACCATGCCGCACACGGTGTAGCCCTTCTCCAGCAAGAACTCGGCGAGGTAGGAACCGTCCTGCCCGGTGATGCCGGTGATCAATGCCCTACGAACTGCCGGGCCCTCCCTCTGCCGTCCGTGACGGGACGACGAAAATACGGCAAGAGACTACGCTACTTGCCGACGCGATTGCAATGTCTTGTTGGCCGCGGAGCGCCGCGCCCGTGATTCCAGATGGATACATCATCACCGCACGCGCTGGCGCCAGTACTCGAGGATGTCCCGCAGCGTCTGCTCGAACCGGATCTCCGGCCGCCAGCCCACCGCCGCCTGCGCCTTGGTGGCGTCGCCGCGCAACACCGGCACGTCGGACGGACGCAGGCGCGCGGCTTCCTCGCGAACGGTGATGCCGGGGACCCGCGCTTCCGCGAGCAGGAAGTCGAGGATCTCGTGGATCACCCACGCGCGCCCGGAGCAGAGGTTATAGACCTCTCCGGCCTCGCCCTTCTCGAGCAGCAGCCAGTAGCCGCGGACGATGTCGCGCACGTCGGTGTAGTCGCGCCGGTTCTTGAGGCTGCCCACGGCGATGACCGGCTCGCGCACGCCCCGCTCGATCTCCACGATCTGGCGCGCGAAGTTCGAGGTGACGAAGACGTCGCCCCGCCGCGGCCCTTCGTGGTTGAACGCCCGGCTGCGCACGATGTGCATCCCGTAGCTCTTGAAGTACTGGTAGCCCATCAGGTCCTGGGCGACCTTGCTCACCGCGTACGGCGAGAGCGGGCGGAGCGGGTTGGCCTCGGTGATGGGCAGCTCGTCCTCGGTCACGAAGCCGTACTCCTCGCTGGAGCCGATGACCAGGAACCGGGCGTGGGGCGTGCGGGCGCGCACGGCCTCCAGCAGGTTCACCTGGGGCAGCGTGTTGGCCATGAACGTCTCGGCCGGGGCCTGCCAGGAGGTGCCCACGAAGCTCTGCGCGGCCAGGTGGATGATCCAGTCCGGGCGCGCGGTGTCGATGAGGTGGTGGGCCGAGCTGCCGTCCCGGAGGTCGCAGTCGATCAGCTCGATGCGGTCGCGGATGTGCTCGATGTTCTCGGTCTTGCTGCGCCACCGATAGGAGCCGATCACGGACACCCCCCGGGCCAGGGCATGGTCCGCGAAGTGACTGCCCACGAAGCCGGTGATGCCGGTGATCAGCACACGCATGCCGTCACGCGTCCAGCAGCTTCTCCATGATGATGGTGTCGACCCACCGCCCGTCGAGCCGCCCCTGCTCCTTGTACACGCCCACCGTGCGAAAGCCGAGCCGGGTGTAGAGCGCCATGCCGGAGGCGTTGGTGGGGAAGGCCGACAGCACGAGCTTGTGGTAGCCGTGCTCGCGGCCCAGCTCGATCAGGCGGGTGAGCATCGCGCGGCCCACGCCGCGGCCGCGCGCCCCGCGCTCCACGTAGATCGAGAAGTCGGCGACGAAGCGGTACGCGTCGCGCGGGTTGAACACGTTGAGGCTTCCCCAGCCGAGGACGGCGCCGTCCGCGTCCTCCGCGATGATCACGGGGTGGCGAGGGCCGCGCGCGGTGAGCCACTGGAGCCGCTCGTCGGGCGTCCTCGGCTCGGTCTCGAGCGTGGCCACCCGGTCCTCGATCCCCTGGTTGTAGATCCGGCAGACGGCGTCCGCGTCGTCGGCGGTGGCCGCCCGGACGCGCAGGGCGCGCGCGCGCGCGGTCTGCACCGACAACCGTTCTCCGCTCATGGCAGGTGACCATAGCACGTCCGCCCCTCTGCTAGAATCCAGCTATGCCGATCGACCGCCGCCACCCGCGCGAGATTCGCGCCGACATCCGCAGCGGCGCGCTGTCGGGCATCACCGCCGGGCTCGGCGAAGGCTATGTCCAGGCCAACCTCGCCGTGCTGCCGCGGGAGCAGGCCTACGACTTCCTGCTGTTCTGCCAGCGCAATCCCCGGCCGTGTCCGCTCGTCGAGGTCACCGACGTGGGCTCGCCGGAGCCGGTCGGCGCCGCCCCCGGTGCCGATCTGCGCACGGACATTCCGCGTTACCGCATTTACAAGGACGGCGTGCTCGCCGACGAGGTCACCGACGTCACCGCGTATTGGCGCGACGACCTCGTGGCCTTCCTGCTGGGCTGCTCGTTCACGTTCGAGTGGGCGCTGCTCGAGGCCGGCATCCGTCTCTGGCACGTCGAGCACGGCCGGAACGTCGCCATGTGGCGCACGTCGATCGAGTGTCGGCCGGCCGGCGCGTTTCACGGACCCATGGTGGTCTCGATGCGGCCGATTCCCGCCGCGCAGCTCTCCAAGGCGGTGACCGCGAGCGCGCGCTTCCCGGGCGCTCACGGCGCGCCCGTGCACATCGGCGACCCCGCGTCGATCGGGATCGCGGACATCACGCGGCCGGACTGGGGCGACGCCCAGCCCTTCGGCCCCGGCGACGTCCCCGTCTTCTGGGCGTGCGGTGTCACGCCCCAGGCCGTGGCGCTCGCCTCCAAGCCGCCGTTCATGATCACCCACAGCCCCGGCCACATGTTCATCACCGACGTCCCCAACCACGCCCTGGCGGCTCTGTAGGACGGAAGCGACGCTCAACTTTCGGCCTGCAGGGGAGCTCGCGGTTGTCGTCGAGCTCGGGGACGAGATCAGCGTGGACGTGAACACGCGCGTCCGTGCGCTCGAATTCCTCGTCCAGGAGAAGGCCCTTCCGGGAGTCGTCGAGGCGGTGCCCTCGTTCAGCTCGCTGCTGGTCTACTACGATCCGCTGGTCGTGAGGTACGAGACGTTGTGCGCCGCGCTCACCGAGCTGTGCGCGCAAGTCGAGCACGCCTCGCTGCCGCCGGCGCGGCTGGTCGAGCTGCCGTGCTGCTACGACGATCCCACCCTCGGCATCGACCTCGGGGCCGCCGCCCAGCGGCTCGGGCTGCCCGCGGACGAGCTGGTCCGCCTGCACGCGGACGCTCGCTACCTCGTGTACTTCATCGGCTTCACCCCCGGCCTGCCCTATCTCGGCGGATTGCCCGAGCGCATCAGGCTGCCGCGCCTTTCAACGCCGCGCACGAAAGTTCCCTCGGGCAGCGTGGGGATCGGCGGCGTCCAGGTGTGTATCTATTCGGTCGAGAGTCCCGGCGGCTACTGGATCCTCGGCCGGACTCCGCTGCGACTCTACGATCCCGGCGCCCCCGAGCCGATCCTGCTGCGTCCCGGCGATCACATCAGGTTTCGCGCCATCGAGCGCGGCGAGTACGACGCCATCGTCGCGGCGGTGGAAGCGCGCGCCTACCGTCCGGTGGTCGATGCCGTGCGAGCCGCAGGACGTCGCGGGGCTGGGGCCCCGCCGTCCGAGGCGAGCGTGTGAAATGATCCGCGTCCTCGAGCCCGGGGCGCTGACGACCGTGCAGGACCTCGGACGGCCCGGACATCTGCGCTACGGCATCCCGCCGTCGGGACCGATCGATCGTCAGGCGTTCGTGGTGGCCAACCGCCTCGCCGGAAACGCGGACGACGCGGCGGGTCTGGAGTGCACGGTGATCGGCCCCCGCTTCGTGACCGAGACCCCGTGCGCGCTCGCGGTGACCGGCGCCCTGATGCCGCTGACCGTCAACGGGACCGAGGCGCCGGCCTGGACCACGCTGCTCTTGAAGCCGGGCGACGTGGTCAAGCTCGGCGCCGCGCGCGGAGGCGTGCGCGCGTACGTCGCGTTCGCGGGCGGCATCGACGTGCCGTCCGTGCTGGACTCGCGATCGACCTACGTGCGCGGCCGTCTGGGCGGTCTCGACGGCCGCGCGGTTCGCAAGGACGACCGGCTCGCGCTGTTCCCGGCGCCGCGGCCCACGGTGCGTCGCGCGCGGGCGCGGGTGATTCCCGCGCTCGACGACGAGCCGGAGATCCGCGTGGTGATGGGACCGCAGGCGGACCGCTTCACCGACGACGGTCTGCGCACGTTCCTGGGCAGCGCCTACGAGATGCTGCCCCAGTCCGATCGCATGGGCGCGCGGCTGCGGGGACCGCGCATCGCTCACGCCAGAGGGCACGACATCCTGTCCGACGGCATCGCGCTCGGCAGCATCCAGGTCCCCGGCGACGGGCAACCCATCGCGCTGCTCGTCGACCGTCAATCCACCGGCGGCTACACGAAGGTGGCCACGGTCTGTTCGTTCGACATCGGGCGTCTGGGCCAGGTCAAGCCCGGCCATCGCCTGCGCTTCCGGGCCGTCGAGCTGAGCGAAGCGCAGCACACGCTCCGCGAATGGCGGGCCGCCCTGGACGACGTTCTCGAGGAGGCATCATGAGCATCGAGCGAGAGCTTGCTGAATATCTGGCCAAGACCAGCCGGTCGCGCGCGCTCTACGAGGACGCGCTGACCGTCATGCCCGGCGGCAACAGCCGGACGACCACGTTCTTCGATCCCTATCCGTTCTACGTCGAGCGGGGCTACGGCGCGCACGTGGTCGACGCCGACGGCAACGACCGGCTCGACTTCAACGGCAACTACACGAGCCTCATCCTGGGCCACGCGCCGGCCGAGGTCGTCAAGGCGGTGCAGGAGACCGCCGCGGCCGGCCTGTCGTTCCCCGGCCCGACCGAGCACGAGATCCGTCTGGCCGAGATGCTGACCCGGCGCATCCCGTCGCTCGAGCACGTGCGCTTCACCAACTCCGGCACCGAGGCCACCATGAACGCGGTGCGGGCGGCCCGCGCGTTCACCGGCCGGCCGAAGATCGCGAAGTTCGAGGGCGCCTTCCACGGCACCCACGACGCCGTGCTCGTCAGCGTGACCCCCGACGCGCGAGCGGCGGGCGTGAGGACGCGGCCCAAGCCGGTGCCGTCCTCCGACGGCATTCCCGTCGCCACGCTGAAGAACGTGGTCGTGCTGCCGTGGAACGACGGCGACAGCTGCGAGGCCATCCTCGAGCGCGAGGCGGGAAAAGTGGCCGCGCTGCTCGTCGATCCCCTGCTCGGCATCGGCGGCATCATTCCGCCCGCCGAGGGCTTCCTGGCTCGACTGCGCGCGATCACGGAGCGGCTGGGGATCGTGCTGATCTTCGACGAGGTCATCTCGTTCCGCATCGCCTGGGGAGGCGCGCAGGAGCGCTTCGGCATCCGCCCCGACCTCACCACGCTCGGCAAGATCATCGGCGGCGGTCTGCCCGTGGGCGCGTTCGGCGGGCGCGCCGACATCATGAGCGCCTACGACCCGCGGCGGGGGGCCGCCCGCATCAGCCACGGCGGAACCTTCAACGCCAACCCGGTCACGATGGCGGCGGGCGTGGCCACGCTGAACGCGCTGACCCAGGAGGCCTACCAGCGACTCGACGCGCTGGGCGATCGGCTGCGCGGCGGCGTCTCGCGCTTGCTCGGCGCCACCCGGCGCCGCGGTCAGGTGAGCGGGATCGGCTCGCTCTTCTGCCTGCACTGGACCTCGACCCCGCTCACCGACTATCGCTCCAGCCGCCCGAAGGACCCGCAGGCCTCGCTGCGCGTGTTCCTCGCGCTCCTGAACGAGGGCATCGTGCTGAGTCAGCGCGGGATGGGCGCCTGCTCGCTGGCCATGAGCGACGAAGACGTCGACCGCTTCGTCAACGCCTTCGCCCGGGTCGTCTCACGCGAAGAGCGATAGACGACTACGCGGCGACTCGATGCTCCGGGCGGAGGTGGTGCAGGAGATCGAGCCAGTCGACGGGCTTGGTGAGCACGAGCTCGGCCCCGGCCTGTCGGGCCCAGCTCGTGTAGGGCTCGCCGTAGCCGGTGATCATGATGACGCGAGGACGGCGGTGGGCGCCCGCGAGCACCCGGTTGATGAGGAAATCGCCTCGGATGTCGGGCAGGCCGAAGTCGGTCAACAGGATGTCGAAATCGTCACGGAGCGCGGCGGTGATGGCCGCGCCGCCGGTCGACACGGCGACCACGTCGGCGGCCTCGGCCCGGAGCAGGCCCGTGAAGGCATCGCGAATGTCGTCGGAGTCCTCCACGAGAAGAATTTTCACACCCTGCAGGACCCGTGCAGTGAGTTGACCAGCCATCCTGCTCTACGATCTGAGCAAGACCAATGCCGAGAGCAGCGCTTGCTTGACCCTCGACGGGCCCGGATGGTCTACTGAGTCGCTTCCGTGAGCGAATCAAGCCTCCGACGCACGCCACTCTACGACGCCCACCTCAAGGCCGGGGCCCGCATGGTGCCCTTCGGAGGGTGGGAAATGCCCGTACAGTACAGGGGCATCGTGGAAGAACATCGCACAGTGCGCAGCCGAGTCGGACTCTTTGACGTGTCTCACATGGGCGAGTTCGAGATCGACGGCGCCGGCGCGCTCGATGCCGTCCAGCGGCTGACCACCAACGACGCCGCGGGGCTAGAGATCGGCCAGCTCCAGTATTCGCTGCTGTGTTATCCCGACGGCGGCATCGTCGACGACGCCACCGTGTACCGCCTCGGGGCCGAGCACTTCATGATCACGGTGAACGCCTCGAACATCGACAAGGACTGGGCGTGGGTGACCGAGCAGGCGCCGGCCGCGTGGCGCAACGAGTCCGCGACGACCGGGCTCATCGCGGTGCAGGGGCCCCGGGCTGAGGCGCTGGTGAATCGGCTGGCCGACCGCGAGGTGACCGCGATCGGATACTTCCGCTTCGCGCGCGGCACGGTCGCGGGAGTTCCCGCGCTGATCTCGCGCTCCGGCTACACCGGCGAGGACGGGTTCGAGCTGTACGTGCCGTGGCACGAGGCGCCGCGGTTGTGGCAGGCGCTGCTCGAGGAGGGCGCGGCTGACGGCGTGGCGCCCATTGGCCTCGGCGCCCGCGATACGCTGCGCCTGGAGATGCGCTACGCGCTCTACGGCAACGACATCGATCAGACGACCAATCCGCTGGAGGCGGGCCTGGGCTGGGTCGTGAAGCCCGCCAAGGGCGCGTTCGTCGGCCGCGACGCCATCGAGCGCGTCCGCGCCGGCGGTCCACGCCGCCGGCTCGTCGGCCTCGAGATGGCCGAGCGCGCCGTCGCGCGCCACGGGTATTCCGTGGTGAGGGACGGCCGCGCGATCGGCGTGGTCACGTCGGGGTCGTACGGTCCGTCGGTCGACCGCTCGATCGCGCTCGCCTACGTCGAGACCGCTCACGCGGCCATCGACACCGAGCTCGGCGTCGAGATCCGCGGACAGGCTCGTCCATGTCGCGTCGTCAGCACGCCGTTCTACCCACCGCACGTGAAACGCTAGGAGATCCGGGCATGGCGAACGTTCCCGCCGACCTGAAATACACGCAGGAGCACGAGTGGGCCAAGAAGGAGGGCGAGCGCATCCGCGTCGGCATCACCGCGTTCGCCCAAGACCAGCTGGGCGACGTCGTCTACGTGGAGCTGCCCAAGGTCGGCGCCCTGGTGTCGCAGCGGCAGCCGTTCGGAGTGGTCGAGTCGGTGAAGGCCGTCTCCGATCTGTTCGCGCCGCTCTCGGGCGAAGTCGTCGAGGTCAACGGGGCGCTGGCCAAGACTCCCGAGACCGTCAACCAGGATCCCTACGGCCAGGGGTGGATGATCGTGGTGCAGCCCAAGAACCCCGGAGAATGGGACCAGCTCCTCACGTCGGCCCAGTACGAAGCGCTGATCGCCCAGGGCGGACACTGAGCGCGATGCGGTACCTGCCGAACACCGAGGGGGATCGGCGTCGGATGCTCGACGTCATCGGCGCCGGCTCGATCGAAGACTTGCTCGCGCGCGTGCCGGCCAAGGCGCGGCTGGCCCGCCCGCTGGACGTCGGTCCCGCGCTGGCCGAGACCGACCTCGTGCGGCACCTGCGCGAGCTGTCCGCGAAGAACGCCGACGCCGACGGCTACGCGTGCTTCCTCGGCGGCGGCGCCTACGATCATTACGTGCCGAGCCCGATCAACCACCTGATCTCGCGCGGCGAGTTCTTCACGGCCTACACGCCGTACCAGCCGGAGGCGAGCCAGGGCACGCTGCGGTCGATTTACGAATACCAGACCATGATCGCCGAGCTGACCGGCATGGACGTGGCCAACGCCTCGATCTACGACGGCGCCTCGTCGCTGGCCGAGGCCGCGCTGATGGCGCGCGCCGTCACCGGCCGCGGGGAGATCGTGCTGGCCGCGGGCGTGAACCCGCGCTATCGCCAGGTCGCCGCCACGTACGGCGCCGGGTCGGGCCTGCGCCTGCGGCAGGCGCCCGCGCCGAACGGCGTCCTCGACGTCGAGGCGGCGCGCACGCTCTGCGGGGACAAGACCGCCGCGCTGGTCGTCCAGTCTCCGAACTTCTACGGCTGCGTGGAAGACGTGGCCGGCGCCGCCGAGATCGCCCACGCGGCCGGCGCGCTGCTGATCGTGGTCGCCGATCCGGTGAACCTCGGCGTGCTCGAAGCTCCCGGACGGTTGGGAGCTGACGTCGTGGTCGGCGAGGGGCAGGGGCTCGGCGTGCCCCTCTCGTACGGCGGCCCGTACCTGGGCGTCTTCGCGGCCAAGCAGGAGTTTGTGCGCCGCATGCCCGGCCGACTCGTGGGCGCCACCGTCGATCGCGACGGTCACCGCGGCTTCGTGCTCACGCTGCAGACGCGCGAGCAGCACATCCGCCGCGACAAGGCGACCTCGAACATCTGCACCAACGTCGCCCTGTGCGCGCTGATGGCCACGATCTACCTGGCCACGCTGGGCAAGCAGGGCCTGGTCCGGGTCGGCGAGCTGTCGGCCGCCAAGGCGCACTACGCGGCCGATCGGCTCACCGCGATCCCCGGCGTGTCGCTGCGCTTCGAGGCGCCGTTCTTCAAGGAGTTCGCGCTGCGGCTGCCCAAGCCGCCCGAGCGCGCGGCCGCGCGGCTGGCCAGGTCGAAGATCCTCGCCGGCGTGCCGCTGAAATCGTTCGATCGCACGCTCGGCGATTGCCTGCTCGTCGCGGTCACCGAGAAGCGGACGAAGGCCGAGATCGACCAGCTCGCCGAGGCGCTGGCCGTGGCGGTGGCGTAGGCGGACCCATGCCCTACGACAATCAGCCCGCGTACGATCGACTGATCTTCGAGCTGTCTTCGCCCGGCCGCCTGGCGTACTCGCTGCCCGAGCTGGACGTCCCCGTCGCCGACGTGCGCGGGCACCTGCCCGAGGGAGCGCTGAGGCGCGAGCCGCCCGCGCTGCCCGAGGTCTCGGAGCTGGATCTGGTGCGCCACTACTCGCGGCTCTCCCAGATGAACTACGGGCTCGACACGCACTTCTATCCGCTCGGCTCGTGCACGATGAAGTACAACCCCAAGATCAACGAGGACATGGCGCGGCTGCCGGGATTCGCGCGCCTGCACCCGCACACCCCGGAGCCGCTGGCCCAGGGCGCGCTCGCGCTCATGCACGAGCTGGCCGGCATGCTGGCCGAGATCGCGGGGATGGACGCGGTGTCGCTCCAGCCCGCGGCGGGCGCCCAGGGCGAGCTGGCCGGCGTGCTCATGATCCGCGCGTTTCACCTCGCCAACGGCGAGAAGCGGACGAAGGTCCTCGTCCCCGACTCGGCCCACGGGACCAATCCCGCGTCGACCGCGATCGCGGGCTACGAAGTGGTACAGCTGCGCTCGGACCAGAACGGCGAGGTCGACCTCGGCGAGCTGGAGCGGAATCTCAGCCCCGATGTGGCGGCGTTCATGATCACGATGCCGAACACGCTCGGCATGTTCGAGCCGCGCATCGCCGAGATCATCGAGCGGTGTCACGCCCATGGCGTGCAGGTCTACATGGACGGCGCTAACCTCAACGCGGTGCTCGGCATCACGCGTCCCGGCGACCTCGGCTTCGACGTCTGCCACTTCAACCTGCACAAGACGTTCACGACCCCGCACGGGGGCGGCGGCCCGGGCGCGGGGCCGGTGGGCGTCAAGGCGCATCTCGAGCCGTTCCTGCCCGTGCCCGTGGTCACGCGCGACGGTGAGCGGTACGCGCTGGACTGGAAGCGGCCCAAGTCGATCGGCAAGCTCCACGCGTTCCTCGGCAACGTCGGCATGCTCGTGCGGGCCTACGCCTACATCCGCACCATGGGTGGCGACGGTCTGCGCGCGGTGTCGGAGCACGCGGTGCTCAACGCCAACTACGTGCTCAAGCGCCTGGCCGGACACTACGACCCGGCGACCCCCGGCTACTGCATGCACGAGTGCGTGGTGTCGGCGCGGCGGCAGAAGAAGCTCGGGGTCACCGCCATGGACGTGGCCAAGCGCCTGCTCGACCTCGGCTTCTACGCGCCGTCGACGTATTTCCCGCTGATCGTCGAGGAAGCGCTGATGATCGAGCCCACCGAGACCGAGTCCCGGCAGACGCTCGATGCGTTCTGCGACGCGATGATCCGGATCGCCGAGGAGGCCGAGGCGAACCCCGCGCTCATCCACGAGGCACCGGTGACCACCCCCGTGCGCCGCCTCGATCAGACCAAGGCCGCCCGCGAGCCCAATCTGCGCTGGACCCCCGAGTCGTAGTCCAATGGAGCTCGCGGAATTGGTTGACGGTCTCACGTCGGGGGTCGGCTGGCCTGGGTCCTCGAAAAGAGGAGCTGCGCTCCTCTTTTCTGCGAAATCGGCGCTCGACCCCCGACGTGAGACCGTCAACCAATTCCGCGAGGATCATTAGGGGTGATGGCGGGCGACTGGCGCTTGCTTCAAACCGAGGCCACGGACGGCGCCACCAACATGGCGATCGACGAGGCGCTGTGGCGGAGCCGGCAGGGCGGCGCGGGCCCGGCGACGGTTCGCTTCTTCGCCTGGGATCCGCCGACGGTATCGCTCGGGTACGGCCAGGCCCTCGACGCTCACGTCGACGTCGCGGCCTGCCGACGGCTCGGCGTCGGCCTGGTGCGCCGGCCCACGGGCGGCAGCGCGATCTATCACGACGGTCCCGAGCGCGAGCTGACGTACACCGTGGTGGCCACCAACGACGACCTCGGGGTCACGACGGACCTGCTCGAGGCGTATCGCTGGATCGCGCGCGCGCTCGCCCGCGGGCTCCAGGCGCTCGGCGCGCCCGTCGAGATCATCGGTCTCCCGCGCGCCAAGGGTCAGACGCCGGCGTTCTGCTTCGCGCGGACCGGGCGCTACGAGATCGAGATCGACGGCAAGAAGCTGGTGGGCAGCGCCCAGCGCCGACGCGGCCGGTGCTTCCTCCAGCACGGCTCGGTCCTGCTCGGCGCCGACGAGCCGCGCCTGCGCGCGCTGTTTCCCACGACGGCGGATCCGCTGGCCTCGCTCACCACGCTCGAAATCGCGCTCGGCCGCCGGCCGAGGTTCGACGAGGTCGCCGACGCGCTCACGACGGCGTTCGAAACGGAGCACGCCCTCGTGCTCCGTCCCGGCGGATTGTCTGAGGACGAGGGGACCCAGGTCGAGCGACTGGTCGCCGAGAAATACGCGAGCGAAGCCTGGCTGTCGGGAGCCGCGTGAGCACGCCGCCCCTTCCCGTGCGGCGAGAATACCCGGACGCGCCGCGCGTGGGCGTGGGCGCCGTGGTCCTGCACGAGGGGCGCGTGCTGCTGGTGCGCCGCGGCGGCCGGCCCTCGTGGGGCAAGTGGAGCCTGCCCGGCGGGCTCGTGGAGCTGGGCGAGACCACGGCCGAGGCGGTGTGCCGCGAGATCGCCGAGGAGTGCGCCTGCCGCATCCGCGTCGTGGGCGTCTGCGGGGTGATCGACCGCATCGTGCGCGATGCCGAGGGACGCGTCCGGTATCATTACGTGCTGGTCGATTACCTCGCCTATCCCGAGTCGGACACGATCGCCGCCGGCAGCGACGCCGCGGAAGCGACCTGGGTTCCCATCGATCGGGTGGACGAGCTGGACACCACGGAGGGCCTGACCGACATGATCAACCGCGCGCTGAAGCTGGCCGAGGAGGAACGGGCATGAACGTGATCGTGCGCCGGGAGACGCCCGAGGGCGCCGCCGCCGATGCGCTGGTGGTCGGGCTACACGCGGAGGAGAAGCGCTGGCCGCCGTCGCTGATCGCGCTCGATCGGCGCGCGGGCGGGCAGATCAAGGCCGTGCTGGAGGCCGAGAAGTTCTCGGCCAAGGTCGGGCAGGTGACGCACATCCACACGCCGGCCCTGGCGTCTCCGCGCCTGGTGATCGCCGGACTCGGCCCGCGCAGCGGCTTCGTGGCCGAGACCCTGCGCCGGGCTGCCGCCACCGCGTTGCGGCGGGCCCGCGACCTGGGCGCCCGCACGGTGGCCATCGAGGTGTTCGGGCAGCGCCTGTCCGATCGCGACCGCGCGCACGCGGTGGTGGAGGGCGCGATCCTCGGGAGCTATACGTTCGACCGCTACAAGCGCGAGAAGTCGGACAAGGTCGTCGAG
>Ga0193725_1000339_pt1 | contig 14351 bp, 9 predicted proteins | sample H2a2metaG_FD_143058 | JGI IMG/M metagenome (GOLD analysis project Ga0193725, IMG submission 143058) | Soil microbial communities from a riparian zone of the East river system, Colorado, United States - H2a2 | ecosystem: Environmental > Terrestrial > Soil > Riparian zone | place: USA: East River... | reverse complement strand
GACAGTAGTTGACCAGACCAGCGGAAGACTTCCCGACAACTTCGTCGTTACGCTCCCAAAGATAACCACTCCCGAGCAGGTGTCGGCGCTGGCTGACATATTTGAGCTGCTCGAAAAGCGGACTGGATTAGCGGCGGGGGCTTTAAGGATGGAGATGATGATCGAAACCACGCAATCGATCATCAACAGCGAAGGGCGAATCAATCTGCCCCTGCTGTTACAAGCAGCGCGTGGACGTTGCACGGCAGCGCACTTTGGCACCTATGACTATACCGCCAGTTGCAGCATTACTGCCGCGCATCAACACATGGTGCACCCCGCGTGCGATTTCGCGAAGCACATGATGCAAGTCTCATTGTCCGGAACCGGGATCTGGTTGTCCGACGGCGCGACCAACATCATGCCCGTCGGACCAAATCGGGCCGCTGAAGGCTCGGCGCTCACGCCGGATCAGATTGAAGAGAACCGCGCCGTCGTTCATCGGGCCTGGAAACTGCATTACGATCACATTCAGCATTCGCTCACCGGCGGGTTTTATCAGGGCTGGGATCTGCATCCGGCGCAATTGCCCACGCGCTACGCCGCCGTCTATGCTTTCTTTCTGGAAAGCCTTGATGCGGCTTCAGAACGCTTGCGCAACTTCGTTGAGAAAGCTGCTAAGGCAACACTCGTCGGCGATGTCTTTGACGACGCCGCAACCGGGCAGGGCCTGCTCAACTATTTCCTGCGCGCGCTGAATTGCGGGGCCCTGACGGAAGAAGAAGCTTTGCGTCTTTCGGGCCTGACGCCGGAGGAGTTACGATCCGGCTCGTTCGTAAAGATATTGAAGACACGACAAAATCTCTGAGACTCGGAGAAAGACCAGCTATGAAACTCTGGAAGCAACTTACTTCACTAACTCTCCTTTCGACTATCCTCACAGTCGTTTCGCCAGCTCAGAAGAATGCCCAAAAGGATGATGGACCGCGGGCTTCGGATCCTGGAGGACTGCCGGCAAAGATCCGCCGCTTCTCGCCAACAGTGCTCACGGCGAATACATCCCAGCTGTCGCCGAAGGATCGATTGGCACTGCAAAAAATCACCGCGGCGGCAAAGCTGCTCGACCCTCTGTTCCTGCGGCAGGTCTGGTCGGGAAACGATGAACTAAAGAAAAGGCTTAGCGCAGACAAGAGTGCTATCGGACGGATGCTGCTTAACTATTTCTTGATAAATGATGGTCCCTGGTCACGGCTGGATGAAAACCAACCATTCATCGATGACGTGCCGCCCAAACCGGTGTCGGCAAACTATTATCCCAGTGATATGACTAAGGAAGAATTTAATTCCTGGCTTGCGACGCTATCACCCGAAGACAAAGAAAAGGCCACCGGTTACTTCTACACGATTCGACGCGACGCAAACGGTAAACTGAAAACCGTGCCCTACAGTGAAGAGTACCGCGAGTTTCTCGACCCGGCAGCGAAGCTCTTGCGCGAGGCGGCGGCGCTGACGACGAATAAGACACTGCGTGACTTTCTGAACAAGCGAGCGGCCGCTTTTGGGTCGAACGATTACTACGACAGTGACGTAGCCTGGATGGACCTGGACGCGCCGATTGATGTCACGATCGGGCCTTACGAGACGTACGAAGATGAATTGTTTGGCTACAAAGCCGCGTTCGAAGCTTACGTGACTCTGCGAGACGAAGCTGAAAGTGCCAAGCTCGCGAAATTCAGTCAGCACTTGCAGGATCTGGAAGATCATTTGCCCATTGACGCGAAGTATCGCAACCCTAAGTTGGGTGCCGCGTCGCCGATTCGCGTGGTCAATGAAGTGTTCAGCTCCGGCGAAGGAAACAGCGGCGTACAAACGGCGGCGTTCAATCTGCCGAACGACGAACGCGTGGTCAAAGAAAAAGGCTCGAAGCGAATCATGCTAAAGAACGTGCAGGATGCAAAGTTCAACAAGACTTTGATCCCGATCTCGCGCGTCGTACTCAGCTCAGCTGAGCAACGAAGTCTGTCGTTCGATGCTTTCTTTACTCACATTCTGATGCACGAGTTGATGCACGGACTCGGGCCGCACAACATCACGGTCAATGGACAGGCGACGACTGTGCGGCTGCAATTGAAAGACAAGTATTCCGCAATCGAAGAGGCCAAGGCCGACATGACGGGACTGTGGGCGTTGCAATACCTGATCGACAAAGGGGTGATCGGAAAGCAAATGCAGCTGACCCTCTACAAGACATACCTCGCCAGCATGTTCCGTTCGGTGCGTTTCGGCATTACGGAAGCACACGGGCGTGGCGTCGCAATGCAATTCAATTATCTAACCGATGAAGGCGCCATTAAATTCAACGATAAGACAGGCACGTTCAGCGTCGATGACGCGAAAATGAAAGAGGGCGTGCGCAAACTCACTCATGAATTGCTGACCATAGAAGCCGAAGGCTCTTACGACAAAGCCAAAGCGATTCTGGAGAAGTACGCCGTGATTCGACCACCGATGAAGAGTGCTTTCGACAAGCTGAGCAATGTGCCGGTAGACATCGAGCCGATTTTTCCGCTGGCGAAGTGAGTCCGCGATAGCGGACGATCGAAAATAGCCGAGCGATTTATCGCTGGGTTGAGCGTTGTTGCAAATCATGAGTCCGTGAAGCGGACGGCTGAAGTTATCGGAAAACGCAATCTGATTTTTTCAGCCGTCCGCTTCACGGACTAATTTCAATTGGGGCTATTGATCCCAGCACTGAAGTGCTGGGCTATTCTCAGGCGTCCGCTTCGCGGACTTGGAACCTTCAACCTTCTTCCTAAAACAAGCTCCCCTGCGGTGACTCATCATCCGCCTCAACCGATTCGCTCAGGCGCGGATAGCTCTCAATCAACTTTGCCGGTCCGGGCATTCGCTCCTCCTCCAGCAAAGCCATCACTTCGAAGGCATTCACCAGGCTTTGCCCACGCGCGTGGTTGTTAGTGATCACGAATGTCTGTTTAGCTTTGTCTGAGACTTGCCTGATCCGCTCGACCCACGGCTCCAGCTCATCGCGCGAATACAAATAGTCATAGCGCTCCACGACATCCGCTTCTTCGCGGAACCAGTTCTGATAGTTGCGACCGTGCAGCCGCACATAGCCGATTGACGAAGTCACTTCCGCCGCGGGCTTGATTGAGTTAGCGAATAGCGGTTGGTCAATGTCGCACAAACCCACTCCGAGATCTTCCAGGGTCTGCAGGATCCGCGGGTTGTTCCACGATTCATGACGCAGCTCAACGACCAGCGGATAGTCTCGGAAGCGTTCACAGAGTTGATTGAGGTAATTGCGTTCTTCGCGATTGTTCTTGAACGACCATGGAAACTGGATCAGGACCGCGCCCAACTTCGCGGCTTCCATAAGCGGGGCTATGCCATCACGAAACGCCTTCTCGTCGTCGTTGGTCGCTCTGCCGCGCTCATGCGTGAACGCTCTGTAGAGTTTTGCCGTGAAGATAAAGTTCGGGTTGGATTGAATGCGTCTGAGCCACGATCTCGCCGTATCAGGCGAAGGTGAGCGATAGAAACTGCTATTTATTTCGGCTGCATCGAAGTATTTCGCGACCAGCGCCAGCGTATCAAATTTGGCGCCGGCGCCTTCGGGATATGCCCGACCGCGCCAGTCAGCATAAGACCAGCCCGCGGGGCCGATATGAATGTCTCGGAGCGCGCGCACGCCTTGGATTCTGTCCGACAAACTTCAGTTTGTCGATAATCTTGCGCGGTCGCGCCCCTTGCTGCTGGGAGCGCGGACGTCCCGTCCGCACAGCGAGCGCAGCTCGCTCAGTTCCCGTGCCCTACGCTTTTTGACGTGCCCTCCAACGTTTGTTCGCGCTGCGCGCTCAATGCGGACGGGACGTCCGCGCTCCCAGCAAAAGGAAGACTGATAGTTTTCAGCCGGCGCCTACCACGCCGGGCTGAGCGCCAATTGCCTTCAGCAACACTCCGCGAAGCTCGGACGCAACCTCGTCGAGTGAAAGACTCGACGCCGCCAGTTTTCCATTCTGATCTGAAAACTTTGCCGCGGAAGCCAGTTCGGAAGAATCCAGCCGCCAACTCCCGGCCGCGCTCTTCTCCAACTGATTGAGGTGTTCGATGAGCGAACTGAAATCGCGGCGTTCGATGGGCGGACGCACGATGGTCTCTGCCCAGGAGTAGTAGGGATAATCGATGCGATAGGCCCAGCCACCGTCCGATGGCGTTGCGATTAGGAAGACTTCGCCGCGCGCGTGGTGCGAGATTGCCGTGAACGGTGCAGAGTGGCGCGTCGGCTTGAAACCGGACGGGCTAAAAATCTCCGGCGCCAGCGTCACCAATGAAATCTTTGCTTCGTCGTCCTCCTCAACTCGCGATCTGCCTTTGGCAAAGCTATCCAGCGCTGACGCGATCCGGTTCCACGGATCAGCCCACAGGGATGCGTAATCATTCGTTTTCGTCAGGACCCGTTCGACATGGGGCAAAACCAGTTCGTAGCAGCGCGCATCATCACTAACCGGCTCGCCTGCGAGCTGTCCCGCCAGAGGCGACCCAACCTGCTCATCAATCGGCGATTCCGAGCCCTGTATGACAATGCTCGCACGCACAGCTTCCTGTGTGCTCAACTCGGAAAAATCACCGGCTTCGGCAGCCGCAATCAGCTTGTCACGCAGTTCCAACGCGCGCTCGCCGGTCAAAACGGTCCAGACAGAGAGCACCCCGTCAGTATCAAAGTGATTGTTGGTGACGAGATCAATTCCCTGCGTCAGTTCTTCGCGATTCGGCGCGGCGACCAGATTGAGAGCAATCTCAGTCGAAGTATCGGCCTTCACCGACGCGGGTGTTCGATTCCCTTTCCAGTGTGAAAAGTGAATTGCGTTGTCGACAGTGCCGTCAACCGAAAGCTTGGGCACGTCGGCGAGTTGTTCATCATAAAACTTGAATCTCATTGTTCACCTCTGATTAGAGCTGTCTTTCGCCAAACTTGAAAGAGCCGGGACGCGCAAATCGAAGTTTCGCGGATTTTCTCCGATAATGGCTGTCGCAAAGAACGCGGGCACGTACGCCGAGCTTTCATTTCGAAATCCATCATCCAGCTTGTCACGGTTGGCATAAAGCGTCCAAAAATTTCTTTCGTAGTTGGCGTCGGTCTCTCGCAAGCGGCGCAGCGCATCGCGCACCGGATCCGGCCCACGGTTGTAACTGAGCAGGACGAGCGTCATGCTTTGCGAATCATCACCCAGTTCCGCCATGCGATCGGCGATGTAGTGTGCCGCCGCAGGCGCCATTTTCTGCACGTCACACATATCCGCGCGCGCGACGCCATACTGCTCCGCGGTTTGCGGCAGGAATTGAAACAGACCCCTGGCCCCAACGCTGTTTTCGAAACAAGGTTTGTATTCTGACTCGATCATCGGGATATAGATGCCCACGATGATCGGAATCCTTCGGTCAGCAAACGCCTGCGCGATCGTCGGCACCAGGGGCGCCGCTCGCGAATAGATCAGCTGCAGGCGTTCGGCACCCGGTTTGTCGGAGGTACTTTCTTTTCGGGAGACGTAGCGGTCGACGTGCGTCTTTATTGCTCGCAGGGCTTCCTCGTTCAGTCTCACCGGACGGTCGCCCATCATTGCCGAGATGCGTTGCTCCTGCTCATCAACAAAACGAAGTTGCTCAGCCGAATTCATCTCGGCGTAGAGTTTGTTTGTCGTGGCGGTGCCCACCGGCTGCGCCCCTGGAATAACTCGCAGCCTGGATCGCATGTAAAGAAATATCCCGGCCAGTATGGCTACGAACACTACAAGGCTCAGCACCATCAGACCATAGCGGCGATAGCCACTTGTTTCACTAACCGATGACAGGGTTGAGGCAGCTTGCGCTCGAGGAAGAGTAGTAGACGTTTCAGCACTCTGCACTCCTCCAGCGCTGCGCATCAAACGCAGCCCAACCTGCTTCGTGGATCCAAAGCCGGAATCAATTTGCTGTCTGAGACTGGTCAGATCCGAGTGAAGCTCTGCGGAAGTTTGATAGCGTTCGGTCCTCTCTTTTCGCAGGGTCCTGGCGAGAATATTCTGTAGCTGCTGGATCGCCGGCAGAGAGTTGTCGTTTGACAGTAAGAGCGGCGCTGGTTCGTGCTGGAGGATAGTTACCATCGTGTCCATACGCGTGGCGCCCGTGAACGGTGGGCGATAGGTCAACATCTCATAGAGCACCACTCCCAAACTCCAAAGGTCCGTGCGTTCGTCAATTGCCAGGCCGCGCGCCTGCTCAGGTGACATGTAACCAACTGTTCCGAGCACCACGCCGGTTTCCGTCTGGGCTCTCGTGATCGGCGAGGCTTCGGCCGGCGTCTGCTCGAGCAGCTTCGCGATACCAAAATCCAGGATTTTCACGATGCCGTCGCTGCGCCGCATGATGTTCTCTGGCTTGATATCGCGGTGCACGATGCCGGCGGCGTGCGCGGCCGTAAGCGCCGAAGCAACCTGGATCGCGACATCCAACACATCCGTCAAAGGCAGTTCGTCGCGCGCAATCAATTCGCGGATCGTGTGACCGTCAATGAACTCGGTGGCGATAAAGTGGACGCCGTCCAAATCTCCAACTTCGTGAATCGTGAGTATGTTTGGATGATTCAGCGCCGAAGCAGCGCGCGCCTCTCTTTGAAAACGACGCAGCCGCGCGTCATCAGAAACAAAGTAAGCCGGAAGAATCTTCAGAGCCACCAGACGATCGAGTCGCGTGTCCTCCGCCAGATAGACTTCGCCCATTCCCCCGCCACCCAGGCGTTCGATGATTTTGTACGGGCCGACCTCTCGCCCGATGTTGGTTTCGGGATAGTCGCTCAGCAGGACGTGAGCGTCCTGCGCCATGGCCGGTTCTTCAATAAAATCAGCGGCCGTTTCGTAAGCGCTGACCAGTGAACCCGCCTCAGTCTGAAGTTCATTGTCGCCGGCGCACACTTCCCGCAGGAAAGCAGCGCGTTCCCCCGGCGCGCGATCAAGCGCATCCTGCAGGACTTCCTCGATCTGTTGCCAGCGTTCAGGAGTCATGGGTATTGCCAAATTCCGATTGTCGATGGCCGATCCATTGTCGATTGCCAATTTCCGATTGCCGATTGCCGATTTGTCCTTGCACAGTCAGCGGCTGTCGGAAACAGGTCAGTCACTTGATCATTCATCATTTTTCGGCAAACTCGCTGAGTTCGAAACACGAAATCGGCAATCGGCAATCGGCAATTGGCAATTGGCAATCGCAAATGTTTCATTCCTCCTTCATCCTTCTAAACAGCCAGGCCTTGGCCACGCGCCAATCGCGACGCACGGTCATCACCGAAACCTCTAAAACGTGCGCAGTCTCTTCCAGGTCAAGACCTCCAAAGTAACGAAGTTCCACGACACGACTCTTACGCACGTCGAGTTTTGCCAGTTCATCGAGCGCTTCGTCGAGGGCCACCAGCTCGCCGGCGCGTTCCTGAGACATCGTTTCGGCTTCTTGTAGCGAAACTTGTCGCGCGTCACCACCATGCTTGGCGTATTGCCGCCGGCGAGCATGGTCGATCAGGATGTGACGCATGACTTGTGCGGTGACGGCGAAAAAGTGTGCGCGATTCTGCCACTCGATCTTCTTTTGTCCCGCCAGACGCAGATAAGCTTCGTTAACCAGCGCGGTTGTTTCCAACGTGTGGCCATTTCGTTCTCGCTGTACATAACGATGTGCGATGCGGCGCAGCTCGTCATAGACCAGAGGGGTAAGCTTGTTGAGCGCGGTCTGGTCTCCTCGCTGCCAGTCAGACAGCAGTTCGGTTAAGCCCGGCGTTGAAAGGGTCATCATCGTTAGGGTCGTAGACAGTGTCAGCCGACCGCGGATCTTATCATCTTTCGTTTGAGACCAATCAGAGACTGTCCGCCTTCGAACAGAATTTGCGCAAGAAGAAATATTTTTGTTGTGCACTGAACACTTTTGCCTCTGTTTCTCGCTAGGCAAATTGCCCGGTGAACACTTTCGCCCCTGGTTCTCGCTTAACTAAGTGGGTCACGCCGGATGTAAGTCTGGTGATAAAGAACGGGCAAATTATCCGCCCGTTAAGTCCTTGATACGCGACGGGGATTGTTTTCGCCGCTTCCCAACTGAAGATAAGGAGAAACGCTTATGAAAGTTCAAACAGTATTTCCGTTAACTCTGGCGGTGTTTTTTGTTTTGATACCCGGTGACTCGCCACAGTCGAGCGCTCAGACGACGCCGTCAACAACGATCTATCAACAGATGACGCTGACGCAACGGGCGACTTTCGTGACCGAAAAGGCGCGCGAAATTTCCCGGAAGATGTCCGGGAATGATTATGAATTCACGACGGCGTTTGAAATGGAGATTCAGAGAGCTGTCGATATGTACGCCCGCCGCGTCGGAAACAACGCCGGCAATATTCCCGGCAAAGGCGACGTTCGCTTCGTTTTTGAGCGCGGCCAAACCGTGGCGCCAACCCTGATTAGAAACTTCAGGGCACACAACGTCTCGCCGGTAATCGGACTCTATCTTCCGCTGGTTGAATCCGAATACCTCAACATCGAATCGCCAAACTCAATGGGAGCCGTAGGGATGTTTCAGTTCCTGCCGCAGACGGGAGAGCATTATGGACTGAGCGCAGCAGATCTTCTCGATGTGGACAAGAGCGCTGACGCGGCCGCTCGTTACATCGCGGACGGTCTGAATACCTTCAGTACGGATCGCATGAAGGAGGCTTTGGCACTGCTGGCCTACAATCGTGGCGGAAATAACGTGGAACGCGATATCGCGACCCTGGTCAACGACCAAAACCGCGCCTGTAGTATCTGCGCTCTGACCGAGCAAAAGGACAAGTTGGACAAAACTTTTCGCAGTGAAAACGTCTATTACGTGCCGCGCTTCTTCGCCGCGGCGATCATCGGCGAGAATCCGCAGGCCTTTGGACTGCAGACACGACCACTGTCAACGATTGAAGCCAAGCCGTAGCTTAGTTCAGTTCTCCCTTCTCCCTCTGGGAGAAGAGCCGGGGAAGAGGGGCCTGGCTGGGGGCGGCTCGACGCTAAGGCCCTCACCCCAACCCTCTCCTAAAGGGAGAGGGAGTAAGAAAGAAAACCTTACCCACCACCGTGGCTTACTGGTCCTTCCAATCAGGAATGCGGCCCGGCGTCCACGGCGCCCCGGCCGCTTCCATCTGTTTTTCCAGCCGGGCGAGGTCGCCTTCAATTAGCTGCCGCAGTTGATTGAGGGCGGTTTCAAACTCCTGAGCCGCCGCAGCGTACTGATTCATCTGCGTTTGCGTAGGCCGCGACGTGGACATCCGCTGTGAGCCGACCACGTCATTAACACGTTCACTGATCGACGGCGGCAGGTTCATGTTGCGCTGGCGCAGAGCCTGGTCGCCCTGCAAGGCACGCAAAATTCCGTTCGTCCGTTTGTCCAGCGCGGCTGCCTCGTCCAGCAATTTTTCCGGAGCCGCAGGCGTTTCCAGCAAGGCGCGTCTAATTGCTACCAGACGTGGCTTGAGCGCGTTGGCAGTTGCCTGCGCGCCCTGCACTGCGCGTTGTAGCCGCGCCACCTTCTTCTGAAATTCGACCAGCGCCTTTCGATCCGAAACCGACATGCGATCTTGTCCTTCGACGATCACCTGAAACTCCTGCGCCTGGCCGAGCGACGTCAGCACGCCGTCAACTCTCCTGGCGACGGCTACTTTATAGGAGCCCGGCATGACGAGTGGCCCCGCTGGTCCTTCTGCGAAAGGGTCCTCGCCTTCGGGATTCGGCGGCGGCGGCAAAGACGACGCGGGATAACGCAAATCCCATGACACGCGCTGCATTCCCGCAGTGATCGGCCCGGTCAAACGGCGCACGACGCGTCCGGACAAATCGGTGATGGTGAAGATGATAGCGGGCGCTTCCTCTTCTTCTTCAGCGCGCAACTCTGGCTGGCCGGGCAAACCAATCGCGGCGCCTTTTCTTTGCGCGTCGCGCTCTGCTTCCTGTCGCTTCGTTTTCTTAGTCTTGAGATCTTCTTTCAAATAGTAGGTGAAGGTCGCGCCGAACGGCGGATTCTCAGCCGTATAAAATGACTCGCCCTGAAAGCTCTTGCCTCGTCCGCCCAAAGGCTGTGACTGGATGTACATCAAAGCATCCTTAACCGGAAACATCAGACCGTCCTGTTTGAGCATTTCAGGTTTCAGCAAACGCAAAGGCGCGTAGTTATCCAGAATGTAGATGCCGCGACCAAAAGTCCCCACCACCAGATCATTCTCGCGTCTCTGAATAGCGAGATCGCGAACCTGGACGGTCGGCATTCCGCCTCTGAGTTGAATCCATTTTTGGCCGCCGTCGATCGAGAAGAACAGCCCAAACTCATTGCCAACGAAAAGCAGATTCGGATTGACGTGATCTTCGGCAATTGACCAGACCGGAGCATTCGTGGGCAGGTTGCCCTTAATCGAAATCCAAGTTCGTCCGGCGTCCGTGCTTTTGAAAAGATACGGTTTGAAGTCAGCGTTCTGGTGATTTTCGATCGCGACATAGACGGTATTGGCATCATGATTCGAAGCTACAATGCGGCTCACGTAGGCCAGTTCAGGAACTTCCGGAAGCTTTTCAACCCGGCGCCAGTTCTTACCGCCGTCTTCCGTGATCTGAATCAAGCCATCATCCGTACCGACATAGATAAGTCCTTCCTGCTTAGGCGATTCTGCAAGCGCTGAAGCGTTGCCAAAAAAAGCCGTGGAAGCGTTCTTGGCGACCGCATCAATTCCCCACACTTTGCCCATCACCGGGAGTTTGTCGCGATCCAGTGCGCGCGAAAGTTGTCCGCTGATGACCTTCCAGCTATCGCCGCGATCGTCGCTGCGGAAAAGTTTGTCGGCGGCGAAATAAAGCCGCGTGTGTGAGTGGGGACTGATGATGAAAGGTGAGTCCCAATTCCAACGCAAGGGTTCTTCGTTGCGACCGATCTGCGGCTGAATGCCCATTCGCTCCCCGGTTCGCTTGTCAAAACGAACCAGGACGCCGTGTTGAAGTTCCGCATAGATAGTGTTTGGATCTTCCGGATCGACCTGGGTGCGGAAACCATCACCGCCCTGAGTAACAAACCAATCGCTATTGACAATACCGGAGGCGCTGCGCGTTCGAGACGGACCGCCGAAGGCAAAGTTGTCCTGGGCGCCGCCGTATACGTTGTAGAAAGGCAGGGCATTGTCGGTGGTAACTTCGTAGAACTGGGTCACCGGAAGATTGCTTTTGAAATACCAATTAGCGCCGCGGTCAAAGCTCTCGTAAACGCCGCCGTCACACCCGACCAGATAGTGGTCGGTATTGGCAGGATCGATCCAGATGTCGTGATTGTCGACGTGCTTTGATCTCTCGCCGAGACGCCGCAGAGTGCGGCCGCCGTCGTCCGACACCATCAGGAAAACGTTCATCACGTAAATCCGATCGACGTCTTTCGGGTCGGCGACGATCCGCGCGTAGTACATTGCCGTCGCGTCAAACTCGTTTCGCCTTTCCCAACTCCCGCCACGATCATTCGAACGAAAGATGCCGCCTTTGCGATCCGCGGCTTCGACCGTCGCATAAACCACGTTCGAATCAACCGGCGAGATGGCCAGGCCGATGCGGCCCATCTCAGTCGTCGGCAAACCGGCGCGCACCTTGCTCCACGTCACGCCGGCGTCAGTCGACTTGTAGATCGCACTCTCTGGTCCACCATTGATCAGGGTCCACATGTGACGGCGGCGTTGATACGACGCTGCATAAACCGTTTCCGGATTTTGCGGATCGATGATCACGTCGGTGACGCCGGTGTTCTCGCTGATGTTGAGAATGTTCTTCCAGGTTTTACCGTTGTCGGTGGTCTTAAACAAGCCGCGGTCTCCGCCCGGGCCCCACAGCGGTCCCTGGGCAGCCACGTAAACGATATTCGAATCCTTTGGATCTATAGCAATGCGGCCGATATGTTCGGAGGTTTTCAGCCCGACGTTCCTCCAGGTCTTCCCGCCATCATCCGAACGATAAAGACCATTGCCGTACGAGACACTGCGCTGGCTGTTGTTCTCGCCGGTGCCGACCCAGACCGTCAGAGGATTCTTCGGATCGAGCGCGATGGCCCCGATTGAATACGAACCTTCTCGATCAAAAACGGGTGTCCACGTATTACCGTTGTTAATCGTCTTCCAGACACCGCCTGACGCCACGGCTACGAAGTAGCGCGCCGAGTTATTCGGATCCACGGCGAAACCGATCACTCGACCCGACGTAAAAGCCGGGCCAAGGGAACGAAATCTCAAACCATTGAAGGTCGGCGACGACATCGGATCGCGGGGTCGGTTTTCATCTTCAGCGCCGGCCTGTTCAGGTCTTTTTGTTGGCTCCGGCTTGGCGGGCTCGGGCGAAGGCTGCTGTTTGGCCGCGGCTTCCGACTTTGGTTGCTGAGATCTCGATGCCGGCTGGGCTGGGACCAACACGGTCAGCACGAACATCATAAAAGTCAGCACGGTGAAGCGAGTCGAAATCGTGATCGAACGGACATGGAGCAACATCAGGAATAGTCTCCTCTAGTTGTAGAAATCAAAGTATTGCGCTCCAGTCGAGGCCGGCCTCCATATGTCTTCCTCCTGGGCCAGAAGAGAACGAGGCCACAGACTCAGCGCACGAAGAAAATGCTAAAAATTGGGTATGCCGGTTTATCCCATCCTGACTTCAATTGATTGGCTAGGCCGCGGCACACTCTCGTTCCGAAAGCAGCTTGTGGACGGTTTCGATGAGGACCTCCAATTCCGGCTTGGCCACATAAGCATCAGCGCCTGCCGCTATTGCTTCCTGCCGATGGATCTCATAGGCGTCGCCAGTATAGAAGATGCAAGGCACACCAGGCGTAAGTTGATTCAACATTGCGCACAACTCCAACCCAGTTCCGTCGGGCAGACGCTTGTCCAACACGTAAAGATCGAACTCATGAGTGTTGACCAGCTCCATCGCTTCTTTGATGTTACGCGCCGTGTGAACCAGGTAGTCCATTTCCGAGAGGAGGAGTTTAAGCATCTCAGGCGTGTCTTCATGGTCGTCGACGCAAAGGATTCGACATTTGACTTCTGACATACCACCTCCAAATCGGGCAGTTTAGTAAGCCTCAGTTTTGCGAATGAGACCGAAAGAGCAATTCATTAAGGGAGAGCGAATTATAGTCCAGGCGCATATTGTCGCGCCAGACCGACGGACGTCCCCATCGTCTGAATGCGTCTCGAAACTTTGGGAAGTCTTAGGCGGGAGGGCTATTGCCTGGACCAGCGTCTGCACAACTCTCTGCAGTAAAGCCACAGTCGCCGGGAATGCGGAATAGCGTGTTTATCTGTGCTAATTGATCAGGCCGAACGCCAGCTTCGCGTCTTCCGGCGACAGCACCGGATGATAAGCTTTACCGTAATTGGCAACGATTTTGTTCACGTAATTTTGAGTCTGGGAGTAGGGTGGCACGCCCTGATACTTGTCCACGGCCCCTTCGCCGGCATTGTACGCGGCCAGCGTCAGCTTCACATCTCCGTCGAATCTCTTCAACAGCCAGGCTAAGTATTTTGTTCCAGCCCCGACGTTACAAGCCTCGTCTTTGAGATCATTACAATCAAATCTTTCTGCCGTGGCCGGCATGAGCTGCATGAGGCCGCGCGCTCCCGCGGGCGAATGCGCGTCTGGATCGTATTTCGATTCCTGCCGAATGACTGCGTGAATTAATCGCGGGTCAACGCCCTCGCGCTCACCGGCGCGAAAAATAATCAGATCCAGATCGCGATCCCCCGACTGTGGAATGTCCAGAGGGATCATTTCCATTTGGGCGCGCGCCCGGACCGTGGGGGCAATCGCTGGACTAAAATAGAGGCCTGTAAAATTTGTAAGAAAGAAAAGAGAAAAGACTGCAACCGGCGCGAACTTCGCTGAACGTAAGTGAGGAAATCGGGGAAACTTCATTTAGTCGTTCTCCATGTGCGATGACAAAGTTGCCATCGGTTTTTTTAGTCTTCCAACATCAACTACGCATGGCCGAACGATTCACAAAGAACTTGAATAGCACCTGCAATCGAGACCGTGACTAAGATGGAGAATTGATTGTGGTAGTTGCTCTTTTTGAGGTCTTGATGGGCCGTCAATCTGCCTCGTCCTGGTGTACCCAAACAAGGCATTGGGACGACTTGCGCCTGTTTTCACAGGACTTCGGTTCAGCATAGTTTAATTTGATTGATAACGAGATGTTTGTATCAACAGAGGTGCGCCAGATTTTGAAAGAGGAGCCGGGACGACTACCTGGAAATCGGGCGACGGCGCGCGCGAAAGTACAAGCGAACGTCATCATTTCTG
>Ga0193725_1000336_pt1 | contig 14396 bp, 19 predicted proteins | sample H2a2metaG_FD_143058 | JGI IMG/M metagenome (GOLD analysis project Ga0193725, IMG submission 143058) | Soil microbial communities from a riparian zone of the East river system, Colorado, United States - H2a2 | ecosystem: Environmental > Terrestrial > Soil > Riparian zone | place: USA: East River... | reverse complement strand
TAATCACATCGCGCGCCGCATCGTCCAGCTCGGCGCCTGTCACCACCCGGCGCCTCCACCCGTCTCGCAACCGCGCGACGGCCGCGTCGCGCGCGCCGCGCACCGTCTCCCACACCCGCCGCACCTCGGCATCCGGCGCGCGCCCGGCGAACCCCATCCACGTCTGGTCTGCGAACACCGTGCCGCGCGCCGGCCCCGCCCACAGGTCGAGCAATAAGACCTCGCCCGTCTTCAGGGTGCGGTCCGCGCCCTGCTGCGGCTCGTAGTGCGGGTTCGCCGCGTTGGCCTGGAAACCGACAATGGGCGGATGATCCGTGACGAGCCCCGCCCGCGCGAAGGCGTCCATCACCCGCCGCTGCACCGCCGTCTCGCGCACCTCGGATCCGCGAGCCAGCTCGCTCCCGGCCCAGCGCAGCGCCTCCTGCGCGATGCCGGCAAGCGCTTCCGCCGCGCGCCGGTGCCCGGCCAGCTCGCCGGGCGACCAGCGCGCCGCGAAGCGCGTAACGAGCGGGGCCGAGGGCACGACGCGCGCGCCGAACCCCTCGAGCAGCTGCACGACGCCGTGGGGAACGCGATCCAGGTAGGGGACACCGTCGCGTGGCGAGACTTCCATCGCCACCGTCTTTCCCGCGACCAGGGGGCCGAGCACCGCATGCAACTCGCGCCACGCGGCATAGGGTCGGACCTCGCCGGGGAAACCGTCGAACGACGCGAGCTCGATGCGGTGCGCGACGGCGACGGGCCGGCCCTTCCCCGGGCGCGGCAGCAAAACGAAGAACCGTCGCGTGCCCATGCCGTGGATGCCGAGCACGCGCGTCGCCACCGGATTCACGCCGTGAAAGTCGTAGAGCAACCAGCCGTCGGCGCCGAGCCCCTCGAGCATCTCACCGAGCGCCGCGAAATCAAATCCGTCGAGCAGCGCGGTCATGTCAGTGGTGGCGGGGATCCGACGTCGCGGCGCGCCACTCGCACGCGGCGGCGCCGGTGGCGCGGCACGCGGTGTGAAGCATGGCGCCCTCGTATCCGACGAGCAGCCGCAACAGCTCGGCGACGGCCGCGCCGTAGAACCCGCAGGCCGCGCCGTCTGGCGTGGCGTTGATGGCGATGGGATCGGCGACGCGCGCCACGGGGACATGCCGCTCGCGCGTGAGATCCGCGCCCAACACGGCGCGGGCCGCGCGCCGCGCGGCGAAATGTCCGAACAGCCGCAACGGCGGGAAGACCCGTCGCACCGCCCGCCGCGCCGCGCGCCGCCCGGCGTCGGCGAACACGAGATCGGCATCGGGCCGCCGCCCCACGAGCCGCAGCAGCGCTTCGACGTGCGCGCCGTCAACGCGCGCATCGCGCCGCACCAGCTGCTCGTACTCAGCGAGCTGCATGGCGACCGTGGGCGAGAGCCCCAGGCGCTTCACGAGGAGTTCCTCGGCGAATTCGGTGAGCCCATCCTCGACCGGCGTGTCGAGATTCTTGACCGCCTCAAGGACGGTGAGCGGAACGATGCTGTGGACCACGGGGCGCGAAACCTAGCACCCCATTGCGGAACTCGGGAGCCCGCATGAGCCTTAAGGCACGCCGATGACCCCCAACACGACCCCCACGCCGGTAGACGAGAAGCGCGAGAGCTTCGAGCGCGAAGCGCTGGTCCATCTCGACGCCCTGTACCGTGTCGCCCTGCGCCTCACCAACAATGCCGCCGATGCGGACGACCTCGTGCAGGAGACCATGCTCAAGGCGTACCGCGCCTGGCACCAATACGAGAAGGGCACGAACGCCAAGGGGTGGCTCCTGACCATCCTCCGGCACGCCTTTATTAATGAATACCGCCGCCGCACCCGGCACCCCGAGAACGTGGATCTGGACACCATTGAGCCCTTCGCGGTGTTTGGGGAGATACAGGACGAGGACCCCCAGGGAGCGTTCTTCGACAAGATCGTGGACGACGAGGTGCTCCGGGAAATTGACAAGCTCCCGGAGGCGTTTCGCGAGACGCTGGTGTTGAGCGATGTCGAAGGCATGTCGTACCAGGAGGTCGCCAAGATTCTCGAGATTCCGGTCGGAACCGTGAAGTCGCGTCTGTTCCGCGCCCGCAAAGTGCTGCAGGGGCGGCTTTACGGCTACGCCCTGAGCCAGGGCTATATCAAGGGAACTCCAGCATGAATTGTCGCGAGTGCATGGAGCACCTGTACGAGTTCCTCGACCGGGAGGTCACCCCGGATTTGGAACGCGACATTCGCACCCACCTGGAAGAGTGCCCACCCTGCGTGGAGCAGTTCGACTTCGAAGCCGTGTACTTGAAGTTCCTCCGGGCGCGTTGCCGCACGCAGGGCGCGTCGGCGGACCTCAAACGACGGGTGCTGCGCGAGCTGTTCGGCGAGTGAAGTGGCTGACCGCGGCGGGGGCGGCGGCAGCGCTCGCCGTCGGAGGGGCGACGGTGCTGGGGGTGGGATGGCGAGGCGTGCTGTTGCTCCTCGCCTTTTTTGTTTCTGGGAGTCTGTTGACGCGGGGCGGTGGCCGTCGCAACGCACGCCAAGTGCTGGCGAACGGCGGCGTCGCCGCCGTGGCGGCGCTGCTCGGCAGCTGGCCCGCATTCGCCGGCGCGGTTGCCGCCGCCGCGGCCGACACGTGGGCGACGGAGATCGGCGCGCACTCCCCCACTCCACCGCGGCTCATCACGAGCGGAGCAGCGGTCACGCCGGGAGCCGACGGCGGTGTCACACTGCTGGGAACAGGCGGAGGCGTGCTCGGCGCAGCAATGATAGGAGCCCTGTTCTTTCTCCTGGGACCCCGCCCTGGCTGGGGCGGGGTGGTGGTAGCAGGCGCCGGTGTACTAGGCATGCTGATCGACTCGCTTCTGGGCGCGACGCTGCAGGGACCCGACGACAGATGGCTGAACAACGACGGCGTGAACCTCGCGATGACGCTCGCCGGCGCGGCAATCGCCGCCGTTGGATGGCGGCTCTGCTGCTAGTATGACCTCCTGGGACGCGGTCGTCGTCGGCGCCGGACCCGCGGGCTCCGCGACTGCTTTGCTCCTCGCCCGCGCGGGCGCGCGCGTCCTGCTGCTCGACCGCGCGCGCTTCCCCCGCGACAAACCCTGCTCCGAGTACCTGAGTCCCGAGACGACGCGCGTGTTAGAACGGCTCGGCGGCGGCGTGCTGGACAGCGTCGCCGCGGCATCACACGCGCGGCTCACGGGCATGAAGGTGGTCGCTCCGAGCGGGGCCTCGATGATCGGCCGATTCGGGGAGCGTTTCAGCTACGCGCTCCCCCGCATGACCTTCGACATGATCTTGCGGAGTGCCGCGGAGGCCGCGGGCGCCGTCGCGCGTGAAGGCGTGAAGGTGAAGGACCTGCTCTACGACCGCGGTGCCGTGGGTGGGGTGGTCGCCGGGGAGACGTATCGGGCGCGCGTGGTGGTCGGGGCCGATGGGCTGCGATCGGTCGTGGCGCGGCGGCTCGGCCGGGTGCGCTCGTCGCCGCCGCATCGCGTCGCCTTCACCGCGCATGTCTCGGATGTCGCGGGCGTGACGGATGTCGGCGAGATGCACATCAGCCGCACCGGGTACGTGGGCCTCGGCCCCATCGGCGACGGTGTCACGACCGTCGCGCTCGTCGTCCCAGTACGCGGACTGAAGGCACGCCCCGGCTTCTTCCAAGCGCTCGAGCAGTTCCCCGGCCTTGCCGGCCGCTTCGATCCCCGGCGAATGGTGCGCGACGTCCTGGCGACGGGCCCGTTCGCGCAATGGTCGCGGGGGGCCGTTGCTCCGGGAGGGGGGGCGTTACTCGTCGGTGACGCGGCCGACTTCTTCGATCCGTTCACCGGCCAAGGCATCTACAGCGCGCTGCGCGGCGCGGAGCTCGCGGCTGCCGCGGTAATCGCCGCGCTCACCAGCGGCGCGGGCCTCGAGGGGTACGCGCGCGCGCGCCGGCGCGAGTTCACGGGCAAGTGGCTGCTCGAGCGGCTCATCGCGCTGGGCGTGGGCTGGCCGGCGCTCGCCGAGCGCGTGGTCGGCCGGCTGGCGCGCCGCACCGATCTCGCGGATCTTCTGGTTCGCGCTACCGGCAACTGCGTTCCCGCGCGCGCTGTCCTCGCTCCCGGCGTTCTCGCCGGTCTCCTCTGGTGACCATGCCCGGCGTCGAACCCGCCCTCTTCCGCCAACTGCTCGGCCGCTTTGCCACCGGCGTCACGGTCGTCACGACGCGCACGCGCGGCGGCGACCCGGTCGGCATGACCGCCAGCTCGGTCGCGTCGGTTTCGCTCGAGCCTCCGCTCGTGCTCGTGTCGGTGGAGCAGCGCCACGAAATGCACGGCGCGCTCGAGGCAGCACCGCACTTCGTGCTCAACGTGCTCGCCGCCGAGCAGGAGGCGCTGTCGCGCCGCTTCGCCGCCGACGAGCCGAATCGTTTCCACGGGGTGGGCTTCCATCCCAACAAACAGGGGATCGCGGTTCTCGACGGCGTGCTGGCGCACATCGAATGCGAAAAGCAGACGGCGATTCCGGCGGGGGACCACACCGTGTTCATCGGGTTGGTGGTCGGTGGCAACGTCACGGACCGGCGACCCCTGCTCTACTACCGCGGCGGGTATGCGGGGCTGCGCGAGTAGCCGGTGCGGTAACCCCCGGGCCCTGGGCCCGGGGTTAACCCACCCTGGGGGGTCCAGTGCGCACCATTGATCGAAGCCACATCCGTGCACCCCTTGAATCCGTCTACGCGGCGGCGAGCGAGGTCGAGCGCTGGCCGGCCATACTGCCGCACTACCGCTGGGTGCGGCGACTCGATGGGAACCTGGTGGAGATGGCGGCGTGGCGGCCGTTCGGGCCGCTCAGGTATCCCACGTGGTGGGTCTCGGAGATGACACTCGATCGGGCCGCCGGCGAAATCCGCTATCGCCACATCCGGGGTATCACGCGAGGCATGAAAGTCGTGTGGAGGTTGGTCGAGGGTGAAGGAGGCGTGGACGTGGAGATTGTGCACACCTGGGACGGCCCGCGCTGGCCTCTCATCGGGCGCGTCGCGGCGGACCTCGTGATCGGCCCCGTGTTCGTTCATGGGATCGCGTCGCGCACGCTCGCCGGGATCAAGCGGGTGGTGGAGGACGCGGCGTGATCGCCCACTTCCCCCGGCGCGTCGTGATCACCGGCGTCGGCGCCGTGACGCCGATCGGCACTGCCGCCGCCGGCCTGTGGGCGGGTCTCGAGGCGCGGACGTCCGCGGTCCGCGAGATCACGCGGTTCGATCCAGCGCCCTTCCGCAGTCACATCGCCGCCGAGATCCCCGATTTCCGTCCTCAGGACTTCCTCGACGCCAAGCGCGCGCGCCGGCTCGACCGATTCTCGCAGCTCGCCGTGGCGAGCGCGCGGATGGCCCTCGCCGATGCCGACCTGGCGCTGGAGCGTGAAGATCGCGACCGCATAGGCACGATGATGGGATCCGCGCTTGGCGGCGTGGCGCTCGCGGAGGCGCAGGTACCGAAGTACCTGGCCGAGGGTCCGCGCGGACTCGACGCGTCGCTCGCCCTCGCGGTCTTCGCCGGCGCCGCGAGCTGTAACATCGCGATCGAGTTCGGCGTGACGGGCCCGAACGCCACGAATGCGATGAGCTGCGCGTCGGGGACCATCGCGGTGGGGGAGGCGTTCCACGTCGTGCGTGACGGCCGCGCCGACATGATGCTCGCGGGCGGTGCCGAGGCGCCGCTCGCACCGCTCACGTTCGCGGCGTTCAGCAACATCCGTGCGATGAGCACGCGCAACGGCGATCCGGCGCACGCCTCACGTCCGTTCGACGCCGGCCGCGATGGCTTCGTCATGGCTGAAGGCGCGGCGGTGCTGGTGCTCGAGGAGCGCGGTCGCGCGATTGCGCGGGGCGCCCGGATCTACGCCGAGGTCGTGGGCCACGCGTTCACCAACGACGCCTACCACATGACCGCGCCCCGACCCGACGGGCGCCAGGCCGCCCGGGCGATGTCGCTCGCGCTCGCCGACGGCGACGTCGCTCCGTCGGAGGTCGGTTACATCAACGCGCACGGCTCATCCACACCGCTCAACGACTCGACGGAAACGAAGGCGATCAAGCAGGTGTTCGGGGACCACGCCTACCATCTGAGGGTGAGCGGGACGAAGGGCTACTACGGGCATGCGTTGGGCGCGAGCGGCGCGATCGAGGCGGCGATCTGCGCCCTGGCGCTGGGCCGCGGCTGGCTCCCGCCGACGCTCAACCTGGAACATCCCGACCCCGCCTGCGACTTGGACTGCCTCCCGGGCGAAGGCCTGCGGGCGCGGCCCGCCGCGGTCGTCTCGAACTCGTTCGGGTTCGGCGGCATCAACGCGGCGCTGGTGTTGCGGCCCGACGGCGGCGACCGGTAGATTGCCCCCGCCTTCACTCTTCAACTCTTCGGGAGCAGACTCGTGAATCCCAAGGCCCTGCGGCCGCTCGTCGCCGAATTCATCGGGACGGCACTCTTCGTCTTCCTCGGCGTCGGCAGCATCGTCGTCAACGCCGCCTCGAACAATGCCCTCGGGGCGGTCGGTGTCGCCCTCGCCCACGGCGTCGGGATGGCCGTGCTCGTCACCATGACGATGTCCATTTCGGGCGGCCACCTGAATCCGGCCGTGAGCGTCTCGCTCTGGCTGGCTCAGAAGATCGACGGCCGCACGCTGGGCAGTTACGTGGGGTCCCAACTCCTCGGAGCCGTGGTGGGCGCGCTGCTCGTGAAGGCCTTCTTCCCGGCAATGGCCGGCAAAGTCACGTCGCTCGGCACGCCGCAGCTCGCGGGGACGATCGGCCTGTTCGAGGGGATCGGCATCGAAGCGCTGCTCACGTTCTTCCTGGTCAGCGCGGTGTACGGCACGGCGGTGTCGTCGCAGGCGCCCAAAGTGGGCGGCTTCGGCATCGGGTTGGCGATCTTCGTGTGCGCGTTGGTGGGCGGCGCACTCACGGGCGCCGCGATGAATCCGGCGCGCGCGTTCGGCCCCGCGCTCGTCGCGTGGGAGTGGCACGGCCAGGCCGTCTACTGGATCGGACCGCTGCTCGGCGCGACGGCGGCGGGAGCGCTGTGGAAGTTCGTGCTGCTGCCGCGCGACGCGACCGACATCGCGTAACTAGAGCTGTTCGGCGGCCGCCGGCGCGAAGTACGTCAGGATGATGTCGGCGCCGGCGCGCCGGATGGCCGTCAGCGATTCCCACATGGCACGGCTCTCGTCGAGCATCCCCCGCTCCGCCGCCGCCTTGATCATCGCGTACTCGCCGCTCACCTGATAGGCGGCGAGCGGCGAGCCGAACTCCTCGCGGGCGCGGCGGATCAGGTCGAGGCACGGCCCCGCCGGCTTCACCATCACGATGTCGGCGCCCTCCTCCAGGTCGAGACGGATTTCTTTCATTGCCTCGTCGCCGTTCGCCGCGGCCATCTGGTAGGTCTGCCGGTCGCCGAACTGGGGCGTCGAGCCCGCCGCCTCGCGGAACGGCCCGTAGAACGCCGATGCCATTTTCGCGGCGTACGACATGATCGGCAGGTGCGCAAAGCCGGCCGCGTCGAGTGCCTTCCGGATTCCGGCCACCCGGCCGTCCATCATGTCGCTCGGCGCGACGAGATCCACTCCCGCCCGCGCCTGTGTGACCGCCACTTTCCCGAGCAGATACACGGACGAGTCGTTGTCCACCTCGCCGTCCCGGATCACGCCGCAGTGGCCGTGATCGGTGTACTCGCACAGGCAGACGTCGCCGATCACGAGGAGATCGGGCACGGCGCGCTTCACCGCCCGGATCGCCTGTTGCACGATGCCCTGCTCGTCGTGCGCCTCGGACCCCGTCGCGTCCTTCGCCGCGGGAATGCCGAACAGCACGATGCCGCCCAGCCCGAGCCGCGCGGCGCGCTCCGCGTCCTTCACGAGCTCGTCAACGGAGAGCTGGGAGACCCCCGGCATCGCGCCGACGGGCCGGCGCACGCCGTCGCCGTGCGTGACGAACAACGGCCACACGAGCTGCGAAGGCACGAGGTGCGTCTCCTGCACCAGCCGGCGCAGGGCCGGAGTACGCCGCAGGCGCCGCATCCGGCGGATGGGAAACGAGGCAGGACTCATCGGGCGAGTAAGCTCGCCGCCCCATCGGCCTCGAGCAAGCGCGCGACGGCTTCGCCCGCCGCTTCGGGGCGCGCGGCCTCTATCGTAGCTGAGGCGGTCAGTTGAACGGCGCCGTCCGCTGCGGTGACACGACCGAACAGGCGGCGCTCGGCAACCCAGGCCGCTACCGGCGCCTGGCAGCCGCCGCCGAGCGCCGCGAGCAAAGCGCGCTCGGCCGCGACGGCTTGCGCGCTGGCTGCGTCGGCGAGCGGCCGCAGCGCGTCCAGGGTCGCGTGGTCACCCGCCCGGATCTCGAGACCCAACGCGCCCTGTCCGGGAGCCGGCATCACCTCGAACGGATCGACGGGCGTGGCTCGCTCCCCGAGCGACAACCGCTCGAGGCCGGCGAGGGCGAGCAGAGCGGCGTCGCAACCGTCGCCGCGCTCCACTTTGCGCAGCCGGGTCGGCACGTTGCCGCGCAGGGGCACGACCTGAAGATCGGGGCGCAGATAGCGGACCTGGGTAATCCGGCGCAGACTCGAGGTGCCGACCCGCGCGCCGGGCGGTAGATCGGCGAGACGCGTCCCGCCAACGAGCGCCTCGCGAGCGTCGTGCCGCTCGGGCACCGCAGCCAAGGCAAGACCGTGGGGAAGCTCGGTGGGAAGGTCCTTGAGTGAATGCACCGCGACATCGATGCGGCCGGCGAGCAGCGCGTCCTCGATCTCCTTGGTAAAGAACCCTTTCCCCTCGAGCTCGTGCAGCGGCCGATCCACTTCGGCGTCGCCGCGCGTCTCGATGATCACGATCTCGGTCGACACGCCTCGATTGGCCAAACGATCGCGTACCCATGCCGCCTGCCACTGCGCGAGCTGGCTGCCGCGCGTGCCGATTCTCACGCGAACCGCCGCAGCAGCGCGTCCACCAGCCCCGGGACGGTGTGCGGCTCCGCCTCGAGCACGTCGCCGAGACCGAGGTCGCGGGCCGTGCCTGCCGTCACCGGCCCGATCACGGCGACGACGAATCGCCCAGACGTCGCGGCGTTCTTGCCCACGAGATCAACGAAGCTGCGCACCGTAGACGCCGACGTGAATGTCACCGCATCGATTCGGCCCTCGCACAGCTCAACGGCGAGATCACTCAGGTCGGTAGTAGCCGGGACGGTGCGATAGACCGGCACGACCTCGACCGCGGCGCCGCGCGCCCGGAGCCCCGCGGCCAGAACGTCGCGGGCGTCCTGCGCGCTCGGCACGAGCACCCGGCTGCCCGCGAGACTGCCGCGGGCCCCGAGCGCCTCGGCCAAGGCTTCGCCCACGAACTCGTCCGGGACGAGCGCGGGCACGACCCCGCGCTGGGCGAGCGCGTCGCCGGTGGCCGAGCCGATCGCCGCCACGGCAGTGCCCGCGAACGCGCGGGGACCGAGACCCCAGGCGAGCAGGCGGTCGAAGACCACCTGGACGGCGTTCTGACTCGTGAACACGACCCAACGGTAGGCGGACAGGCCGGCGAGCGCGGCGCGCAACGGGCCGAGCTGCTGCAGGGGCTCGATGCGGATGACGGGAGCGAGCACGACGGCGGCACCGTGCGCTTCGAGTGCCCGCGCGAGCTCGCCCGCCTGCTCGCGCGCGCGGGTGATGACGATGCGGCGCCCTTCCAGTCTCCGTGACATGCGCCGTTGCAATCTCACCGGGGCCGCACCCATTATCAAGCAATGCTCCGTTCCCTGCGCGCCACGCTCGCACGCTTCTGCGTGCGCCGCGCCGCCGCCTGCCAGCGGCACGCGCCGCAGCGCGCCGTAGCCTGGCTGCGCCTCGGGTGCACCATCACGCCCACGTTCGGCGAGGCCTACGTCGCCTTCGTCCATCTGTCGCGTGCGCGCGAGGATCGGTGGGGCGCGGTCGATGCCGCGCGCGAGGCGAGCGTGCGCTTTCCGGACAACGCCGACGCGTGGATGTTGTTGGGTGAGGCCCTGCTGATGGTCTTCCGGCAGTCCGAAGCACTCGGCGCCTACGAGCAGGCGCTGGCCCTCGAGGAGCGCGCCGACGCGGCCCTAGCCGCCGGCGACCTGTACCGGCGCGCCGGCCAGTACGCCGATGCCGCGGCGCGTTTCGCCCGGGCCTATGCCGCCGGCGGCGGCGCCGAGGCGCTGTGGCGCAACGCGCAAGCGCTGTTCCAAGCGGGGGACCATAGCGCGGCGGAGGAGGCGTTGAACTTGTGGGCCACCCAGGTGCCCGATGGGCATGAGCGGCTCCCCGAGGCGCGGGCCCAACTGCGGACTAAGGCTTGAGCGTGCGCCGGTAGAGGAGCACCGCGTAGGCGACGAGGATGACCGCGGTGATGATATAGGCGGCGACCATGTAGGGCGTGTTCTCAGGCATACGGCTCTGCCTGCTCGCGCAGCAGCGACAACGCGTAGCGCTGGGTGACAAATCCGACGTACAGCACCGTGAACACCACGAAGGACAAGAGAAACGTGATGAGCATTTCGGCGGGCAAGGACGGCGCGCTGGGCTTCAGGATGATCGGCTGCGGATGCAGGGTGCGGAACATGTAGACGCTGAGGTGCACGAACGGCACGAGACACATGCCGGAGATCCCGAGCACCGCCGAGTAGCGCGCCCGCAGGCCGGGGTCCGTCACGGCTCCGCGCAGCAGCAAATACCCGACGTACATAAGGAAGAGGAGCAGCGTGAGCGTGAGGCGAGCGTCCCACGTCCACCACGTCCCCCAGATCGGCTTCCCCCAAATCGGACCCGTCGTCAGCACGATGGTGCCGAAGATCAACCCAACCTCGGCGGACGCTGCGGCGAAGCGGTCGAGGCGGGGGTCCTTCAGGAAGAGGTAGAAGACCGACGCGAGGCCGACGAGGACCATCCCCGTTTCGGTCCAGACGGCGGCCGGCACGTGGAGGTAGAAGATCTTTTGCGCCGCACCCTGCAGCCGCTCGACCGGTGTGAAGGCCAGGGCGCGGACGTACACACCAGCGAGGAGGGCAAGGCCCAGGATCGTGATCCAGCGGCCCGTCTTCAGCAGCCTCATTCGTTGACCGTGGCCGGAAAGAGGAAAAACGCGAGCGTCACGAACACGATGTCGAAGGCCGCCAGCAACCTAAGCCAGCCCGCCGACTCACTCAAGGGACGGCCCGCGAGCAACGCAGCCGTGGCCAGCACCGCCCAGATGAGCGGCGGGAGCATGAAGGGAAGCAGCAGGACAGGCAGCAGTAGCTCGGCGAAGCGGGTCCGCCCCGTCATCGCGCTGAACAATGTGCCGACCGCTACGAACCCGATGGTCGCCAGGGCGATGACGACAAGCAGCGGGCCCAGGACCGGAACGACCGGCACGTTGAAGAACAGCGCGAACAGCGGCAACCCGACGCCCTCGACCACGGCCACGAACACGAGATTCGCGACCAGCTTGCCGAGATAAATGCTCGAGCGGCTCACCGGGGCGAGCAGCAGGCCGTCGAGCGCCTGATTCTCGAGCTCGAGCTGGAAGGCGCGGTTCAGGGCGAGCATGGCGGCGAACGTGAACGTGACCCACAGGATGCTGGGCGCGAGGTCCACGGCTGCCACGGCGGTCGGATCGCGACCGAAGTTGAACACCAGCAGCACGAGGATCGTGAACACCACGGCGGAGAGGATCGCCGTGCGCGAGCGGAACTCGACGAGCAGATCTTTGCGCGCGAGCAGCCAGGCGTGGCGCCACACGTCAGCCACCAGTCACCGCCCGGCGGTACGCATCGGCGATCTCGTCGGCGCCGCGTCCCTGGCGCGGCGCGCGCTGCACGAACCGACCGGCTCGCATGAACGCGATGTCGGTCGCGAGCTCGGTTCCCTCTTCGACGTTGTGTGTGACGAGCACCGTGACGCGGCCCGCCGCGGCCTGTTGCGCGAGGAGCCCGCGGAATTCCTCGGCGGCGGTGCGGTCGAGCCCCGTGAATGGCTCGTCGAGCAGCAGGACACGCGGATCGTGGATCAGGGCGCGCGCGATGGCGACGCGCTGGACCAGGCCGCGCGACAGGGCTCGCACGGGACGCTCCGCGTGTTCGGTCAGGCCGAGGCGCGGGAGCAGGTCGGCCTCGCGACGGATTCGCTCGGCATCCGTCACGTCATACAGCGACCCCCAGAAGCGAAGGTTCTCCCGCACGGTGAGGTGGGCGTAGAGCTGCGGCTGGTGACCGATCCACCCGACGGCGCGCCGCCCGCCCTCGATCTGCGCGCGGCCCGCGTGCGGCTGGATCAGCCCGGCGAGAACCTTGAGAAGCGTGGTCTTCCCCGCGCCGTTGGGACCGAACACGGCCAGGGTCTGTCCGGGTTGGAGTGTGAAGGAAACGTCGTCGAGCGCTTGCACGGCACCAAACGCGTGCCGCAACCCCTCAGCCAGCAGCATCGATAGCGGCCGCCAGCTCGTTCAGGTCGTAGGGCTTCACCAGGTAGCGGCTGTGCCCCAGGTCCAACACGTTCATCAGGGGCTCCATGCTCACGTAGGCGGTCGTGACGACGACGGGAAGCGCCGGCTGCGTCTCCCGAATGCGCTGCAACAGGGCGATCCCGTCGGTGTCGGGGAGGCGCATGTCGAGGACCAACACGTCCGGCTTGAACTCGGCGAGCTGGCGGATGGCTTCGGCGCCGTCGGGCGCGTACGCCATGGTATAGCGGCCTTCGAAAAAGCGCTGGTAGGAGCTCCGCAGCGCGGATTCATCTTCGACAAACAAGACCTTGCGCGGCTTGACGGCCATGATGGTCCAATATACGCCGCGCGAGCGGTCAGGGCACGCCGGTCTCCAGCTCGAAGAGATCGTCCAGCTTGGTGAGCACGAGCAGGAACCGCAGCTCCTCGTTGGCGCCGCGCAGGCACACGGTCTGACGCCGCTCGGCAGCCTTGCGCTGAATCAGCATCAGGGCGCCCAGACCGGCGCTGTCTACGCCGCGCGTGCCGGAGAGGTCGATCACCAGGCGGCCGGCGCCCTCGTCGAGGGCATCCAGCAGCTCTCCCGCCGCGCGACGAAATGCCGTGCGCGACTCGAGATCGAGGCGCTCGGGGGCGGCTAAAGTTTTTTCAATCTGGCGCGTCGACATCACAGTGGTCTCCACGGGCATCGGTGACATATGGTTTCTCCTCGAGACCCCACATATGCCACTCCGGTGCCACACCAGCTAAGCTGCGCTGCGTCAAGCGGTTGTCAAAACCCAGGTGACCACGCTCACCTCACCCGGTGCCGCAGACCGAGCGGCGCGGCGCAACTTGCCAGACCTCCCTCTTCCTTATATCTCACGGGCCATGACCACCAGCGACCGCATCGAAACCCTACTCGACGAACAGCGCAGCTTCGCGCCCCCGCCCGCCTTCCGGGCCGCCGCCCACGTGCGGGATGAAACGCCCTACGAAGAGGCGCGGCGCGACCGGGAAGGCTACTGGGCCAACTGGGCCAAACAGCTCGAATGGATCCGGCCCTGGGACCGGGTCCTGGAGTGGACGCCGCCCCACGCCAAGTGGTTCGTCGGCGGCAAGCTCAACGTTTCGGTCAACTGCCTCGACCGCCACGTCCGGGCGGGCCGCGGCAGCCGCACGGGGCTCATCTGGGAGGGAGAGCCGGGAGACGTGCGTCGTCTCACCTATGCCGAGCTTCTCGCCGAGGTCCAGAAGTTCGGAAACGTGCTGAAGGGCCTGGGCGTGAACAAGGGCGATCGCGTCGCGATCTACATGCCGATGGTCCCGGAGGTGGCGGTGGCGATGCTGGCGTGCGCGCGCATCGGCGCCGTGCACACCGTGGTGTTCGGCGGCTTCTCCGCCGAGTCGTTGCGCGACCGGATCAACGATGCCGAGGCCAAGGTGCTCATCACGGCCGATGGAGGCTATCGCCGCGGGGCGGTCGTGCCGCTCAAGCAGAACTCGGACGATGCGATCTCGCGCACACCGAGCATCGAGCACGTCGTGGTGCTGAAGCGCACCGGGCAGAGCGTGCCGATGCAGGCGGGACGCGACCATTGGTGGGCGGAATTGATCGCCAACGCGAAACCGGACTGCCCGCCCGAAGCGATGGACGCCGAAGATCCCCTCTACATCCTCTACACGTCGGGCACCACCGGGAAGCCGAAGGGCATCCTGCACACCACGGGCGGTTACCTCACCCACGTGTACGCGACGACCAAGTGGGTGTTCGATCTCAAGGACTCGGACGTCTTCTGGTGCACCGCCGATGTGGGCTGGGTCACGGGGCACTCCTACGTCGTGTACGGTCCGCTGGCGGTCGGGGTGACCGAGGTGATGTACGAGGGCGCGCCGGACCATCCGGCGAAGGATCGCTTCTGGTCGATCTGCGCGAAGCACGGCGTCACGGTG
>Ga0193725_1000335_pt1 | contig 14406 bp, 17 predicted proteins | sample H2a2metaG_FD_143058 | JGI IMG/M metagenome (GOLD analysis project Ga0193725, IMG submission 143058) | Soil microbial communities from a riparian zone of the East river system, Colorado, United States - H2a2 | ecosystem: Environmental > Terrestrial > Soil > Riparian zone | place: USA: East River... | reverse complement strand
GCTCGACCAGGATCACCTTGATCTTCTCCTCCTTGATCTGACGGATGAGGCGGACCACGTGCTGCGGCGAGGGCGGGATGCCCGGCTTGTCCTCGACCGTGCCGGCCTGGACCAGCTCGAAGCGGTGAATGAAGTAGATGAAGTCGGGATGAAAGACCACGACCCGGCTGCCCTTCACCGGCGCCATCATCTTCGTCCAGCGCGACATCTCCCCGTCGAGTCGCGAGAGAAACTCTTGCCGATTGCGCTCGAAGACGGCCCGGTCATCGGGCGCCAGCCGGGCCAGACCGTCCAGGATCGTCTGCGTGATGAGGGGGGCGAGGCCGGGATCGAGCGAGAAGTGCGGATTGCCGAGCGGGTGCACGTCGCCCATCGAGCGGTCCACGCGGATGCTCGGCACTTCCAGCACCGGGATGCCGCGAGACACGTCGATACGCCCCGGTGCGCCGCGGATGATTCTCGGGTTGTTCGCGCCGAGCACGGCGACGTCGACCCACGAATCCAGGTCGAGCCCGTTCTCGATCAACACCTCGGCGCGCCGGAGCTTGAGCATCATGCTCGGCCGTACCTCCGCCTCGTGGAAGTTCTGGGTGCCGCGGGTGAGGGAGTCGACTTCGACCCGGTCGCCGCCCACCGCCTCGGCGAGCGATTTCAGGTCGGGGATGGTGGTCACCACGCGGACCTTGTCGGCAGCCGACGAGCCGGAGACCGACACGCCGAGGGCCAGGACGGTCGCGATGAGGGAGACGTACGTGCGTCGCGTCATGGTCGTCCTCCCCGTCTCAGAATGGATGCGCCGGATGGGCGCCGAGGATGAACGAGGCCTGGAGCAGCACCTCGTCGAAGCTTCGCCGGCCGAGCAGGATCGCGAGCGGGGGCGTGTCCGTGCGATTCGTGTGGCGGTAGCCGAGGCGGAACTTCAGGAACTCGGAGGGCATGAACGTCAGGTACGGCTCCACGGCCCACTCGCGTCCGGGCTCGGACAGCAGCTGGGTGTTGTCGTAACGCACGCCGCCGGCCCAGCGGCGGAACGGCTGGAGCTCCGCGTACGCGTACCAGCCGAAGCGGTCGAGCGTGAGCTTCCGGTCGACGATGGTCGCCGTCCCCTCCTCGTCGATGACCTCGACGGATTGCACGGTCTTCCGCCGGCTCCAGATGCCTTCGCCGGCCACGGTGAGCAGCGGGTGCAGCCAGCCCTCCGGGCGGTACTTGTACTTGGCGTCGAATCCCACGAAGGTCTGGCGGAACTCGTCGGCGGTGAGGCCGCTGGCGAAGGACACGCCGAGCTGGAGCCCGCTCGTGTCGCCCAGCTCGAAGAACGTCCGCAAGCGCGCGGTGACCAGCGGATCGCGGATGCGGCCCCGACCGAACGCGACCTCGTTGTCGCCGTTGAACACGCCGACGAGCGCCTCGAGGTATATGGGTAGTTCCGGCACAAACGTCATCTCGACCCCGCGCTCCACGAGTCCCTCCTCGCCGAAGAACGCGCGATAGACCGAGGGCCGGTCCGTCTGCGGCAGGTCGTGCTCGTGAATCTGGTTGAGGAGCCCGAAGCGGTTGCGCATCTGCCCCATCTTGATCTGAGTGCCCCACGGCAGCGTCAGCAGGGTCAGATTCGCCTCGGCCAGCTTGACGGTCAGCTCCTCCTTCGCCGCTTCCTCGCCGGTCTCGATGCGCACCTCGGCGCGGGCGTAGGGATCGATCTGGCCGAACAGGTTCAGCTCGATCTCGCGCGGGAAGAATCGGTTCTCGCGCCCCGCGAATGTCCCGACGCCGAAGCGCTCCACGCTGCGCGGGGTGAAGTTGGCGACGAAGTCGCCGGCGATGCCCATGTCGAACAGGAGCTGGCCGGTGCCGCGCGTGCCGTACAGCGCGAACGGCTCGCGTCGACTCAGCAGGTCCAGCGCCGATGGCGTGGACGGCGGCGGCGGAAGCGTTGGCGTCTGCATGGCGGTGGTGGCGGGTGCAGTGGCCGGCGGCGTGGCCACGGCTTCGGGCCGCGACTCGAGCTTCTGAAGCCGCTCGCTCAGCGTGTCGATGGCCTTCTGGTATTGCTGCTGGGTCTCCTGGAGCTGCTTGCGCATCTGCTCCAGTTCCTTGCGCAAAGATTCGGCGTCTTGAGCGAAGGCCGGCGTGGCGGTCGCCAGCGTCAGGCCGAGGACGGCTGATGTGACGCGTCGTGAGATCCGCATGCTCTCCTCCCGTGTGAATGTGATGGGGGGGTCGCGTCTCGAGGGCCGAGACGGCGACGAGAGGATCCGAGAGAGCGGGAGCTAGAGGATGGGAGGAGCGCGGGAGTCGGCGTGCCGGCGCCAGACGACGGGGACGGCGCCCGTGGCCGCAGCGACCACGACGATGACCAGCACGACGAGCGGAGCGGCCGACGGCGCGTCGGGCAGCGGAGCGCCGCCGCCGAACGTGGCGAAGTAGCTGAGGTCGTGTTCCTGGTTGTAGAGCCCGGGATGTCCGGGCGTGTGGCTGTGGGGGATGCTCGCCGCGCCGAGCAGCGATCCGGCCAGCGCCAGGCCGACGAGGATCATCGGCAGGAGCGAAGACCGCAACCGCTGACGATCGCGTCGCATACGAGCGTGCACGATAGCCGACGACCGGCGGATTTGCAAACGCGGGCGTTCAGGCATCGGGTGGCCGCGGCGCGCGGCGGCGCGAGAGCAGCCTGACGATGGCGATCACCGCCAGGCCGGCCAGGAGCGTGGCGCCCGCCCACAGGAACGCGGTGAAGATCGGGTGGGGGCCGGGGCGCGAGAGCCCGCCGCCGTGATCGGCCCACGCGGTGGCCGGCGCGGCGACGAGGAACACGGTCGTCGCGAAGGGGCGCCGGATCACTTCGCTTCGGCGCTCCAGTCGAAGACCGCGGTGGTCGGCTTCGAGAAGCGCCCCTTCGCCGCCGCCGACACGCGCGCGGTGGTGGGACCCACCACGAGCGTGAGCTTCGTCGTCCGCCTGGGCAGCGTCACGTCCGCCCCGTAGTGCAAGCCGTCGTCGCCGATCATGGGGCGCAGCGTGATCGTCCGGCGCGCGATCCCCGCGGCCTGCACGGTCGCCCTCACGGGCAGGTAGGGGACGGCCTCGCCGCTCTCGCGCTCGGTGATGAAGGCCATCAGGTGCCCGGCCGCCGGCGCCCCCTGATGCGCCATGTGCCCGCCGTGTCCTTGCGCGTACACGAGCCGGATTCGATACTGACCGGCGGTCGTCACGCGCTCGACGCCGTGGCCCATGGGATGCTCGCCACCCTCGGTCAGGCTCTTCAGGAAGGCGACCAGGTCGGTCCACTGCGCGAGGCTCAGGCTGTCGGCGTAGCTCGGCATCAGGGACAGGCCGTCGGGGCCGGTGGTGCCGGGCTCGTCGACGATGACAGCGTTGGGAGACATGATCGACTCGGCGATGTATTCGCTCGGATGCACGCGTCCCATTCCGGTCAGATCGGGGCCGCCGTACTTACCGTCCGACGGCGCGGGAAACTTTTCTGTCTTGATTTCGTGACACTTGTAGCATTCCAGCTCACGAAACAGTTCACGCCCCTTCGCCGCGTCGCCCGCGGGCACCGAGAACTTCCACCCGCGCGGGGTCCCGTAGCGATGCAGCTCGCCCTCGCTGACGCGTCGCGGTCCCGCCGTCGGGGTGCCGGCCGCGGCCGGCCCCGGCGCCGGAGCGCGCGGGTGGTCCCCGGTGTGCTGCGCCCTCACCAGAACGACGGTGCCGACCACGATCACGAGCCCGAGGGCGACGATCCCGGGAACTGACCGCGCGGTGGCCATCAGCGCGCGGGACGCAGCGCCATGCCGTGCGGGGCCTTGCCGACGGCGATCATCCGGATCTGCGCGTGGGTCTTGAGGTCGATGACCGCGACGCCGTCGGCGTAGCGGTTCGTCACCAGCGCGTAGCGGCCGGTGGGCTCCATGGTCACCAGATCGGGATAGGCGCGCTGGGGGATGGTGGCGACGATCTTGTCGTCCTCGGTGCGGATCACCACGAGCTTGTTGGCCTTGCGGAGGGTGACGTAGAGGAACTTGCCGTCGAGGGTCAGCGTCGATTCGTGGACGATGCCGGGCACGGGAATGGTCCCGACCACCTTGTGGGTCGCGGTGTCGATCTTGAGGATCGCCTTGTTCTCGCCGGCCGCGGCGTAGAGCACCTTGCCGTCGGCCTTGAGGGCCAGGCCCATCGCGTCGCCGCCGCCGTGGACGATGCGCCCGACGATCTCGCGCTTGGCGGTGTCGATCACGGTGACGTCGCCCGCGCTCTCGCCGGAGACGTAGAAGAGCCGGCCGTCGCGCGAGAACACGCCGTGGGCCGGCCACGTCGAGACCTCCACCCGGCCGTCGACCTTCTCGGCCCGGAGGTCGTACATGATGATCTCGTCGTTGCTGGTGTCGCTCGACCAGTCCAGCACGTACAGGTGGCGGCCGTCGGGCGTGAAGGCCAGGTTGTAGGGGTTGCCGCCGATCTTCACCCGCCGCACCAGCTTCTTGGCGTCGGCGTCGACGACTCCGAGGTCGTGGCTCTTGTCGAACACCACCCACGCGAGCTTGCCGTCGGGCTGGAAGACGACCCGGTTGGGCTTGCCGACCCCGAGCGGGATGGTCCCCACGACCTCCAGGGTGTTGGTGTCGATGATCGACAGCGAGTTCGACTTGGTGTTGGTGACGTACAGCGTGGAGGCGAGGCCCGGCGCCGAGGCGCCGAGGACGGCCAGGGACACGGCGATCACGACGGCCCGGAACTTCACGACGGCAATCCTCCTCAGCGCTCTTTCTCGATCGCGACGATCCTCACGTTCGGTGGTGCCCCGCGCACGGTAAAGCGTACCGCGTCACCGATGCGAACGGCCTCGTAAATCTTCGGCGAGGCCGCGCGAAACCCCATCGTCATGGGCGCCATGTAGCCGGGAATCTCGTCGTGGGTGAGCACGACCACGTCGAGGTCCGCGAGGATCGCGCGCACCACGCCGTTGACCGTCCACTCGCGCTCGCCGAGCGTCGCCTGCGACCGGGCCGCCGTCAGCTCGCGCTGCAGGCGCGCCGCCTGCCGTCCCCACCAGAGATACCCCCACCCGACGCCGAGGGCCAAGGCCAGGTTCAGGAGCAGCACCACCTTCCACGGGCGCATCAGTGCGCGTGATCGGCGGCCGGGGGCGCGGTCATGGGTTCGGCGTTCAGGCGATCGACGGCGGCGAGGAGCTCATCGGCGGCCGGAGGGGTCGTCCAGCGCGCCCGGAGATAGCCGGCTCGATCGATCAGGAGCTCCGCGTGAGGAAGGGACACGAACAGGTCATAGGCGGCGATGATCTCACGCGCGCCGTCGGTCACGATCGGAAACAGCACGCGCGGCTCGTCGCCGAGCCGCCGGATCGCGTCGGAGGAGGCGTCACGCGGCACCGCGATGACTTCGACCCCGCGCCGCGCGAGGTCCTCGTAGTGCTGGGCCAGCTCGGCCAGCCGCGGGCGCGAGGCGGGCAGCGCGTAGAGCACGAGCGCCACGATTCGCCGCCCCCGGTAGTCCTTCAGCGTGCGCGGTGGCGTGGGGCCGACCGCGAACGTGAAGTCCGGCGCGACCAGCTCGGGCGCCACCAGCCCGGGGCCGAGGCGCTGGGCCGCCGCCCCGCTGCCCAGCGCGCGCACGAAGTTGATGAGATGCCAGCGCTGATCGTCGTTCAGCACGCCGCCGAACGCGGGCATCCGCGCGGCCGGGATGCCGGCGGTGATCCACCAGAAGATGTCGCCGGCGGTGTGCTGGATGGTGTGGGGCGCGCGCAGGTCGGCCGGCGGCCGCGGCAGCGCGGGCCGCGCCGGACCATCGCCCGCACCGGTCGGCCCGTGGCAGCTCGCGCAGTGTATCCGATAGAGTCCAGCGCCCTCGACGATCGACGCGGCCTGATACGTCACGGCTGGTCGTCTGTATGTCGTCGGATACGCGTCTACGGAGATGGGAGGCAGCGTGAGTCCGGCGCCGAAGGCGAGCAGCACGGCCGCGCCCACTCCGAGCGCGAGCCGCCGGCCGCGCAGGAGCGCCGCGCACAGCAGCGCGGCCAGTCCCAGCACCATCACCTGGCTGCCCACCAGCACCCGGCGCAGGTCGGCGCCCTCGATGGCCGCGAACGTCAGCCGGAAGGACAGCGGCCACGTCGGATCGGCGTGGCGGCCGGGCGGGGTCACGCTCATCGCGGAGACCACCGCGAGCAGCGCGACGGCGAGGGCGGCCTCGACGTGGACGAAGCGGCCGAGGTCGCGCATGGCCGGTCGCCCGACCGTGACGGCGTCGCCGGACAGCCGCGGGAGCAACCGCCGGCGGTTGACCCCGCCGATCACCAGGATCGGCACGATGAGGCCGAGCTTGACGATCAGGAGCCGTCCGTACGTGGTGCCGAGCAGGGCGGGGACACCGCCGACGTGGACGATCGCGTTGACCACGCCGCTCGCCACGAGGGCGACGACGCACGCCAGCGCCACGCGCGAGAACCGGCCGGCCGCGAGCACCGCGTACGGGCGCGCGTCGGCGCCGTCTTCCCGGCTGGCCGCGCGGAGCAGCGCGGCGAGCGGGAGCAATCCGCCGATCCACACTCCGGTGGCGAGGACGTGCAGGGCGTCGAACGCGATCACGGCGGTGGCGTCGGGCGCGACGGCGGCGGCGTGCCCGGCCGTGGCGATGAGTCCGAGCGCGAGCGCCCCCAGCAGCGCGACTTCACCACGGACGGCGAGCCAGTCCTGGCGCGACGTCATCCGCGATGTCGACGCCACGAACGCGGCGAGGAGGGCGAGCAGGCCGAGGCGGGCGAGCCAGATCCGCCCGGCGTGGGTTTCGAGCACGACCCTGAGGATCGACGCCGGTTCCAGCGCGGCGGCGTTCCGTCCCGAGACGACCGCGGTCTGCTGGGCGATCGCCACCAGCGCGGCGGCGACGGCGACGAGCGCGAGCACGCCCGACCAGGTGACGATCCGCCGCTGCCAGCCCAGCGCGGTGGGACGATCCGAATGTCCCGCGATGAGCAGCAGGGCGGCGCCGCCGACGAGACCGACGGAGGCGACCAGGTGCAAGAACCGCGCGGTGATGCCGAGAGTCTCGATCGCCCGGGCCTCAGCGCGCGATGCTGAAACTCAGCTCGCCGGCGGTCACGTGGCTGTCGATCGAGACCACCCGATAGACGATGGTGTAGCTGCCGGCGCCGAGCGCGGGCAGCGCCATCCGCAACAGCGCGGGATTCGTCCCGTCCACCTTGCCCTCGGCCCCGTCGACGCGCCGTTGCTCACCGTCGAGCAAGTGAGCGCCGCTGAACGTCGGCTCCAGATGCTCGGTGAACCACAGGCGCACTTCCGCCGGCGCGCTCCTGAGCGTGCTCGCGGCGGCGGGCTCACTCCGCGCGAGCTTGGCGTGCGCTTCGACCAGCGCCGCGGCCAGCGGAATGGCGAGCACGATGGAGAGAATCGCGACGGCGCGTGCGTACACCAGGTCAGGATACCGCGATCGCCGGGCGCGAGGCGGCGGGTCCTGTCAGCGGGGTGGGCCTGGGCGGCGGGCTGCGTCACCCGCTCGCCCGAATCGCAGTGCTTCGCACTGCGGACGGGACGAGGGGGTCCCACTACGCCCGCCGCCCAGGCCCACCCCGCTGCCACCTGCCGGGAATGGGTACGACGTTCGAGAATGATAGGGGTGCTCGTCTATTTTGACTGCGATGCAGTGGTATTCTCCGGCCGTGTCGGATCCGCGGACTACCGAGCGGCCGTACCAGACGGACGAGGGGTGGAGTCGTGCGGTGTTCGCCCGGCGCACGGGTGAGGTGGCCGCGTTCCTCATGCCGCATCTGCGGGCGGGGATGCGGCTCATCGACTGCGGGTGCGGTCCCGGCTCGATCACCGCCGACCTCGCGCGCGCGGTGGCGCCGGGTGAAACGATCGGCATCGACCTTCGAGAAGAGGCCCTGATCCATGCGCGCGCGCTCGCTGGCGAGCGGGGGATCGCCAATCTCACGTTCCGGGCGGCGAGCGTCTATCAGCTGCCATTCGCCGACGGAACATTCGACGCGGCGTTCGCGTGCGCGGTCCTCCAGCACCTGGCCGCCCCGGTCGCGACGCTCGAGGAGATGCGGCGGGTGCTGAAGCCGGGCGGCGTGATCGGCATCGTGGACGCGTCCTCGACGATCACGTTCCGGCATCCGACGAACGCGCTGCTGGAAAAGTGGGACACGTTTCGGGGCCTCGAGCGTGAGTACACCTCGGGCCGTCCGTCGGACGCGCTCCAGCTGCGTGCCCTCCTGCGAGAGGCGGGCTTCGCGCGGACAGAAGCGTCGGCCAGCATGGCTACCGAAGCGGGGCCGCCGGCCGGCTCGCTCGAGGAGACGCGCCAAGTCGCGCGGAACCACGTGATCCGCGTACACGGGCGGCTCGGAGAGCGGGCGGTGACGCAGGGTTGGGCGACGCGGCAAGAGCTGGAGCAGATCGCCGAAGCCCTGATGGCCTGGGGCGACGCCCCCGACGCGTTCTACGCCCGCCCCGTCTTCACCGCGCTCGGCTGGACCTGAGCCGCTGCGGATCCATCACCGGCTCATCATTCGGCATCCGTCGCAGGCGGCGATCCTCGTGCTCCGCGATGCAGGAGGTCTGCGACTTCCCGAGTTCACTTCGGACGACCGCCACACCGCCGAGGTGGACTACATCAACCTGGCGGCCCGCGAACGCTTCGGTCTGCTGACGACGGTGCTGCGCACCCTCCGCCATTCCGATCCGCTTGGTGAGGTCGTGGTTCGGGTTCACGAGCTGGAAGCGCACGGCGACGGGGCGCCGCTGCCCGCCGGGATGCATTGGCGCCCGCGAGACGAGGTGTCCGCGCGGGCCGGCGGTGAGGAGCATGAAGTGATTGCCGAGTGGCTGGCTGCTGACGTGACGCCCGCGGTTGCGGTGGACGGCCGCGAATGGACGTTGCCCGGGTGGTTCGAAGAGGTGTGCGGATGGATCGAGCGCGCGCTGGCAGATGCCGGTGTGCGCGAGGTGCACGAGATCGTCCAGCTGCGCGCTTGGACGTCGTCGTGCGTGCTCCTCGTCCGCACCGGGGCCGGCGACTTCTACTTCAAGGCGATCGCCCAGAGCATGCGGTGCGAGTGCGCCGTGACCGCGTATCTCGCGCAACACTTCCCGGACGCGGTCGCGCGCATCGTGGCCACGAACCCGGAGCGCCGCTGGTTTCTCATGACGGCCCTCGAAGGCCGCAAGCTGGAGGACATCGTCGACGTGACGGCTTGGGAGCGGGCCGCGGCGATGTACGCACGACTGCAGCTCGCCTGCATGTCGCGCGTCCGTGACCTGCGCGCGCTCGGCTGCCCGACACGGGACCTAGAAGCACTCGCCGCCGAGATCGAGCCGCTCACCTTGGACGTGAGGGCGCTGCAACCCGGCGAACCCAACGGGCTCTCCGCGTCCGAAGTCGCCCGCCTGCGCGCACTGGCGCCGGATCTGCGTCGAAGGTGCGAGCGACTGGCCGACTACGGCGTCCCGCTGACGATCGAGCACGGCGACCTCTGGCCCGGGAACTTTCTGGTCGACGATGCGACCTGCGCCATCATCGATTGGGAAGACGTCGCCATCGGCCACCCGTTCATCAGCCTGGCCCCGCTGATCGTGGGGCTGACCATCTATCAGCCCCGCCCCGCCTTGCGCGAGGTGACCCAGCGCCTCGAGCGTGCCTATCTTGCGGGCTTCGTCGGTGTAGCGTCGCCCGAGCGGCTGCGCGAGGCGTTCCGCTTGGCCGCCCCGCTCAGCTTCGTCGACATGGCCGTTCGCTATCGCCACCAGCGCCCGTCCGTCGTCCGCCTCCACCCCTGGATGCGCGACCTCGTCCCGCAAACCCTCCGCCTCGCCCTGACACAGCTCGACGCTGACTCTTGATCCTGCGAATCGTGCTATTCGATGTTGAGCACCTCGACGCTGCCTCGAAGAAACCTCCCCTGAAACTACTTGACGGGACGCCTCGTTCGGAAGATTCTCCAGCTCATCGAGTGGCTCGCGTGGCCCCCGACGTGGTCGCGAGCCGCGCGCAGTGAAGGGAATGAGCACGGAAAGGGAGGGCGTCATGCTGACCCGACGAGAATTCGCGGTGTTTGCGTCGTGCGCGATCTGTGGAATTACGGAATTCGTTGCCGCCCAAGCGTCGGCCCAGGGCACGCCACCTGCGCCGACGGGCGGCGTCACGCGAAAGATCTTGTCGCAGACGGACGGCCCGACGCCGGGCTATGTGACGCTGCTCGTCGAAGCGACGATCGAGGCCGGAGTGCCGGTCGGGCGACACACGCACCCGGGAATCGAATCCGCCTACGTCCTGGAAGGCGGCTTCGAGCTCCCCATCCAAGGTCAGCCGACCCGCACCCTCAAAGCCGGCGATGGCTTCCAGATCCCGCCCGACACCCCGCACGCGGGCGGCAAAGCCGGCGACGCCAAGTCCAGAATCCTCATCACCTACGTCGTGGAGAAGGCCAAGCCGCTCGCCTCTCCGGCTTAGGCACGTGTGACGCCGGCCATGTGTAAGCGGGTGACCAAGCGCGGTCAGGTGTCCGTGCCTTCCAGTGTGCGGCGCAAGCTTCAGGTCGGCCCGGCGCCGGTCCGCGCCTCCCGCGGATCCGGCCCAGGAGGCCAGGTAGCTGCGCTCCTCCGCGAACGTAAGCGCGACCGGCAGCGCGAAGACGTTTAGCCCGGCAACGCGGACCCTCGACATCTCGGCACGCGCCTCGCCAGAATCTCGCGGCCCCAGTGCGCGAGGCGGCGGGTCCTGTCACCGGGGTGGGCCTGGGCGGCGGGCTGCGTCACCCGCTCGCCCGAATCGCAGTGCTTCGCACCGCGCACGGGACGAGGGGGGCCCACTCCGCCCCCCGCCCAGGCCCACCCCGGTGCCACCCGCCGGGATGGCGTACGGCATGAAAGGGCAGATGAAGTGAGCGGCAGTCATGACCATGTACCGTACCGGCCTCGTGTCTCGGTTCTGGTACGGTTTGTTTGACGGCGGAGCTGCAAGGTAGCATTCGGCGCAAATGAAGTTCGAGGTCATCGGTGAGCGGGACTCGACGTGAAATCAGCGACGAAGCCGTTTGCCATCTGCATCGACGACACCGACTACCAGGCGTCGCTGATCCGGGGCAAGGTCTATCAGATTCTTCCCGACCCGAAGGCCGCCCGCGATGACCTGGTGCGCATCGTCGACGAAAGTGGCGAGGATTACCTGTATAACCGGAGCTATTTCGTCTTCGTGGACTTCCCGCTGTCCGTGAAGAAGAAGCTCCGCGCCCTCGAAAGCGCCGCTTCCTAACAGGCCTCGACCATGTAGTCGCCGGTGTCGAGGTGGATCGCCACGTATTTGCCCCAGGCCGTCCGCTCGAGCGTTTCGCGGAGCACGCCCTCATAGAACCGTTGGTAGGCCGCTTCCGCCCGCTCGACCAGGCGGCGGAGTCCAGGCACGATCTCTGGTTTCATCGCCACCTCCATGGCCAGGCTCTACGGGCAGTCCGAGAATCGCGGAAGCATTGCCAAGCGGCCTGAGGAGACCCAGCACACCCACGTCCGCTCGCCCGAATCGCGTCTCGGATCAGACCTTGCCTTCGAGCGCCCGCTTCAGCTGATCGAGGTGGTTGTCATCGTGCCACGCCATCATCGCGACGAAGCGATCGATCGTGATGCGCCCCGTCGGATGGATACATCCGCGCTCGAGCTCGACGGGCGTGAGTCTCCGCACGAACGCGAGCGATTCGTCGCGCCGTCGTCGAAACGCGGCCAGCGCTTCGCTCGCGTCGTTCCGGAGATACTGTCGATCCTCCGCCCAGCGTTCGACCATCGCCGGATTCGAGGACACCTTCGGCTCGTCGTTCACGAGGATCGCGTCGAACCGGACCAGAAACACTTCTTCGGTGTCCCGCAGATGGCAGATGACCTCTTTGGCCGCCCAGTTCTTCCCATCCGGGCGGCGAGAGAGCGCGCTCTCGCTCTGACCCCGAATGGCCGCGGCGAGATCATCGGCCGTGCGCTCCATTCGGGCGAGGCGCTGGGCAAGCGGCTGGCGGGCGAGATCCTCAATGGTAGGCATGTCGGTAATCCTCCCAAGCCTGAGGCGGTTGGAAAAGCGCGATCGCTTCGCGAGGAAGCCACACGCGATCCGCGATTCTCGCCGCCAGAATACCGCGATCACAGCGCGCGAGGCGGCGGGCCCTGTCACCGCGGTGGCCCTGGCCGGCGGGCTCCGTCGCACTGCGGACGGGACGAGGGGCCCCAATCGGCCGGCCTCCCGGGCCCCTCCCGGCCACCTGCGCCCCGCGTGCCCCCATCCAGGGCTGTGCGCGAAAAGGACTGGATCGGGAGCAAGCGTGGCAATTGTCGTAGACTCGCGTCGTGCTTCTGCCCGCTGGCGAGCAGGCGGTCGTCGAAGATTCCAAGCTTCTCGACTACGTTCTGAACCCCGAGCATCCCGTCGGGCGGCATCACGCCGGGTTGTTCGAGCGACTGCTCGGAATCACTCGAGTGAACTACGAGGTGCTCAAGGAGCAACTCCTACAAGCGGCCATGAGCGTGGAGGTCGAGCTCGGCAGGCCGAACCCATTCGGTGAGAAATTCGAGATGCGATGCCCCATTCGCGGGCCGCTCGGGACGCGGCCGGTGCTGGCGGTCTGGATGCGCGAGGAGGGGCAGGCGTCGCCGAGGTTGATCACGTGCTATGTTGAGTAGGCGATGGTGAAGGAACACGATGTCGTCGCGTTGACGGAGGATGTCCCGGCCGACGGGCTGCACAAAGGTGACGTGGGCGCCGTCGTCCATTGCTACCGGCCGGGCGACATCTACGAGGTGGAGTTCATCGATGAGCGCGGGCGCACCAAGCGCATCGCGTCGATCCCAGCATCTCGCCTGATGAAGCTGAATCTCCTTTCCCTGACCGCGTAAGTTCACACCCGAGCGCTTCCTTCTCAGATCCCGTCGAGTTCTCCCCACGACGACCCTTGCGTAGCGTTGACAGAGCGTCCGTGCGTGGTGCTTGCGCTGGACCTCCCCGCACACGGTAGCGGCGTCGCCCAGCGTGATTCGCGCGGAAACGAGGCCATCGGCTCGCAGCGCAGTCTTAGATTAGAGCCCCGCGACACGCCACGGACCGCGCGCTTCCGCCGGCCAGGATATGCGGTATCCTGCCTCGGCGGCAGAATGAGCATACCGAACGATCCTCGCCAGCCTTTCCGCTGGCCCTTCGTGCCCCGGGGCTTCCTCTTCATCCCGCCCACCAGCCCCACCAGACACGGAGAAATGGAGAACATCAAGGCATATGTGAAGTTCTCCGAGTTATCTGGCCGGATGCCGACCCCCGACGAGTTCGTGGACCGGTTGCAAAATATAGGGCTGCGAACGCTAATGCACTGTCTGTCAAATCTCATGACGGTTCTCCACGTCGACGGCGTAGCGACCCCTGGTCTTCAACCGATGCTGCGGGACCAGTCCCTCAGCCCTGCGATGCTTGAAAGGCTACGGAGGTTCCACGGTCTCCCGCCCTGGCATGAGAGGATTGTCTTTTTTCCACAGCAAATTTTGTTCACAATGAAAATGGCCCTCCTTCACTCGCCCGATCGTGATGATCCGCGCGCGAACCAGGACGAGTTTCGTGACCCTCTGGTCGAATTGCTTCTGATGGCGGCCGACTTTCTCGACAATCAGATCACGTTGCCTGAGGATCGCGCCGAGGCCGAGGGCCGGATCGTCGCGTACCTGGTTCAAGACTATCTTCTCAACATGCGGGAGCAGTTGCGGTATCTCGTCCCTCGGGCGTCGCTGTTGTACATCAAGCTTCCGAGCGAGCCACATCTTCGCGGTGACACTGATTTCATTGACTTGGCTGTCTCTTTTCAGGCGGCCACCGGCCTAGACCTTAAAGATTATCTCGCTTTTGGCTTCATGATGGCTGGATGGTGGGGCAGCCAGAGCTATTTGCGCGGCACCTACGATTCGACGCACGAGGCTATTAATCCAGCGACGTTCTTTGCTAACTCAACGATTGACCGCACCTACGCCACACGACTTCTATGGAGCTTCGTTCAGAACTATGAAACGGCGAGAGCCGCGGTCGCAGCACGGCCAGGTAATCCGGCTGCTCGTAAGTAGACTTTCTTCCGCTCATGGGGAGCCCGTTGTACGAGATCCGCGAGGGCGTGATCGTTCCGCTCCATCTCGGCTACTTTGAAGCGAGATTTACGAACGGCATCTTTTGGACGATCTCGGACTATCTCCATGGAGCTGATCGGGAGAGATTTCGACGTTTCTTCGGAAAGATCCTTGAAACCTACGTAAATCGGGTGCTCACTCGGGCCATTCCTGACGCGGGTTTCCTCACGCGTCGGCGGTTCCCGGATTTCACATACAGGACGGGTCAAGGCGGAGAGGG
>Ga0193725_1000334_pt1 | contig 14410 bp, 10 predicted proteins | sample H2a2metaG_FD_143058 | JGI IMG/M metagenome (GOLD analysis project Ga0193725, IMG submission 143058) | Soil microbial communities from a riparian zone of the East river system, Colorado, United States - H2a2 | ecosystem: Environmental > Terrestrial > Soil > Riparian zone | place: USA: East River... | reverse complement strand
ATGCGGTGGCGGTAGGCGAAGGCGGCGATTGTTGGAACCTTTGCGATAAGCCGGAAGATCTGTTTGTTGCGACTATCCACTTCGAAGATCTCTTTCGCGTCGGGATAGAAAGTCGAAAGGGCGCCGAGGGTTGCTTCAAACATGCCCATCGGATGCGCGTTGTAGTGAAACCCATCGATAACTTTCTTGATACTCTCGTTGATGAAGGTGTGATAGGTGATGTTATGAGTCCAGGTTTGTAACTCTGCTTCCTTCGGCAGTTCACCGTTGAGAAGAAGATAAGCTACTTCAAGATAGGAGCTCTTTTCGGCTAGTTGATCGATCGGGTAGCCGCGGTATTCGAGGATACCTTTGTCGCCATCGATGAAGGTGATGCGGCTCTTGCAGGAAGCTGTGTTCATGAACGCGGGATCGTAAGTCATCAGGCCAAAGTCGTCTTCTGACGTCTTAATCTGGCGCAGGTCCATGGCCTTGATGGTGTCGTTTTCGATCGCGACTTCATACTGTTTACCGGTGCGATTGTCCGTAATGGTTAAAGTGTTAGCACTCATGGAGGTCCTCTTTCGGCAGTGCTCAATTGGAAGAAATTTGGGTTGCGTAGCAGATTAACTCTCGGCGAGTAACTAATCAAATTCGGGCAGGACTTCGTACTAAATACGGTTTGAATCTCATTCACACCGTGGCTTTAGCCCGGTGATTTCCAGCGTGATCAAAACAAGGAAACCGTTGAAACGGTTTCTGACTGGCTTTGCCTCCAAAGTAAAATGCAGTTATTTGGCAGTGGTAATTTTCATTAATGCCCCAACGGGGCTACGGCCTCCAGCCCAGGGTTGCCGCTTCGGCTACCCTGGGAACTAGTAAGAAAAGAAATTTTACCCAGGGTAGCCGAAGCGGCAACCCTGGGCTGGAGGCCGTTGCCCCGTTGGGGCACTGAGTACGCGGATCACCCAGCAGGACCTCGTGTCAAAAGTTAAGAGCCAGCGACCGTCGACTCAACGTGCGCTGGCTTCTCTTTCGACTAAGCTAAGTAGTCCGAGGTGGCTAATTAATGCCTGGCTTCCTTCATCTCGCGTTCAGCCTGCTTCTTCGCGGCAGTTGCTTCATCGGAACCCACGCCGAGGTTTCGCAAGGTGCGACCAAGGCTGTCTCCATTAGCTAAACCGGCGAGAATGTTAGCTCGTGTCACGTTTGGAAACCTTGCATTGAGATTTTGTTCGAGTCGAGTGGCAGCAACGTATTGGCCAAATTTTAGACTGGGATTAGTGGCCAAGGCTGCCTGGTATCCGTCTCTCAAATCGTTGGCGTTCACGTGAAGCGTGTTGGCAACGCCTGGATGTTCGCGTAGTTCTTTGTCCGCTTCATGCCGATTATCGGCGGCCATCCGGGCTCGATCCAGGCCGGCGTCGGAGCGTCCATTCGAACGGTCAGATGCTGTTCCCAACCCATTATCAGATCTTCCGTTTGAGCGATCTGACGCGTTACCGAGGCCACGATCTACGCCAACGCCTGCAGGTGGACCGCCGCCTTGTCCGCCGCCACCACCCGAGCTATGGCCGCCACTCTTGCCCTGGCCATACGCCGCAGTCGTCAGACTGAACGCAACAAAACATAAGAGTGCAGCGAAAAGAAATCTTCCCGACTTTCTATTCATCAGTAACCTCCTCGATCTTTCTTGCAGAATTCATTTGAGTGAACTGTTGGGGGCACCCAAGGAGAGTAAACATACTACACCTCTCGTAGGTGCAGATTGAAGACAGGCAAAAGAATGCAAGGAGAATGTAATACGAAGATGAAGTAAGAGTGATCCCAGAAAGGGTCAAGTGATTTGCTGGGACCGCGGGCGTCCCGCCCGCAATACCTTACCGAAGGCACAAGGTTGAACTTAATCGTTTTTGGTTCGCGCTTCGCGCTCATTGCGGGCGGGACGCCCGCGGTTCCAGCAAATCACTTGAGGCTACTTCACGCCCAGCAGTTCGACATCGAATATCAGGGTTGAGTTTCCGGGGATGTCAGGCGGTCTGCCTTGTGGCCCATAGCCAAGTTTCGAAGGGATAACCAAGCGCCGCTTACCACCAACCTTCATCGTCATCAGCCCTTCGTCCCACCCTTTGATCACCGCGCCGACGCCGATCTTAAAATCAGCCGGCTTGCCGCGGTCAACAGAACTGTCAAACTTCTTGCCGTTCTCAAGCGTGCCGGTGTAATGCACGGTAACGGTCTGGCCTTTTTGGGGTGTCGCCCCAGTCCCGATTACCTGATCAGTGTATTTGAGACCGGAAGCAGTTGTGATTTCAGTGCCACCGTTTCGGCTGCGATTTATGAGCACGTAAACAACTGCGGACACAACGACCGCGAGCACGATCACAATAGCAATTGTCTGCGTCGCGCTACTGCGCGCGGCCGGTGGCTTCGTCTCAGTTGCGGGATAAACACTCTTTGGGCGCTTCTTCGCCTTGTTAATCTTTCGATGTCTACTTTGCGGCAAGGGTCGAATTCTCCTTCATGTTCCTGAGTGCCGTACTTTATAACTGGTTTCGCCTTGCGGTTCAATTAACGCCGTCGTTGTCCTCTTACGAATCGCGAGGAATTGGAGTTAGAATGCGGGCCTTGCGTGAAGTCCTTGTCATCAGAAACTTTTGTTTTGGAGTGCGGTGACCTGTCACCGCTTTAGTCGGTCGCGACTTGTCGCGACCAAGTGAGGATTGAGTCTGCTCAAGAGTGCGGCGTCAAGCCGCCGCAGGCCAAAGCGGCGACGGGTCGCCGCACTCCAAAAATGTTATTCGGACAGCTTACTCATTCCAAAGTTTCAGGAGAAACAGAATGGTTCTCTCTAAACGTGTCGTTGGTCTCTGTTTATTCATCATTCTCCTAAGTCAGGGCACCCGGCTTAACCACGCACAGGAACTTGCAGCCACTCCTTCCCCCAGCCCTCAGGAGACTCCAGCTCCTGCAAGCGACACCAAGCCGACTTTCGAGAGTGCGTTCGCGCGACTTGAATGGCGCAGCATTGGACCTGCAAACATGGGTGGACGCGTCGCCGACGTCGAAGGCGTTCCGGGAAACGCAAACATCGTCTACGTCGCAACAGCCTCAGGCGGACTTTGGAAAACTGTCAATGCCGGCGTCACCTGGAAACCGATCTTTGAACGACAGGGAACTATTTCAATCGGCGATATCGCGTTGGCGCCGAGTAATCCTGATGTGGTTTGGGTCGGCACGGGCGAATCAAACGTAAGAAACAGTGTTTCGTTTGGCGATGGCGTTTACAAGTCTCCCGACGGCGGCAAGACCTGGCAGCACATGGGACTGAAGGACACCGAGCACATTTCCGCGATGGCGATTCATCCCCAGAATCCCGACATCGTTTATGTTGGCGCCCTCGGCCACGCGTTTGCGCCCAATGATGAGCGCGGTGTTTTTATGACCACCGATGGCGGCAAGACCTGGACGAAGACGCTTTACATTGACAGGGAGCACGGCGTCTCCGATCTTGAAATCGATCCGACAAATCCAAACATCCTCTACGCGGGCATGTGGAGTTTTGAGCGCAAGCCCTGGACGCATCGCAGCGGTAGTGAAAAGGGCGGTCTGTTCCGATCCATCGACGGCGGACGTACCTGGAATAAGTTGACCAACGGTTTGCCGAAGTTACTGGGCAGGATCGGCGTGCGTGTAGCGCCAACCAATCCAAATGTAGTTTATGCAATTGTCGAATCGAAGGAAGGTACGCTCTATCGCTCGGATGATCGCGGCGATACGTTCAAGCACGTTTCCAAACAGTCAAACATCGTCTCGCGCGGCTTCTACTACACGCGCGTTCGGATCGATCCCAACAACGAGAATCATATTTACGCAGTAGCTTCAACCCTGTTTGAATCAATCGACGGCGGCAAGTCGTTCAAGTCGATCACCGGAAAAGTCCACATCGACTATCACGCTTTTTGGCAGGACGCGAAGAACCCGAAACGTATTTGGGTAGGGCAGGACGGCGGCATCGCCGTCACCTACGACGGCGGCGAAACCTGGGAATCTGTTTACAACATGCCGCTGGGCCAGTTTTACCAGATTCACGCCGACAACCGTTTGCCGTTTTATTACGTGATGGGCGGACTGCAGGACAACGGCGCCTGGACCGGGCCGAGCCGGACTCGCGAACCTGCCGGCATCATGAATGACGATTGGCGCATGGTGAGTTTCGGCGACGGCTTTTACATCCTCAACAGTCCTGACGATCCGGAAATCTACATCTCGGAATCGCAGGGCGGAAATATTCTGCGCACAGATTTCCGGACTCGCGAGCAACAGGAAATTAATCCCTGGGGACGTGGCAGCGGCGCCGGGGCAGCGCTGGGCGAGAAGTTTCGCTTTAACTGGAACGCGCCAGTCCTGCTCTCGCCGCATGACAAGAACACGCTCTATTTCGGCGGCAATGTCGTTTTCAAGTCAGCGGATTTCGGCAAGACCTGGGAGCAAATTAGCCCAGACCTCTCAACTAACGATCACGACAAACAGAAAGACGCCGGTGGGCCGGTCGCCTTTGAAAACTCAACCGCTGAATACCACACCACAATCATCAGTCTGGCCGAGTCGCCCGTGCGAAAGGGGCAGATATGGGCGGGAACGGATGATGGCAACCTGCAAATAACAAACGATGGCGGCAGAGACTGGGACAACATCATCAAAAGCGTTTCGGGCCTGCCGTCCAATTCGCCCGTTTCGCACATCGAGCCCTCGCGGACCAACGCGGACACCGCTTACGTTGCGTTCGACCGGCACATGTTTGACGATTTTCGTCCTTACATCTACAAGACAGGCGATGGCGGCAAGAGTTGGCAGAACGTGGCCGGTAACCTGCCGGCTAACGCTTACGTGCAGGTTGTTCGAGAGGATCCAAAGAATTCTAATTTACTCTACGCCGGCACCGAGTTGGGTTTGTTTGCTTCCTACACGGCAGGCAGGGAATGGATCGCGCTCAACTTAAAGAACCTGCCGAACGTTTCTGTTCACGACATTCTGGTTCACCCGCGCGATAACGATCTGATTCTGGCGACTCACGGGCGCAGCATACTTATTTTTGACGATGCCACGCCTATCCAGCAGATGACCGCGGATATCCTGAAGCGCGATGTCCACTTGTTTTCCGTGCGGCCGGGATTGCGATTCGCTACTCGCTTCACCCGTTACGGAATTGGAGATAAACAATTTGTCGGGCCAAATCCGCCGTATGGCGCCTTAATAACTTATTACCTGAAAACCAAACCCGATGATAAGACCACTTTCAAAATTCAGGTTTTCGATGAAAGTAATAAGCTGGTGCAGGAACTGGAAAAGCCGGCAAAAGAAAAGGGAATGAACCGCGTGACCTGGAATCTTCGTTACGGTGGCGCCGAGGTGCGACGGCCACCCACGGAGGAAGAGACGGCATTTGGAGGACCACCGCGCGGCCCACAGGTCTTGCCGGGCAATTACACTCTCAGACTAACGATTGGTGAAAAACTACTCGAGCAGCCCGTCGAGGTGCGTCTCGATCCAAGCCTAACTGTCTCGCCTGCTGACTTGCAGGCGCAACTCGATCTGCAGATGAAGCTTCGTGATATGCAGTCTGCCGCTAACAACGCGCTCCGTTTTCTCGACAGTATCGAGGATCAGCTGAAGCATACACAGACTACGGCTAAGACGCTCAACAAAGAGCCAGACAAAGATATGATGAAAGCTCTCGACGACTACATAAAGGAGCTGGATGCTCTTGAGGACCGGTTGGTGCGACGCAGTGACGGTCTCGGGCTTCCGGGCAAGTCGCAAGTTGTAGACGACATCGGCGACATCTTCTTTGGAATAGACGCCACGAACGCAGCCCCAACCCTCGCCCAGCGTCAATACTTTGCGGAGATACAACCGGAGTATGCTGAGCGCATTGAGGAAGTAAACAAGTTCATCAACAACACGGTGCCGAAATGGAACGAGAAGTTGCGCGCCTGGAATCTGCCGACGCTGACTACCAGGAAGCCGCTTGAGCTTTAGGTGTCGGAAGAGCGGGGGCAAGCCCCCTTCCTAACCCAGAGCTGAATGAGACCTGAGTTGCGATTACAGGTTGGGAGGCTTTCAGGCAGTGCTAAATGTCCAAGTGGAAGGACTCTCAGGTCGGGAAGGCGGGCTTGCCCCAGCTTCCGAGTTTCTCTTGATCGCTGGTCACAGTTTTCGTCATTCGAGTCAAACGAATGTTGCCGTTGATTCCACTGGCGGAAATCGAGCCACCACCGTTGCCAATCCGGGCGCTGTAGCTTCCGTGACTGCTCTTATCCACCACCACGTTCGGCAGTTCAGAGGTGACGCGGCCGTTCATACCGTGCGCCTCCAGGGTGGCATTCACTTCTTCGCCGAGCTGCAGTTCGATATTCCCGTTGATCCCGCTGATGTCGACTCCCTTGCCTATCCTCGACAGACCGACGGAGACGTTGCCGTTGATGCCATTGATATCGGCTGAGCCGGAGGCTTGCGCAACATCAACTTTCCCATTAACCCCGTTTACCTCAAGCGATCCGTCGATCCCGCCGGAGGTAACGGAACCATTCACCCCGTTAGTCACGAGCGAGATTTGTTTTGGCAGCCGCAGCGTGACATGTTCTGTCGGGTTTGAACCAAACATGCGCGAGATGAAGCCGCCATCCCCTTTTTCGCCTCGAATCGTTAGCCCTGCCGCGGTGTTCTCAATCGTGATTTTGCGGCGGTTCAAAACTTCCTGACTGTCGCCCAGCCGCTCGATGTAAATGTCCGCTGTTTTGCGATCGGAAGTTTCAATCTTCACCCAGCCATTAATGCCGGAGACCTCAACACGCGCGCCAGCCACCAGGTCAAAACTCTTGCGAATCTCATCACGCGCATTGCCCGCAGACTGCTTATCGCTATGGATAACTATCGGCCAGACACGGCTTCCGTTCTTTGAGTGCGAACGCACGACTCCTGCAATACCTGCAACACCCAGCAAAAGTACGACCAGGACTATTTTCTTCATGGTGGTGATTTCCGGCCTTTCGAGAAGTTCGAATTCCTATGCTTTAACGATCAGATCGGGCACTTTGTTCACACTAATTCACATCGACCGGGACCTCCAAATAGCATTTCTTGACATACCTTTGCGGGCGACTTACAGTCGAGAGCACTCAAAGACCTTTAATAATATCGGGGACAACGAAGCAACCTCCGCGTTTTTCTTGCGGATAGGCAGCGGCGAGCCATGGAAAAGGACTCAAGGGATCGCACCGTGTTAATCGTCGAGGACTCTGACGACGCTCGTTATTTCATGCGGCTGGCGCTGGAACAACTGGGTTATCTGGTTGTCGAGGCTGAAAACGGGGCTGCGGCTCTGGAGGTTGCGGAGCGCGAGCGTCCTGACATTATCCTCATGGATCTGAGTCTGCCGATTATGGATGGCCTGGCGGCTACAGAAAAGATTCGCTCCAGCGGCGGGTTGCGAGGAATTCCGATCGTGGCGGTTACCGCACACCAGGAGACGGATTTTCGCGCCGGAGCGAAAGCAGCCGGCTTCGATGCCTATGTGACCAAACCGATCGACATTGATTTCCTCAGCGAACTCATCCAAGGCTTGCTCGCTTGATGATCGATAATCAATGATCGCATGACGGACGAAGCGCAAAACGGCAACGAGACGGATTTCCTGGCGCTACTCGCGTTCCTCGACGAAACTCCAAACCAACTCGCGAACTCCACCTCAGGGCTTTCCAATGCCGAACTACGTTTCCAGAATTCGCCCGATGAATTCTCGGTGCTTGAAAACATTTGCCATCTGAGAGATCTGGAGCTGCAGGGCTACACACCAAGAATACGGCGAATACTTGCCGAGCCTGATCCTGCTCTGGCTGATTTCGACGGCGCACGCGTGGCCGCGGAAAGCAGTTATAACAACGAGCAGCCGGGCTTAGCGCTGCAGGCGCTTAAAAACGCGCGAAGAGAAAACGTCGAAGTGCTGCGAGCTTTGACTGAAGGACAACTGAATCGCGAAGGCACGCTTGCGGGAGTGGGAACAATTACGCTCAGACAGTTGGCCGAAATGATGCGAGAGCACGATGAAGGGCATCTCGCGGATCTGCAGGCACTACGGCGAAGGATCGAAAGGTCTCGTGACTTGACCCGATGATTACCTGGTCGTTCTATTTTCACTCAACTGGGCGCAATCGAACGATAGTGGCACCTAACCCTCCTGCTTCCGGCGGCGCATCTGTCCAGTCAAGAACCCACGGTGTTAGCTGCAGTATCTTTCGTACGATCTCCCTCTGCACTCCTATGCCTTTACCGTGAATAATGCGAACACTACGAAAGCCCAGGCGTCGCGCTTCATCCAGATATGCTTCAACAACCAGCTTCACCTCTCGTGGCTGGATGGTGTGCAAGTCGAAGACATCCGTAATTGGGATCGTTACCGGATCGGGAAAGGGATCGAATGCATCAACTGCTTCTCCGGAGTCTGACACCTCATCATCGGCCGTCATCTTATTGTTTCGGAGCGACATAACTCCGCCTGGCTTTCACGACCAGTTTCTCCTGCGACTTCTGCGCCGCCGGTGTGACGTCGATCTTTAGTTTTCGCAGAGTGCCGTCACGCTTTCGATTTGATGAAACAAAGGCGAGATTGTAGCGCGTGCGCAAATGATCGATGAGCGTGGTAAAGGTCGTATCAAGTCGCTCAGGTTTCTCTTCCATCACTTCGCCGCCGGTCTCATTGGCGAGCTCCTTAATATCCATTGTACGGGCACCAAACACGCCGGCCATTTTTGTTCCCCAGCCCATATATTTGTTTTCCATTCGCTGTACCGTGGTTTTGGGAATCAACCCGCAGACGACGCTGCCCGATTCATAAATCGCCTGCCGGGCTACCTTGCCTGAAGGCCCATGGCCGCAGTCGAAGTTTCGTGTGATACCGGTGATCACAATTATTACGCGGCGACCAACTGGGTTGCCGGCGGTAACCATGTAATCCGCGGCCCTGGCCAAGGCTTTGTTAAGGCAGTGGTCGGCCCATTCGTCCTTCTTCGGAATTCGTTCGAGGGCGCTCTCTATTTGCTTGCGGTCGCGAGTGAATTCCTGAATGAGTTCTACATTGTCCTGGTAAGTCATCACCGCCACTTCGTCCGTCTCCTTCAAACGTCGGAGCGCCTCATTCGCCGCGCGGTGCACTTCCGTGCCAAAAGGATCAATACAGCCGCCGCGATCGATCAATAACACCACCGACAGCGGCAAGCTATCCTGACTGAAATGTGTGACCTCCTGTTTCGTCCCGTCTTCTAGAATCACAAAGTCCGTTTGTTTCAGTTGGCCAACAACCCGGGCGGTCTTTTTCTGCAGAACCAGCGCGTCAACTGTTACCAGATCAACATCAACCTTGACGACTTCGGCAGGGGGAACTGCCGCCTTCATGGCTGGGCTTACTGTCCGCTCGCGCGTCTGCGAGCTGATACGCGCCGAGACGTAGGGCAGCAGGAGCAGTAATAGCAGCGGAAAGAAGTATTTGTATTTTGCGACGGTGGTAAATAAGTCTTTCATAAGCACTCCAATGCCGAAAACAGTACGCCGACCTTAGTTTTGGGAGAGTGCCGTGAGAATCAGATAATACTCTGTAGTGTTCTCAGGGAAAAGACAACCCGCCAGCGAGTACTGGGTCAGTTTGATGTCCGACAAGCTTTAGCTTGTCGTGGTGCTACGACAAACTGAAGTTTGTCGGACATTTTCGTTGAAACTGACCCACTAACCGACAGCGGCTCGTTGTCTTCGCTCACAGAGGAGCGATGTTTATAGCCAGTCCGAAAAAGTGGATCTGTTACGCAGTTGTGGATACGCAACCGAGCTTGAACTTGCGCTTTGAACTTGCGCGTCAAGTCGATTAAAGTATGCGCGTCTGCCGCACGGTTTTTCGAAGCGAGTTCCGGTTTCAATCATCAACGCAATTGAAATTTTCAGTTTGCAATCACCTCAGGAGATTCTTCGATGAGAAATAGTTTTCAGTTTCCCGCACTTGGTTTTCAGGTTGGGCTCTTGCCGCTCGCGATGGTGGTCGTGACGCTTTCGATCTTGTCAGTCTCGCAATTGATTCCGCGCACGGCTGCACAAAAGACGCAGAAGATGTCGCCCGCCGCTGCAAGTGAGACTGTGTCAGGCGCGCCGAGTATTGTTTATCCCGAGAGTAAAAAGGGCGACACCGTCGATGACTACTTCGGCACCAAGGTGGCCGATCCGTATCGTTGGCTCGAAGATGACACTTCAGTTTCACCGGCCGTGTCTTCGTGGGTTGAAGCGGAGAACAGTGTAACCTTCGCTTATCTGGAAAAAATTCCTTACCGCGCGAAAATCAAAGACCGCCTGACGCAGCTCTACAACTATCCCAAATACTCAGCGCCTGCGCGTCGCGGCGATTATTTTTACTTTACCAAGAACGATGGTTTGCAGAACCAGAGTATTTGGTATCGGCAAAAAGGGTTAGACGGCACGCCGGAAGTTCTACTCGACCCCAACAAACTATCAGCCGATGGCACCACGCGTCTGGGAGGATTTGCCCTTTCGAAGAATGGGAAATACGTCGCTTACGGCGTCTCCAAAGGCGATGTTTACGTGATGGATGTGGATACTAAGCAGGTGGAACCGGAGCACGTCGAGTGGATGAAGGCTTCTGGTATCTCCTGGCAGGGCGATGGTTTTTATTACAGCCGCTATCCGGCGCCGGAAAAGGGTCATGAGCTCACCAGCAAGAACGAGAACCACCAGGTTTTCTTTCATAAGGTCGGCACGTCGCAAGCGGAAGATGTGAAGGTTTACGAAGACGCGGCGAATCCACAACGATTCCATGGCGTCGGCGCCAGCGACGACGAGCGCTATGCGTTTCTTTCGATCTCTGATCGCGGCAAAGGTAAGAAAGGGAACGCCGTGTTTTATCGCGATCTTTCGCAGCCGGGGAACACTTTCACTCCAATCGTGGCCGAGATCGGCGATGACAGCTACAGCGTTATCGATAACGTGGGCGATAAGTTTCTGGTCTTCACGGATCACAAAGCGCCCAACGGTCGGGTCTTTTTGTTTGATCCGAAAAATCCGGATGAGAAAAACTGGAAAGACATTCTTCCGGAGAAACCAGAACCGCTTGATAGCGTCAGCACAGTTGGCGGCAAACTCTTTGCTACCTACCTGAAAGACGTTGCCAGTCGGGCTTATGTCTATAGTCTCGATGGCAAACTGGAAAACGAAATAAAGTTGCCGGGACTGGGAGACGTGGGCGGCTTCAATGGCAGATGGGACGACAAGTTTACGTTCTATACGTTTACCACGTTCAACTTCCCGCCGACGATCTACAAGTATGACATCGCCACGAAGACGTCGACGCTCTTCCGCCAGCCGGAGATTCCCGGCTTCAAGTCCGGTGACTATGAGACAACGCAAGTCTTCTACAACAGCAAAGACGGCACGCGCGTGCCGATGTTTCTCGTGTACAAGAAAGGCATCAAGCTCGACGGCAATAATCCGACACTGCTTTATGGTTACGGCGGCTTTAACGTGACCAACTCGCCGGGCTTCAGTTCACTGCGCCTGGCGCTGCTTGAGCAGGGTGTGGTTTATGCCTCGGCAAACATGCGCGGCGGCGGTGAGTATGGCGAGCAGTGGCATGAAGCGGGAACGAAGCTCAAGAAGCAGAACGTCTTTGACGACTTCATCGCTGCGGCCGAGTATCTAATCGCGAAGAAGTACACCTCACCTGGCAAGTTGGCAATTCAGGGCGGATCGAATGGCGGCTTGCTGGTCGGCGCCGTGGCGAATCAGCGCCCGGAATTGTTTAAGGCAGTCGTGGAACAAGCGGGCGTGATGGACATGTTGCGCTTCCACAAGTTCACGATCGGCTGGAACTGGGTCGCGGATTACGGTTCGAGTGCCAACGAAGCTGAGTTTAAAGCGCTCTATGCTTACTCGCCGATTCATAACGTCAAGCCGGGCGCGAAGTATCCGGCGACATTGATAACGACCGCCGATCATGACGATCGAGTAGTGCCGGCGCATAACTTCAAGTATGCGGCCGTGCTTCAGGCGGCGCAGGGGGGAAGTAACCCTATCCTGATTCGCATCGATACGAAGTCAGGCCACGGAGCCAGCAACACGACGAAAGCGATTGAGCAGTCCGCGGATATCTATTCGTTTCTGATGTGGAATTTGGGAGTGACGCCGAAATAGCAACAGCAAACAGAGAAAGGGCCGCGGATTTTCGCGGAGATCCGCGGATCTGAAATTTCCCAACAGGTGAGCATTCAGATCCGCGTGATTCCGCGTTAATCTGCGGCCCTTTTCCTTCCTCGAAGGCTAGGTAACGCGAGCGTAACTATTAATCCGCCATCGGGCGCGTTTTTTGCGCTGACATCGCCGCCGTGAAGCAGCACGGCTCGCTCAGCAATTGCGAGTCCGAGACCAACACCGCCGGCTTCGCGATCGCGCGCTTCATCTACCCGATAAAATGGACGAAAGATTTCATTGAGAGCTTCATCGGGGACGCCCGGTCCGTGGTCGCGCACGACGATAATCGCGCGGGCTTCTGAATCGGTAAAGAGTTTTATCTCAACCTCTGTGTGCTCGGCGGTGTAGTGCACTGCATTGCGTATGACGTTTTCGATGGCGCGCCGGATCAGATTTGGAACTCCCTCGATCGCTACCGGTTCGGTCGAAGCCAGCCTTACAGATCGGTCGCGAGCGCGCGCTTCGAAGTCAGCATCTTTCACCACCTCGCCTACCAGCGCCTCCAGATCAAGTTCAACTTTCCTAATCTCTTCGGCTCCGCTCTCCAACCGAGTGAGGGCCAGTAGTTGCCCAATCATTTCGTTAAGGATTTCAGCCTCGCGTTGAATGCGTTCGAGCGCGCTGGTGGCCTCGCTGCCCGATCTCTGACGCGCCAGCTCCAACGCAACGTTCAAGCGTGCCAGCGGCGAGCGGAGTTCGTGAGAGATGTCGCCAAGCAAACGGCGCTGGCGGTCTATCAGCAATTGAATCTTTTCCGCCATCTCGTCGAAGTCGGCAGCCAGCGATGCCAACTCATCACGGCGGCGTCCCAGGGATGGTCCCACACGCACGCTTAAGTTACCGTTCGCGAGTTCGCGTGTTGCTGCGCGCAGCTTTGCGACCGGCGACGTCAAATGCTTTGCTAGCCAATAACAAAAGATTGCTCCAACCAGCGCCATGGCGACGAGATGCATGTGAAATAATGCAAACTCGGGTCTGGGCGGCAGCTCAGCGACGAGTGCATATCGTTCACCGCTATCGGATTGCACCGGGCGGCCAAGGAGTGGCGGGCGTCCCCGGTCCGCGAATTCGGGAAGCTGGCTCTGAAAAACTCTGCGTGCAACTTCGCGCGCGTCGGGCGGTAGGTTGACTCGTGAGAGTTCCTGCAACTGATTGTCGAACAAGAAGAGACGAGTGTAAGACCGACCCTGGACTCTTGCGAGATAAGCAGCGAGTGCTGCCTGTCCGTGCTGTTCATATTCCTCCGCCGCATCTTTGGCATACGCCGATAGCACCGGATCGGGCGGTCGGTGCATCGAGGGATCGAAGTGCAGATGCATCAACTCACCTGCGATAGATGTCAGCACGATGAAGGTCAGCACGACCGCGCCAAACCAAAGGAAGATTTTCAGAAACAAACTTCTGGGCAAATGTTTACTTTCCGCCGGCGACACTTGCTTGTGCGTAAATGTAGCCGACCCCTCTAACTGTTTTTATTCTTTCGGTTGCGTCAACACGATGGCCAAGCTTCTTGCGCAGATTGCTGATGTGCATGTCTATACTGCGGTCGAAAGGTGACGAACTTCTCCCCAGCACCTGTTTCGATAGTTCCTCGCGAGTGACTATTTGTCCGGCTGATCGCAACAACTTTTCCAGCAGGTCAAACTCTACGGCGGTGAGCTCAACGTTTTCGCCCCCGCGAGAAATCGTGCGCGTGCCGCTGTCGAGTTCGACGTCACCCACTCGCAGTCTTTTTTCGAGGGCCTGGTCAGTCGCTGCCTCCGGAGTTGTCCTTCGCAGGATGGCGCGAATACGAGCGGTCAGTTCCCGTGGGTTGAAGGGTTTCGGCAAGTAATCGTCGGCGCCGATTTCGAGTCCCACAATGCGATCGATGTCGTCGCCCCTGGCGGTCAACATCAACACCGGGATCTTCGATTCGGCGCGTATTTGTCGCAGGACCTCAAAACCGTTGAGGCCCGGCAGCATCACGTCGAGTACAACGAGTGAATGTTCGCCCGCCAGGGCACGCTCGGCGCCTGCATCGCCGCGATGCACTGACTCGATCTGAAACCCCAGTGGCTCGAGATACTCTGTCACCAATTCGCACAGCGCCACGTCGTCGTCGATGATGAGTATTTGATCCATTGTT
>Ga0193725_1000332_pt1 | contig 14478 bp, 11 predicted proteins | sample H2a2metaG_FD_143058 | JGI IMG/M metagenome (GOLD analysis project Ga0193725, IMG submission 143058) | Soil microbial communities from a riparian zone of the East river system, Colorado, United States - H2a2 | ecosystem: Environmental > Terrestrial > Soil > Riparian zone | place: USA: East River... | reverse complement strand
GTAGGTGTCGAAATATTTGGCGGCGACTCGTTGGATGTCGGCTACCGTAAGCGCCGAGATCTTGGGACGAAAGTCTTCGATGAAACTCTTGTCCAGGTCGTAGGTGTAGATCGAATTTATGCGGAAAGCCAATCCAAGCTGGCTGGCGAGTTCGACGGAGAAATTGCCGGTGCTGTATTCCTTGGCGGCGTTTAGTTCTTCGTCGGTCACCGGCAGTACTCGCATCCGATCCAGCTCATAAAACATTTCCAGCAACGTTGGCCCGGTGACTTCGTTACGCACAGCCGCTCCAGCGACGAACGATCCGGCTATGGCTTGCGTGTTCGACGAGCTGAATGGCGAGTACGTGTAGCCCTTACTCTCGCGAATGTTCCGGGTCAGACGAGAATAGAACGAGCCTCCATAGATGATGTTTGCGGTCCGAATCGCAAAGTAGTCTTTGTCTTTGCGCGGAATGGTGATGTTGCCGATAGAAATTGCCGATTGAATTGAGCCCGGGCGGTTAACGAAATAGATCTGACGTTTGTCCCGCGTCGGCGTGGCCGGATTCTCCTGGGCCGGAACTGTGCCGGCTTTCCATGTGCCGAATGCTTTTTCGATCTCAGTCAAAGTCTTGACTGGATCGATGTCGCCCACCACTATCAAGTGGGAACTATTAGGGATGTAGAAGCTGGCAACGAATTTGCGGAGGTCTTCCCGGGTGAGCGCATTGATATACATCTCGCTGGGTACAACGAAACTGTAAGGATGATTACCGAACACGGCCTTCTGAAAACGCTCGTTGACGAGAAAATTCGGATCGGCGCGGGCGGCGCGAATCTGCTGAATCGTATTGTCCTTGGCGAGCTTCAGTTCGTTTTCGGGAAAGGCCGGGTGCTGAGTCACGTCGCTCATCAAATCAAACAGGCGAGTCGGGAACTCAGACAAGGCGACGCCCGTCATCGTCGTTGAATCAGCATCGCTGCCCAGGCTAAGGCTCCCCCCGATTGAGCGGAGTTCTTCCTTGATCTGTTTGCTGGTGCGAGTGTCCGTGCCCTCGTTGGCGACGGCGGCGGCAATCTGAGCGATACCCTGATGCCTGACTCGGTCGGTGGCAGTTGTGGCCGAGCGGAACGTCAGTACGGCTGTAACCTTCGGCACATTCGGCAGCGGCGCCAGGATGACCGTCAAGCCATTGCTCAATTTCTTTTCCGTCATCTTCGGAAGATTGAGCGGTCGTGCCGGGCCCGGCGGCGGCGGCGTTTTTTGCTGAGCCACGGCCGGGATTGCGACCATGAGTGCCAGGGTAAAAATAGCAAGAAGGGTTTTCATTTTTGATTGCCTTTCAAGACTTATCCGCAGATTTCACAGATTACCGAACTGTTAGGAGCCCTCTATACGCTCGGGCTACTGACCCGAATGCGCCGGCGGGCCACTAACTTTCTTACTTCTCAGTCGCAGCCTTTGCTTCCGGCACGCGATCAATCACTGTGCGATTGGTGGCGACAAGATATTTCTTCGCCACGTCCCTCACTTGCGCTGCCGTAACTTTCTCGAACTGGGTGAGCAGCGTATTGATCTGATTGGGATCGTCGCGGAAAAGCGCCAGTACACAGAGCAAATGCGTCTTGCCAAAGGTTGATTCAAGCTGGTTATAGAAGTTCGATCGAAAGCGGACCTTTGCATCGGCCAGCTCTTTTTCCGAGACACCTTTCGCTACCAGTTCCGCGACCGCGGCATCCATCTCGCGCACAACCTCGTCCGCCGTGTGACCCGGTTTGTAGGTGGCCCGAGTAGTCATGATCATCGGGCCGTTGTAGTCGAACTCATTACCGAAGTAGTTCAACCCGCCGGTGAGGTCCAGGGTCAATTCCTTCTCTTTGACCAGGCGCTGATACCAGCGCGAACTGTCGTCGCCCTGAAGAATCTGTACCAGCAGGGCCATGGCCGGGAAGTCTGGCGAATTCTGCGCCGGTATGTGATAGCCCGTGGCCAGCGCGGGCACAGTTGCGAGTTTGTCCTTCTGGGAAACACGCTTCTCCTGTGTCTGGGGCGGCTCACTTAGATCGGGCGCCGGTGGTTTCGGCTGCGCGGGAATCCCGGCAAAGTGCTTCTCGACCATCTTCTTCACTTCGTTGACGTCAACGTCGCCGACGATGGTCAGCACAGCGTTACTGGGCGCGTAAAACGTTTTGAAGAAGTTCCGCACGTCCTGGATGGTGGCTGCGTTTACTTCCGCAAGATCGCCGTAACCGTTGTGGGAATTATTCCAGTTAGTGAAAGCGTTCTGCCACAAGTCGATCCATTCAAACAACTGATAGGGCGTGTTGAGCACGTTCACCCGGATCTCTTCGCTGACCACGTTTTGCTGGTTCTTCAAATTCTCTTCGCTCACGTCGAGGGAGCGCATGCGGTCGGATTCCAGCCACAGTCCCATCTCGACGCGATTACTCGGCAGGGTCTCGTAATAATTTGTGTAGTCGAAATCGGTGTGGCCATTAGTGCTACCGCCGTTGGCTTCAACGTATTTCGCGTGCTCGAACTTCTTTACGTTGGCTGAGCCCTGAAACATCATGTGCTCGAAGAGATGAGCAAAACCGGTGCGGCCCTTCGGTTCGACGCGAAAGCCGACGTTGTAGTAAACGCCAACCGTCACCACCGGGGCCACGTGGTCTTCTGAGATCACGACTTTCAAGCCGTTCGGAAGTTTGTAATAAACCACCGGAACCTCTAACGGCTTTGCCGAAGCGGATGGAGAAGAAATTAACAGGCTGCTTAAGGCCAACAAAACAGCCCCGAGTTTTCGAGTTCTAATCATTTGTTAGTAACCTCAAAGAAGAGAATCAAAAGCTGTGGGTCAACTAGGTTCAGAGTCGAAACCGGGTCGCTCTAAGAACGGGAGTGCTCCACACGCACCTCCGCAGTCAGGACTCAATTCGACGCTACGTACGGATGAGAAGCGGAAAAGGTTTCGGAGGTTTCGGCGAACCTCGGATTGCGCGATGCGAGTTTCGGTATTAAATTCAATTCAGTGGATATATCTCCAATTGCTCGGCAATTCTTTATCAGTGGCGGCGTGCAGGGCGTGGGTTATCGTTTCTTTACTCAGCGGGCGTCAGCGCGTCATCAAGTTGTTGGTTACGTGAAGAACCTGGATGACGGTCGCGTCGAAGTGCTCGCCGAAGGCCCGGCTCCGAATGTGGAAGCGTTCAAGCACGAATTGCTAACCGGCCCTCGCTTCTCGTCAGTGGATCATATCGAAGAAATCAACGTCGATCCTACAGGCTCTTATTCGTCCTTCCGCATTGAACCCTGAAACAGCGCGTCATTCGTGAGCGTAACAAACAGTTACATGGAAGAAACCAAGCCCACCCTGGTACTCGAGCACGTCTCGAAAAGCTTCGGAGACTTTGCTGCCGTCAGCGATCTGAGTCTCCAGGTCCGGCCCGGCCGCGTCTTTGGTCTAATCGGCCCGAACGGAGCCGGCAAGACCACGACGATCCGCATGATCGTTAATATCACCGTCCCTGATTCAGGCCGGATCGAATTATTCGGTCAGCAGATGAACACCGCCATGCAGGATCGCATCGGCTACCTGCCGGAAGAACGCGGCCTCTACAAAAGAATGAAGGTCGGTGAACAGTTGCGTTTCTTTGCCGAACTCAAGGGTTTGCGTGGCCAGGAATCCGAAGCGCGGATCGACAGCTGGCTCGGGAAACTGCAACTCACTGGCTGGAAAGAGAAGCGCACGAAAGAACTCTCAAAGGGGATGCAGCAGAAGGTCCAGTTCATCACTTCAGTAATTCATGATCCTGATTTGGTGATCCTCGATGAACCGTTTTCGGGTCTCGATCCGGTCAACGTCGATTTGATGAAAGAAACAATCCTGGAACAGAAGGCCGCTGGTAAGACAATTATCCTGTCGACCCACCAGATGGAAATTGCCGAGAAACTCTGTGACGACGTCTGCATGATTAACAAGTCGCGCAAAGTGCTGGACGGAAAGCTGCGCGAAATCAGGCGCAGTTTTTCGCGCAACGCCGTAGCGCTCCAATTCGCAGGCGGCGACGGTTTGCTTAACGATCCCGCGCTGGTGGCGAACGTTCGTCCGAACGGCGATGAATTTGAAGTGTTGTTGGTGCCCGGCAAGAACCCGCAGGAACTGCTCAGACGTCTTGTCGAGGCGGGTGTTCCAGTCACCAAGTTCGAACTAGTCGAACCCAGTCTGCACGACATCTTCATCGAGAAAGCCAGGGAAGTCGCATGAGAAAACTCCTCGCCGTGGTCAAACGCGAATACGTCCAGCGTGTCCGCTCGAAGTTTTTCGTCGTGGCCACGATTCTGGGTCCGGTGATGCTAGCTGCGTTTGCCATCCTGCCGCCGCTGATGTCCGGCATCAAGGGAGGCGGACCGACGCGTCTGGCGATCGCCGATCAGACGGGTAAGATGTATGAGCGCGTGGCGCGCGAGTTGACCAGAGACAAGAAGTCAAACAAGAGCGGTGCAACCGAGCCTCCAACCCAACCGCCAGTCGGAAATAGAAATCCAAGAGAGCAGGTCGATCAGGCTGGCAGGTTGTTTCAGAGAAGTTTTCTTCTCGAAGAGGTCCATCTCGATAATCGCTCCCTCGATCAGATCAGGAGTCAATTGGATTCGAGAATCCAGCAGAGGGACCTCGACGGCTACATCGTATTGCCGCCCAACCTTCTTAAAGACGAACAGCCTGAATTTCGCGCGCGCAACAGTGCGGATCTCTTGACGCAGAACTCCGTTCGAGACGCCATTAGCCGAGCGGTGCGTGGACAGCGATTGGTCGAAGCCGGTATCAAGGAGACGGACGTGGAAAAAGCGTCCGAGCCTGTAAGTCTCAAGACTACTGGAGCGGGCGGCGCTGAGAGCAATGGCCAGGCAAGCTACTACTTCGTCTTTGCCATAGATCTGCTGATTTACATGAGCGTCCTGCTTTACGGTCAGCTTGTGTTAGGTGCCGTCATCGAAGAGAAGGAAACACGCATTGCCGAGATTCTGTTCTCATCAATGCGATCGTTTCCGTTAATGATGGGCAAACTTGTTGGGGTCTCGCTTGTGGCCCTGACTCAACTGGGGATTTGGGCAGCGGCGTTCCTGATATTTTCTCTCTGGGCGGCCGGCGGGTCTGCGATCACCCTGCCGCAAGTTCCGCGGATGCTATTCCTTTATTTCGCGCTCTATTTTCTCATGGGCTTTTTCATATACGCGACAATCTACGCTGTGGTGGGCTCGATGGTGACGACAACCCAGGAAGGCGGGCAACTCGCCTTGCCGGTGGTGTTGATGCTGGTCGCCGGTTTCTATCTTACATTTTCGATCATGCGCAACCCAAATTCGCCGCTCGCATTCTGGGCTTCCATTTTTCCGTTCTTTGCGCCGATAACGATGCTCTCGCGAATCGTTACCGAAACGCCGCCAATGTGGCAGATTGCTCTTTCGTTCGGAATTGGAGTCGTTACTATCGTGGGGTTGGTCTGGCTGGCGTCGCGCATCTATCGCGTTGGCATGCTGATGTACGGGAAAAAGGCCACGATTCCTGAGGTCTGGCGCTGGATAAAGCAGTCTTGAGGCATTTTCGATTTTGGAGTCTGTGATTTTGATTGGCGTGGTTGAGAAGAGGAGGGCAGTGAAGGCAGCTAGTCTTCGTGCTAGAATCGCAAGTCACAAATCAAAAACCCACCGATGCCAATTGAGATTGAAAAGAAATACCAGCTGACAAAGAGACAGCGCGAAACGATTGTCCGACGTTTGCGGAAACTCGGGGCGACACCTGGCGAGATCGAGTTCGAAGAAAATACTCTCTATCGTGGCGGCCGCCTCGACCTCGGAGGCTGTGCCTTGCGACTTCGTCGAGTTAATCGTCGCGCGCTGCTGACTTTCAAGCAACGGGTTCCTTCCAAGTCTGCAATCAAGCATCAACAGGAAGATGAGACCGAAGTTACCAGTGCCGAGGCGCTGGCGGCGATACTGAGGTCACTCGAGTTTCGGCCGGGGCTGGTTTACGAGAAGCGCCGCACTCGCTGGAATATCGGCAAAGCTGAAATCGCGATGGACGAGCTACCATTCGGCTTGTTCATGGAGATTGAGGGCTCTGAACGAGAAATAGTGCGTGTTGAGACCCTGATTGGCGCGGAAGATCTGCCGGCAGTGATGGAAACCTATCCGGCGCTGACCGCAAGGCTGGGGCGAAAGCGAGGCGGAGTCATCGAAGCACGCTTCGCACGCTCAGTCCGCAATCTCGCAACCGGCTCGCTGGACCGTCGCTTTCGATAGCCAGCGGGGAACTCACAAGCTATTGCGAGACTTCGAGATTTGATTCTCCCTTCTCCCTCTGGGAGAAGTGCCCTCACAAGCCGGTTCCTGCCACACGACAGTGACGCTCATATTTTGCGCAGGTGATTCAAGTATCATTCCCAAAAGAAACTACCTTCGTTTGTCCTGTAGTAGTAAGCTTTGGGCCGTGCCCTTCACAACTTGGATTCGTTCACTGCTATGGCGTTGGGTTTTACCGGTAGGCGGAGCATTGCCGCTCATCGGATTCTATATTGCGTGGCGCAGGTCAGGCGGTTGGCTTTGGCCGTTGCTTCTCGTTGCCAGCATCATCATTGTCGCAGGTTTCGGGGTGTGGGGGGTCTATCTGCGGCCTTGGGATGAATAACCGCTGGTGATTCAACTTTATCGTTACCCCCAAAGGGAGAGGGAGCCCGCTTGCTACCACACGCAGTTCCAAAAGTAGTCCGGCACTTTCAGTAGTTGCGGTCGCGCACATCAACTCTTTGGATTGAAAAAACCACCCGCATCGTTCCCGGCCGGCGATCGAGTGCTGCCGGGACAAAGGCCGCATCCGTCCGCAACGCCTTCTCAAAGTCCGCCAACATTCGACGATCACGTGGCGCTTGCATTACGTCCGCCATAGAAGCCGAACCATTACTAAAGACATCGGCGACCACCATCATGTCGTCATCACTCTGTCGCCTATTCTTTAGCAAATGGGTCGGCTCAGAAGTAAGCACCGCGAGCGCGCCGCCAGGGTTCAGGCTTGGAGACTCGGTATTGTACGGCGCCCGCAGCGCGGCGTAACTCTGGGGTGAAATCGGCTTGTTGATGTCATAACCCGGACGAAAGAAATCGGCAGGCCCGCTCGTAATGGGTATTTGCTCCAGAGCCAGTGCCGCTTCATGCAGCGCGATCATATTCGGACGGAGGGCAGCTAACACGCTCGTGAAAATGATCAATGAGGCGAGGGAGCTGAAGGCATAACGCATCGCGACCGGTTGCAACCACGCCGAGACTACGTCACCGAAGGTTGTGTTACGTCGCGCGCTTTGCGCAGCTGCCGCGGCAACCAAAGCCTTATTGATGGACGGAACCAGATCGGCGGGCGGCGCAGGTCGCGAAAGTAACGCCAGGCTGCTGCGAATTGATCGCATTTCCGCCAGACGCGCCCGGCAAACCGGGCAAACCTCCAAATGCCGGTAGCACTCAACCCGAGCGTCCGGCGTCAAACCGTCATCGGCGTAAAGCGAAAGCGATTGTTGGATTTCGTCACACGACATAATCATTGCCAATTCCCGATTGCCGATTTCCAATTACCACTCTTCGTTACAGCTGACCGGCCATTGATGCGATCAAATTGGCAATCGGCAATTGAAAATCAAAAATCCTCACGAATGGCTGGCCGACCCCGGCTGCCTCCCTCAATTCGGGAAAGCAACGCCGACCTGGAAACCCTGGCATGCTCATCAACAGTGCCGGAACGAAATCGACGGGCTGTTGCTGGCCACGTTTTCAAACGTCTCAGTTCCTGGTTGAATTGCCCTTCCACCCGTTCCCGGGCCGTCACTCCGACCCAATTGGCACCGAGTTCTTGTGAAGCCGGGGCGGGCCAACCATTCGTCATTGCAAAGATCCTTCAAGCTTGCGGCGCAATTCCAATCTGCCTCGGGAAATCCGTGACTTCACGGTTCCAATACTGATCTCGAGCGTGTCGGCAATCTCTTCGTAGCTAAATCCTTCTACGTCGCGCAGAATCACTGCTTCACGGTACGATTGCCTCAATCCCAGCAAAGCCTCGCGCAGTTGACCTTCTCGCTCGTGCGCCAGTGTCTCTTGTTCGGGATCGACTGCGTCATTGTTGCGCAACGTGGCGCCCAGGGGTTGCGTATGACGCTCATCGGTTGCGTCAAGCGAGACCGTGACATCGCGTTTGCGGCGACGCCACCACCGCCAACGATTCCGCGCCTGGTTGACGGCGATGCGATATATCCAGGTTTTCAAATTCGCTTCGCCGCGAAACCGATTGATGCTCTGAAAAGCTCGCAGAAAAGTTTCCTGCGTCAAATCGCGCGCTTCCTCGCCATCGGCGGTCAGTCGGTAGAGCAGAGCGTAAACGTCACCAGAGTGCTCAGCTACCAGCCGCTCAAACGCGGCCGCCTCCCCTCGTCGCAATCTTTCAAGGAACTGATCTTCGGCGGTCGATCGGACCTCAACCACAGCCGCCGAAGCAACTTCTTCCAAGTCCGCATGGCGGAGCGCGATTTGCTCTCCGTAGCTCACCTGGCACCCCCATGGGCGAGAAGCTTCAAATCCGACGTCCGCTGAGGCTTCTCGGACAGACTCCCGGTTAGACACCGGCCAACTTTGTTTGGTTCCCGCCTATTCACCCTGTTTCGATCTCCGCCTGCACCGTTTCTTTGATGAGATCGGCCTCGCCACCGTTGCGATCGCTATGGGCTCCTTGACAACGTTCGGGACGGTCGCTAAATTCGCTGTTTCCGCGATCATACACCAAAATGAACGCACATGACTGTGCGTACTTGCAAGAGGACAACAGTTGGCAAAATACAAGAAGAAGCGAGCCCGGGAGCTAAAGCACGATCGGTTTCGCGATACCACGATGTTGCTTGCGGATCGACTCGCCGAACGGGTCGCGGGACGGGGCCGACAGCTTCTATATGGTCTGGTAGCCCTGGTGGTCATAGCCGCAGCGGTCTATGGCATTATCCGCTGGCGGCACAGGCATTCAGAGGAGGCCGAACAGGCAATGGGCCGGGCGATTACCATCAACGGCGCGGAAATCTCGCAGGCTCCGGTTCCCGGCTCGAAGGACCCGGTTTTCAGCAGCCAGCAGGAACGCTCACAGCGGGCCATTGAAGAATTTGAGAAGATCGCTGCCAAATACGGTGAGCCTTATCACTCAGAAGCGCTCTACTTCATCGCCACGAACGAGTTGGTTACGGATCGCGCTAAAGGAGAAACCGACTTACAGGCCTTAAGTCAGGGCAGCGGGGACACAGCCATCCTGGCTAAGTTCGCGCTGGCGCAGGCAAAAGAAGCCGACGGCAATCTCGACCTGGCCGCCAGGCTTTACGGCGAGATAGCTAAGGCGGGCTCCGCGATCGTGACACCCGAAACGGCGAACCTGAGACTGGCTTCCGTGTACGAGAAACAGGGAAAGAAGAAAGAGGCGGCGGATCTTCTATTCAATATCGCGGATGCCGCCCGCAAAGCCAAAGACGCAGAGGGAAAGCCGGTGCCGGAATCCGCGGCTGCGCGCGAAGCAGCACAGACGCTGTTGAAGGTCGATCCGGCCCGTCATGCGCAATTGACGCCACCACCCTCGCCGGCTGGTCTACCCTTTTGAGAAACTAATTCAAATTTCGGAATCTCAGATCTGAAATCAGCAGCAAAATTTGAAATCTCAGAATGGACGGTCTGACTCACTCGCTGGTTGGCCTCACCTCAGCCAAAGCGGGACTCGAACGTCTATCGCCCTACACCGCCGCGGCCTGCATCCTGTCCGCGAACGCGCCCGATCTTGATGTCGTTTCCTTCTTCTTTGGTGGTCGTTGGACTTTGCTTCAACATCATCGTGGGATAACGCATTCATTAGTAGGCACCGTGATCCTGGGCGCGTTGATTCCCTCGATCCTTTTCGCCGTGGAACGGGTCGTTGCCAGGTGGCGGAAGCTGGCGCCAAAAATCAAATATCGCGGCCTGTTGGTGGCGTCATTGGTGGCCGCGGCCACGCACCCGTTAATGGATTGGACGAATAACTATGGAGTACGACCGCTGTTGCCCTGGAACGGCAAATGGTTTTATGGCGACCTGGTGTTCATTATCGATCCTTACCTGTGGCTAATCCTGGGCGGCGTTTGCTTTCTGCTAACGAGCAACCGTCGCGCAAAAGTCGTGAGTTGGGTGCTGCTGGCGATCCTCGTTACGGCCGCGGTTCTGCTGGCGCCTCAACAACGCGCAGGCGACCGCTCGGCGCTCGCCGTCGCGCGAGTAATCTGGATCACGGGTGTTGCGGTGTTTGCCATCGGGCGCTCTCTGAAACTTCAAGAGCGCTTCGGCAAGTCACTAGCGATGGCCGCGCTTGCATTCGTCGTTCTTTACTGGGGGGCACTTGCGTGCGCACATGCGGCGGCGTATCGCAACGCCATAAAACAGGCGAACCTGACGGCGGCACACCACGGCGAACGTTTCATGCGGGCGGCGGCTATGCCGACCGTTGCGAACCCTCTTCGCTGGGTGTGCGTCGCAGAAACCGACCGCGCTGTATACCGATTCATCGTAAACATAGGTGACAGCCCGGCGGCGACGATGTATCCGGCGGACTCACTCGCTGATGGTTCGGGATCAGCAATTGAACGTTATGAGAAACCTGTGGGTCGAAGTGAGCAGTTAGTATCATTAGCATCGAGAGATCCCCGGGCACAGGTTCTGCTGGGCTTTGCAAGATTTCCGATTACCCGGGTCGAAAGTAACAACTGCGTCGACCAGGCACTCGTTCAATTCGCCGATTTACGTTACACTGAACCCGGCGCGTCGCGGGGAAACTTCTCGTTGAGCGTGCCGGTCGAATGCCCGGTGCCTTAGATTTTGGGAGCCAATGAAGAAAAGCCTTTTGAGCGATTCACCACAGAATCAAATTCGCGAAGTGCTGGCGGAAACCGCACGCGGCCATGTTGCGTCCCCTAAGAGCAGGAAACTAGCCGGTATCCGCGTCTCGCCGGGCGGGTATTTCGCGGCCGCAGCTCTTTTGACCTTTGCTTCACTGTTATGCCTGAGGACCGATCGTGATCTCGTTGCCCTGGTTCTCATTGTTGGCACCTGGACAATCATTCCGCTGCTGGTGCTAACCAATCGGCTGAGTTTTGACGGACATACCATTGCGCGAACCGGCCTCGCAGCAAGACTCATCCGCCTGGTGCGCCGACGCTCACAAAGCCTGGCAGTTGACGATGTTGAACGAGTTGAGGTAGCTACCCTTCGGACTCTCCGGCGTGGCGGCAAAGTGCGTTATCGTTACCGGGTTGAAATCGCCGGCAAGGGATTGTCATTTGTCCTGGCATCCGGCGGCCATGAGTTTCGGCAGATGGTTCGCGTGTTGTTACCGCGCATCTCTGATCACAAGCTCGATGCGCGCGCGTGCGAACTTCGCGACCACTTAGGCGAGGTCAAGGTTGTGCGCAGAGAGGCCGCAAAGCTGGGGATTGCCTCAACGTCGGTGTTGGAGGAAACCAGCGAAGCTAAAAGAGCAGATAAGTATCGGATAGCACTCGCGAATGACTCCTCAGAGGAAGACGCCGAGCGTGGGACATTGCTCCGCAAGTCGGCAAACGATTTGCGCATTCTTGGTTTTTTGCGGCAATCGGCGGAAGCCTTTCGACGTGCGTTACTGATTTCACCGCGGAGCCCCTGGCTAATTTACGAATATGCGCGATTGCTCAAATCGCAGGCCAGTGCATTCGGCGATGCGCGGATGTTGGGACGTGCCTGCGCGGCGCTGAGATTGGCCGCGACTCGTGGGCCGACTGACGCGCTTTTGCTCGCGCGAGTAGGCGAGTGTTTTCTCGAATATGGCGATCCGATGCGGGCGGCGAAACTATTTCGCCGGACCCTGGAAATCGATGAAGAAGCGTATCGCGCCCAACTCGGGCTTGCCGAAGTCGCCCTGAGTGACGGCAAGTTGGCGCATGTGATTCACCACTATAACGAAGCGGCGCGACTTGCGCCGGACAAGGCCACGACCAACCTGGCGCGGCGTGAGGCGGATTACTACTCTCGTCTGAACAACGACGAAGACTATCTGGCAGCCGAACTGCGCCGCATGAACTGGCTGGAGGGAGCAAACCGAGTTCAGCATTTGACGGCGCGCGTCAGTTTTGCCGCCTTGCTGATCGCGCTGGTAGGATCTTCAATCGATCAGGTGGTGGCGGGCCTGGGGTGGGCACTTGCTTCGTCTTCGATTATTGCCTGGTCCGGTTCGCTGCTTATGCGAAAGCTACTGGCAGGCAGAGGGCGTGCCGAAACCAGCGATGCCTGAGCTCGTTTAGCCGATGGCTTCTTTTGCCTTGTCCTTCGCCACGCCGCGCGACTTAGCCGATCCTTTCTTTTGCGCCGGAGTTTTTGGAACAATCGTTCGGCCAGCTTGCTCGGGCGCAGACGCGATAGCTTCAATCCGGGCCGGCTCTGGACTCAGAAACGCATCCCATCGATAACGCGGGCTCGCGACGGTTTCGTTGAGGCGCCGCAACACCAGATTCGTCACCGCTTCAGTGACCCAGCCATGATAAAACTCACCCACTGATTGCAGCTCGGCGTCGGGGGCTGGATTCATAAAGTCGATTGCATAGGGCACTCCGTCTTGGATCGCAAACTCAACCGTGTTGAGATCATACCCGAGTGCCGTGCACAGTGTGCGCACGTCCTGCACCACTCGCCGTGATAGTTCGGGCGACAGATAGTTCGGGTCGTTTATGTACTGTTCTCCTGAGAGGTAGGTCTTGCGCGGATCATACGGCATGATCATCACCTCTTCCTGGCCGACGCAGTAACAACGGACAAACTGATCAAATTCAACCGACGCCTGCAGGGTCATGCACAGAGTTCCCGTCTGATCGTATTCGGAAATCAGTTCCTCCAACGAATTGACCTTCGAAACGTTCTTCCATCCCCCGCCGTCGAAGGGCTTCAGGAACGCCGGTAACCCGACATAGTCGATGATCTCCTGCCAGTTGAGCGGGAACTCGAGGTTGCGCAAACTCTCGCTGACAATTCCGGGAATATAGTCTTTCTGGGGCAGCAGTACTGTCTTCGGCACCGCGACGCCCAGCTTGCGGGCGAGCGAGTAGTTGAAGAACTTGTCGTCAGCCGACCACCAGAAGGGATTGTTTATGATGATGGTTCCTTCCAGCGCCATCCGCTTCAGGGTAGCGCGATAGAAGGGCACTTCGTGCGAAATACGATCGATCACCAGGTCGTAAGGCGGTGGCGCGTCATGGCGAACACCTCCTAGAGTGAGATATTCGGCGACTACCGATCCTTCGCCTCGTTCATTGATGTTTCTAATCAGGGCTTCAGGAAAAGTCTTTTCCCGGCCAACCAAAATGCCAACCTTTTTCATGAACTGAATTGTCCTTTCATGGACCACTCTTTGGGATTCGAGCTGTCTGGACAACGACTAAGGGCGACTTCGGATCCAGGGCGAATGGCCTTACAATGTTTGCTCTCTTACTTAACGTGGTGCAGCGGCTGTTGTCAAACGCCATCAGTACAGTCAGACATCCAACCGCCCGATCATCGCATCAGTGAGAAGGCGCAAGGCCCATTTCTCGTATTGGTTTGTGTTACAATTCCGACAAATTGTAGAGGTTTAGCCACAGGTAGCATCGAGTTATGAAATCTAAAGCCCCTTTGTTTTTTCGAAGCCTGACGGTCGTCGTAGTACTTCTAGCATTATCTGCCGGTATCTTAACGATCAGCCCTGCGGCTAAGGCCGACGACCCGAAGGCGCCTACGGCGGTGGCGATCGTGGAAACGGTAATAGCAATTGCCGGGAATGGGATGGGCCGCGCGGTCCTGGATCAAATCCGCCGCAACGGCGTTGAACACGGGCGATTAACTCGCATCACTCAGGACGGCAAAGCCGAGGAAGTAAAATACGATTTACGATTTGTGCGCGGTGAAAAATTTGAAAAAGATAAGGTTCGCCTCGACAGCAAGACTGCGCAGGGTGAATACGCCCTGGTTTATGGGGAAGGCCGTATCTTTGGCATCATTAACGGCTCGCCCTTCATTCCGCGCGCAGAGGCCATGGCGGATTTCAATGCCCAGCGGACCCATAGCATCGACGCACTGCTTCGTTACAAAGAAAACGAATCCAAGCTAAGTTCGGCAGGTAAAGACAAACAGCAGGGCGTCGACGTCTATGTCATTGATATGACAGACACGGCGAATCGCCGTACCCGATATTTCATTAGCGTAAAGTCCTTCCGCGTATTGTGGTTGGAATACGAAGAGACTCCACCTGACTCAGCGTCAGCCGTGAAGTACATCAAGCGTTTCTATGACTATCGACCAGTTCAAAGCACCTGGGTGCCTTACCGAACTGTGTTGTTGGAAGACGGAAAGCAAACGCGGGAGACGCACATTCTCACCGTTACTTATGGTGTGAAGATGGAA
>Ga0193725_1000330_pt1 | contig 14497 bp, 13 predicted proteins | sample H2a2metaG_FD_143058 | JGI IMG/M metagenome (GOLD analysis project Ga0193725, IMG submission 143058) | Soil microbial communities from a riparian zone of the East river system, Colorado, United States - H2a2 | ecosystem: Environmental > Terrestrial > Soil > Riparian zone | place: USA: East River... | reverse complement strand
CGAACGCGATCAGCAGATTGCGCTATGGAGCGCTGAGAGGCACCTGGCTTGGCATCCGACGCATCCTCAAGTGTCATCCGTTCCACGCAGGCGGGTATGATCCAGTTCCATGACCTGCCCGCGAGACGCAGAGCGTAGACGTGGATAAGCGCAATCTGCTGATCGCGTTCGTGCTCATGATGATCGTGGCCGTCGCGCCGTCACTGATCTGGCCGCCGAAAAGGCCGGTCGGACGGCCGGACGGCCGGACGGCCGACAGCGCGCAGGTTCGCGCGAACTCCGCCGATTCCAGTGCACCCGCCGAAGCGAGGCCGTCGGGCCGTCAGGCCGTCCGGCCGACAGAGATCGCCGACACTGGCCGCGTCGTGTCGGTCACCTCCCCGCTGTATCGGCTCGGCTTCAGTACTCGCGGGGGCCGTCTGGTGTCCGCAGAACTGGCTCAATACCAGTCATTCGCCCCTGGTGATTCCGGAAAGCCGGTCGAGCTGGTGCCCCCGGGCGACGCGTTCCTGCGCCATCGTCTGGTTCTCGCCAGCGGTGACACTGTGTCGCTCGATGACTGGGATTTCACCCCGAGCCCCGACGGGCCCGGGATCGTCGCCTCGGCCGGGCAGGGCGCGAAGTCGTTGCGCTTCGACGCCGAGCGCGCCGGATCGCACGTGACGCTCGAGTACCGCTTCGTGCCCGAAGAGTATCGCTTCGATGTGCACGGCTCCGTGACGGGCCTGGGCAGCGGCGGCGCGGTATTGCTGATCGAGTTGGGCGATGGATTGCGTTCCGCCGAGAAGGACTCGCTAGAGGACTATCGCCACTATGCGGTCGTGACCAAGGCGTCCAAGACCGAGCGCACGGACTTTTCAAGTCTCAAGCCGGGTGAGCGCGCATTGCTCAACGGCCCGTTCGAGTGGGTCGGGGTGAAATCAAAATACTTCTTTGCTGCCGCGCTCGCGTTGGAGGAGGGGCAGCCGACGTTTGCCGGCGCGATCGCCATCGGCGGTCCTCGCAACGGCAAGGCGGCATCGCGGGCCCAGGTCCTCATCACGATGCCGGTGCCGTCCGCCGGGACGTTCCGGTATCAGGTGTTCACCGGGCCGCTCGATTCCCGGCACTTGAATCGGCTGGGCCACGATCTCGACGACGCCAATCCCTATGGCGGCATTTTCCGACCGATCATTCAGCCGGTGTCGCAGGTCGTGCTCACGGTGCTGCTCTGGATGCACGAGCGTCTGCATCTGGAGTACGGGTGGGTGCTGATTCTCTTCGGCATCGTCGTGCGAATCCTGCTCTGGCCGCTGAACCAGAAGGCGATGGAGTCGGGGATCCGCATGCAGGCGGTCGCCCCGCTGCTGAAAGAGACTCAGGACAAGTACAAGACCGACCCCGAACGACTGCAGCGCGAGATGCTGCGCCTCTACAAGGAGCACAAGGTCAATCCGTTCGGCGGCTGCCTGCCCATGCTGCTGCCGATGCCGGTGTTGCTCGCGCTGTTCTTTGTGTTTGCAAACACCATCGCGTTCCGCGGTGTGCCGTTCCTGTGGCTCCCGGATCTGTCACGCGCAGATCCGCTCAAGATCATCCCGATCCTGATGGGTCTGTCAATGTTCGGGCTGTCCAAGGTAGGCCAGATCGGCGTGCCGCCGAATCCGCAGACCAAGATGATGGTGTACTTCATGCCGGTGTTCATGACGGTGCTGTTCCTGAACTTCGCATCGGGACTGAACCTGTACTACGCGGCACAGAATATTTTCAGTATTCCGCAGCAATACATGATCGCGAAGCGGCGCCTGCGCGAAGCGCCCGTGACCGGCGGGGGAACGCGTGTTGTGACACCCCCCAAGACGCCGCCAAAGACCTAGACTGCTCTCCGACCCCATCGTCGCGCTGGCGACGCCACCGGGTCGCGGAGCGCTCGCCCTGATTCGCCTGTCGGGCGTCGGATCGTTCGCCATCGCCGCCCGCTGCCTGGAGCCGTTTCATCCCAGCCCGCCACGCACCGTGTTTCGGGCGCGGCTCCTGCACCCCGGGACGCGCGAGCCGGTAGACGACTGTCTCGCCGCATGCTTCCCCGCGCCGCACTCCTATACAGGCGACGATCTCGTCGAGATATCGACCCATGGTGGGCTGGTCGTGCCCGCCGCGGCGCTCGCGGCCCTTGTCGGCGCGGGGGCGCGTCCCGCCGCGCCGGGCGAATTCACCCGCCGCGCGGTCCTCAACGGCAAGATGGATCTGCTCCAGGCGGAGGCGACCGCGGATCTCATCGATGCCGGATCACCGGTCCAGCGGCGCCGCGCACTGCAGCAGCTCGAGCGCGGCTTGTCGGCCCGCCTGGACGGACTCCGCAGCGAGATCCTCGAGCTCGAGGCGCTGATCGCGTATGACATCGATTTTCCGGAGGAGGATGAGGGTCCCGTGTCACCGCAACGCGTGCGTGGTGCGTGGGAAGTGGTGCGTGGGCGTGTCGCCGATTTATTGAAGACCGCGCCCGAGGGTGAGCGGCTGCGCGAGGGTGCGCTGCTCGTGATCGCGGGACGCCCCAACGCCGGAAAGTCGTCGCTGTTCAATGCCCTGCTCGGCACCGAGCGCGCGATTGTGACCGAGATCCCCGGAACCACACGGGATGCGATCGAGGCTCACGCCGTGATCGAGGGGTTCCCGTTTCGGATCGTCGATACGGCTGGGCTCCGAGACTCAGATGAGCGAATCGAGCAGCTCGGCATCGAGGTCAGCAAGAAGTATCTCGCGGCCGCGGATCTCGTCCTATTCTGCGAGGAAGGGGAGGAGGGACGGGGGACGGGGGACGCGGAGCTGTTCATCGCCGCATGCACCGCACCCGTAGTACGCGTACGAACGAAGGCAGACTTGCCACCCGTCCCCCGTCCCTCGTCCCCCGTCCCTGCTGTTTCCGTGGTCACGGGGCAAGGCATGGCGGAGCTGCGGCGTCGACTCGCGGAAGTCGCATTCGGCAAGCTGCTCGCGCTGGGTGACGTCGAGCCGGTGGTCACACGTGCGCGCCACCGCACCGCGTTGGAGCGCGCCCTTGCCGAGCTAGACGCGTTTTGGTCGGCGCGAATGGCCGGAGTAGACGCGGCGGCGACGGCGACCCATCTTCGCGCGGCGGTGCTGGCGCTCGACGAGCTCATCGGGGCGGTTACGCCAGAGGATGTGCTTGACCGTGTGTTCGCGGCGTTTTGCGTGGGGAAGTGAGTGCTTCGATCATCGTGCGGGCCTTCGCGAGCGTCTCATCGTACTCGGCCGCGGGCTCGGAGTCCCATACGATCCCGGCGCCGGCGTGGAAAGTCGCGCTCCCGCCCTGCAGCACGATCGTCCTGATCGGAATGTTGAAGTCCATCGCGCCGGTCGCCGAGACGTAACCGATCGCACCGCAGTAGAGCCCGCGCGGGGCCCGCTCCAATTCCGCGATGATCTCCATCGCCCGGATCTTCGGCGCGCCGGTGACCGACCCGCCTGGGAACGCGGCCCGCAGCAAGTCGAACGCGTCCGCGCCGTCCGCCAACTGCCCCGTCACCGTCGACACGAGGTGGTGCACGGTGGGATGCGACTCGAGCGCAAATAGCTTGGGGACGTCCACCGACCCCGGGCGGCATACCTTCCCGAGATCGTTGCGGAGCAGATCCACGATCATGACGTTCTCGGCGCGGTCCTTTTCACTCTCCAGCAGCTCGCGTGCCAACGCGGCGTCGTTGGCCGGCGTCGCTCCGCGCGGACGCGTGCCCTTGATGGGCCGCGCCTCCGCAGCCCGCGTTGTCGCGTCGAGCCGCACAAACCGCTCCGGCGAGATGCTGGCGACCTGCGCGCCGGCAAACTCGAGATATGCCGCGAACGGCGCCGGATTACGGGCACGCAGGCGGCGATACAGCGCGAGCGCCGAGCCGGCGAACGTCGCATGAAAGCGCTGCGAGAGGTTGACCTGATAGACATCGCCCGCGGCGATGTATTCGCGAATGCGCGAGACTCCTGCCTCGAACTCCGCGCGCGCAAAGTTCGATTGGGGTGGTACCGGCGCGGCCGCCGGATGATCGCGAATAGCGGGCGGCGGAGCGGTGAGCCGCTCGCGGACCCAGGCGGTGCGTGCCGTCGCCCGTTCGTCGCTCCCAATCGCGATGAGCCACGCCTTCTCCTCGAGGTGGTCCCACGCGATCACCCAGTCGTAGAGGGCGAGCGCCACGTCGGGCAGGTTCGGCGTCAGACGGTCCGCCGGGGGCCGTGTCACATGCTCGAGCTCGGCACCCCAGTCGTAGCCGATGTAGCCGGCAATGCCGCCCTGAAACGGCGGCAGGCCGGCGAGGGGACGGGGGTGATGGGTGCGCAGCATGTCGCGAGCCGCTTCCGGCGAGCGCGCCACGGCGACCGGATCGGCCGCCAGGAACGAGTAGCGGCTCAGCGCGCCTTGCGCCGAGCTATCGAGAAAGAGGAGGTAAGGGAGTCCGCTGAAGCGGACGCAGGTGCCGAAAGGGTCGGGAGCGGGAACGAGAGGTAGAACGAGGGTCACGATCCCACGAATTTCTTCGTCGTCCCACGCAGCGCGCTCCCGGCCAGCGGCCGCCACAGCGCGGTCTGCTCGATCACCTGCGCGAGCTCCATATCGCTGGTCGTCACGCCGCCGGCGCTATGCGTCCAGAGCTTCACCTGCACCATCCCCCAGCTCACGGCGAGATCGGGATGATGGTCGGCGGCCTCCGCGAAGAATCCGATCGCGTTCACGAGCATCAGCGTGGTGGACCAGCCATCGGTCTGGTAGTCGCGGACGATTGCGCCGTTCTCGAGCCGCCAGCCGGGCAAGCCCTTCAAGCGGTCGCTGATTTCGGCGGGCGAGAGCTTAGTCGAGGGTTTCACGGTAACTCGCTGATTGGCCGAAGTTCTCCTCCACCTCGACCTCGATGGCCTTGAGGTGCAAGGAGCCCAGCTCGGCACGGACACGGCCGGCGAGATACTGCGACAGCATCTCGACCGTCGTATTCGGGATGGGGAGGATCACGCAGTCGCGTGCGGGAAAGACGTAGCGCGGCTGGCCGTCGAATGCGACGCGCACGCTGCCGTTCTCCTCGGAGATCGTGAGCTTGGGATTATCGCGCGGCAAGAGGACGCGGTGATCGAGCTCGTCGGTGAGGCGCCGCATCAGCTTTTTCACGGCGGAAAAATCGAGCACGAACCAGCTGTCGTGCTCGAGCCCGCCTTCGACGATGACGCCCGCCCGGTAGTTATGCCCGTGCAACGTTTCGCAGCGATGGCCCGCGAAGGTAATGAAATGCGCGGCCGCGAAGACGAGGTCTTGCTTTGTGATCGCCACCTTGAATTCGCCGCGGGTCGCCATTCCGTAATCTACTCGGGCGGACTCGCCTCGCCTGTCGACAACCGCCACACCTCATCCGCCAGCCATTCCAGCCGCTGCTGGGCATAGTCGAGCTCCGCCGGAGTCATGGTCTTGGCGCGCCGGGCGATATCCCGCGTATGGGTGAGGAGTTCGTCCAGCACCTCCCGCAGCGGCCGATTGTGGCGGCGCTCCGGGACATGCGACGTCGGGGACGCGGGCGAGACTGAAGGGGAGGGGGGCCTCCTGCCGCGCGGGCTCACGCCGTTTGGATACCCGAGGCACGATCGTCCGCCTGACGCACCTCTTCGACCGCGGCCCGCACCGTGGACGCGGCGCCATGCTCTGCAAAGTAATTCTCGACCAGGCGGAGGCCGAGATAATACCCGGAGCGCTCGGGCAGCACCTTGCCCGCGAGCAGCCGCGCCGCCGGGCTCATCCCACCGGACAAATACCGCAGCCGGAGTCCCAGGCCCGCCGTATCGAGGTCCGTGGCGGAGGCACGGCGCAGGAAGGCGTCCAGCTCGCGCAGCCTGCGATACTGGCGCCGGGTATAGCCGAAGTACTCCCAGGGCTCGAAACCGGGCGCAATCGCTTGTGAGGCGGCGATCGCCGCGCCTTCATTGACGACGAGCTCACGCAACGTCGCCCGCGAGCCCAGCTCCCAGCCGTCGTAATAGCCGCCTCCGCCCAGGTCGCCGACGAGGCGTCGAATCGCCGCGCGACTCGACGGTGACGTGTAGCGCAGCGCGTGAGCCACTTCGTGCGCGATCCACAGCGGCAACAGCTCGGGTACGAGCCCCATGCCGTACGTCTGGGCGTTCGCGCGCCCGGTGAAGTGCTCGAGGCAGACGAACGCGATACCGCGCCCGCCGACCACCAGCTCGCCCGCGTTGGCCGCGCCCACGCCCACCATCAAGTAGAGGTCGATGGGACAGTCGGCTTCCAACATCTCCGTGGCGCGCCGCAGCGCCTCCTCGGCGATCGCGACGACATCCACGTCTTCGAGCAGGCGCTTGAGATCGGAACGATCGGCGCGCAGCGCCGCGCCGATGATCGGCTCGGCATGCGGCGACTCGGGATCGAGCACGTAATTCTGCCAGTACGCGCTCAACACGGGACGATGGCGATCGAGGTACTCGTGGTATGCCGCGGAGGGATCTGGCGCGGCCAGCGTTGCGAGGAACTCCGGAACGAGATTGACTAGCATTGCGCCGGTTGCCGCCCAATTTGGGAAGGCACTCGGCGGAGTCAATGTCGCTTGTCACCGACGCCGACTTGACACTACGCCTTTGGTGGCGTACGCAACCGGCGGCTGATTTCGGTGAGAAACTTGCGCTCGGCCGGCGTCAGACTCTCCACGCCGGTTGCGATGATCTTGTCGAGTACGCGATCGATCTCGGCATTCGCGCGCGCATCCGGCTCGCCGCGCGACTTGGTGCGCTGAGCGGAAGGAGGGATCCCGCTACTGCGGCTGACGCGCGGTGGCTGCGACACGAGGACACTCGACTCCGACAGTGGCTGCCCCTCCCGCTCGCCGCGCGTCGCCCACCAGTGCTGTCCCTTGAGACAGAGCAATGCGGTGCCCACACCGCCGAGATGGGCGAGGTGAGCAATGCCGTCACTCGCGCCGATCAACGCGAGCACGAGATCGAACGCCACGAGGAAGGTGATGAGCCACTTGGCGGGAATCGGGTCGGGGAGTGGAAAGAAGAACACCGGATGGTCGGGCCAGTACCAGGCGAACGCGACGGCTACGCCGAGCACCGCGCCCGACGCGCCGATGATCTGCGTGACCACGACGGCCTGCGTCAGCGGGAACGACGCCACCGCCCCACCGATTCCGCACAGGATGTAGAAGAGGAAGAACGCCCGCCCGCCCATCCGCTCTTCGACCGACGAACCGAAGATGAAGAGGACGAGCATGTTGAACAGAATGTGCGGAATGCCGGCGTGCAGGAACATGTACGTGACGAACGTCCAGGGGCGCTCCCACGCATGAGCCGGCGCAAACGCGAACGCGTCGACAAAGCTCGCGGCAGTCAGCAACGTGTTCTGGATCAGGAACACGAGTAGGTTGGCGACGAGCAGTCGCCGCACCCATGGAGTCAAACCGTACATGCGCTGCGGGCCCATCTATTCTCCTACGTGTCCTTTGGGGCGACTGGTTTTTATCCCCCCTATCGGGCCCTGTTGTTCCGGGCCAGGCTTGCGATACGGTCACACACCTCGGGAAAGGGCATGCCTGCCGCCTGCGCGGCCTGAGGGAACAGGCTGGTGCGGGTCATTCCCGGCAGGGAGTTCGCTTCCAGACAGAAGATGTCTCCCTCGGGACTCACCCGAAAATCGATCCGTGAGTAACCGCTGAGCTTCAAGGCGCGGTGCGCCATCAGCGCATACTCCTGCAATTGTCGGGCGAGCGCGGTGTCGATCCGGGCGGGAAAAGTCTCCTCCGACATCCCGGGTGTGTACTTGGTCTCATAGTCGAACAACTCGTGCTTCGGAACGATCTGTCCCACCGGTAGCGGGACGTCGCCGAGCACGCCTACCGTCAATTCCTTTCCCGCGATGAATTGCTCCGCCATGACTTCATCGTCGTAGCGCGCCGCCAACTTGACGGCATCGCCCAGGTCCTGGGCCTTCTTCACGAGGGTGAGGCCGACGGAAGAGCCCTGCTTGGAAGGTTTGACGATCACGGGCCAGCCCAGGCCGGTGCTCACGTCGTCGGAGCCTACAGGCGCCATAAACCACGCGGGGACGGGCACGCCGGCTGCCCGAAACAGACGCTTGGACAAGTCTTTGTCCATCGCCAGCGCGCTTGCCAGCGGCCCACTGCCGGTGTAGGGCACGCCGATCACGTCCAGTACGGCCTGCAGCGTGCCCCCTTCCAGTGGGCCGCCGTGCACCGCGAGAAAGAGGACCTCGGCGTTCCGTACGGGCTCGAGCTCCGCGAGACCCTCCGACAGCATGCGCCGCTCACGCTCGACGAGGGCGTCCACGCTCGGCGGCGTCAGGCCGACCGCGCCTCCCAGCAACTCGCGCTCGGCGGCCTCGTCCAGGACGCCACCAGCGAGATCGACCACTTGGACCTGGTGCTTGCGGGCGCCTCCCCGCAGTGCGGCCACGATCTGGGATGCGCTGGCGAACGCGACGGCGCGCTCCGACGTCGCGCCCCCCGTGAGCACCGTGATCCGCATCAGCGGATGCCCGCCAGCTGATGCAACAGGTCGTAGCGCGTCACGATGCCCGCGACCTTGCCGTTGCGACGGACCAATGCCGCCGGCGTCGTGCGCGATAGCAGCGTGGTCAGGAGCGCGACCGGCGACTCACCGTCGACGACCGGGAACGGCGGGTCCATGACATCCCGCACGGCGCTGTCGAGGATCTTTGGCTGTCCGATGGCGCGGGCCATCAGCGCTTGTTCGGAAATGGCGCCGACCCCGTCGTCGCCGTCCAACACCGGCAGCTGCGACACGTTGTACGTCGACATCAAATTGAGTGCCTGGCGGACCGAGGCCTCCGGGGCCACATGGATCAGCGGCGGCGCGTCGCTGTTTTTGGCGGCGATCAGCCGGCCTACGGTCGGTCGCTCATCGTCGATGAGCTGGTTCTCGCGCAGCCACTCTTCGTTGTAGACCTTGCTGAGATAGCGCTCGCCTGTGTCGGCCAGGACGGTCACGACCAGCGCCTTGGGGTCGTCGAGCCGGCGCGCCACGTCCAGCGCCGCGACGAGGTTTACGCCGGTCGAGCCGCCCACGAATAGTCCCTCTTCCTTCGACAGCCGGCGGGCCATCTGCATGGCGTCCTTATCGCTCACGACCACCCATTCGTCGATCACATCCCAGTGCAGCGATGTGGGAATCTTGTCGCCGCCGATGCCTTCGACCTTGTAAGGCTCGCCATCGGTTTTCTTCCGGGTCTTGGCGTAGTCGGTGTAAATCGATCCCGCGGGATCGCCCGCGACCACACGGATCTTGGGGTTCTTCTCTTTCAGGTATTTGCCCGCGCCGCTCACCGTGCCGCCCGTGCCGGGCGCGCAGACGAAATGCGTGACGTTGCCCTCGGTCTGCTCCCAGATCTCCGGTCCCGTCGTGTGATAGTGCACGTCGGGATTCACGGGGTTGTAGTGCTGGTCCGCGAAGATGGCGTTCTCGTGCGCCGCTGCGATGGCGCGGCCTTTCACGATGTAGTTGTCGGGGTGATCGGGAGGCACGGCGGTTGGAGTGATGATGACCTCGGCACCGAGGGCGCGCAGCAGCCGCGCCTTTTCCTGTGACATCTTGTCGGGCATGGTGAAGATGCAGCGATAACCCTTCACGGCGGCGGCGATCGCCAGTCCAACCCCCGTATTGCCCGAGGTGGCTTCGACGATCAGGCCGCCGGGCTTGAGTTTACCCGCGCGCTCGGCCGCCTCAATCATCGCCAGACCGATGCGATCCTTGACCGATCCGCCGGGATTGAAGAACTCCGCCTTCCCGAAGACCGGCGTACGGATCCCACGCGTGATCTTGTTGATCCGAATCAGCGGGGTCCAGCCGATCGTCTCGAGGACGTTGGCGTACGGCTTAATGTGCTGTGGCACTCGTGTCCGTGCGCGCCTTGGTCGTGTCCGGTGGCGTCGTATCGGGGCGCGCCGGGACAGGGACAGGCACAGGAACGGGGGCGGGGGCGGGGGCGGGGGCGAGAATCCTGGTTGTGTCCGCGCCCGTGGTGTCGCGTACGACCGGCGGGCGGGGTCTCGGTCGAGCGGGCGGCGGCGCGGCTGCCGGAGGGGGCGTCGCAGTGGGAGTCTGCGGCGGCGTCGCCGTCCCTGTGCGCGTCGTGCCTACCTGACGAAACTCGACTGGCTGGAGAAACGCGGTCGCCACCGCCACACCATGCCGCTTCGCCGGCGCAAACCGCAGCGCGGCCGAGCCGGCCAGGGCGGCTGAATCGAGCGCGGCGTAGCCGCTCGCCTCTGCGACGCGAGTGGATTCCGGGATCAGCTTGCCGGTCGAGTCCACGAACAGCCGCAGTGTCACGTCTCCCTCGACCTTCTGGTCGAACTGCGCCGGGGGATACGCGATCGGCATGTCCGGATTGAGCGCGACGGGCGCTTCCGATTCGGGCGGCGTGCCCTGGCTCGTCTGGCCGCCCGACTGCTGGGATCCGCCGCGGCACGCACTCAGCACACACGCGACGAGCAACATCGATCGCACGTCAGGAGCCTCCATCTTTCCGGCGCTTCTGCCACGTCGCGAGTCGATTCAAGGCATCGAGCGGCGACAGCGCGTTCACGTCGAGCCCGTCGAGCTCGAGCAGCAGGGGATCCGGGCTCGGGGTTCGCGCCTGCCCGAACAACGCGAGCTGCGTTGCGTCGAGTGGTGCGGGAGCTGGTTGCTTTGCGACGTGATGCCCGGCTTCGAGCAGCTTGAGCACCTGCCACGCGCGCGTGACGACGGGGGCGGGAAGCCCCGCGAGCCGGCCTACGTGAATTCCGTAGGAGCGGTCGGCGCCGCCAGGTTCGAGCCGATGCAGGAACACGATTTCCTCGCCCACCTCCCGCACCGCCACGTTGAAGTTGCGGACGTGCTCCAGCTCCTCGGTGAGCTGTGTCAGCTCGTGATAGTGCGTCGCAAAGATCGTCTTGCACGCGATGCTGTTGTGCAGGCACTCGGTGACCGCCCACGCGATCGCCACGCCGTCGTACGTCGAGGTGCCACGTCCGATCTCATCGAGCAGCACCAGGCTGCGACTGGTCGCGGCGTGCAGGATCGCGCTCGTCTCGCTCATCTCGACCATGAACGTGGACTGCCCCCGCACCAGGTTGTCGGATGCGCCGACGCGCGTGAAGAGACGATCCACCACGCCGATCGTCGCACGGCGACAGGGCACGAAGGACCCGATCTGCGCGAGCACGACGCAGAGCCCGACCTGGCGGAGCAGCGTGGACTTGCCGGCCATGTTGGGGCCGGTAAGGAGGACGATGCGACCAGACGCGTCGAGCGTTACGTCGTTGGGGATGAACGCTTCGCGCGCCATCATCCGCTCGACGACCGGATGGCGGCTTCCCTCGAGCTGCAACGCGAACTCGTTCGTCACTGCCGGCCGCACGTAGCGCTCGCGCTCGGCGACGTCGGCCAGCGCGGACCAGCAGTCGAGACGCGCGAGGTGGCCCGCGGTCGCCTGGACCCTCGCGATCACTTCCCCGACACGGTGCCGCAGCTGGTCCAGCACTTCGGCCTCGCGCGCGGCGATGCGCTCCTCGGCACCGAGAACTTTCGCTTCGTACTCCTTCAGTTCGGGCGTGACGTAGCGCTCTGCCCCGGTGAGGGTCTGGCGCCGCTCGTAATCGGATGGGATGCGGTCGCGATGCGTGTGCGTGACTTCGATGTAGTAGCCGAAGACTTTGTTGAAGCCGACCTTGAGCGAAGCGATGCCGGTCCGCTCCCGCTCGCGCGACTGCAGTGCGGCGATGTACTGCTTGCCGCCGTCGCGCGCGGCCTTCAAGTCGTCGAGATCGCGATCGTACCCCGGTTTGATCGCGTCTCCGTCATCGAGCTGCGCCGGCGGGTGCTCGACGAACGCGCGCGACAACTCTTCGCCGATATCGGTGAGCAGATCGAGCTCGTGTGCGCTCGCCTCGAGCAGGGCGGACCGCTCGCGGCCGTCGAACCCGCCGACGGCGCCCGCCACGTCCGGCAGCCGCAGGATCGAATCGCGCAGGGCGCCCATCTCGCGCGGCGTGGCTCGTCCCAGTGCTGCGCGTCCCGCCAGGCGCTCGAGATCGCGCACGCCGTCGAGCGCCTCGCGCAGCCGCTCGCGCCCGCGGCTATCACCGACCAGCACCGCGACCGCGTCGAGTCGTGCGTTGATGGCCGCCGGGTCGACGAGCGGCGCCAGCAGCCACCGGCGCAGCAGCCGGCCGCCCATCGGCGTGAGGGTGCGGTCGATGACGCCGAGCAGGGTGGCGGCTTCCGCGTCTCCCCCCTCCCCGGAGCGGAGCGGCTCGACGAGCTCGAGATTGCGCCGCGTCATCTCATCGAGCGGCAGGACGTCGCCGCGCCGCACGATGGTGGGGTGCGCCAGATGAGGCAGGCCGCCGGGCTTCAGCTCGCGGGCGTAGCGCAGCAACGCGCCCGCGGCCCCAATGGCCGGCCCGTCGTCCGCGCCGACGCCAAGCCCATCGAGCGAGGCGATACCGAAGGTGCGAATTAGGTCTTCGCGCGCGAGCTCGGGATCGAATTCCCACGCCTCGCGTGTGGTCAGTGTGGTGACGGATGCAGTCACCGGATGATCCGCCGGAACGACGAGCTCGCGGGCTTCGTAGCGGGCGATTGCGGAGTCGATCTCCGAAGTGGGCACGACTTCGAGAATCAGCTCGCCGGTGGTGATATCGAGGCAAGCGAGCCCCGCGGCCGTGCCGCGGGGATCCACCGCCACAACGTAGTTATTCCGATTCCGAACCAGCCAGTCGTCCGTCAGCACGGTGCCCGGCGTCACCGTCTCGACCACCGCCCGGCGAACGACGCCTTTGGCGAGCTTGGGATCTTCGATTTGCTCACAGATCGCGACGCGGTGCCCCTTGGCGATGAGCCGCCGCAGGTACTCGGTGGCGGCCTTCACGGGGACGCCTGCGAGCGGGATTTCTGCCGCACCGCCGTTGTTGCGTGAGGTGAGGGTCAGCCCGAGCTCGCGCGCGGCGAGCTTGGCGTCGTCCTCGAACATCTCGTAGAAGTCACCCATCCGGAAAAACAGAATGGACTGAGGGTGGCGGGCCTTGATGTCACGATACTGCTGCATGAGTGGCGTCTCGGTCACTGCCGTCACGGCTCATCCACCACGAACGGCTGGCCGCCGACTCGTTGCTTCAGGCGCGCCTGCGCGCGCTGCGCTTCCTCGCGCGTTGCGTAGCGGCCCACGCGGACCTTGAAGAAGCCGGCGGAATCCCGAACGACGCGCGCGTCGAAGCCCATCACCTTCAGGCGGGTGAGCATCTCGTCGACCTGCGCAGCGCTCTTTACGGCGAGAACCTGTACGCCGTACGCATGCGACGCCGGCGTAGGAGCTCTCGCGCCGGTATCGGACGCTGCCGGTGTCGTGGTTGTCGTTGTGGTCGCTGGGGCACTGCAGCGCGCCGCATAGAAGCTCACTTGATTCTTGAATTCGACATCCTGCGTCGTGTCTTGGAGCGTGTTTTGGATTAGCTCGCAGCCGCGTGTCTCGTTCTTGAGGTCGAAGTACGCGCGCGCGCCCCAAAAGTTGGCGCGCGGCCGCAGGGGTGAGTCGGGGTAATCACGATTCAGCCGTTCAGCGGCCTGGGCGGTCTGTACCGGGTCATGTTGGGCGAAGTACAGCTGGGTCAGCAGCAGGAGTGCATCGTCGGCCCAGGGACTCGCGCCGTATTCGACGACGATCCGGTTGAGATGGCTCGAAACTGTTTGCGCGTTGGGCGCGATCTTCGCCGCCGCCAAGAGTGCCTGCGGGAATACCGAGTCGCCCGGGGTCAGCGTAGCGAGCACCCGGCGCACGATCGCGCGGCCGGAATCGACTTGGCCCGACTGAGCCAAACGGAGCGCCTCGATGAGGCGAGCGTCGGTCTGGGCGGAAAGTCGGATTGCCGGATGGGCGGATAATGCAATCACGAGAGCCAACACCCATCCGCCAATCCGCCCATCCGCCGATCCGATCAAGCAGCCTCCCGATTCAGCTTCGCGAATCGCAGCACCAATTGCGTGACAATCCCTCGGTCATCGCTCACGGTTGCAGTCTTCAATGCGTTGTCGGCCGCGAGCGCCGCACGGAGAGCCCGGCCCAGCTCGTGGGCGGTCCACAGCGCGCTCCACGCGGTCCACCGCGCCGCTTCCTCTTTATAGCTGCGCATACCGTACGGCCGGACGCTCTGCAGGTGGCGGTAGATCGTGTCCGCCAAACGTGCCGCGGGGACACCCCGGTCGCGCTCGGCTCGCGCGAGTGCGGTACCTACCAGGTGCGTGCCGAGCAGTGACAGGATCTTGACGCCGCTCATGCCTGCCTGCTCGACTACCGGTTCCACGAGCTGAGCCGCGCGCGCCGCACGCCGCTCGAGCGCCGCCTCGACCAGATCGAATATTGTTTCGTCGCGCCGCACGCCCACCAGGTTGGACACGTCGTCGGCCGTAACCGGCCGGCCCCCCGCCCCCCCCGCCC
>Ga0193725_1000329_pt1 | contig 14513 bp, 8 predicted proteins | sample H2a2metaG_FD_143058 | JGI IMG/M metagenome (GOLD analysis project Ga0193725, IMG submission 143058) | Soil microbial communities from a riparian zone of the East river system, Colorado, United States - H2a2 | ecosystem: Environmental > Terrestrial > Soil > Riparian zone | place: USA: East River... | reverse complement strand
GAACACCAGTCCTTCAACAGTTCGAGGACCTGCTCGGCCATCGCGTCGTCAGCTGCGACATATTGGAGCGCGATGGAAACGGCATCGCGAGTCTTTTTTTCGTTCTTTCCCGCCCAGAAGTTGAGCAGCTCTCTAACATCATCCAGCCGATGTTTTGCGATTCTCCCGGTCATTTGCGCGATGGCCGCTCTTGTCTCTTTGATCTCCTCGATTTTTTGCTCCGATGTCGGGCCTTCTCCGGTCACGGACCAATCCTTCAATCGGGGGAGAATCTCAACAAAATACTCGCGATAGCTCTTTGCCAGCTCCTCACGGATGGCGTTCGCAACGCGCTCGTCAATAAAGCTCATCGGGCCGTCTTCTCTTACAAAAGGCGCGGTGCGCTGACGGCAGACCCCCAAGGGCAGGAGGGCTAACTGTGGATTGAGCGGCTTCAGATCGCCGATGATTGTCTTGTACCGGTCCCAGAGCTCGTTTTCTCTTTTTCCCGAAAACATGGTCAGCGCCATCAGGAAACAACACGTCGAACTGTCAAGCGCCATCAGCCAGGAATGAATTTCATCTTCTAAAACCATCCGGCGCTGCAGCAGTCTTAGGAGATCGCTCCGCCCTTTCGCCTGCGGTAAGCTCAACAAGATGAAATGCTCGATATCCGCGGGCGACCAGCTCGCCAGCCGTTGGCGAAACTTGCGGCTGGCTTCCATCCATAGCGCTTGATTGCCCGAAGTTGAACCGGCAGGCGTCGATTCATCCAGGAGGTTGGAGGCCAGGTTGAACTGCGATGCGGTGATCAGGCGATGGTCATTTGAAAAGCTGAGCAGCTTTTCGAAGATCATGGTTTTGCTGCTCTCGCCATAGTCGCCGGGGCGAACCTCGATTTGCGGATACGCCGTGCCGGTCATTCGGCGAATTTCCTGTTCGATCTGCGCGAACGGGACCGCGTCAGCGGTTAAGATGACCGTGTTTTGCCTGGCAATTGCCATCAGACCGGCAATCTCCTTTTGCGGACTCTGTTCGCTGAAATGCGGTTCCGGATTGACGTCTCGAAAAACGATAATCGCGTTGCGTATGTTCTTCTTGCTGAACTCTGACCACGGTCTTGAAGCAGGAACGTCGAAGACGGTTTTGATCGCCTGGTAGTCTTCCTGCTGTTTGACGGCCAGACCAAGCGCCAGGTAATTTCGCACGTCCGCGTCGCCTGAGATCCACAGCAACGGGTGCCTGACATCCAGCTTATTTCTGATGGCGGTCGATGAAGGCAGCACGAACCCCTCGAGTATCTGCTTTCTTCGCATGCCGTTCACCACAAAGCCTTCCATGTCATATGGCACGCGTGGCTCAGCCGCTAGTTTCTGCGCAAGGCCGCTGAGCACCTGGTCGAGCAACTCCCGTCTGTCATCTCGCTCGTGTTCCCATCGGATCGGATTGATCCGGCTCAAGCAGGCACCCACATCGGGGTTGTAAAGCTGGGCATCCATGCCGATGCGGATAGGTAAGATCGCTGGTTTCCCGGTATCCTTGTTGCGCTCGCTGGCCTGATAGACTTCTTCTCTGACCCAGTCGCTCTCGTTTGAGTCGGGGCTTACCAGCACAATAAAAAAATCCGCATTATCCAGACTGTCTTTGATCGCCGCCCTGTAATCTGCGCCTGGCGGCATCATCAGATCGACGTAAACTTCAAAATCGCGTTGGGTTAGTTCTTCATACAGGTATTGCGCGATGTCATTATCGATGCCTTGTTTATGGCTGATGAAAATCAGAGACTTGTCGATGCGCGGTTCAGCCTGGGCCGGGCCGGGCACCTCTCCCAGCATCGCCGTTTCTTGTCCGATGGTCAGGGAGGCGTCGGCTGACATCGCAGCTCCTAATAGTGCCGGATCGGTTTCCATTGGGCTGTTTTCTCCATCGCTATCGGCGGCCTTGTTGTTACGCTTTGCAATGGGCGCCGACCGCTAGTCTTTATGCGTTCCGGCAGGCAAAGCGTTACAGCGATGACTTTCCTGGATCGTGTAACGTTTCTGGTCGGGCAATCATCTTAAGTGGAAGGGAACGTGCTTAGACATTCTATTCCGAAGCTCAATTCGTCACAGGAGGAAAGCATGCACGCAGATAAAGACGCTACTCAACCGGCACAGGAAGGCTCAACCACCGACCAAGCTTACAGAGGTGGCGGAGATGTTATCTCAAGAGGCGGCGGAGACATTATTTCCAAGGAGGCGACCCCGGAGACGCCAAAGCCAGAAACCGACAACGATTCGCAGAAATCACCGTCCGTTCGTACGCCGTTCTGATCCACTCAGGAGGGAAAACAACGAGCCATCATCCAGAGGGTTTGATTCTCGGTCAGACAGGCTCGATACCGCGCGTAACTCTGGTAGCAGCAACCGAATGCTGTTCGCGCTGATCTTCCAGCGAGGCGGGTTCGGAAAGCGTGGCTCGCTTCACAATCCGCGGAAATTACGGCAGTCTCATGCAAGCTGATCCTTGCAGCGGGCTGCCTCACTTTTGCCGGAATCACCTTATTCGCTTTGTACCCGGAACTGATACGCATCCACACGTTTGCGCTGGCCCGCCGCATTCACCACCTGCACCGTAATCATATAATCGCCAGTCGGTAAGACACTTGCCGGCACGCCGACCATCAAAGAGTTTCCGTTCGCTGATGCCCGCGGCTTTAGTTTGTTGAGGTTCAACAACACTCGATTGTTTGCGTCCTTCAAAGCGACGCGATACCTCGCGTTTAGATCTTGTTCAAGTACCAGTTCCAGCAATACACGCGAGCTGCCCGCCGGTATGCGCACCAGATTCGGCTTGCCTAAGCCGCGGCCCTGGCCGACCCAAAGCGGCTGAGGTTGAAGCTCAGCTAGTGATGGTTTCGTTCGACCCGTGGAGTCTTTGCCTTGCCTGGCAATGAGTTGCTTTTGCGCCGACAGTTGTTTTTCAAGTATGTTGATGCGCCTTTCGAGCTGTTCTGCGCGCTGCCGCTCGTTAGACACTTGCTGTCTCAGCGCGAGCGCTTTGCTCTGCTCATCGGTCAAGTGCTCCACGATCTCGCCGAGCCGCTCTTGCTGTTGCTGCTGACTATTTTGCCCCGCTTGCCAAATACTCATTTGACCTTTCAGCAGGCTTCTGTCCCGCAGCAGCCATAACAGCAGGGCGGCCAGGATCAGTATCGCTGCCGTCACGACGAAACGCGGATTGAGCGCCATCCACTTCCACGAAGATCGCGGCCGCATTACGAGCGCCGCTTCTTTCTTGGTCCGCTCGGCATGGGTTTTCAACTGCCGGGCCACTTTTAGACGCCGACGTCGTTCCGGAGATCGAAGAAAACGCAGTTCGAACAGCTCCGACTGCGACAGAGTCAGATTGCCCAATGCATAATCTTCGATCATCTCGTTCTCTATGCTCAGCAATTGATCTAAGAAATCTGCATCCACAAACAGGCGTTCCTGAATCTGCTCTTGTTGCTCTGGCGTCACTTCTGCAATCAAGTACCGCCTCAGCAGCTCTTCATCTTCGATGTGTTCCATAACAGGATTTCTTACAGCTCCCCATCTCCCATGCAGGCTAGCATGCTCAGCCATTCAGAGTGCTGACCACACGCTCTCGCAAACTTCAGAGCCGTTCTCTCCATTGGTTCATCCCTACCTGCCGGCAGCTCGCATGATTCCCCTTGCTCTTCTCAGTTTAGAGACATTCCACCGTATTGCCTGCACAAGAAGCAAGTCAAGACGTGCACGTTTCACCTTTCAGGGGCAATGGTGTCTGTTCGCACAAATCCAATGGAAAAGCGGCGCTGGGGACAAATTCAAATATGGTCAATCCGTTAAACAATGAATTCGATCAGGTGAATTGCGCACACCTCTTCATCACTCAGGAAAAACCTCGGCGCTAACATTATTTGCTCTTCCATACATAATGATCCGACGCTTGTAAAATATTACGAGCTTGAGTCCGGCCAAAACCAAAAAAGCCCGGCTGGGCTTGAATTCGAGACGGGCGGCCACCGGCCGGTATGCTGGATGAGTGCAAGCCAGCGGACTCATTCCTCTTCCTCGACACAATTGTCTATGCATTTAACCAGCGAGTTATAGATTCTGTACCGGCGCACTCTGAGGTTGCCTGGTGTAACGCCGAAGCGTTTCGCCAAAAATTTTCTGATGTCGATCTTTTCGCGCTTCTCCCCTTCATAGTAGGCCAGAAGCAAATTACGATCATCCGGCTTCAGACTCTGCAAGCACCTTTGGAAACATCGTTCCTGCGGATCGTCCCCCGGTTCTTGTAAATCCGGATGACGAAGACCGGCCAGTTGCTGGTGATATTCATAGTCGACATACACCTTTCGGGAGAGGTTACCCTGACGTCTGGACTCCTGACATATCCGCCGGGCAACGCCGGAGAAATAAAGCGACGGGTTGCCGAAAAAAGTCGTTTGGATCTCTGGGAGCTTGCGGATCACCCGGATGATGGTTTCGTCAGCCAGACCTTCCGCATCAACGAATTCATGATTTCTGAAAATCGCCGACAATGCTGAATGAATCTGCTCATATTTCCGGCCCGCCTGTTCAGGATCCGGATCCAGCCAGTTTAGCAACCGGTCAAATGCTTCTTTGGTTGTGGCCCAACGTTTGAGGTAATTCCGCAATACTTTCTCACGCGCTTTTTCAAAGCGGAATTCTGGACTCGCCACCGATGCGTTGGGCTTGCGGAGGTCTTCAATGACCCGCAGGACGGTTTCATCCGCCAGTTGACGAATCGAGTTGCAGCCTTTCGCCTCAAAGAATGCCAGAAGTCCAGCGCGAATCTGCTCGTATTTCTCTTCGGCCCGGGTGGGATCGACATCGAGCCAGGACAGGAGCTTCTCCAACGCCTCGGGGCGTAGATCCGTACCATGCTGTGAGGAATCAAATGGCATAATCTGTCTGCACCTGATCTCGCAAAAGACAAGACGCTGAAGATTACACCTTGCGAGAAAAGCTCGATAGGGTCACAGATGTTCCGCGGAACGACTTCGCTAATCGCTCATGAGGCTTGAAAACCCCTCGCGAACTGCGCTGGCCAGAACGCTGGATGGACGGAGTGAGCAGCAGGCTTAAGATCCAACTGTGCTCCTGGCATGCGGCCAGTTCAGCTTAGAAATTAAGCAAGGAACAGTGGCGTCAATCAGCCTTATCTCCACTCGCCTTGTATTACGAATCCCGCCCAGTAGTAAGAGGATTGCCAGTCGCGATCTCGCCACATGCTGGCTTGCGCGGCCTGCAAAGCGGCACTGGCGGTTTTGCCTTCTCGAAACATGGCGGTATAAAACCGCTTCATCAGCTCGGCGGTCGCTTCGTCCTTAACATTCCACAAACTGGCTACCACTCTGGGAACGCCCGCGTACATGAACCCTCGCGTCAACCCGACTAGCCCTTCTCCGTGCATCTCCTTACCCAGGCCAGTCTGACAGGCGCTTAAGACCGCAAGCTCCGCGGTCAATTTCAAACTATAGATTTCATGAAGCCGCAGAAATCCATCTTGCGGCGAACCGCTTTCATCGACTAGTGAAAGCACGATGCCTGAAAGCTCCGGGTAAACGCTGTTGATGATTCCGTGAGTTGCAAAGTGTACGATTTTGAATGAGGACAGCTCTGCGCTGGTCGCCAGCGCTTTATTAGCTTCAAAGCCCAGGGCTTCTTTGATTCGGCCGCTCCGCGCCGCTTTGATGATGGCATCAGCTTCCATCCTCGTAAAAAGCAGTCTCGGCCAGCCGCCCTCGGCGGACTGATCGGCCTTCTCCTCTGGTGTCTTGCGCAGGTCGCGCCTTCTGGCGTCACCGCCCTTAGTAGTCGGCGGTCGCCTGCCGGAGAAAGCGCCTTCGCGCCCCTTTTTGACTCTGCTATCGTCCTGATCAAAAACCGGGTCGGCCAGTACGGCCAGGAGATTCGGCGCAGGCTTTCGCCCGGAGAGGTCTCGCCGCAGTGTCACTAGTGTGGATGCCGAGGGCAGGCTGATGAGTTCATGATAGACAACCAGCGGGATCAACCCTCCACGTTTGTTCGTCACGAGCAAGGCGGCAAAGGGCACGTACTGCAATGCGCCATCGGCTACAATGAGCAGCCGCTGCCCTTCGAGCTGGGGCTGCACCGGGCCAAGCAGGATTCGACTCAAGCTCTGGATCTCGCGGTCGTACTGTGCTGCCGCCTGCTCCAGGCGTTGCTGCCTCTGCTGAGCGTCTTCATCTTTGACAGTTTGGTTGCGAGCAGTCAGCGATTGATAGACTTTTCGCGCGATTCCCTCGATTTCGGTGCGACCGGGAAGTTCGTATAGGTTGATGGTCTTCTGGCTTACAGCCCAGAGAAAACTGCGATCGGTCCCCAGAAAATATTCCAGCAAAACCGTCCGGCCATCTAGAATCTCCGTTTGAACAGCCTCTAACTTCAGAGGCATTGGCTGCGTCACCGCGGCATAGTGGGGACTGAACGCTCGTACATCACTCTCCATCTTCTGATAGTCCGAGATGATGGTTTCGATTTCGCTCTTGATCTTTGCGGCTTGATCTTGAGTGTGAGTGCGGTCGAGCAACCGCATTTGATATTCCGCTTTGACGCTGAGTAGTTGTCGCAGAGAGCGCTCCCGTTCAAGAAGCGCAAGGTCTACATCCTTGCGGATGTCGATCTTGGATTCATTCAGCATTTCGATCAATGAGCGAGCGCGATAACTCTCGCTGGCTTCAAAAGCCGCAATTTCGAAACCAGCCCGTGGCTGCTTCTTGTAGGCTTCGTACAACAGGTCGATGTAAAGGCTATAGTGCTGATTCGCGGAAGCCAGATAGGTCGCCCGCAAGTCCTGGCTGATAATATGCCCGCGTATTGATTCGATATTTGCGATAGCCGCGCGAATGTATGCGAGCGCCGTATTTGTGTCGCCTTGCTTTCCTTGGGCGCGAGCCAGGTTGAAGAGGATCAAGGTCTCGGCGATGCGATCTTCGGCAGCCCGGCTGAGATCGAGCGCTTTCTGAAAATTGTAAATCGCCTCCGGGACATTACCCAGCGAGTAGAAGACTTGACCGATGTTGTTGCAAGCCGAAGCCTGTCCGCGCCGATCCTCCATTTTCTCATAGAGCGCGAGCGTCTCCTTGTACAAGTCCAGTGCCTTGTTCGGCTCGCCGGCGGCGCTGTTGATTGACGCAATATCTCTAAGTGAGTAAGCTTGTATCCGCAAATTGGCAACCCGGCGGCTAATCGTGAGGCTCTCATCATAAAAAGCGAGTGCTTGACTCTTGTCTCCCTTCTCACGACAGACTCTGCCGAGGTAATACTTGGTAAGAGCGGTGAATTCCTGATTGTGGATTTGCTCGTAGAGCTGTAAAGCACGATTGTAGGTTTCAAACGCCTTGGGGAAATCACTCAGGTCTTCGTACACTTTTGCGATGCCATTCAGCGCGGCGGCTTCCCCCTGCTGGTCACCAATAGCATCAAGCAGAAGCATGGCGTTTTCATGCGCATCGAGCGCCTTCTGCTTCTCGCCGAGAAACGAATATATTCCGCCCATCGCGGTGTTGGATAACGCCTTTCCCCTGGCATCCTCGATCTCATTCCACAGTGATAATCCCTGCTTGAACTGTTTCATGGCATCCTGGAGATTACCCGAATCAAGATGTGTGTAGCCTAGATTGAGATGCGCCAGCGCCTGGCCGCTCCGGTTGCCAACCGTCAACGACAAGGTGAGCGACTGGTTGAAGTAATCCAGGGCTAATTGAATATCGGGCTTCAAGTAGTATATCTCGCCAATGATATTGAGCGCTTGCGCCCGAATACAGTGATCCTTTTCATCCTGCTGCGAAGGCGGTAATCCGGCGTAATAAGAGAGCACCTGGCTGGCTGTCTCAAGGGAGCGTTGATTCTCGCTCAGGGAGAGATGCACGTACGCCATTCCATTCAGAGCAAGCATCTGATGGCGCCGATCATTGTTGGACAGGCTCGCTCGAAGCGCTTCCTCATAGGCTTTGAGCGCCGGCTCATACTCGCTGAGGATAAAGTAAACCTCGCCGACATGCAGAAGCGCGTCAATGGCTTCGCTCCATTCCCCGATGGCTTGCCACCGTGCCGAGGCTTTTGCATACCGGTCAATTGATTCACGCAGGGAATCTTTCTTCCAGGTTGCCCGCAGTTCTTCGCCCTCGGAGTAAGCCTGCATCGCAAGCTGGCTTTCCTTATCCCTGGCAGTTGCATTCCGAAGGGCATCCAGTTCCAGCCGATATGAAACTTGCCGAGGGCTCTTTTCAAATGAATGGATTTCCAGCCGACGCGCGCCCGATTGATTCGCAATCAGTGAAAAGCGCAAAGGCCCATACCGGCGACTGATAAACTCCGCCGCCTTGACATGTCCGGCCTCGTAAATCGTCACTAAGATGTGGAGATCTTTCTTATAGATAGACAGATGCACATATTGACCGCCGAGCAAATCGAGGTCATAGGTATCAGAGCTCCCTCCCGATATCGTTTTTTCGGCTAATTGACCTGGCTTGGTTTGTTCGTTGATCAGCGGCTTCCTGATAGCCGGAACCGAAATCAGACTGGGCGCCAGGTCGGCAAGGCGCCTTCCATTTGCCGACGTCGCGGTTGCAGCGATTGCTGGAAACCAGAATAAAAAAGTAACAATTCGGATCAGACGGAGGCTTAATAGTCTGTTAGAGGTCATCCACATTTGCGACATTCGGAAAACAATGACTGACTTGTTGCAATTATCGCTTAATCTGAATTCTCGAAGACAACCCGATACAGATCAAGCCCAAGCGCTACAAATTGCGGCCCCGGTTAGCATTGTCACAACGTCGTGGCTGCTTAAAAACTAAGATGAATCATAACATCATGGGCTTCTGGCATGACACCCATTTAGAACTTGCAGTAAAGTTCAACGGATCATCGTCCGCGCGATAAAGGTGTTGATACGTTAAGCGAATGAAATCGGCCAGGCTCACGTCGCTGGGACCGCCAATCCCCTTCGAGCGCGACAGTGTTAGAGCCTTCTCTGAGTAGCGAGTAAGGCAAGCCGATCTTCTTAGCCCCGCGAGTGCGGTCGCTGAAGTTTAGGTAGTCAAGCACGGAGCCATTGACGCTGACTTTGACTAGATGCTGATTCGAAGTCACGCCTTGAATTGCGACCTCGAGAGTATCCGTGTCTCCTTTTGCTGACGAATCGAGGTTCCGTAGCGTGAGTGTCTGAGTGACGGTGTTGTCCGCGATTACGGAGCCGAAGAAGTTTTCCTGCTCGCCGTTCTTCAACGCCGCGAAGTACATAAAACGGCTTTGCGTTCTACCGTGAACGGGACGCTTGTTTAGCCTCCGTGAACGGCGGCACACACGAGGCGTTCTACGCAGGGAAGCCCCGAAAGGCGCCAGAAAGGAAGCCGATCAATTACGAGCTCACGACTTCTTCGCGCAAATCGTAGTACAGTCGTCTCCTAACGCCACGTCAAACACTGAGCGGTTCGATGACGACACTAGTCATGTGATAGATAAGCGCTGGGGAAGGGCTGTTACCCGAGGAGGTGGGCTTTTGCAAGGCGGGATTCGTCAACCGCTCTCTTTAGCGGTTGGTCTAAGGGAGCCGAGCGCGCGGCCTCTCTGCTTCTTCCGGAGAAAGCAACGCCGGTGGTGAGATATCCTTCAACTTGGATCTTCTAATACCTTCTCCAACTTTTTTCCGGTGCGTATTTATGAGCGATAGCCGTCCGGATGCTTTTGCATCCACTCCCAGGCTGATCGGATGATTTCATTCAAATCTCTATACTCTGGCTTCCATTTGAGCTCGTGTTTTATCTTTTCGCTGCTGGCAATGAGTACCGCTGGATCACCTGGCCTGCGCGGCCCGACGCGAACAGGTATTTCACGAGCCGTCACTTTGCGAGCCGTCTCGATCACCTCGCGCACGGTATAACTGTCACCTCCGCAGCCAAGATTGTAGATACTGCTCTGCTTATCAAGTATGGCTAACGACAAAATGTGAGCGCGAGCAAGATCAATCACGTGAATATAGTCGCGGACACAAGTGCCGTCTCGCGTCGGGTAATCATCCCCATAGATCTCAACGAACTCTCTTTTACCCAGTGCGGCTTGTAACACAATCGGTATCAGGTGAGATTCTTGCTCATGGTGTTCGCCATGCAGCTTGCTGGCCCCCGCCGCGTTGAAATATCTAAGCGAAGCATAATGCAAACCGTAAGCTAGTTCATACCACTTCAATGCGCGCTCAAAAGCCAGCTTCGATTCGCCGTAAGGATTAGTCGGTTCAGTCGGATCGTTTTCTTCGATTGAATACTTCTCGGGTTCTCCGAAGACCGCCGCCGTGGACGAAAAGACCAGCTTCTTCACTTTGCAATCCTTCATTGCATCCAGAAGCGATAATCCAGAGCCAACGTTGTTCTGATAAAACTTGGCCGGGTCAGTCACCGATTCTCCAACCAACGAATCTGCGGCCATATGCATTACTGTCTCAATCCTATGCTCGTTGAGCGCGTCACGAAGAGCATGGCCGTTTCTCAAGTCTGCTTGGACGAAGACCGCGCCTTTCGGAACAGCTTCGCGATGCCCTTTATACAAATTGTCGTAAACAACTACTTCATGCCCTGTATTTATCAACTCCTCGCTGACCACGCTACCGATATACCCTGCGCCACCGGTTACAAGAACTCTCATAATCTTCTCCGTTCCGTGCAGTCACATTCAAATTGTCTGGCCCGGCCCTTGCTCAAGCAATATCAAGATCAATTGATTAGGCTTGAATATCAGTCGGAGCGGCCGCGGCAATCGCCAAGTCTTTCTGAAATGCCAGCTTGCCGTTTTCTAATTTGAAGATACGATCAGCCACATGATAATACCGGTCGTCATGGCTTATGACGATCACAGTCTTACCTCTGGCTTTCAATTCGGGGAGTATTTGATAGTAGAAAATCTCTTTAAACATCGGGTCCTGATCGGAGGCCCATTCATCGAACAAATAGATATTCCGATTCTCAAGGTAAGCAGTAAGCATAGCGAGCCGCTTGCGCTGACCCTGAGACAAATCAAGCGTTGATAGATGACCCTCGTTGATATTCACCTTGTGATCGAGTTGCAACTGTTCAAGATACCTTCTTGCCTGCGCGTCAAGTTCCGGCAAATACAATCCCAGCAGGCTCTCGAACAGAAAATAATCTGAAAACACAGCGGTGAAGTTTTGACGGTATAAATCTCTGTTCGCGTCTGTAACTGGCTCGCCATTAAACTGAACCTCGCCGGCTTCCGGAACATAAAGTCCAGTTATTAATTTACCCAGCGTCGTTTTTCCGCTTCCATTGCCGCCTACTAAAAAGACCCGTTCGCCGGGAACAAAAGTAAGATCAATCGGGCCAAGAGTGAAGCTGCTATTGTCTTGCTTGACGTGATACGTGTGAACGATGCCTACCAGTTTCAAGCTACTCCAGGTAATTTCAGCTTTTGCAGACGGAGCGATTATTGCTTCCTTCGAACTGGATTCGAGCGAAAACCCCAACTCATCGATTTTTCCAATGGCAACGCCGGCCCGGCTCAACACCGGCAGGTTTGCGATTATGAATTCCATAGGCGCCATCATATAGATAATGATGATCGTGTAACCGGTCAATATCCGAGCATCAACGGCCCGCATTGAGGGGATTGCAAAAATGACCAAGCCGATGAGGATGAACAGTAAGAGATGCGCCCATCCAGCAGCCACCGCATAGATGTTGTTGGCAAGAACGAGAAAACGGCGTAGTGCGCTCATGCTCGAATGAAGAACTTGAGAAAGGAATGCCTGTCGTCGTCCGCTGTGCAGTTTCAATTCCTTTGTGCCGTCAGTAAGCGCGCGCAAGTGTTTGAACAAAGAGTCCCATTCTTCACGGCTGAGCTTCTGATAGCGTTTCGCTTGAACCACTGACACTTGATAGCTAGCTACCGCAACGATGATGAATGCTACTACTCCGAGAAAGACAATCCAGGAAAGCCAAGCCAGATAAGCAAGGCACGCAATAATGATTGTCAAGTACATGCAGAACATCGGAATCATTATCAGCGCGTTTACCACCTCCGGTATGTCTTGGGTAAGGGTAGCCAGCAAGCGATGAGCGCGCAATTCTTCGAGATGGCGCAACGGCGCCGCAAGTATCTGCTTGCTTAGTTTCATACGCAGGTCGAACATTGTCCCCAGCGACAACCTCGTCAGTATGAGCTCAGAGACCACTCGGCTTGCCAGCGTCAAAATACAAAGCCCCACATAGCTCCACACAAGAGTCTTGGTCGAATTCCCGACATTGGTTATCTGCATATTGATCAACGCGAGGAGTCCTGAGTTACCAACTCCCGCGATTAGCCCTGATAACACTGCAAGGATCGCAAGGCCGCGCGATTCCCGCAAAAGGAACATTATAACTTTCATCTCTGTGCCTTTGGATGGACAATAGATTAGACTTGTCCTGGCGAGAAGACCTGCGGCCCGCGCCTGATCTCGCTTGGCCACCTCAGCAGTCAGACATCGTCAACATGGATTGAAGTGTGAGGCTCATTCAGTCGACCGGCATACAGCGACAAGTTTAGACAATGAAGCCTGACGTGACAGGCCTTAGTCGTGTCTACCATCTGACCGCTGAAAGTATTTCGCATAACTTACGTACTGAACTATTCATAGCGTAAAGCGACCATCGGATCTACTCTTGTAGCGCTGCGGGCAGGTATGACAGTCGCTAAAATCGCCACCAGTACTAGAAATAAAGATGTTGCTGCAAAGATAATCGGATCAGTTGCGCTCACGCCGTAAAGTAAAGCTGAGATGAGTCGCGTCAAAGCAAAAGCAGCCATCAGACCTATCACTATACCTATCAGCGTCAGTACCAGTCCTTGCCCGATGACGAGCTTGAATAGATCCGTCCGTTGAGCGCCCAGCGCCATCCGCAAGCCTATCTCGTGCGTGCGCTGAGTTACTGAGTAAGAGATCACACCGTAAAGCCCTATCGCTGCCAGCATCAAAGCGGTCGCTCCAAATGCGACCAGTAGTATCGTGCGAAAACGCGCCTGCGACAACGTATCGCCCTCCGTAAGAAACTGCTCCATAGTCACGATCTTGTCGATGGGCTGGTCTTTATCTATTGCGGAAAGCTCGTTGCGAACGCCAACCGACATTGCAACCGGATCGGACGTTGTGCGTATGGTTAGCGTCATTGAAACTTGATTGATATAAGGAATGTAAACAGCGGGCGCCCCCTCGGTCTCTACGTATTGCCTTACGTCCTTGACGACTCCAATGATAGGAATGAAAGGACTGCGGGCATTCGGCGGCCCCATTGCCAGTCGCTTTCCAACCGGTTCCTCGTTTTGGAAGTAGCGGCGGGCGAATGACTCGTTAATGATAAAGCGAAATCTCTGGTAGTTTTCTTCCCTAAAGTCCTCACCGCTCAATATAGGAATCCCCATCGAACGAAAGAAATCAGGACTCACGGTTCGCACTGTGATATTGGGCGTTTCACCCGGTCCAGGTTCCGGCTGACCTTGAGCGACAACCGGCGTAAACTGGTCTGTGGGAGTGATTGGAAGAATATTTATCACCCCTGCCGATTGCACGCCGGGCAGAAGCCTGACTTTTTCTAGCGCCTGTCGGAAGAATTCGGCCTGTCGCGGCCCGTCCGAATACTTGGAATAAGAAAGAGAGATTGGCACCGTCAAAACATTCTTTGGATCGAAGCCGAGATCAACGGCTCTGAGCTGTGTAAAGCTCTTGGCTATGAGCCCCGCGCCAATAAGTAACATCAAAGCCAGCGAGATCTCTGAAATCACGAGCAGGTTGCCAATCCTGTGGCGGCCCGGGCTTCCGGCAACGGAACGGGTTCCTTCCTTAAGGGTCTGGTTAAGGTTGGGCTTTGAGAACTGTATTGCCGGAGCAAGGCCAAATATGATTCCCGTAACAACCGAGATGCCGAAAGTCACGGCGAGCACTACGCCGTCTATGGTGACATCTTCAATGCGCGGTATGCTGCCGGGGCTGATTGAAACTAAAAACTTCGTTACCCAGTATGCGAGAAATAATCCAAGCGCGCCTCCGATCAAAGAGAGCAGAATGCTTTCTGTTAAAAGCTGGCGAAAGAGGCGTGATCGAGAAGCACCAAGAGCCCTGCGAAGGGCGATTTCTTTATCTCTCTCAGAAGCGCGCGTTAACAGAAGATTGGCTACATTCGCGCAAGCGATGAGCAAAACCAGCGCCACGCCCACAAGCAGCGTCAGAAGGGTCCGACGAATGTCTCCGATGTCCTGCTCGCGTATCGAGTTGACGAAAACTGTCTCGTCTTTGTTCGTTTCGGGATACTGTTCGGCAAGCTGACTGGCGATGGAATTCATCTGAGCTTCCGCCTGTTTTGCTGTGACTCCGGGTTTGAGCCTGCCTACCGCCCTGATACTGTTCTGAACGCGATCAAGGTGTTCCGAGTCAATTACAAGCGGCACCCACACTTCGGATGGTATTTGAGGCATTCGGAAATCAGGGGG
>Ga0193725_1000328_pt1 | contig 14531 bp, 11 predicted proteins | sample H2a2metaG_FD_143058 | JGI IMG/M metagenome (GOLD analysis project Ga0193725, IMG submission 143058) | Soil microbial communities from a riparian zone of the East river system, Colorado, United States - H2a2 | ecosystem: Environmental > Terrestrial > Soil > Riparian zone | place: USA: East River... | reverse complement strand
ACCACCTGGACTCAAAGCTGCTCAATCCCAATGGCGGAACGATTGCGGTCACCAATCAGCAGGGTACCGTAAAGGGCTTTGGCTATCTGCTATCAAAGCGCGCGGGCACTTCCCGCTTCTGCGTGGAGCACCCGATTCACCAGGCACCCTTCAGGCCCGTACCCACGCCGGCGCCTTTCGATGTCTCCGGGCGCTTCAAAGCCAAGAACATTCTCTACACACCGCTGGTGTTTCGCTCAAAGCGAATCGGCGGCGTGACGCTCGAATCGCGCTTTCACTTCAGCTCGGGAGCGCCCCTGGAAGAATTTTTGTGGATCAACCCGTTCGTCACGGATACCGAAGGAAATGTCGCCTGGCAGGCCACCGCTGAAACAAAATTGCCGGCGACGATCTCAGCCAGGCAAATCGAGCGCGGCGTGATCAAGCTCGGCGGGATGCAAAGCTGCATGCTTGACTGCGCGCAGCTGTCTTTGCCGAAAACATTTTCCGGAGGCCTGTCCCTGGCGGTGGCGCCCACAACCAACCATACCTTGATGAAGGTCGAAGCGTCAGTGAGGGAATGGGGCGCTCACGCCTTTACGCATTTCCGGCCCGGGCTGCAGTCCGCCCGTGCTTACCAGGCGTCGTCACCTCGCGGCGGTTTGGCTACGGACTACATTGTCTCGGGCGCGCGCGTTGAAAGAAACGGAAATAGAATCGTGCGCGACGAAGTTATTGGCGTGATGAACATCGACGACAAAGGTATCAGCGGGCGTCCGGTGCTGGAGGTCTTCACGTCGAGCGGCTTGCTGACGCGCATCGATTTGGGCGAGGTTCCGGGCTTTGCCTGCCGTCATTACTTGCTTTCCGAACTCTCATCTGGAAAAATTGGGCCGCACGATTTAAGCCTGCGCCTGGTTGACGAGCGAGCAACGCTACTGATGTCCGTCGTGCACCTTGATTATGTTCGCCGCGACCTGGCAATGGATCATGGCTCCGACCGGTTTTCAACGTTCAATGATTACGGTTGTGATGCTTCTGCATAGCGCTTAGCGGACTCGAAGAGTCGCGCGGCGAAGACAATTTCCCGATTCCATAATCAGCAATACTTTTTCAAGGAGAAGGCCCACGATGAGGAGAATTCTGTTTACCTGTTCGATACTTATTCTGTTTGTTGCTTCGGCGGCGGCACAAAAAGCAAAACCCTGGACTGAGTGGTCCGCAAAAGACGCCGAGAAGGTGATGAACGATTCGGCGTGGGGTCAAACCCAAACGGAGAGTGACAGTCAGCAGCCGGAAAGTGCGTCGGCCATAACTCAGGTCTCCTCGTCGGGAGCTGCAAGAGATAACCTCAATCGCACCGGGGAATCGGGCGAAGGTAAGACATCAATGTCTGTGAGGTATCGAGTCAGATTCCTATCCGCCAAGCCTATTCGCGCTGCTTTTGTGCGCTTGGTCGAGCTTCAAGGTGCGCCGCCGGAAAAGGTGACTCTGTTACGTACCTTTGTCGACCGTGACTTTGGCGATTATATCGTGGTGACCATAACCATGGACGGCAACGACCAGAAACGCATTGCGCCGGCTATGGCGGAGATCAGCAACGCTGACGCGGCAGTGCTGAAGACGACGACCTACCTCGAACGTAAAGATGGCAAGCGCGTCGCTTTGATGGATTACCGGGCCCCGGTTCAGGACGGCCTGGGCGCCAAGTTTGTTTTTCCGCGGACAGTTGATGGCAAACCGTTCATCGAGGCCACCAGCGGCGAAGTGCGCTTTGCCACCGAAGTCGGTAAGGCGGTGAAGATTAGCAAGCGTTTCAAAGTTTCCGAAATGATGTACGATGGCAAGCTGGAGTACTGAGAGAATTCCTTCCCCAGACGGAGAAGTTCAAACCGGTCAAAGCCAATGCATAAAGCCTCAATGAAATCAGTGACGGCGTTGGCGGTGTTTCTGGCACTGATTTCGTCCGCTGCTGTGGCCGGACAGAAACGCAGCTCGGCCTGGATGGAACTCTCCCCGAAGGACGCTGAAAAAATACTCAACGACTCGCCCTGGGCCCACACGCAAGTCGACACCGATACTTCCGAGATGTTCTACTCTCCTACCAGACAGGGAACACCATCGGTGGCCCGATCTACGACATCCGCAACCAGCAACCAGCAATCGGTAAACAACAACCGGGCCGATCGTGGCGCGGTCAATCAGGCAGTCAGCATCAAATATCGCATTTGTTTTCTTTCGGCCAGACCAATCCGCCAGGCTTTCGCCAAAATGGTCCTGGCGTCGCAAAAAAAGGCGGATGACACGCTGGTGGCTCAATTGCAGTCTTTCGTCGACCGCGACTTTAGCCCTTATATCGTCGTAGCCGTGAGCGTCGAGGCCAATGACGCACGATTCTCAGGCCCCATCATGCAGGAAATCAACAGCGCGAACACAGGTTCTTTGAAGAACAGCACTTACCTTGAGCGCGAGGATGGCAAACGTTTGTTTCTGAGTAGCTACCTGGCGCCCATTCAGGATGGCTTGGGCGCCAAGTTCATCTTTCCACGAAGCGAAAACGGCGAGTTTTTCCTGACTGCCCGGAACGGCTCGGTCCGGTTTGTCGCTGAGTTCAGCGACTCATTCAAGCTGAACATGAGATTCAAAGTATCGGATATGATGTTCGAAGATAAGCTCGAGTACTGAGAGAGCTTCTCGCTGGATTTGGCTTCCCTCAGCGGGCCTGCGATCGTCTCCGATTTGAGTCTCTGAATCGTCCGCTTCTTTCCTTGAGAAAGAACCTGTTAAAAAGAAAGGTACCCCCGTGAATAGAACCGCGATCGGTTTTCTGACGGCACTGGCCCTGTTGCTTACTCTGATAACCGCAACTGCTCAGCAAAAAGGCAAGGACTGGAACGAATGGTCCAAAAAAGACGCCGAGAAGATGCTTAACGACTCACCCTGGGCGCAAACCCAGACGGAGACTGATACTTCACAGATGTTTTACTCGCCAACATCTGACCCTCGTCTGGGAGCCCGCACCACCTCGACGACCGGGACCCGGATCAGCGAAGGCGCGACTAATCAAGCCGTCAACGTCAACTTCCACGTGCGGATTTTTTCAGCGCGGCCGATCCGGCAGGCGCTGGTACGCTTAATGTGGATTCAGCAGACGCCCCCACCCGAGGTAGCTCAAAAGATGACCAACTTTGCCGAGTTGCAGTCCTCGGATTCAATCATCGTGACGGTGACCTTTGACTCGAACGATCAGCGTTACTCAGGCGCGGTCATGCAGGCATTCAACAGCGCCGTCACGGCGACGCTGAAGAATGACACTTATCTTGAACGCAGTGACGGCAAGCGCCTTTTTCTGGACGAGTATGTGCCGCCGGGCAAGGACGGTTTCGGGGCCAGATTTATTTTCCTGCGCGAACTGGATGGCCAACCTTTTATTAGCAAGGATACTGCCCAGGTTCGTTTCTTTGCGCAATACACGAAAGGCCCAAAGATCGACCGGCGTTTCAAAGTTGCCGATATGATTTATCAGGGTGGACTGGAATACTGATTCGCTGGTAGCAGTTTCTGGGGAGCACAATTTCTAAGGGCGTCGCTTACGGGCAGAGCGACGCCCATTTTAGTTTGCCAGTCAGCAATCTACCCTCGGGATGAAACCAAGCCACCAGGACTGATTCAGTTTCATGGAGGATCGTCCGAAAGAATGAATCCTCCAGGAGCGAGGCCTACCTTCGCGATCCAAGATTCCGAATAATTAACCAGAATTTCATGGACAACTAAGACGCGCCCATTGGTGGCGAGTGTCTAAACATCCGCATTTTTCGCCTCTCCTCTGGATCTGGCGCGGCTCGGCCATGGAGGAACGTTGGTTGCCTTAGCCCAAGCCAAAGCTTTGCATAACAGGCCTTGGTCGTCCCTCGACGACATGCGGCGATTAGGTTCAATTCACAGCAAGAGGAGGTAGCAGCGATGCGTATTGTTATTCGCTTTCTAGCAAGCGGGTTGCTCGTGGGGTTGTGTGCCGTGCTCGTGTCCGGTCAAGCCATCCAGACTGGAGGAATCACCGGCTTAGTGACAGACAAAAACGGTGCTCTGGTGGCAGGGGCCACGGTAAGTGTCGTTAGCGACGCCACCGGAAAAGCAGAGCGCACCGTCACCACTGGTGATGATGGCGGCTTTTCCGTAACTCTGTTGCCGCCGGGAAGGTACAAACTGGAGATTTCCGCGGCGAATTTTAAGAAGGCAGTAATCACCGATGTCCAGGTCAGCATTACCCAAACGACGCGGCAAGACGCCTCGCTGGAACCAGGTAACATTTCAGAGACGGTCAATGTCGAAGCGACGCCCACGCTGATTAATCCTTCGAATGCGACCACCGGCCAGGCTCTGGATGGGCAAACGCTTCGCTCTTTGCCCCTGGCGTCACCGAACTTTCTCTTTCTACTTAATCTCTCGAGTGGCGTGTCTGGTGAGCCTACTGACGTGCGCAGCGCGGGCAGGGGCACTGCGGATGTAACGGTGAATGGCCAACGCACGAGCAACAACAGCGTGTCGTTACAGGGAATCAACGTCAACGATTTCAACTTAGCGCACTTTGACACTGTGCCGCTGCCGAACCCGAACACGTTGCAGGAAATGAAAGTTGCCACCTCGCTCTACGATGCTTCGCAGGGAAGTAAAGGCGGCGGCGCGCTCGGTCTGGTGATCAAATCCGGTGAAAAGAACTTTCACTGGGAAGCCTACTGGTCACATCGTAACGATGCTCTGAACGCTAACGAGTTCTTCTTCAACCGGCAGGGTAAGAGGCGCGGCCGCTTACTTCAGAACGTCTTTGGCGGCGATGGTAGTGGACCGATCCCCAAGCTGGGTGGATTCTGGTTTTTCAATTACCAGGGAGTGCGCGCGCGCAATGGCATCGATCCGACGGGTTCTGTCGTCACGCCAACCATTCCGACCTTTCCGCGAAACGCGGATGGCTCAACTTCGGCCGCGCTGCTTGCCGGAGGAACTTATCCCGGTCAGACAGTGGGTTTGACTCCGGCCCAAATCGATCCGGTCGCGGTTAATATTCTGAATCTAGCGAGCAGCATTTATGGCGGGGCCTTTGCGATACCTCGACCTGGACAGGCCGGTTGCAGTAATCCTACGGTCGGCGCCACTCAGGCTACTTTTACCTGCACCATTAACGGAATCGCGCCGATCACCGATAATCAATACACGATTAGCTACGATCGCGATATGCGTGGGGGCAAAGATCATATTGCCGGACGTTGGTTCTGGGATGAAGGAGACGCAACCAAACCTCTCGGCACCGCCAGCAATCTGGCTTTTCCGCGAACGGACACTCAGTGGAACCGTTTCTTCGCGCTCACCGAAACACATAACTTCAGCTCGACCAAGGTAAACGAGTTGCGTTTCGGCTATAGCCGCTTCCTGTTTGCCAACATTCCCACCGACCTGATCGATCTCGCTGAAGTCGGTGCGGTTCGTGGCAATAGCGCCCAGTTTCCCGGGATTTATCAGTTCGCTATTAGCGGATTGTTCTCGCTCGGAACGGGAGTCAACGATGAACGGGGCACGGTGTCTAACACCTTCAACCTCGTTGACACTTTCTCGTGGACCAAGGGCAGGCACACACTTCGCTTCGGTGGCGAGGCGGTACAGTACCAGCTTAATCGCTTTAACAATTTTGCCGTAAGAGGTTCGCTTACCGCAGGGGCGACGTCCGGAACCGGCAATGCCTTTACGGCGTTCCAAAACTTCCTCCAGGGCCGCGTGACTCAGATTCAATCGGCCTTTGGCGATCCCGCGCGAAACTTCATAGCCACCGACTTCGCCGGTTTCATCCAGGACGACTATCGCTGGTCACCGCGCGTCACCTTTAACATCGGTCTACGCTGGGAGGGTATGAGCTTCGGTCATGACAAGCTCTATCGCGCCGGCATCTTCTCTCCGACCCTGGCTGCCCAGGGACAGAATCCTTTCTTGTTCCCGGAAAAGGTAAATCTTTCCGGATTCACCGGGACTCCGGGAGTAAAGGATTGCGCCCTGAATAGTTGCTTTGACAAGGACAATTTCGCGCCTCGTTTTGGTTTTGCGTGGGATATCAAGGGTAACCAGAAGACGGTTCTGCGCGGCGGCTACGGCATCTACTACCAACGACTCTCAAATCAAAACATCCTTCAGAATTCGTTGGCGGCGCCATTTACCGTGCAACCCTTGTCCAGCACGACCACGCCGGCTTCGTTCCAGTTAACTAACCCCTTTGGAACAATCCCGCCGCCATCGGCAATCGCCACCGCTTTCATTCCACAAGGCACGCGCTTTGCCGGCATCTTCAACTCCACTGCTAATGCCGTTAACGGCATTCCGTCGGGGGGAGTCTCCAACAATCCGGCGGACATTAACAATTCGGCCTTCAAGCCGATTTTCATCAATGAGCTCGGCCAAAGATGCTTGAATTATGCAGCAGTGGATACAAGTGTCGGCGCCACGAACTGTTCGATCAATCTGGCGTCGTATACCAGCGTGCCGGCAGACGTCTACACACCCTATACCCAGCAATGGAACTTGACGCTTCAGCGCGAGCTCTGGAAGGGCTGGGCGGTGGAAGTGGGCTATGTAGGATCGCATTTCATCGGCGGCCTGGGAATCTGGGATCCATTCCTGGCGCCAGTCGCCAGTCCGGCAGCTCCCATAACCGTGCGGGACACCAATGGCGTTGCCTATAGCATCAACACGAACACCGCGAATAACGAGGAATTACGGCACCAGATTCTGGGGTTATCCCGAAAACGCGGTTCAAGGTACTCGGGAAACATCGGTTTCTCGATTTACAATTCGTTGCAGATGACGCTATCCAAGCGCCTGAGCCGCGGCTTGTACTTCCAGGCGGCTTACACCTACTCCAAGACGGTTGATAACGTTAGCGGTTCCTATAGCACGGACGAACTGAATGCCACCCGGAACGGTCAGGGCGGCGCCAACATTCTCAACAATCAAAGCCTGTCTCTGGCAAACAAAGCCCGCGGCGACTTTGATCGCCCGCATCGCCTGGTGGTGAGCTACGCCTACGATCTGCCGGTTCCCAGTAACAGCTTCTTCCAGAATCAGTTCTTCAAGGGCTGGTCATTCAGCGGCATCGTTACCTATCAAAGCGGTCTCCCGTTCTCACTCGCAGATAGCACCTCGGGCGGAGCGTTCGGAGCCGTAACAGGCACCGGCGTTCTGGTTTGCCGCCCGTTGTCTGAACAGATTACTACGATGCCGGGTTGTGTTCCGGGAGCTATTACCAGCGTTCAATCGCTCGCAACTTCCGGCCCGCTCGGGGCCCGGCTTGATCATCTCATCAATCCGAATTTTGTGAGCACCGCGGCGCTCGTTGCTAACGGGGTGACTGGCGCTACCGGCTTCGGCACCGTGCCGAGGAACGCTTTCCGTGGGCCGCGCCAGAACAATTGGGACGTCTCGCTTATTAAGAGCTTCCGCGTAAAAGAGAGTCACCAATTCCTGGCTCGCATGGACGTGTTCAACCTGTGGAATCATCCGATCTTCAGGTTTCCATCCACGGTGCAAGTCGCAACCCCGGCAAGTTTCGGGCAAATCACCGAAACGGCGGTACCGGCTCGCCTGATCCAATTCGGTTTGACTTACAGACACTGAAGCCCGGCTGTCAGTGAGTGTTTGACATTACTTCGGCCGGGCAGTTCACGCTGCCCGGCCTTTTTTCTCTCGGCAGATCCGACTTTGTTAGCTTGTCTTCGGCCTCGTTAAGGAGCAAAATCACTTCAACCTTCATCATATAGGTGAGTCCCGATGTTGCCCATTGCGTATCGGCTACTGATCTTTTCGACTCTGACACTGGCGAGTGTTTCCGCCTATGCTCAGCGAGATCGCGATACGTATAATCCCGGAAATCAAACATTCGAAGTGACCGGGCTGGTTAATGTGGCTGGGACCAACGATCCGGCGAGTAATGTGCCGGTGCGCCTGGAACGATTCAGCGGCGGGATCATCGATCAGATCAGTACAGATACGCGCGGCCGCTTTAGGTTCGCAAATCTACAGCGCGGCTATTACAAAGTAATCATTAATGCGCCCGGCTACGCGCCGGTCCAGCAGGACGCCGACCTTACTCTGCTCTTCAAGGCTTATCTTAGTTTCAATCTCGCCAAAACCAATTCATCAGGCGCGAGCGGCCTGGCTGTTTCTTTAGACGTGATCGACGCGCGTATCCCACCCAGTGCGCGCGCGGAATTTACGCGAGGTCGCGAGGCGCTCTCTCGAAAGAACCAGCAGGACGCGATCGCGCATTTTCAGAAAGCCATCTCTTTATACCCCGAGTTTTACGAGGCCGAACTCCTGTGCGCCACCGCCTTTATGGATCTAAGAGACTGGGCGAATGCCGAAGCCGCTTTGCTCAAAGCGTTGGCTATCAAGGCTGACGACGCCACCGCCACGCTGGCGCTCGGAGAAGTTTATTGGCGCGAAAAACGCTACGACATTGCGGAGCAAACACTACTCTCAGGACTCAAGCTGAACGAGCACAACTGGCACGGCCACTTTACTCTGGCACGTTTGTATCTGGATAAGGGTGACGTGATGAAGGCCGGCCCGGCGATTGGTCACACGCTGCAACTGAAACCCGACTTTGCCGAAGCTCACTTGCTTGCCGGAAACATTCTGCTGCGACTGAACCAGCCCCAGCGTGCACAAACTGAATACGAAGAGTATCTGCGTCTGGCTCCCAAGGGTGAATATGCCACCAACGCCCGTGATCTGATCCAAAAGCTGAAAACGACTGAACCACGGCGCTGAAGTCTAGCTTCCCTTCACTACGTTGAATCACCTTTCCAAAAGCTGATGGCTAACGGAAAAGCTTGATTCAGCTTCCCAAAACGAGGATCATTCCCGCGGATGAATTCCGTCGACAACGAACTCTCGCTGGCGCCACTCGGCGCCGGCGATTTGATTGATCGCGCGGTACGGCTGTATCGTCGCCATTTCCTCACGCTGCTTCGCATCGCCGCGCCGCCGGTGCTGGTCTCAGCACTGGGCACGACTATTACCACCATCGCCTTTCGCGAACTCACGGCCACTTCCAGCGACGTTCGCATGGCACTTTACGTGCTCATGCTGTTAGGCGGCATCATCATCATAGTTTGCGGGTCGCTCTTCAGTATCATCGTCATGGGCGGCGCAACGCGCACTCTGGTGGCCCACCTTCTCTGGAACGAACCCGTCACTGCCCGTACGACATACCGGGCCGTGAAATCGCGTTTCTGGGGACTATTGGGCGCAAGCTTGATGGTAGCAATCTGGCTCGGTTTCGCCGGGCTGCTCGGCTTCATGGCGTTCTACATGGTCATCGCGGTGGTTATGATCGGGGCTTTCGCGTTTGCTTCGATGTTGTCCCCATGGGTGGCCGGGATACTTGGCGGCCTGGGCACGGTCGCGGCGATTGTTCTCGGATTAATCCTCTTTTTTTTCCTGGCCGGGCGCATGGCTTACGTACCACAGGCGATGCTGGTGGAGGGTAAAGCCGTGTACGCGGCAATCGGCCGCAGTTTCTCTTTGGCCAGCGGTAATGTACGCCGTCTGATGGCCATGACGCTGTTCACATTCTTTGGCACTTACTCCGCGTTGGCCCTCTTGATACTTCCGTTGGGTCTATATGGCTGGCTGAATGGGGTCGATGTCTCGCTCTTCGGCAACAACTGGCCAACGTGGTATTCGATCGCATATCAAGTGATACTGCAATGCAGTCACATCATGCTTGCTCCTATTTGGATGTTGGGATTCTCCCTGCTCTACGTAGACGAGCGCGTCCGGCACGAGGGTTATGACATCGAGCTTATGGCTGCGCGCCAGTTGCCGGAAATGCCAAAGTTGCCAGGGGTCGTATCGCCCTTTGCGCCCGCGCTGGTTTCCGGTCGCGCACCGAAGTTTGTGCCGCCGCCTCCCGGTCTAATGCCCAGCGGATCTGTGTTGGGTTTGAGTTAGTCAATTGCGCATGCCCATGACTCCGAAAGCAGGAACCAAGTCGCTCACCATTTGTTTCGCGGTTCTCGTGTCACTTGTTTGCCTTAGTAGCATCAGCGCCGCCACGCTTGCCGACTACCGGCACAGAGTCTCCCAGGCCATTACTCTGAGCCAGCAGTTGCAAGCCACACACGGTAACGAAGAACTATCGCCGCCGGAACAATTCGTCGCGGCAAACGTTGCCCGCATTCGTGACCTGTTACCAGCGGATGAAACGGTGTTGCTCGACGGTCAAAATGTGGCGGTCGACAACGCCTGGCTTCACGAGGCGTTGCAGAATTACGAGGGTGCCAGCAGTAAGCCGGCAATGCGCGTGGAGGCACTCGCGCGCATTGTAGAGCGCTTGCGCGCGCTCGATGAACGATTGGACGAAATGCAACGCGGGACGTCAGCAAACCAGACCGACAAGGACGCTGACAAGGGGAGGCTCGCAGAGATTCTGCGCCGCCCGGACTATAACCGGGAGACCGCGGCCGAGGGCAGCGCGCTTGAGCGTCTGTGGGCCCGCTTCGTCCGCTGGATTGTCAGCTTGCTTCCAAAAACAGGGCCCATAACTCCTGGCGGTTCACCATTTCTATCAAGACTCGTGCAAATCATAGTGGTGGCTGCCTGTCTCGGCGCCATCGCGTTTATCGTTTGGAAACTTGCGCCGCGATATCTGAGTGGCCGCAGGAAAAAGAAACAAAAACGGGAAGCTCGAATCGTCCTGGGGGAACGGCTCGAGCCGGACCAAACGGCCGCGGACCTGCTGGCCCAGGCAGAATCGCTGGCGCGCGACGGCGACCTGCGGGGAGCCATACGCAAAGCCTACATTGCGCTTTTGTGTGAACTTGGCGATCGCAAAATCGTGAGCCTGGCCCAGCACAAGACCAATCGCGATTACCTGCATTCAGTGCGTGAGAGGGTTCATCTGTACAGTTCCATGCGCGAGCTGACAAATAGCTTCGAGCTTCACTGGTACGGTTTTCAACCTCCCGCAGAGAATGACTGGAATGAATTTCGTAACGGCTATCAAAAAGCCCTGAGCCTGGGATCGGGATCATAGGGGTCCTTTCATCCCTGGTCGATGTTCATGCGTCAACGTCTGGTGATTATTATTACGCTGGTTGTCGTGCTGGGTGTGCTGGTCGCGCTCAATGCCGCGTCGTACGTGAAAGTTGAACCGACCGCGGATTCGGAAGCGTCGCCCGACCGATCCACATTTAATTCCGGCGCCACCGGAACCCGCGCGCTTTACGACTTTCTACACGAGTCCGGCTATCAGGTTGCGCGTTGGCGCGAATCTACGTCGTCGCTCTTGAGCTTTAACGGGCCAAAACCGGAAACGATCGTAGTTATCGGCCAAACCGCCGTTCCTTTTTCCAAAGTCGAAAGCAAAGAACTCTTACGTTGGGTCGAAAACGGCGGCCGCCTGGTCATTATCGATCGCAGTCCTGATCTGAGTTTGTTGCCCCCGTCGGGTAATTGGACCATTGGGGCGCATATGACGAGCTTTCCCTGGTCCGATCTCGACCCAACCAATTTCGAACAGATGACTACCGGGGTAAAACCGGTGCCGCCCTCTCAACCAACGTTGCTGGCCCGGAATGTGGAAGCAATCCTGCCTTCGCGCTTCGCAGGAGCTATTACCGTCGCGCCAACCGCGAAGAAGAACGATGAAAAGAGCAAGGCCGATGGCCAACACAACAACGAAAAGCCTGAAAGCGGTGACACTGAGTCATCAGACGATTCCGAAGCGGCAGACGAAGCAACGCAAAATGGGTCTCCTCAGCTCGGAACCGGGACCAAAGTTTCACCCGCGCCGGTCGTGAATTTCACGCAGGAACGTGGCCCTCTACTTGTTGAATATCCGCATGGGCGCGGGCGCATCGTGCTAGTTTCCGATCCTTTCATAGTTGCCAACAACGGGATTGCTCGGGCTGACAATCTGCGATTCGCGATCAATGTAGTCATTGGCAACGGGGGTCTGGTGGCGTTCGACGAATTTCATCAGGGGCACACGGCCACGCATAATGCGCTGATTCAATACTTCGAGGGCACGCCGGTCCTGGCGATTTGCGGGCAGTTTGCGCTACTCGGCTTGATGGTCATCTGGTCTCGCGGCAGCCGGTTCGCGCGACCGTTGCCGCTGCCAAAGGTAGATCGCAGGTCAAGTTTGGAATTCGTCGCCTCGATGGCCGAGTTGCAACAGCGCGCTCGCGCCCACGATCTGGCTCTGGAAAACATTTACGGTCGCGTGCGTCGCGTGCTGGTGCGTCACGCCGGCTTGAGTAACAGCAGTCCACGGGCGGAGATTGCGGCGCGCGTGGCGGCCCGTTCAAAACTCAACCGGCAAGAGCTTGAAACGCTGATGCGTAATTGTGAAGATACCATCAACGGGGCCAGGACGAATGCGAAAGAGTCGCTGCGCATGGCAAGACGTCTCCGCCAGATCGAGTCGACGCTCGGTCTGGGAATGCGAGCGCGTGATGTGCGACAGGCTGCGGAAAAAGCTGATCTTTGAGCTTTGAAATTTGGAATTTGAAATTTGAAATTTGAGATTCAAAACCCGGAAAACTAAACAATGCCTGAATACCTCTCTTCGACAATCACATACATCCGGAACGAGCTGCGCAAAGTGATCGTTGGCCAGGACGAGCCTATCGAACAAATCCTGGTAGCGCTGCTCGCCGAAGGCCACGCGCTGATCGAGGGCGTTCCCGGGACAGCAAAAACGCTGACCGTGAAAACGCTTGCGCGCATCATCAATGCAGGTTTTGGCCGCATCCAGTTCACTCCCGATTTGATGCCTTCGGACATCACGGGAACCAACGTTTTTAACATGGGCTCGTCGAGCTTCAATCTGCGCCGCGGTCCGGTCTTCACGGACATTCTGCTGGCCGATGAAATCAATCGCACGCCGCCCAAGACGCAGGCCGCGCTGCTTGAGGCAATGGAAGAACGACAGGTAACCATCGACGGTGAAATGTATCCGCTCTCGCCGATGTTCACGGTGCTGGCGACTGAGAATCCCATTGAGTACGAAGGAACTTACCCGTTGCCCGAAGCCCAACTCGATCGTTTTCTCCTGAAAATTCTGCTTCCCTACCCTTCGGCTGACGAAGAGCATCAGGTGGTCGCGCGTTGGGACGCCGGCTTTAATGCGCGCCGGTTGGATCAGGTTGACATTCATCCGCTACCTGATGCCGACGCCATATCGCGCTGCCGGGCCGAGGTTCGCAACATGCGGGTCGAGCCGGGCGTGCAACGTTACATAGTGAACATAGTGCGCCGCACTCGCGATCATCCGGCGGCGCATTATGGCGCCAGCCCGCGCGCGGCGGTCGCGCTGTTGTTGTGTTCGAAAGCGCTTTCCGCGATCCGTGACCGTGATTTTTCCACCCCGGATGACGTACGCGACATTGCGCGGCCCGTACTCAGACATCGTTTGACGCTACGAGCTGAAGCTGAGCTCGACGGCGCGACTCCCGATTCGGTGATTAGCGACATCCTGCAAAGCGCGGAAGTTCCAAGATGAGCTCAAAACTGAGTCCGAAAAGAATCGCGCTGTGGTTCTTGATTTGCTCGGTTGCGGTCAGCGCGATCCTCGGAATCATCATCGTGCTCGCAGGTACCTTCAGCGACCTTCAGATTCGAATCATCCTCACCACACTGACAATTTCCGCCGCCAGCATCTGCGCTCTTGCATCGGGCGCCTTATGGGAGAAGAGGCGCGCAAGGTTCTTATCTTTGACAGGTGCGATCCTCGCCGCGCTGGCGGCAGTGCTGGTAATCGCAGGCATTTGGACCGAGGCTGAAAGCAGTGAGTTCTGGAAGTTCGCAGCCTCGGTCAGCCTGCTGGCGGTGGCAACTGCCCACGTGTGTCTGCTGGGTCTGGCCAGGCTGGCGCCGAAGTTTGCGTGGATCAGGGTCGCGGCGTCAGTAGCTGTTTACTTTCTTGCGGGTCTCTTCATCTACATCATCTACTTCACTCCAAGAGGCGACACCGGGGTTCGAATCATCGGAGCTATTTCGATCATCGTCGCGGCGCTGACGATTTTAACTCCAATATTTCACCGCTTGAGCCATGGCGATCTTGGTGTGTCAGATCCTACAACCGCGAAAACGGATTTCGAGTTATTCGCCACCGTTACCTGTCCGCAATGCGGTTCTGCGCAGCCTAATTCTTTGTCCCCGATAAAGTGCGCCTCCTGTGGTTGCCGATTTGTCGTAGTGATTCTTGGAGAGAATAGTACCTGGTCGTTAGTTGAAGGCAAGTAACTAATGCGCTTTGTTTTCAGCAAACTCTTTTACGCGCTCCTCGCCGTCGGCTTCGTCCCGCTCTCGTTGTCATGGAGCCGGCCGATGTTGCGCTGGGTGGCCCTCACGTATGACCTCGCCTTAATCGCCTTTGCAATCTTCGATGCCATGAATAGTAAGTTGCCCGCGAGAGTCCGCATTGAGCGGCATTTTGGCGGCCGCTTTGCCGTCGGAGCCGAAACAGAAGTTCGCATCGAGATCGCCAACCACACGCCGCG
>Ga0193725_1000327_pt1 | contig 14559 bp, 19 predicted proteins | sample H2a2metaG_FD_143058 | JGI IMG/M metagenome (GOLD analysis project Ga0193725, IMG submission 143058) | Soil microbial communities from a riparian zone of the East river system, Colorado, United States - H2a2 | ecosystem: Environmental > Terrestrial > Soil > Riparian zone | place: USA: East River... | reverse complement strand
CCGTGGACGAGTTCCAGCCGCCAACCTACCTGGCCAAGGAGGCGGGCACCCGCTACGCGATCACCCATGGTGGTGTGGGCGACTACGCCCTGGTGGCCGAGGGTACCGACTTCGGCCTGGTCGGCGTGGAGGCCGGCAAAGCGTTCTTCAAGATCACCGTGTTCGGCCACGACCTGCCGATCTACACGCCCTACATCGATCGGCCCACACCCGTCGAGAAGAATCCGAGCGCGATCGTGCGCATGGCCCCGTTCATCCAGCGCCTCGAGGAGTGGGCCTACGAATACGAGTGCCGGCACCGCTACGAGTGCGCGGGCGGGGTGATCGTGCCGCGGGTCAACATCGGCGCCATCCGAGGCGGCGTGCCCTACAAGATCACCAAGACCGTGCAGCAGTGCGCGATCTACCTGGACGTCCGCACCACTCCCGTGCAGAACCCGCTCGACATTCGCGAGGAGCTGCGGGCGCTCGTGTCCGGGCTCGGCCTCGAGGGCGAGGTCGAGCTCTACGTCTACCGCCCGGCCTTCGAGGCCGATCCGGTGAAGGTGCAGCCGCTGGCCGCCGCGATCACCCACGCTCACCAGGCCTTGCTCGGGGGCACCCCGCCGCCGGCCTCGCCGCCGTTCTCCAGCATGTGGCGCGACATCAACTGCTTCAACGAGATGCGGATCCCCGCCATCACCTACGGCCCGGGGATCAGCGTCGGCGGCGGGAACTTCGGCATGAAGATCTCGACGCTGGCCACCGGCGCCCAGCTCTACGCGTTGACGGCGCTGCAGCTCTGCAATCAGGATCGAAGCTCATGAGCAAGGCGAAGCCCCGGCGTGGCGCATCCACGAGCGCGGCGGCCATCGACATCCACGCCCACTACTTCCCCGAGGTCTACCTGCGGGCGATCGAGACTCACGGGGAACGCTTTGGCATCGCGCTCGACCGCTCGGACCCGGCGGGGCCGGGGATCAGGGTGGGCGCCATGCTCGGCGGCCATCTGCGGCGCGAGTTCTACGATCTGCCGGCGCGGATCAAGGAGATGAACCGCGCGGGCGTGCAGGTGCACGCGCTGTCGCTCACGTTCCCGATGGTGTACTGGGCCGACGCCGACCTGGGGACGCGCCTGGCCCGCGCGGTCAACGACGGCATGTCGGCGGCCCACCGCGCGTATCCCGATCGCTTCGTGGGCCTGGCCACGCTGCCCATGCAGGACCCGAGGCGATCGGTCGAGGAGCTGGATCGGGCGGCGCGGCTGCCCGGCATCCGCGGTGTCTATCTCGGCACCAACGTCAACGGGCGCGAGCTGGACGATCCCGTGTTCCTGCCCGTGTGGGAGCGCATCGACGAGCTCGAGCTGCCCGTGTTCCTGCACCCGCTGAACGTCATCGGCGCCAACCGGCTCGGGCCGTACTACCTGACCAACCTGCTGGGTAACCCGTTCGACACCGCGGTCGCCGCCGCGCGCCTGATCTTCGGCGGCGTGCTCGATCGTTTTCCCCGTCTCAGCGTGTGCTTGCCCCACGCGGGCGGCGCGCTGCCCTATCTCATCGGGCGTCTCGATCGGGGCAAGAAAGTCCGCCGCGAGTGCGCGCACCTCAAGCGGCCGCCGTCGGCGTACCTGCGGCGCTTCACCTACGACACGATCAGTCACGCCCCGGCGCCGCTCCGTTACCTCATCGATCTCGTCGGCGCCGACCGGGTGATGGTCGGCAGTGACTACTGTTTCGATCTCGGCTACGACCGTCCGGTGCAGGTCGTGATGGGTGTGAAAGGTCTGACGCGGGAGCAGCAGGCGAGGATCCTCGGCGGCAACGCCGCCAAGCTGTTGGCAATCGTGTGAACGAGGAGGGACACATGGCGAACGAACTGAGTGGGATGGCGGCGTCGTTGGGCGCGTTGCTCAAGGAGCGCAAGGAGACCGTGGCGGTGTCGGAGTCATCGACCGGAGGGCTGGTTTCGGCGGCGCTGCTGGCCGTGCCGGGGGCCTCGGCGTATTTCATGGGCGGTGGCGTGATCTATACGCACGGCGCGCGGCGTGCGCTGTTGCGGGTAGAGGATGACGCGATGACGGGGATCCGTTCGAGCTCCGAGCCCTATGCGCTCGTCAAGGCGCGGGCCATCCGCCAGCTCCTCGGCACCACGTGGGGATTGTCGGAGACCGGCGCCGCCGGACCGACCGGGAACCGCTACGGCGACAAGGCCGGCCACTCCTGCATGGCGGTGGTGGGCCCCGGAGTCGAGCGCGCGATCACGGTGGAGACCGGCGACGGAGATCGCGAGAAGAACATGTGGGCGTTCACGCGCTCGGCGCTCGGCCTCCTCGAGGAGTCGCTCCGCTCGCGATGAGTTTCGCCGATAGCTGACGCCTGCAATATCGGGATCCCCGATTTTGACTCCGCTCCGCGAGCCGATAGCATGTGGAGCGCGTCGGCGATGTCCACGTCGCCGCAATTCCACGCGGGACCATCGGGAGGGCACATGGAGCGGCGGGCGTTCTTGAAGTCTGTTGGCGTGTCGACGGCGGCGGTGCTGGTGGGCGTGCCCGCGCGGAGCCGGACGGCGACGGCGGCCGATCCGGCGGGCTGGCGCACGTTCGAGGTGACCACGAAGGTCGAGGTGGTGAATCCGAGTGGCGTGACCCGCGTCTGGGTGCCCCTGCCGCTGGAGGCCGCGACCGACTACCACAAGCCGCTCGGCAACAACTGGAAGAGCAACGCGCCGACCATGCGCAGCCACCGCGACGAGAAATACGGCGCCACGCTGCTCTTCGTCGAATGGCCGGCGGGCGAGAAGGCGCCGGTCGTCGAGGTGGTCAGCCGCTTCTCGACGCGCGACCGCGACGTCGACCTCAGCAAGCCCCTGGCCTCGCCGGTGAAGGAGAGCCCGGCGACGCTCAAGACCTACACCGCGCCCACCAAGCTCATGCCCGTCGACGGCATCGTGCTGGAGACGTCGCGCGAGATCGTCAAGGGCGCGGGCAATGACCTCGAGAAGGCGCGGGCCGTCTACGAGTGGATCGTGGAGAACACGTTCCGCGATCCCAAGGTGCGGGGCTGCGGCATAGGCGATATCCGGGGCATGCTCGAGACCCGCAACCTCGGCGGCAAGTGCGCGGACCTGAACGCGCTGTTCGTGGGGCTCACGCGGGCCGCCGGCGTCCCCGCTCGCGATCTCTACGGGATCCGCGCCGCCGACTCCAAGGAGTTCAAGAGCCTCGGCAAGTCCGGCGACATCACCCGCGCCCAGCACTGCCGCGCGGAGTTCTACGTGGCCAGCCACGGCTGGGTGCCCGTCGATCCGGCCGACGTCCGCAAGGTCATCCTGGAGGAAAAGCCGGGGTTGACCCTCGACGATCCGATCGCCAAGCGGGCCCGCGCCAAGCTCTTCGGCCAGTGGGAGATGAACTACCTCTCCTACAACTTCGCCCACGACGTGAAGCTCCCCAGCGCCACCGGCGATCCCGTCGCGTTCCTGATGTACCCGCAGGCGGAGACCGTGGAAGGCCGCAAGGACCCCCTCGATCCCGCCGCCTTCAAGTACGAGATCGTCTCCAAGGAAATCTGACCGGCTCCGAGCGCCCCGGCGAAGCCGGGGCGCTCCTCGTAACGCTGTAAGCTACCCTCCATGACGTTTCCCGCGATCACCGCGGTCGCCAACGTGCTGGCTCACGCGCCGGGGCTCGTGCGCTACGGCTCGAAGCCGTTGCGCGACGCCGCCCACGCCCCGGCGACGCTCGAGGCCATCGCCGCGCGGCTCCGCCCGTACGAAGACGCGGTGGCCTACGGACCTAACCAGGCGTTCATCGGCAACCTGGAGCCGGAAGCGCTCGCCTCCCTTCCGCGGCCGTGGTTCGACGCGCTCGACCGAGGCGCCTCGTCGGCGGGCGCGTTCGGCGACCTGATCTCCGAAGGCGAGCTGCTCGGTCTCCTGAAGCTCTGCGACCGCGCGCGGCTCGTGCATCTCGATGCCGACACCCTGAGTGACGCGGCGGCGCGGCTGGCGAAGCGCGGGATCGTCACGCCGGCCGAGATGGAAGCGCTCACACCGGCCGATGGGCCGGCGATCGACGCGCTCTGCCGCGGCGGCGAGGCGATCCCGCTCTTCCTCGACGGGCGCACGGTCGGCGCGATCGCACGCGGCCACGAGGAGGACGAGGCCCTAACCGCCAACGTGCTGCTGGAAAACCTCGCCGGCAAGGCCACGGGCGTGCTCGCGCTTCGCCGGTTGCTCACGATGGTCGAGGGCCGGGTGGCACCCGGCGACGTCGACTTCGTGCTCGCGGGATCCGAGGAAGCGGTGGGCGATCGCTACCAGCGCGGCGGCGGCAACCTGGCGAAGGCCATCGCGGAGAGCGCGGGCCTCACCGGCGCCACCGGGTTCGACGTGAAGGCGTTCTGCGCGTCCACGCTGTACGCCGTGTTCAACGCGGCCGCGCTCGTCCAGGCGGGCGTGTTCTCCCGCGTGGCCGTGGTCGCGGGCGGATCGCTGGCCAAGCTCGGGATGAAGTACCGCGCGCACGTCGCCAAGCGGATGCCGATCCTCGAGGACGTGCTGGCCGGCATCGCCATCCTCGTCGAGCATCCGCGCCCGGGAGATCCCGTGATTCGTCTCGATGCGGTCGGTCTGCACACGATCGCCACCGGGTCGGCTCAGCAGGCGATCGTCGAGGCCCTCGTGGTCAAGCCGCTGGCCAAGGCCGGATATCGGCTGAGCGACGTCGACCGCTACGCGACCGAGATGCACAACCCCGAGGTCACCGAGCCCTCGGGGAGCGGCGACGTGCCGCGGGGCAACTATCGGCTGATCGCGGCGCTGGGCGCCATGCGGGGCGAGATCCCGCGCGACGGGATCAACGACTTCATCGCGCGCCACGGCATGCCAGGCTACGCGCCGACCCAGGGCCACATCGCCTCCGCGGTCTGCTACCTCGCGCACGCGCTGCGGGCCATGCGCGCGGGCACCATGCGGCGGGCGCTGTTCATGGCCAAGGGCAGCCTGTTCCTGGGCCGCATGACCGACGCCTCCGACGGTGTATCCTTCCTGCTCGAGCGCCAAGGGGGGAATCCATGATCGATCTCAAGGGCAAGCGCGTGCTGGTGATCGGCGAGCGCGACGGCGTGAACGGGCCGGCCATCGAGGCCTGCGTGAAGAGCGCGGGGGCCGAGATCCTGTACGCGGAGACGCTCTGCTTCGTCTGAACCGCCGCGGGGGCCATGGACCTTGAGGGTCAAGGTCGAATCCGGCAGGTCATCGAGCAGGCGGGCGCCGACGGCGTGGTCGCCGTCCTCGGCGCGAACTCACCGACCGCGGTCGAGATGACCGCGCTCACGCTCAAGAGCGGCGACCCCAGCTACGCGGGGCCGCTCACCGGCATCGCGCTCGGCATTCCGTCGTACCACGTGCTGGAGTCCGAGATCGCCGACCAGTTCGATCCCGCGCTCTACGAGCGCGAGCTGGCCTTGCCCGCCCTCGCCATGGACGTGGCCGAGGTGGTGGCCCCCCTGAAGTCGATCCGCGATCTGTGACCGAGGCCCTCAAGATCGGCCGCTGGGCGCGTCCGTAGGCCAGCGTGCGCGGTGCAGCCTCACCGTGGCGACCCGCCGCGTCGATCTCTACGTGGAGACCACGGGCGACCACAACCCGCTTCACTTCGATCCGGACTTCGCCGCGCGCGCCCGCTTCGGCCGCCTGGTCGCCCAGGGCGGCATCACCGCGGGCATGCTGAACACGCTGGTCGCGATGCACCAGCCCGGTCCGGGCACGGTGTTCATGAGCCGGTCCCTCAAGTACCTGGGCGCCGCCTACGTCGGCGACACGCTGACGGCCGAGGTCGAAGTGCTCGCCCTCAAGCCCGACAAGCCCCGTGTGTCAGCTCAAGGCCCCGACCTGAGATCGTTTCGGGAGCAGCGCGAGGAATTCTCCGATGGCTGATATCTTCATCAGCTACGCGAGCGAAGATAGACCGCGGGTCGCTCAGCTTCAGGCTCTGCTCCTGCGCTGCGGTTGGTCTGTCTGGTGGGATCACGATATCCCGGCCGGATACGTCTTCCGGCTCGTGATCTCGGAAGAGCTCGAAAGCGCCCGATGTATCGTCGTGGCCTGGTCACGCTCCTCGATCGCTTCAAGGTGGGTGATCGAGGAAGCCGAGAACGGGCTGCGTCACGAACGGCTGATTCCGATTCTCCTGGACGACGTCAACCCCCCTCTGGGATTCGGTGAACTCCAGGCTATCTTGATGGTCGGCTTCGATGGTAAGCCGTCGTCACCCGCATTCTCACAACTGGTCGCCTCGCTTCAGCACAGGTTGGGGCCGGTGCCAAACGGAGTCCCGGATGACGACCCGGCCGCTGGCGCATCAGAAGGTCGGCGCGTTCAGGACGACGGCTGGCGCCGTGTCCAAGAGTACTTCGCGAGGCTGCTGGAGTACGACACGGGATTGCCGGCCATGGTGATGAAGATGGTTCGAACCCCGGACGGAGATGTGGACACATCCGTCTTCGCAGCCAACACGCGCGCGCACGAAATGTTCGGCCTGAACCAGGCCGAGGAACGCCTTGTCGGAATGCGTGGGGCTGAGTTGCTCGATCGCTTGAAGATGTGGATGAGTCAGCGCGACCTTCAGCTATTTCTGGTGGATCAGCAACGCATATATGAAGCGTATGTCTTGCGACGCGAGTTCTATGCGGGTGCCCCGATGGTCTTCGACAGCCGCCATCCGAATTCGGAGTTCAGACTACGCGAATACGTGCCAGTGGTCTTCGCTTACAGCGGCGAGGCCCAAACCGGTGACCGCACCGAACGGTTGGTCGGGGTCCTGTATCTCGATTTGGCCCGGCTGCCGGCAAAGCCTACCTGATGGTAGATCGGGCCGAGCGAAGTAGGTCCAGTAGACGCCGCAGCCGGTCAGCTCGCCTTTCGCTTGACGCGTCGGCCGCATGGGCGGGCGGCAGCCTTCCTCGAGGCTCTGCCTTTCCGTGTAGGTGTCGTGGTACTTCTCGGGCTGCCAGGGGCCGGCGAGCGTGTCGCCGAACTGGGCGGCCAGGGTGGGGATCTTGGCCTTCTCGAAATCCGTGTCGGTCAGGACCACGAACTGGCCCTTCTCGTACTCGTAGTCCTTAACGATGTCGTTTCACTCGACCCGGACGTCCTCCGCGCTGCAATACCGCCGGTAGTCGCTGAGGCTCGCGTCCTTCTTGTGCGGGAGCCGGTAATCGAATTCGCCCTGCTGCTCGGTGGGCGAGTACAGGCTCACCGGAACCGTGACCAGGCCGAACGTGATGGCGCCTTCCACATGGGGCGGGCATAGCACTGCTGTAGCAGGCGAGGGACGCGCCAGCGGGCTAGAGGACAGAAAGGACTTCGGCGGTGAAGCGTTCCAGCTGGGCGAGCTGGTCGTCGCCGACGAAGCGGAGGCAGAGGTCGGTGGCGCCGGACTCGGCGTAGCGGCGAAGGGTGGCGATGACCGCGTCGGCCGGACCGAGTCCCATGGTGCCGCGCTCGTGGACGTCGCCGCCGTAGTACGCGCGCAGGAATCGCTCGGTCGCGCGCTCGGCCGTGGCCACGTCGTCCTCCATGCGCACGGTCGTGTAGACGCAGAGCGGGAAGTCGGGCAGGGCGCGGCCGTGCTTGTCCAGCGCCTCCTCGGCGCGCTCGCGGACCTGCCGGCATTCCTCGGCGTGAAGATACGTCGTGATGATCCCGTCACCGAGCCGCGCGAAGCGATCGAACTGAGCGGGTAGCATCTCGCCGCGGTTGGCGGCGGTGATCAGCACCGGCGGACCGGCGGGATGCCACGGCAGCGGACCGATCGTGTGCTCGGTCAGCTCGAAGTCGGTGCCGTGATGGGTCAGCGGCTCGCCGCGCCAGAGCATCCGCCAGATCTCGACGTGCTCCTCCAGACGGCGCACCCGTCGCTTGTGGTGGGCGCCGCAGGCGGCCCACTCGCGCTCGGCCGAGGGCAGGCTCCAGCCCACGCCCAGCCCCAGAATCACGCGCCCGCGCGAGATCTGATCGAGGTTGGCGATCTGGTGGGCCAGCACGACGGGATGGCGCAGGGCCGGTAGCAGGACCGCCGTCCCCAGCCGCACGCGGGGCGCGATGCCCGCGATGTACGCGAGGGTGGTGAGCGCTTCGAGCCGCGGCTTGGCCACGATGCTGTCGCCGACCCACACCGCGTCGTAGCCCGCCTGGTCCGCGTGCCGCGCCATCGTCCAGCACGTCTCGACGTCGGGCCGCCGGTCGGAGGCCATCACCACGCCGCGGGTCGGGATCAGGATGCCGATGCGCATGCGCGTCACTTCACGGCCGCCCACTGGCCGATCTGCACGCGCGTCACCAGCGTGTACTTGCCGTTGCCCTCGGGCTTGAAGATCGACGCCTCGCCCTCCTTGATCTCGAACCAGTCCTTGCCGAAGGCATCGATGATGTTCGGCTTGTGGCTGACGATCAGCGTGTTGGTGCCGGGATCAGGGGGTGTGGCCACCAGCGCGCGAAAGGCCTGCGCCCGACGGTTGTTCTCGTTGGGGCTGACCACGAGGCCACCCTCGGTCACGTCGAGTGACGACTGCGGATCTTTGCCTCCGATGAGGCGCCCCGTCTCGACGGCGCGCTGGAAGCGGCTCGCGTACGACTTGCCGATGGGAATACCCGCCTTGCGGAAGGCGTCTCCCACCGCGCGGGCCTCGGCGCGTCCGCGGTCGTTGAGGTGCCGCTGCTTGTCGACGTTGTCGTGATTCAGCGGATCGATGTCCGCCTGGTCGGCGTGGGTGCCGCCATGGCGGAATACGATGACGTAGCCGCCGCCGCGCAATGCCGGAAGTACGTCGCCGAATCCGACGGCCGACTGTCCCCAGGCGGGACCGACCACGAGTATGACGAACAGGACGATGAGCGTACGAAGCGAGCATCGCATCGGCTCTCTCCTTCTTTGCGGGATGCTGGGCGAGACAACGTTCTTCAACGGCAGTAGTGTAAAGCACGACCGAGTCCGACGACGGGAGGCGGCCATGTTCGAAGGCTTCGAGCGCCTGCGGATCAAGACCAAGGAGGCCGAGATCGAGACCGTGAAGAAGGGGAGTGGCCCGCCGCTGCTGCTCGTGCACGGCTATCCGCAGACCAAGGCCATGTGGCACAAGATCGCTCCCGGCCTCGCCGAGCGCTTCACCGTCGTGGCCACGGACTCGCGCGGCTACGGCGCGAGCAGCCGGCCGCCGGCCGGCGACGATCACGCCGGATATTCCAAGCGGCGCATGGCGGGCGACCTCGTCGAGGTGATGGCCGCGCTGGGATTCGAGCGGTTCTTCGTCGCGGGCCACGATCGGGGCGGGCGCGTGGCCTATCGCATGGCCCTCGATCATCCCGAGCGCGTGACCAAGCTCGCGGTCCTGGACATCGTGCCGACCTACGAGCAGTTCGCGGCCGTCGACCGCGCCGGCGCGCTCGGCAGCTTCCACTGGTACTTCCTGGCCCAGCCGCCGCCGTTCCCGGAGCGGCTGATCGGCGCCGACCCCGAATACTTCATCCGCCACATGCTGGGGACGTGGACGGGCACGCGAAGCTGCTTCAGCGACGAGGCGCTGGCCGAGTACGTCCGCTGCTTCAAGGATCCCGAGGTGATCCACGCGAGCTGCGAGGACTATCGCGCCGGCGCGTTCGTCGACTGCCAGCTCGACGAGGACGATCTGAAGGCCGGCCGGAAGATCGGCTGCCCCGTGCTCGCCATCTGGGGCGACCGGGGCCGCTCCCACAAGCGCCGTCAGGTCATCGAGACGTGGCGCCGCTGGGCCGCCGACGTCCAGGGCGAAGGCTTGCCCTGCGGCCACTTCCTCGCCGAGGAAGCCCCCGACGAAACGCGCGCCGCCCTGGAGGCGTTCTTCGCGAAGTGACGTCCTGCGGTCGCCATCGTCCGGGCGCTTGACAACGATCGCGGACATTCCTAATGTGGTCACATGAAGGACCACTCTGACCGAGGAACGCGGACGCCGCCGGCCAAGAAGAGCGTTGGCGTCCGGGAATTGAAGACGCACGCGGCTCGCATCGTGCGCGAGGTGCGCGAGGCGCGCGCGGCCTATCTGGTGACGCACCGAGGCCGGACCGTAGGCGTGATCTTGCCGCTCGCCGCGGACGGCCGGCCGCCGAGCACCGAGGCGGCCGACGCCTCGACAGCGTGGGACGCGTTCCTCCGCGCCGGCCGCCGGCTCGAAGGCCGCTTCCGGCCAGGCACGAGCGGGGTTCGAGTCCTGTCGAAGATGCGCCGATAGCGATGGCTGCCGCGACCGGGGGGCCACGCCGCCGACGGCGGACGAGACGCCCGCCGAGTCTCCGCTACACGATCGACGCGAGCGTCTTCGTGAATGCGTTCAACCCGCACGAGCACGGCCACGCCGCGAGCCTGCGCCTTCTCACCGTCATCCAGGAGCGCGGGGATCCCGTGGTGGTGCCGGTGCTCGTCATTCCGGAGATCGCGGCCGCCGTGGCTCGCGCGAGCGACGACGGCGCGGGCGCGCTCGAATACGCTGACGCGACGGCGGCGCTCGCCCACGTCACTCTCGTGACGCTGACCCCCGCAACGGCCCGCCAGGCGGCGGAACTGGCGGCGACGTATCGGCTACGCGCCGCGGACGCCGTCTACCTCGCAGTCGCCCATCGATATGGAACGACGCTGGTGTCGCGCGATCGCGAACAGCGAACACGCGGCTCGGCGGTCGTCACCTGTCGGACGCCCGAAGAAGCCCTCGCGGACGCTCGTCGCGGCTGAGCGCGTCGGGCTCCGCCGCCCGCGTCAGAGGCGGGCGATGAACTCCCGCATCAGCGCGATAGCCTTGTCGGTGTCGGCGCTGGGCTGTTGCAGGAAGCCGTGGCGGGCGCCGGGGAAGAAGACGTGCTCGACACGGCCGACCTTCTCGTAGGCGGTCACGAAGGCGTCGGTGATCTCGGTCGGGACGTTGTCGTCCAGCTCGGGGTGGGCCACCCAGACCGGCGGCAACACGCGCGTCTCGCCCGACGCGACGATCCGGGTGACGCTTGCCTCGGCCATGGCGGCTTCGTCGACGAAGTATCCGTGATGGGACGCGATCAGCCGGCTCGCGTCGAACCCGGGCTCCTCGGCCCGCTTCTGAACGTAACGGAAGCGCGCGAGCGGATCGCAGACGGGATACCCGGCGAGCACGAAGATGACGGCATCGTTGCCCGCCGTGGCGCCGAGGGCGCCGTCGGGCGTCACCGGCGGCGTGCCCGCGTACGCGGCGAAGCCGGGCCGGATCGCGTTCAGCAGCGCCAGGTGGCCGCCGCTCGACTGGCCGGAGAGGCCGATGCGCGCGGGGTCGACGCCGAGGCGCTGGGCGTGGGCCCGCATCCATCGCAATCCCGCCGAGATGTCGGCGCTGGCCGCCGGATGCTTGTGCTCCGGACCCTGGCGGAAGTCGAGCGACGCGACCACCACGCCGGCCGCCGCCAGCCCGCGTCCCACGTTGACGCCCACGGTCCGGTCGCCGCGGTTCCAGGCGCCGCCGTGCACGTCCACGATCCCGATCAGCGGCGCGGCCGGCGTCCCCCTCGGGCGATACACGCGCGCCAGCAGCTCCTTGCCGTCGGGCTTGGCGTAGACGACGTCGGTTTCGTCGACTTCGTACGGCGCGCTCTGATCGAAGCGAACGGTCGTGGTCATGGGATCTCCGTTTCAGAGACTGCGCGCGCCCCACATGCCGGCGACCGCGCGGGCCTCGAAGTAGTGACCGTACACGTGCAAGAGTGGCGTCTGGGCCAGCACCCAGGCCCGGCTGCGGCCGCCCGCCCAGAACTCGGTGAGCCACTCGGCGCCGGGGGCCACCGCGCCCTCGGCGGACGCGACGCGCTCGACGCGCTCCTTGGGCACGATCGCGTCGAGATCGCTTCCGCGCAGGCTCGCCACCACCTCGGGCGTGCGCCGGGTGACCGCGTCCCAGTAGCCGTGCAGCGCGTCGAGGTCGACGCGCGTGGAGAACTCGTCGACCTCGGCGTCGGTCATGCCGGTGCCGACGTCGCGACGCCCCACGCCGAGCTTGGCCAGCCATCCGTCCTCGAACACCTGTGGGCGATCGGCCGCGAAGCGATTCACCCCGACGTCCTCGACCCGCGCCATGTGCCAGAGGAGCCACACGATGGTGTTGACGCCGGGATGCGGGCGGCTTCGCCACTGCGTCTCGCCGAGCTGCTTGATGGCGGGATCGCCCAGCACTCGGTGGACCTGGTCGTAGCGGACCAGGAAGAAATCGAGGGCGTCCATGGGCGGAAGTCTACCCCATGCTACGATCCCGCGCGTCGCACGCCAACGTGTGGAGGGAGGGGACATGGCCGAATATCTCCAGGGAACCGACGCGCAACGATCGCGCGCGTACTCGCCCGCGGTCATCACCGAGGGCGGACGCACGGTGTGGCTGGCCGGCCAGACGGCCACGGTGGACGGCGACGGCAAGGACATCGCCGGCAACTTCGAGGCGCAGACGCGGCGGGTGTTCGCGCTCATGGACCAGACGCTGCGCCGGGCCGGCGGCACCCTCGCCGATCTCGTGACCATGACCGTGTTCATCAAGGAGCCGCGCTTCGGCGACCGCTTCGTCGAGATTCGCCGCGAGCTGTTCCCGGGCGGCAACTTTCCGGCGAGCGCGCTCATCACGGTCACCAACTTCGCGCGCCCGGGCATGGAGATCGAGATCCAGGCCGTCGGCGTGGTCGGGGGCTGAGGGAAGATCATCGGGGGGGCTTGGGGGGCCCGCGGCTAGGCCCCCCATGGTAGTTTATCCGCCATGAAAATCACTCACGTCACCACCCGACATCTGCGCACTCCCGGCGACAACCCGCTCATCGTCGGGCTGCCCGCGCCCACCGACACCCGCGAGTTCGCCCTGCTCGAGCTGGGCACCGATCAGGGGCTCGTCGGCATCGGGCTCACGTTCTTCGGCGGCGCGCTGACCGCGACCCTGCGCGGCGCGGTCGACGGGCTCGCGAACCTGCTGATCGGCGACGACCCGACGCAGACCGAGGCCATCGCGGCCAAGCTGCGCCGCGCCGCCGGCAGCTCGGGACCGGGCGGGATCTTCACGCTCGCGCTGTCGGCGATCGACATGGCGTGCTGGGACCTCAAGGGCAAGGCGCTCGGCCAGTCCGTGTGCGCGCTGCTCGGCGGCCTGCGCGAGCGCGTGCCCACGTACGCGAGCGGCGCCTTGATGCGCCCGCACCCGATCGACTACCTCGCCAAGGCCGGGCCGCGTCTGCGCGACATGGGCTTCCGCCAGATGAAGATGCAGTGCGGGAGCGAGCCGACGGTGGCCGCGTCGGTCGAGCGCGTGCGGGTGATGCGCGAGGGCATCGGCCCCGACGTCGACCTGATGTGCGACATCAACCAGCTGTGGAGCGTCAACCAGGCGATCGAGGTCGGCCGCCGCATCGAGGACTATCACCTGTTCTGGCTGGAGGACCCGACCGCCCACGACGATTTTCCGGGGCTCGCGCGCATCGCCGACGCGCTGACCGCGCCCATCGCGGCCGGAGAGTACCACTACGGCATCGTGCCCTTCCGCCACATGCTGGAGCACCGGTCCATCGACATCGTGATGATCGACCTCCTGCGCGCCGGCGGCATCACCCAGTGGATGAAGATCGCGGGCATGGCGGAGGCCTTCAACCTGCCGGTGGTCAGCCACCTGGTCCCGGAGATCCACGTCCATCTCGTGGCGGCCATTCCCAACGGCCTCACCGTCGAGTACATGCCGTGGACGCTCCGGCTCTTCGAGGAGACGCCGCCGATCGAGAACGGCCAGCTCGTGGTCCCGAAGAAGCCGGGCCTCGGCCTCGCCTTCGATCAGGCCGCGATCAAGAAATACGCGGTGTGAGGCTAACTACTTATAGTGGATGTCCTTCAGCTTGGCGAGCATGGTGGGATCGAGCGTGAACAGGTCGTGAACCATCCGGGTCATCTCGTCGCCGGTCACGGGCTCGATGGTGAGCTTCATCTTGTCGGCTTCGGCCAGGAACGTCTTGTCCCTGGTCATCTCCTCGAACGCGGTCCGTAAGATCCGGCCGCGGTCCTTGGGGACGCCGGGCGGCAGGTAGAACGGCCGCGCGTAGGCGCCGGCGTGGTGCGCCGTCTGGATGAGCTGGCGCGCCTCGTCGGTCTTGGCCAGGTTGATGGCCAGCGGCACCCCGGGCAGATCGGCGAACGCCTTGGCCGTGAGCTGGAGCACCACCACGACCTGGCCTCCCTCCAGACCGCTTCGCCACGTCGCGCGCATCGACTCCCACGCCCAGCACGCGCCGGCCACCTCGCCGGCGTCAGCGGCGAGCCGGATCTCCGCGGTGCCCTTGTAGCCGGAGACGACCTGGAGCGGTAGGCCGAGGGCCGCTTTCAGGATCTTGGCGCTGTTGTCGACGGGGCTGCCCGCGGAGACGCCGCCGAGCTTGAGGGGCGCGCGCGCGGCGAGCCACTTGTCGACCGAGGTGATTCCGCTCGCCTTCGTCAGTCCGCAGACCACGTCTTCCTTGACCAGCGCCCCGAGGAACTCGAACTTGCGCGCGTCGAACTCGATGCCGGGC
>Ga0193725_1000326_pt1 | contig 14575 bp, 13 predicted proteins | sample H2a2metaG_FD_143058 | JGI IMG/M metagenome (GOLD analysis project Ga0193725, IMG submission 143058) | Soil microbial communities from a riparian zone of the East river system, Colorado, United States - H2a2 | ecosystem: Environmental > Terrestrial > Soil > Riparian zone | place: USA: East River... | reverse complement strand
ACAACAGACGGCGATCGCCCTGGTAGTGCGTTAGTAAAGTCAAAGCGCTGCACTACCCCTCACTGTCATCGTGTGTGCCTCCGCCCTGATCGGGAGTGATGGCCGGGGTCGACCTACGGACGGTGCAAAAGTGTGCGGGTGGCAATCCTTGGCGATGATGACGAAGTACGCGCACCTGGCGCCGGCGCATCGCCTGGCCGCGGTCGAAGCGATCGTGCGACCGGCGCCCGCTGTGGAACTTCACCGCAACTTCACCGGGCAGATCAGACGGAGCCGGCGACGAGCGCTGAGTAGTGGTGCGCCCTGAGGGAATCGAACCCCCGACCTTCGGATTCGTAGTCCGACGCTCTATCCAACTGAGCTAAGGGCGCATGGCGGAGAGGCAGGGATTCGAACCCTGGACAGAGCTTTTGACCCTGTAACCGCTTAGCAGGCGGCTGCCTTCGGCCGACTCGGCCACCTCTCCGGTAAGACAGCCCACGTAGTATACACGGGCCGCCGGGCCTCATGAGCCACCGGGAGCCGGGGACGACGGCCCCGCGGGCGCGGGCCCGCGGGGCGTGAAGAGAAGTAGCTCAGGCGACGCGGGCGGCGGCGCGGACGGACAGATGATCCACGATCTCGAAGTCCGAGCGGATGCGCATCGCCTCCGCTCGCGCGATGCGCTCCACCGCGAAGCGCTGGTTGTTGTCGTAGACCTCACCGGTCAGCTCGATCGTGACCGGTGTGCCGCTCCACAACGGCGCGTGGGCGGTGGCGGCCACGGGCAGGCCGAAGAGGTTCGGGTCCCGCAGCAGCGCGTCGGAGATCTGGGCTTGCAGGTGGACGGCCTCCATCTCGCGCTTGCCGCGCAGGTCGTAGATCTTCACGAGCGCGCCGATCACCACCAGGAGTCCGAACACGAGCACCGCCGCGACGGCCCACCCGCCGCTGCCCACGTCAGCGCCGGGGGCGCCGGGAGCCCCTGCTATGGGTGGCGGCATGGGCGTGGCCTGGGCCCAGGCGGCGGCGGCCGCCACGCCGTTGATCAGGAGCGCCGTCACCATCGTGAACGCGGCTCGGACGTTCTGCGCTGATGCCATGTGGCACCTCCTTGGGCGGGCGCCGGGCCCCGCCCTCCGGAAACGAGGATCGAGCAACCGAGGTGCCACTGGGACGCCCGAGGGTAATTTCGTCATTGGGCAGAGAAAGATTTTTCTCCTCTCACCAAGTCGCGACGTGCGACCCGCTCAACCGCCCCTGATTTCGCGACGTTGACGCACGGTGGCCGGCATTCTTCTTGCGGCGCCATCCGGCGTGGTGCTCAATCCCGAAACGAATCGGACCGCGCGGACACATCCGCCCCGCGCGACGTATCGCGTCCAGTTCCACCGCGGGTTCACCTTCGACGACGCCGTGAACGTCGCGGGCTATCTGGCCGACCTCGGGATCAGTCACCTCTATAGCTCTCCGTACCTGCAGGCCGTTCCGGGCAGTACCCACGGCTACGACGTGATCGACCACGGGCGGGTGAACGAGGAGCTGGGCGGGGCCGAAGGCCACACGCGTCTCTGCTTCACGCTGGCCCGCCACGGCCTCGGCCAGATCCTCGACGTGGTGCCGAACCACATGGCCATCGCCGCGCGCGGCAACGCGTGGTGGTGGGACGTGCTCGAGAACGGGCCGTCGAGCCGCTACGCGTCGTACTTCGACGTCGACTGGGATCCGCCGGAGAGCCGGCTGCGCAACACCGTGCTGCTGCCAGTGCTGGGCGAGCACTACGGGCGGGCGCTGGAAGCCGGCGCGTTCCGCCTCCACCGCGAGGGCGCCGCGTTCTCGCTGACCTATCACGAGCACGCGTTCCCGGTGTCTCCGCCGTCGCTCGACGAGCCGCTCGGCACCGCGGCCATGCGCGTGCGCTCGGACACGCTCGCTTTCATCGCCGACGCGCTGGGTCACCTGCCGCTGTCGACGGCCACGGACTGGCTCAGCGTGCAGCAGCGCCATCGCGACAAGGAAGTGCTGCGCCAGCTCCTCGAACGGCTGCTGCGCGAGGAGCCGGAGGTCGCGGCCGCGGTCACCCGCGTGGTCGACGAGATCAACGCCAGCCCCGACGCGCTGGACGCGCTGCTCGAGCAGCAGAACTACCGGCTCGCGTTCTGGCGGACGGCCGGCCGCGACCTCGGGTACCGCCGCTTCTTCGACATCAACTCGCTGGTGGGTCTGCGCACCGAGGAAGACCGCGTCTTCACCGACACTCACGCCCTCGTGCTGCGCTGGCTCGGCGACGGCATGCTCGACGGTCTCAGGATCGATCACCCGGACGGTCTGCGCGATCCCGAGCACTATCTCCGGCGGCTCCACAACGCGACCCCAACCGCGTGGACCGTGGTAGAGAAGATCCTGGAGCCGGGCGAGCGGCTGCGCGAGTCGTGGGTGGTGGCGGGCACGACCGGCTACGACTTCCTGAATCGGGTCGGCGGGCTCTTCGTCGATCCCGACGGCGAGAAAGCGCTCACCGGCTTCTACGCCGACTTCACCGGCGAGCCCACCGACTTCGCGGCCGTCGCGCGGCAGAAGAAGCACCTGGTCATGCGCGAGGTGCTGGGCAGCGACGTGAACCGGCTCACCGCGCTCTTCCTCACGGTGTGCGAGCGCCACCGCCGCCACCGCGACTACACGCGCCACGAGCTGCACGAGGTGCTGCGCGAGGTCATCGCGTGGTTCCCGGTGTATCGCACGTACATGCGGGCGAGCAACGGTGAGGTCCACGAGGACGACGCGCGCTACGTCGGCGAGGCCATCGAGGCGGCCAAGGCCGCGCGGCCCGACCTCGACGCCGAGCTGTTCGATTTCTTCCGCGACCTGCTGCTGCTGCGATTGCCGGGCTCCGACGAGAACGAGCTGGTGATGCGCTTCCAGCAGCTCACGGGTCCGGTCATGGCCAAGGGCGTGGAGGACACCGCGTTCTACAACTTCAACCGGCTCGTCGCCCTCAACGAGGTCGGCGGCGATCCCGGCCGCTTCGGCGTATCGGTCGAGGAGTTCCACCGCGAGAGCGCCGAGGCGCAGGCGCGCTGGCCGCGCACGATGCTCGCCACCTCGACCCACGACACCAAGCGCGGCGAGGACGTGCGCGCCCGTCTGGCCTTGCTCTCGGAGATTCCGGAGCGATGGAGCGCCGCGGTGCAACGCTGGGGCGCGATCAACGAGTCCCATCGTCGCGGCGAGTGGCCCGATCGCAACGCGGAGTATCTCCTCTACCAGACGCTGGTCGGCGCGTGGCCCATCCAGACCGACCGCGTGATCGCGTACATGCAGAAGGCCGCGCGCGAGGCCAAGGCGCACACGTCGTGGACCGACCCGCGCCCCGCCTACGAGGACGCGATGCGTGGTTTCATCACCGACCTGCTCGCCGACCGGCGTTTCGTCGCCGACCTCGAGGCGTTCGTGGCCCCGCTGGTGGAGCCGGGAAGGATCAACTCGCTCGCTCAGACGCTGGTCAAGCTCACCGCCCCCGGCGTGCCCGACCTCTATCAGGGCACCGAGCTGTGGACGCTGACGCTGGTCGATCCCGACAACCGCGCGCCGGTGGACTACGCGCTGCGCCGCCGGCTGCTCGACGAGCTGGACGACGCCTCGCCGGAAGACGTCTGGCGGCGCATCGACGAAGGACTGCCCAAGCTCTGGACCATCCGTCAGACGCTCGGACTGCGGCGCCGTCGCCCCGAGCTGTTCGGCGCGCAGGGCGACTACCGGTCACTCGAGGCGCGCGGCGCCCGCGCGCGTCACGCCGTGGTGTTCATGCGTGGGGACGCGGCCATCACCGTCGCCCCGCGGTTCGTCATCGGCCTCGGCGGCGACTGGGGCGACACCGTACTCGAGGTGCCCGACGGCCGGTGGCGCAACGAGCTGACCGGCGACGTGGTGAGCGGCGGCGCGATCAGGCTGGGCGATCTGCTGCGACGTTTCCCCGTGGCGTTGCTGGCGAGAGAAGAACCCGCCGTCTGAGCCCCGCGCGGGCGGGGTTTAGAATCCGTTGAGCCGATGACGACCGACGCCTGGGGCATCACCGACGGATTCCACGACCTCGCCGGCGAGTGGCATCCGACCAGCGACGAGGCGCGTGCGGCGATTCGCGCGAGCATGGGCGAGGCGGTCGCCGCCCCAGCCGCGCGCGTGGTTCGTGAGGGCGCGGCCGACGAGATCGACGGCGCCGCGGAGTTGACGCTGGAGGACGGATCGGTTCTCCGCGTGACCGATCGCCTGCCGCCGGATCTTCCTCCGGGCTATCACCGCCTGCGCGGGCTGCGCGACGATCACCAGGTCACGCTCATCGTCGCGCCCCACCGCTGCCATCTGCCGGACGGCTTGAGGCTCTGGGGATGGGCGGCGCAGCTCTACGCCGCGCGCTCACGGGAGAGCTGGGGGATCGGCGACCTGGCCGACCTGCGCCGGCTCGCGCAGTGGTCCTCGACGCTCGGCGCCGGCATGCTGCTGATCAATCCGCTCGCGGCGCCGACTCCGGCCGCGCCGCTCCAACCCAGCCCGTACTATCCCAGCAGCCGGCGCTTCCGGAATCCGCTCTTTCTTCGAGTCGAGGAGGTTCCGGGCGCCGAGCGCGCGCGCATCGATCTGGAGCGCCTCGCCGAGGCGGGACGCGCGCTCAACGACACCCGGCGCATCGACCGCGACGCGGTGTGGAAGCTGAAGTCCGAGGCCCTCGAGCGACTGTGGTCGGCCTTCACCGGTGATGAGCGCCTCGAGCGCTACCGTCGCGAGCAGGGCCAGGCGCTCCGCGAGTTCGCGACGTTCTGCGTGCTGGCCGAGCGGCACGGCGCGGGATGGCAGCGATGGCCCGAGCACTATCGGCGGCCGTCGTCCCCTGGCGTCACGAGCTTCGCGGCCGAGCACGAACATCGCGTCGCCTTCCACGAGTGGCTCCAGTGGTGCCTCGACGAGCAGCTCGCGCGCGCGGCCCCCGCGCTGCGCCTGATGCAGGACCTGCCGATCGGCGTGGACCCGGGCGGCGCGGACGCGTGGGCGTGGCAGGACGTGCTCACCACCGAGGCCTCGGTGGGCGCGCCGCCGGATCGCTACAACGCCGACGGCCAGGACTGGGGCCTGCCCCCGTTCGTGCCGCACCGACTGGCCGCCGACGGATACGCGCCCTTCATCCAGACGATCCGGGCCGCCCTGCGCCACGCCGGCGGGCTCAGGATCGACCACGTGATGGGGTTGTTCCGGCTGTTCTGGGTGCCGAAGGGGCGAACGCCGCATCACGGGGCCTACGTCCGCTATCCCGCCGACGACCTGCTCGCGATCGTCGCGCTGGAGAGCCAGCGCGCGCGGGCCGTGGTCGTCGGCGAGGATCTGGGCACCGTCGAGGCGGGCGTGCGCGAGCGGCTGGCCGAGCACGCGGTGCTCTCGTACCGGGTCGTCCTGTTCGAGCCGAATCCCCCCGCGCAGTATCCGGAGCTGTCGCTAGCCGCGGTGACCACCCACGACCTGCCGACCATCGCCGGGATCTGGACGGGCGCGGACCTCGAAGCGCAGACCGCGATGGGCCGCGCGCCCAGCCGCGCGGCCTACGAGGAAATGCGTCATCGCCTTCGGGTGACGGCCGGGTTGCCCGACGATGCGCCGGTCACCGACCTGATCGAGCGCGTCCACGCCCGTCTCGGCGAGGCTCCGTCACGAATCGTCACCGCCACTCTCGACGACGCGCTGGCGGTGGCCGAGCGTCCCAACATGCCCGGCACCGTCGACGAATGGCCGAACTGGTCACTCGCCCTGCCCGAGCCGCTGGAAGCGATCGAGCAAGCCGCGCTGCCCCGCACGATCGCGCGCGCGCTCGCGCCCGGCCGCTGATCGTCGACACCGACGACGTGACGTCTTCAAACGGGGACGCCGGCGTCGATGGCGCGAGCCGGGCGGCGTGTGCGATCATCGGGCGTCCGTCGACGAACGGGCAAGATCACAGGAGGTCACAGAGATGGCGCTGACGCTCGCTGAAGCCAATCAGGTCGTGCAAGGGGCGGTCGAGAAGGCGCGGGAGATGAACATCAAAATCAGCGTGGCCGTGTGCGACGCCGGCGGCCGGCTGGTCGCGTTCAACCGGATGGACGGGGCGATCTGGGGCAGCGTGTACGGCTCGCAGGGCAAGGCCGTCGCGTCGGCTGGGTTCGCGCGGCCGAGCGGCGAGCTGGCCGAGCGCGCGGGCAGCCCGATCATCCAGGGCATCGCCGCGGCCGAGGGCGGTCACATGATCCCGAGCCAGGGTGCGGTGCCGATCATCCGCAACGGCGGGCTCGACGGCGCCTGTGGCGTCGGCGGCGGGACGGCTCAGCAAGACGAGGACTGCGCGCGCGCCGGAGTCGCGAAGCTCTAGCTACACGCCTTCCACGACCATCAGCTCGTTGTCGGAGCCGGTCTGGCGGAGCTTGATCAGCGGGGCGTACTCGGGGTCGTTGTACCAGGCCTTCGCCTTGTCCATCGACGGGAACTCGATCACGACCACCACGTTGGGCAGCGCTTCTTTGCCCTCGAGCTTGTCCATCTTGCCCCGGCGGACGAGGAACTTGCCGCCGTACTTTTCCACCAGCGCCGCGGTCTTGGGCCCGTACTCGGCGACCCAATCGTTGTTCCGTATCTGCACACGCCCGATCACATATGCGGCCATGAGTTGACCTCCTTGGGGATCTGAAACTTCAGGGCACTTGATGATACTCTGCCCAACACCAACGGGAGGGCACGCCGATGATCGAGGTTCGTCGCCTGGGTGAGCAGATCGGTGCCGAGATCCACGGGGTGGACGTCAAGAAGCTCGACGACGCCGGGTTCGCCGCGATCTACCGCGCGTGGCTCGACGCCAACGTGCTGGTCGTGCCGGGCCAGCAGCTCGAGATCGACGACTTCCTGACGTACAGCCGCCGCTTCGGCCACGTCGAGCCGCACCCCTCGAAGTCGACGCGCCATCCGGACTATCCCGAGATCACCATGCTCGGCGTCAACAAGTTCGGCGCGGACGGCCAGCTCGACATGACGATCTACCGCCGGGGCGCCGAGGGCTGGCACACGGACGGCGCCTACGATCAGGATCCGTTCAAGGCGACCCAGCTCTACGCGCTGGCCGTGCCGAGCCGCGGCGGCAACACCATGTTCGCCAGCATGTACGCGGCCTACGACGCGCTGCCGCAGCGGTTGAAGGACCGGCTCGAAGGCAAGCTCGGCGCCTTCACCTACGGCGGCCGGCGCAAGAAGACCGATCTGCTCAACCCCGAGGACCGCGAGTGGACGCCCGTGTTCCACCCGATCATCCGCACGCATCCCGAGACCAAGCGCAAGGCGCTCTACTTCGATCCCGGCAAGATCCTGCGCGTCGAGGGGATTCCCGAAGAGGAGAGCGACGCGCTGATCGACGAGCTGAAGGGCTACATGATCCAGCCCGGCGGCGAATATCACCACAAGTGGCGCAAGGGCGACATCGTGATCTGGGACAACCGCTGCTCCTACCACCGGGCCGCCGGCGACTATCCGCCCGAGGAGGACCGCGTCCACTGGCGCGTCTCGATCAAGGAGCGGCCCGCCGCGTAGTCAGATGTCTCCGTGGTCGAGCTGCTGATCGTCATCGCGCTGGTGCTGGCCGTCGTCGCCGTGGCGGTGACGCCGTGGACGTCGTTGCTGGTCGTCGGCGCGGTCATCACGGCGGCGGGGCTCACCTTCAGCGTGGCGACCGGCTTCTGGTATCACGTCGTACTCGCGCGGGCGCTGTCGGCGGTGAAAGCCCTGACGCCCCGCTGGTGGCTGCGGCCGGTTCCCCTGCACGAGCGACTGGACGCCGTCGGGCGGCAACGCGTGCTGCCGTGGTTCTACGCCGGAGCCGCCGGATTTGTCGTGACCCTGGCCGGGATGGCGCTGATCGCGCTCGGCATCGCGTCCAGCGTCTTGCGCACGACTAACTGAGGAGGCACATCATGGATCGCCGAGAAGTTCTCGCCGAACGTCCCGTCGAAAAGAGCCGCGGCTTCATGCCCGGCGTGAGCGTCAACCCGTCGCGCGTGCTCTTCACGGCCGGGCTGACCGGACGTGACGCCGCCGGCAATCTCGTGGCCGGCGGGATGGCGCCCCAGGCCCATCGCACGTTCGAGCGCCTGCAGGCCATCCTCGCCCACGCGGGGGCGCGCTTTCAGGACGTGGCCAAGCAGCTCGTGTACGTGACCGACATCGACGCCTACAACGCGGTCGGCCGGAGCGAGCGCGCGAGCATCTTCGGCAGCACGCGGACGGCGTCGACGGGACTGGTGGTGAGGCGCCTGGCCGACCCCGCGATGCTGATCGAGGTCGAGATGGTGGTCGATCTCCAGGGCGCGCCGCAGGGCAAGCCGCTGCTGGAGAAGTTCAACGCGGAGAACCATCCCGGCGATTTCTACCAGGGCGTGATCGTCAACGGCGGCCGGCTGCTCTATCTCGCCGGCCAGGTCGCCAACAATCCCGACGGCTCGGTGGCCGGTGTGGGCGATTGGAAGCGCCAGGCCGAGAAGGTCTACGAGAACATCGGCCACGTGCTCCGGGCCGCGGGCGCGACGCCAGCCAGCGCGGTGAAGGAAACCACGTGGGTGCTCGACATCGAATCGTGGCGCGCCAGCGGCACCCCGGTGCGCCGCGCCTTCTACAACGGCGAGTATCCCGCGTCGACGCTCGTCGAAATCCCGGGCCTGGCCCGCGCGGAGTTCCTGGTGGAAATCGAAGTCATCGCCGCGGTGGCGTGAGAGGAGAACGTCATGCCCTTCAGCACGATCACGACTCCCGAAGCCAAGCCGGTGGGCAACTACAAGATGGCGACGCGGATGGAAGGCGGCCGCCTGCTCTACATCTCCGGACAGGTCGCGTGGGACGCCAGCGGCAACATCGTCGGCAAGGGCGACGTGCGCGCCCAGGCCCGCCAGGCCTTCGAGAACCTGCGCGGTGTGCTCCAGGCCGCGGGCGGCGACGTCGAAAGCTTGATGAAGATCACCACCTACATCACCAAGCTCGAGGACTTTCCCGCGGTCGCGGAGGCGCGCACGGCCACGTTCAAAGGCGAATTGCCCGCCAGCACGCTGATCGTGGTCAAGGCCCTGTTCCACCCCGACTTCCTGATCGAGGTCGAGGGCGTGGCCGCCGTCTGACCGTTACTTGGCCTTGAGCCGAAGATCCTCGTAGGGCGCCGAGGCGGACATGTACGGAATGAGGCCGATCGCCGACTCCGCCACGCGGGGGCCGTAGCCGGCGACGTTGGCGAGCTCGAGCAGCGGCGCGTACATCACCTTGTCGTGCATCATCTGCTGGGCCTGGTGGAGGAGCTTCTCGCGCTTGGCCCGGTCCATCTCCGTGGCCTGTCGCTTGACCAGGTCCTCGATCTCCGGATACGTCCCGTACGTGAACAGTCCTCCCGCGGCCACGAACGCATCGATCCGGGTCGCCGCGTTGCCGAAGGCGGCGCTGGTGCTCTGGACGATGTTCCGGATCCGCTTGTCCGCGTACTCCTTGAAGAACGCCCCGCGCTCCATCGGCCGGATCGTGGTGCGAATGCCCACCGCCCCGAAGTAGCTGGTCACCGCCTCGGCGAAGGAGATGTTCGCGAGATCGACGGTGATGGTCCCCGCGTCGAAGCCGCTCGGATAGCCCGCCTCGCTCAGGAGCTGCTTGGCCCTCTTGGCGTCGAACGGGTAGAGCGGGGCCGGCCACGAGAACTCGAAGTTCTGGGGGATGATGCTGGCCGTCGCTTTCGAGAGCCCGAGCGTCTCGGCCTGATTGACCGCCTGCCGATCGAGGGAGAGGTTCGCGGCCAGCCGCACTCGCCGATCCGCCCACGGCGACTTCGGATCCCACTGCTCGGTGAAGACGTACCAGATCGGGAGCGCCAGGTAGTACGGCTTGAGCGTGAGGCCCGTGGTCCGGCGCAGCTCTTCCGCCGCCGCGCCGCGGAACACGTACGCGATGTCGGCCTCGCCGCGCTTGAGCATGGCCAGCCGCACGGACTCGTCCGGGATCGACCGCATGACCAACGTCTTCACCGACGGCGTCTTGCGCCAGAACTGCTCGTGGGCTTCCAGGATCAGCTCGACCCCGGGCTTGTACGACGCGACCTTGTACGGGCCGGCCCCGATGGGCGCCTTCTTGAACCCGTCGTCGCCGACCTTCTCGATGTACTTCTTGGGAACGATCCAGGCGGCGCCGGTGGCCGGACTGCCGTAGAACGTCATGAAGTCCGGCCACGCGCGCTTGAGCCTGAAGCGCACGCGGAGGGGATCGACGACTTCCACCGAAGCCACGTGCTCCTTCAGCGTCTTGGCCGAGGCGCCGTGATAGCGCTCGAACGAGAACTTCACGTCGTCCGCGGTGACGGTCTCGCCGTTGTGGAACCGCGCGCCCTTGCGCAGCACGAACTCGTAGGTCAACCCGTCCGGCGACGCGCTCCACGACTCCGCCAGGCACGGCGCCGCCGTGTTGCCGGGCATCGGCTTCACCAGCGCGTCGTGCATCGAGTAGTAGAAGATGAACGGCGTCACCAGCCCTTCGGACTCGGCGGGATCGAACCAGCGCGGCACGATCGAGATGTTGTAGACCAGCGTCATCTGGCCGGACGGCGCCTGGGCGCCGGCGGCCGACAGCCCGATGGGTCCAAGCGTCGCGACGACGAGCAGGACGAGCACGCGGAGTGATCGGCTCATGGTGCGCTACGGCAGGAGCTGACTGGACTGGATGCGCTTGACCCCGGCGCTGGTCATGTCGCTCCACGCGCGGGCGAGCGAGCCGCCCGCGTCGATGCCGCGCGTGGCGTCCTCGATCACCGCCGCCTCGAATCCGGCGCGCCGGGCGTCGAGCGCCGACCACGCCACGCAGAAATCGGTGGCGAGCCCGGTGAAGTACACGTTCTTCAGGCCCCGTTCCTTCAGATAGCCGGTCAGGCCCGTCATGGTCTTGCGGTCGGCTTCGAGGAACGCGGAGTACGAGTCGACGTGCTGGCGATAGCCCTTGCGGATGACGAGCTGGGCGTGCGGCACTCGCAGCTCCTTCGCGACGTCCGCGTCGACCGTGCCCTGAACGCAGTGATCGGGCCAGAGCACCTGCGTCCCGTACGGGAGCTGGATGGTCTCGAACGGTTTCTTGCCCGGATGGCTCGACGCGAACGAGATGTGCCCGGCCGTGTGCCAGTCCTGCGTCATCACCACGTTCCGGAACAGCGCGCCCAGCCGATTGATGATCGGAATGATCTTGTCGCCCTCGGGCACCGGCAGGGTGCCGCCGGGCAGGAAGCAGTTCTGCACGTCGGTGACGACGAGCACGTCCGCGTCACCCGGCTTCACCGATTGCGCCCGCGCGATGCTGGGAGCCCCGGCCATCGCGAGCGTGGATGCGGTCCCGAGCAAGAACTGGCGCCGACCGATCATCGTCGTGGCCCTCCGTGGATCGCACTATACCGGAGCTGCGGTGTTCCTAATCGCTCTCCGCGCCGACCGTCTGGGACTCCACGATCGCGCGCACGCCCGCTTCGGCAACCCGAGTTTCCGCCACGTCTTCGCGTGCGGCCACGTCGGGTGTCGGGCGTTCGGTGCCCGGCGTCTGCGCGTCGAGCGCGGGAGACTGCGCGGTCGCGGGAAGGTCAACCGTCGGGGCCGGCTTCGCGGGCGACAGCGGGCGAATGCCCGGAGGCTTCGGGACGAGCACGTAGAGTTCTCCGGGCTGCTTCATCTCGCTCGCGGCCAGGTCGGCGTCGGGGCCGCGCCCCCAGAAGACGTCGACGCGGCTCGGACCCCGAATCGCGCCGCCGACGTCCTGGCTCAGCACGAAGCGCGAGACCGGGCTCCAATCGACGTCACCGCCGGCGGTCTGTCGCGGCCGCTCGGTGAGCAGGAACGCCAGCGAGCCCGGAGGAAAGATCTTCGGGTCCGTCGCGATCGACCGTCCGGGAGTCAACGGCACCCCGAGGCTGCCCACGGGCGGACCGTTCCGCCGGCCGAAGAACACGTAGGACTGGTTGTGGTTCAGCACGCGCGCGAGCTGGTCGGGATTCGCGGTCAGCCATTCACGCAGGGCGCGCATCGACATCGCGTCGCGGTCGATGTGGCCCTCGTCGATCAGCAGCCGCGCGATCGAGCGATAGGGCCGGCCGTTGGTCCCGGCGTAGCCGACGCTGAGGTCGCGGCCGTCGGTGAGCCTGAGGGTCCCGCTGCCCTCGACCTCCATGAAGAACACGTCGATCGCGCTTCGTGCCCACGCCAGCGCCCCGGTGCGTCCATTCAGCCGCCCGGCCTGGATCTCAGCGCGGGTCGGATAGGACGTCGCGATCGGCGAATGCGCCGGGAGATCGACCGGCGCCGCGAGGATCGGCACGTGATACTCGGCGCTCCGCTCGAGCGCCGCGTCGAGGGTCACCTCGTGGTAGCCCGTGACCAGCATGGTCCCGTCGCCGCTCCCGACACTCCGCACCACGTCGAACTCCTCGAGCAGAAAAGCCTCGAGGACGTCGGGCGCGGGATCGTCGGCGAGGAACCCGAGCACACGCTCGAGCGCCCGCGCCTGCTCACCCGCGGTGACCGTGCGCGCGCCGAAGACGAACGTGCTGCGCGGCGGCCGGCGCGTGAGCCAGGCCAGGCTCTGAATGATCGCTTCCCGCAGCGACGCGTAGTCGCCGGTGTCCAGCAGCGCCGGCGTCTCGCTCCCCGTCACCGGCCGGAGCGCCGCCCGTGGATCGGCGGACGCAGAGTCGGGCCAGAGCCCGGCGCCGAGCAGGACGATCCCGAGCCAGAGCCCAGCGATCATGCGGCGATTCACCCCAAACATGGTATCCAGCGAGTGTACCGAAGACTTGATTGGCGGAGGGCAGGAGATTCGAACTCCCATGGGCCTTGCGGCCCGGTGGATTTCAAGTTCCCGCCGCGCCCCTGAACCATCGGGCGCCATCCGTCGAGGCCCCGGCCCGCCCGACCGCTTGACATCTCGGCTACGCCAGCGGAGCATCGCGGCTCACAACTCGGAGGGGCGGAGCCCCCCTCCCGGAAGATCTGACGGAGGAGTGGGCAATGGCTGAGATCGGCGTTGAGCTTGACTGTCTCGCAGGCGTCAAGGTGGTGGATTTCACCCAGTTCGAGGCGGGACCGTCCTGCACCGAGTCCCTGGCCTGGCTCGGCGCCGAGGTCGTCAAGATCGAGAACCCGACGACCGGCGATCCTGGCCGCCGCCTGCGCCCCGGGCAGCCCGACAACGACCCCTGGTATTTCCACCAGTTCAACGCGAACAAGAAATCGCTGACCTTGAACCTCAAATCGCCGCGCGGGCTGGAGCTCGTGCGCTCCCTGCTGAAGAAGGCCGATGTCACGGTCGAGAACATGGCGCCCGGCACGATCGAGCGCCTCGGGCTCGGCTATGACGCGGTCAAGCAGATCAACCCCGGCATCATCTATTGCCAGGTCAAGGGCTTCGGCACCGGCAGCCCGTACGAGAACAACCTCGCCTTCGACATGATCGCCCAGGCCGCGGGCGGCCCGATCAGCGTCACCGGCGAGGGCGACCGCGCGCCGGTCAAACCCGGCCCGAGCTTTGGCGACACCGGCACCGGCATGCTGATGGCGGTCAGCATCCTGGGCGCGCTCTACCAGCGGACCAAGACCGGCCAGGGGCGGCGCCTGCAGGTGGCGATGCAGGACGCGATGATCCATTACATGCGCGTGCCTTTCTCCCGCACCCAGCAGAGCGGCCAGGCTCAGCTCCGCAACGGCAGCAGCCGGTCCAACCCGGCCCTCGCCCCGTCGGCCCTCTACCCGTGCAAGGGGGGCGGGCCGAACGACTACGCCTATATCTTCACCAGCCGCGCCAATCCCGATCACTGGCGGCGCCTCTTGAAGGCGATCGAACGCGAGGACCTGATCGGCGACGCGCGCTACGACACCGGACCGGCGCGCGGCCAGCGCGCGGCCGAGGTCGATGAGCTGATCGCCGCGTGGACTCGCGAGCACTCCAAGGAAGAGGTGATGAAGGTCATCGGCGACGCCGGGGTGCCGGCCGGGGCGGTGTTCGACACGCTGGAACTGATGAACGACCCCTCGCTCGCCGAGCGCGGCATCATGCAGACGATCCAGCACTCGACCACCGGGGCGGTCAAGATGCCGGCCTGGCCGGTGCGCTTCGACGGCGCGCCGGCGCGGGTCAAGCCGTCGCCGCTCCTGGGTGAGCACAATGCCGAGGTACTGAATGGCTGGCTGGGCATGAGCCCCCAGGAAGTCGAGGCGCTGCGCAAGGAAGGTATCGTCTGAGCGGCCGGGACTGGCTCGCACTAACGTCTGAACCGACCCTGGAGCCCGATCTCCCCATCTGCGACGCGCACCACCACCTCTGGGAATTTCGGCCCGAGCCCGTCCACTATCAACGGTACCTGCTGTCAGACTTGGCCGAGGATCTGAACAGCGGGCACAACGTGCGGTCGACGGTGTTCATCGAGGTCAAAGCGCGGTACCGCACCGACGGTCCAGAGGAGATGCGTCCGATCGGTGAAGTCGAATTCGTCGAGGGGCTGGCGACGGAAGGCGCCGGCGGTCAACACGGTCGTGCCCGG
>Ga0193725_1000325_pt1 | contig 14602 bp, 8 predicted proteins | sample H2a2metaG_FD_143058 | JGI IMG/M metagenome (GOLD analysis project Ga0193725, IMG submission 143058) | Soil microbial communities from a riparian zone of the East river system, Colorado, United States - H2a2 | ecosystem: Environmental > Terrestrial > Soil > Riparian zone | place: USA: East River... | reverse complement strand
CATCGCGGTCAAGAACGACCGCAACCAGCGCGACCCGGCAGGCGGCCACGAGCTGTACCGCAACGACGGCGGCCATTTCGTCGATGCCAGCGAGCAGGCTGGGATTTACGGGCCGACGATCGGGTTTGGATTGGGAGTCGCCGTCGGGGACGTGAATCGCGACGGCCGGCCAGACGTCTACGTCGCCAACGACTTCTTCGAGCGCGACTACCTCTACCTCAACAATGGCAATGGGACGTTCCGCGAGGTGCTCGAGAACGCGATGCCCGTATCGAGCTACTTCTCGATGGGCGTGGATATCGCCGACGTCGACAATGACGGCTGGCCCGATATCTATACGAGCGACATGCTCCCCGAAGACGACTATCGCCTCAAGACGACGCAATCGTTCGAGCCGTGGACGCTCTACGAGGCCAAGGCACGCGACGGGTTCGATCACCAGCTCATGCGCAACATGCTGCAGCACAACAACGGCAACGGAACGTTCAGCGATGTGGCGTGGCAAGCCGGCGTGGCGCGTACGGACTGGAGCTGGGCCGCGTTGATCGCTGACTTCGACCTCGACGGCAACAAGGACATCTTCGTGGCCAACGGCCTGGCCAGAGACGTCACGTCGCAGGACTACATCGCGTTTCTGTCGAACGATCAAACGCTGCTGGCGGCGACGCACGGCGGCAAGGAGCGCGTCGACTTCACGAGCCTGATCAACGCAATGACGTCGACCAAACTGCCGGACTATGCGTTCCGGAACAACGGCGACCTCATGTTTACGGAGGTGAGCTCAGCCTGGGGCCTCGACCGGCCAAGTTTCTCGAATGGCGCCGCGTACGGCGACCTGGATGGGGACGGCGCGCCCGATCTCGTGGTGAACAACGTCAACGACGAAGCGTTCGTCTACCGCAACAATGCGCGGTCTCAGATGTCCGCCAACCGGTTTTTGCAGGTCCACCTCGTTGGCGACAGTGCAAACCGATTCGCTGTCGGCGCGCGGGTGACGCTGCGCGACGGGAACCGCCAGTTCGTCCAGGAGCTCGAGCCAACGCGGGGATTTCAGTCGAGCGTGGACTACACACTCACGTTTGGCGTCGGGAGGGTGGATACGCTCGAGTCGGTAACCGTCGATTGGCCTGATGGTCGCACGAGTGGCATGGCGCACGTGGGCACGAATCAGCGGATTGCGGTCCGGGAGTCAGATGGCCATTTCCAACCGCGACCGTTAGGAAGTCCTTTAGGGCCCACCCGCCCCTCCGCCCATTCGCCGTTGTTCAGAGAGGTCACCGATCAGATCGGCCTGGACTTCGTCCACCACGAGAATGAGTTCGTCGATTTCAATCGCGAGCCCCTCAGTCCGAAAATGGTATCGCGGGAAGGCCCCTTCGTGACCGTGGGCGACGTGAACGGTGATGGCCTGGACGATTTGTTCATCGGTGGCGCGAAAGGACAGCCCAGCGCGCTCTATATCCAGCGCCCCAACGGCACGTTCGTCGCGACCAATCAGCAACTGTTCGCGCCCGACGCGATCTCCGAGGACCTCGGCGCCGCGTTCGTCGACGCGAACGGGGACGGCAATCTCGATCTCTACGTCGCGACCGGCGGCAGCGAGTTCTCCGATCTCGCACCCGCGCTCGAGGACCGGCTCTACCTGGGCAACGGGCACGGCGGCTTCATTAAGACGCAAGGCCGCCTGCCGCTCTTGTACACCAGCGGCTCGCGCGTCGCGGTCGCCAGGGACTACGTCTTCGTCGGTGCACGCGTCATGCCGGGCCGCTACGGCATCACGCCGCCGAGCGCGCTGCTCAAGAACGACGGGGGCGGGCACTTGACCGATGTGACCGCGCAGGTCGCGCCGGAGCTCGCGCGCCTCGGCATGGTGACCGACGCGCTCTGGGCGGACGTCGATCATGACGGCCGGCTCGACCTGGTGGTGGTTGGTGAGTGGTTGCCGATCACAGTGTTCCGAAACACCGGCACGAGGCTCGAGCGCATGGCGGTGCGGGGACTCGAGCACTCATCGGGATGGTGGAATCGCATCATCACCGCCGACTTCAACGGCGACGGCCGGCCCGACTTCGTGGCGGGCAATCTCGGGCTCAACGGCCGGCTCCATGCCAGCACGACCGAACCGGCCCGCATGTACGTGAAGGACTTCGACGGCAATGGTTTTCCCGAGCAGGTGGTGACGTTGTACGAACGCAGTACGGTAGGGGCGCAGCATGCTGCGCCCCTACTTCAGCTCCCGCTTGCACTGCGTGACGAGCTGACGGGTGCCCTGCCCTCGTTCAAGCCGCGCTATCCCAAGTACTCTGACTACGCGGGCCAGACCGTCGAACAGATCTTCGGGAGCGCATTGCATGATGCGGTGGTGAAGCAGGCTGAAACGTTTGCGAGCGTGATCGCGCTGAGTAACCGCAACGGCGCCTACACGCTGGTCGCCCTGCCTCGCGAGGCGCAGATTGCTCCGCTGTACGGCATCCTCAGCGGCGATTTCGATCATGATGGAAAGCTCGATCTGTTGTTGGCGGGGAACTTCAGCGGCGTGCAACCGGAAATCGGCAGCATGATGGCGAGCTACGGACTGATGCTGCATGGCAACGGCCACGGCGGGTTCACGGCGCTGAACGAGGCGCGGAGCGGATTCATCGTGCCCGGCGAGGCGCGCGACATCCAACGGCTCCGCTCGATCCACGGCGATCTCTACGTGGTCGCGCGCAACAACGACCGCCCGCTGTTCTTTCGGCCGCGCTAGTTTTCCTTGGTCCGGATGATGATCACGCCGTTGGCGCCGCGCACGCCGTACGCCGCCGTGGCGACGGCGTCACGCAGTACTTGCACCGTCTCGATATCATGGATGTCGATGGCCGCAAGATTGCCGCTCACCGCGGGACCGAGCGCGATGCCGTTCACGACGAACAGGGCTTCGTCCTCGCCGAGGATTGTGTTCTTGCCGCGAAGCAAGAGTTTGGAATGACCGTCCGCGGCTCGCTCAATGGTGAGACCCGGTACACGCGCGAGCAGTAATTGCTCGAGGGACTGCCCCGGCGAGCGTCGGATGTCATCGGCGGTGAGCACGGTCCCGGCCGGCGTGGTCGACTGGGGTCGCGTAGTGGCGGTCCGGCCATGACCACAGGCCGTGAGTACGATGACCACAGAGAGGACAGCGCGAGTGGTGGAAACCATGGGGACCCCTTTCGGCCACAATATAGCCCTCCGGGGGCTCATTGTCTCAGCGCTCGCACTCCTCGCCTCCTGCCGCGGCTCGCCCGCTACGCCGCCGTGGCTGGTCGAGCGGGGCCGCCAGGAAGCCGACCTGGCGGCGCACTCGCAGGTGGATCACGACTTCCGGTTCACCAATCAGCGAGAGGCCAGCGGCATCACCTTCCAGAACCGGGTCGTAGACGACGCCGGCAAGGCGTACAAGCTGGTGCACTACGACCACGGGTCCGGCATCTGTGCCGCGGACGTGGATGGCGACAGCCTCCCCGATCTCTACTTCACCACCCAACTCGGCAGCAACGAGCTGTGGAAGAACCAGGGCAACGGCCAGTTCGTGAATATCACCGAACCGGCGGGGCTCACAATGCCGGACGCGATTGCGGTGGGCTGCTCGTTTGCCGACATCGATAACGACGGCGATCCCGATCTCTTCGTGACGACGGTGCGCCACGGGAATCGCCTCTTTGAGAATGTCGGCAAGGGAACGTTTCGCGACATCACGCACCAGGCAGGCGTGGGATACGACGGCCACTCCTCCGGGGCAGTGTTCTTCGACTACGACGGCGACGGATTGGTCGATCTGTTCGTCACGAATGTGGGTGTGTTCACCAGCAACCAGCGGGGCTCCGGCGGCTACTTTGTCGGCCTAGAAGACGCCTTCATGGGCCACCTCCACCCCGATCGAGCCGTAGCGAGCATTCTCTACCGCAATCTGGGCGGCAACCGCTTCCGAGACGTGACGCGCGACGTCGGGCTGGTGGATCGGAGCTGGAGCGGCGATGCCACGGCGTTCGACGTGAACGACGACCGCTTTCCCGACCTGTACATCGTCGACATGCAGGGGGGAGATCACCTGTGGGTGAACGAGGGCGGGAAACGCTTTCGTGACGCGACCGCTCAGTACTTTCCGAAGAGCGCCTGGGGATCGATGGGTGTGAAAGCGTTCGACTTCAATGGCGACCGCCGGCTCGATCTCTTCGTGACCAGCATGCACCCCGACATGTGGGTCGACGTCCCGCCGGGCGACTGGGCGGCCGAGAGTCGCAAGGCCGACACGGCAACGGTGGCATCCGGAATGATTCCTGAAGGGAAGGCGCGCTTCATCTTCGGCAACGAGCTGTTCGCAAACCGCGGAGCGGGGCGATTCGAGGAGATGTCCGACTCGACCCACGTCGAAACGTATTGGCCGTGGGGACCCAGCGTGGATGATTTCAATGCCGACGGTTGGGACGACATCTTCATCGCCGCGGGCATGAACTTCCCCTACCGGTACGCGATCAATTCCGTCCTGCTGAACGAGGCAGGACACCGATTCTTGCCGAGCGAGTTCGCGGTGGGCGTCGAACCACGCCTGAATGGCGCCACGCAACAGGTGTGGTTCACGCTCGAGTGCGGCGGAGCAGACGCGGCCAGCCCCTTGTGTGACGCCTGCTCCACACCGGGCGCGGCGCACATGTGCCGGCTCGACAAGGCCGGCCACCTGACCATGATGGGATCGCTCGGTTCGCGCTCCGCGGTCGCGCTCGACCTGGACGGCGACGGCGATCTCGATATCGTGACCAACGAATTCAACGGGCACCCACAAGTGCTCATCAGCGACCTCGCGCAGCGACATCGCGATGGCGTCCACTTCCTCAAGGTCCGGCTGCGCGGCACGCACTCCAACCGCGAGGGGCTCGGCGCGCAGGTCACCGTCGTACTACCGGACGGCCGGGCAATCCTGAAGGTGGTGGACGGAAAGTCGGGCTACCTCTCCCAGAGCGACCTGCCACTCTACTTTGGCCTCGGCGGCTCGGTCCAGGCCGCGAGGATCGAGGTCCGTTGGCCATCGGGCCGCAGCCAAACTGTGGCAGGCCCCATCGAGACTGGTCGGACCATCGACGTGGTCGAGCCCTAGCGGGCGCATCGTCTCGCCACCATTGTCTCCCCTGCTCGTGGATCCCACACCTCGTTCCCGCTGGCGCGCCATTCTGGGCGACGTCCACTTCTGGATTCCGGTGGCCGTACTCGCGCTCGGGCTCATGGTGCTCTGGTGGATCGCGTGAGCGAGCTCGACCCCGCGCGGCTGCGCCAACTGCAGCTCGTGGGAACCCTCTCCGGGTTCGCCGCCGGCGCCTGGCTCGGCGCCGCCGAGGCGCCCACGAAGCTCGTCACGCTCGGCATCTCGCCGGTGGTGATCTCGTTCATGATGGTGCTGGGCGTGTTCCTGGCGCGCTGGAGCCTCCCGGCCCTGGTGCGCGGCACTTCCGCCCTCAAGGACGACCTGCGGCAAGCGCCGCACCTGCTGGTCTGGGCGGCGCTCGGCGGCTGCCTCTGGGCCGTGGCCAATACCTTGACGATCTTCGCGATCAAGGACATCGGACTCGCCGTCGCGTTCCCGCTGTGGAACTCAAACAGCCTGCTCGGCATCCTCTGGGGCACGCTGCTGTTCAACGAGCTGCGCGATGCCGGGCGGGTGCGTTGGGCCGGTGTGCTGGGTGGCGCGGTCGTGATGTTCGCCGGTGCAACGGTGCTGGCTGTGACGTCGTCGGCTCACGCGCCGGGAGGGAACGCGGTGCGCGGCGTCGTGGCCGCGTTCACCGCCGGCGCATTGTGGGGTACGATGTACATCCCCTATCGCAAGGCGTACCTCACCGGCATGCACCCGCTGTCGTTCATCGCGTTCTTCACGATCGGCGAGCTCGGCATGATGACGGTGCTGGCACTCACGTTCTTGGGGGGGCCGAGCGAGCTATGGCACGAGCTGGCCGCCAGTCGCGGTGTCTTGTTTTGGCTGCTCATCGCCGGCTTCGTGTGGGTGGTGGGCGACCTGTTCCAACAGTATGCGGCCAAGTACATCGGCATCAGCCGCGGCATCCCGCTCTCCAACACCAATCAGCTGTGGGGACTGCTGTGGGGGATGCTCGTGTTCGGCGAGCTGGCGGGCGGCGGCCGCGGGACGGTCATTGCAGGCTCGCTCTTGATGGCGGCGGGCGCGGGCGCGATCGCGTTCGCCTCGGCGCCGGCCCGAGAGTATCGTCGCTGGCAGGAAGCGGGCGCTCGAGAGAGCGCCCGGTACGGCGTGGATCCTGCTTACGTGGCTGCCCGGATGGCGGGTGACGACACGGGAGCGCGCACGCGCCACAGTCCGCTCGACTGGCTGCTCCTGCTCGTCGCGACGGCGGTCTTTGTGGGATCCGCCGCGCTCGCCCGCGTGCCCGCGCTCAACATCGGATGGGGATGGGCGGCGGCACTCACCCTCGCGATCTTCGGGTTCCTCGCCGCGGGTGGCGTGGCGCTGTGGCGCACCACGCGATTCGGGTGACGCTTAGTGCGATCCCTTTGTCTTGATCTTGATCACGCCGTTGCCACCGCGCACTCCGTATATCGCCGCATCGGCGTCGTAGCGGAGCACCGCGATGGACTCGATGTCTTCCGGATTCACCCAGGACAACATGCCATTCGGCCCGGGCTGGACCACGACGTCGTCGACCACGTACAGCGGCTCCGAGGACATGAAGAAGGAGCGTGGGCCGCTGATGCGCACTGAGATGCCGCCGCCGGGAACGGCGGCGACGTCCACTCCGGACACTCGGCCCGCGAGCATCTGCGCAAGCGACTCGGCTCGGGGCGGGATTTGTTCCGGCGCGATCGCGGCGGACTGCCGGTGGGCACACGCGGCGATGGCTACGGCCACAAGACTGACTGACAGGACGCGAAACGGGGCTGAGGTCATTGGACCCCCCTTTCGTTCCAATATAGCACTCTGACCAGAACCTGGAGACTAGCATGCGAAAGGCTCTAATCGCCCTCCTGTTCGCCCTCACGGCCGCCACGACACCACAGGCCCAAGTGCGCACGGCGTCGCCGGATGGCCGCAATCAGGTGACGGTGGAAACGCGCGACGGCAAGCTCTACTACAGCGTGCAGCGCGACGGGCACCCGCTGCTGACGCGCTCGCTGCTGGGGTTCGAGTTCCGCGGCGCCCCGCCGCTGCGCGACGGGCTCCGCATCGTGGATTCGAGCCGCAACACATTTGACGAAACGTGGACCCAGCCGTGGGGTGAGGTGTCGCACATCCGCGATCACCACAACGAGCTCACGGTCTCGGTCGGCGAGACTGGGCCGCCGGACCGGAAGTTCACGGTGGCGTTCCGGGCCTTCAACGACGGCGTTGCCTTCCGCTATGAATTCCCGGCACAGGCAGGCCTGGGCGATTTCGAGATCACCGACGAGCTGACGGAATTCGCGATGGCCGACAACGCGCGCGCCTGGTGGATTGCCTCCAACCGGCCCAGGCTGGACCGGTCGGAGCAGCTCTGGTCGGCGGGACCGGTGAGCACACTCGACAGCGTGCAGACGCCGCTCACCATGGAGCTGCGCGACGGCAGGACGTTCGTGGTGATCCACGAGGCGAATCTCGTGAACTACGCGAGGATGAACATTCGCGGGCCCCGTCTGGATAGCCGAGTGCTGCACGCGGATCTGGCGTCGATGGCGAACGGTGTGAAGGTGAGCGGCAGAACGCCGTTCGTGACGCCGTGGCGCACCATCCAGATCGCCGACAAGGTGACGGAACTGTCGCCCTCGGTCATCGGGCTGAACCTGAATCCGCCCAGCGTGATTGCCAACACCGATTGGATCAAGCCGATGAAGTACGTCGGCATCTGGTGGGGCATGCACATCAACACCATGACGTGGAGTTCGGGGCCCAAGCACGGCGCCACCACCGCGAATACCAAGCGCTACATCGACTTTGCGGCCGCGAATGGCCTCGGCGGCGTCCTCGTCGAAGGGTGGAACATCGGCTGGGACGGCGACTGGATTCAGAACCGGAACGCCTTCTCCTTCACGCAGCCGTATCCTGACTACGACCTCGCCGAGCTCGCTCGCTACGCGCAGTCGAAAGGCGTGAAGCTGATCGTGCACAACGAGACGTCAGGCGGAATCGAGAACTACGAGCGGCAGATGGACAGCGCTTTCGCGCTCTACCAGTCGCTCGGCCTCGACGCGATCAAGTCGGGATACGTGACCGACACGATTACCGGCGGGCACTCGCACTGGAGCCAGCGCATGGTGCAGCACTACCGCCATGTGATCGAGAAGGCGGCGCAGTACCACATCATGCTCGATGTGCACGAGCCGATTCACGACACCGGCGAGCGCCGCACCTATCCGAACATGATGAGCCGCGAAGGCGCGCGCGGGCAGGAGTACAACGCCTGGGGCGGCGAGGGCGGCAACCCACCCGAGCACGAAACGATTCTGTTCTTCACCCGGCTGCTCGACGGCCCGATGGATTTCACGCCCGGCATCTTCGATATCCTCCGGACCAAGACGGGGCCGGCGCGCACCAATGAGGACGCGCGCGTCCGCACTACGCTCGCGAAACAGCTCGCGCTCTACGTCGTGATCTATTCGCCGCTGCAGATGGCGGCCGACTTGCCCGAGAACTACGAGCACCAGCCGGCATTTCAGTTCATCAGAGACGTCGCCGTCGACTGGGACACGTCGCGGGTGATCGACGGCAAGATCGGCGACTACGTCATCGTCGCACGGCGCCAGAAGAACAGCCCCCAATGGTTCATCGGCGCGATCACCGACGAAGAAGCCCGCAGCTTCGACGTCCCGCTTTCGTTCCTCACGCCGGGCCGGCGCTACGTTGCCGAGATCTATGCCGACGGGCCCGGAGCCAATTGGGCGACGAACCCGCTACCGGTCACGATTTCGCGGCGCCCGGTGACGTCATTGACGCGACTCCACATCGTGCTGGCGCGCGGCGGCGGCCAGGCGATTCGTATCAGACCGGCGCGCTAGATTCACGTTATGGACCGTTCACTTCCTTTCGCCCGAGTCGTCAACCTGATTCCGCCAGAGTCGCAGCGGCTCTGGTCGGAGACCGAGGCCGGCGCCCGGCAGCGGCTGCTCGCGGCCGATCCCGCGGCCGTGCTCGAGATCGAGGGTTCCTTCGCGCTCGTGGCGCAAGAAGGCGAACGCGCCGTGCTGGCCCGCAGCCTCGACCGGCCGCTGCGCTACTTCCTCGCCAAGGCCGTCGACGGCCCGGTGCTCATCGTCGCCGAGCGGATCGACGAGATCGCGGCGGAGCTGGAGCGCCGCGGCTGGGCCGGTCAATTTCATCCGACCTATACGCGCATGGTCCCCGCGCACCACGTAACCACGCTACGCCTGATCGGGTGTCCCGATCCCAATCCCATTCACCGACGCTTCTTCGACCCGCCGCGCGCGACGCTGCCGCCGGATCTGGACATCATCGGCCGGCGTTATGTCGAGGCGGTCTACGAGGAGCTGCGGCGCTGGCTCGCGGCTCAGGACCAGGCGGCGCCGATCGGCGTTCCCTTCTCGGGCGGCATCGACAGCGGCGCCGTCCTCCTCTGCCTCTATCGGCTGCTCCTGAACGAAGGGCAGTCCGCCGCGCGCCTCAAGGCCTTCACGCTCGCCGTGGATGGCGGCGGCGACGACGCGCGCCAGGCACGCGAGTTTCTGCAGTGCACCAATCTCGAGATGCTGGGCGAGACGATCGACGTCCGGTCGAGCGAGCTCGATCCGATGCGCGCCGTGGCAGTCATCGAGGATTACAAGCCGCTCGACGTGGAGTGCGCGGCGGTGAACCTCGCGCTCCTGGCGGGGATCCGCGCGCGCTATCCCGAGTGGCGGCTGCTCGTGGACGGCGACGGCGGGGACGAGAATCTCAAGGACTATCCGATCGAGGAGAACAGCGAGCTGACGATCCGCAGCGTCGTCAACAACCGCATGCTGTATCAGGAAGGTTGGGGCGTCGATGCGATCAAGCACTCCCTGACGTACTCCGGCGGATTGAGCCGGGGGTGCGTGCGCGGCTACGCCTGCGCCCGCGCGCACGGCTTCAGCGGCTTCAGTCCCAACACCCGTCCCTCCGTGATCGCGGTCGCCGAGGCGATTCCGTTCGCGCAGCTGACCGAGGGCTCGACCGAGCGCCTGTACGCGCTCAAGGGAGAGATCGTCAGCCGCGGCATTCGCGCGGTGCTCGGCGTCGAGATGCCCGTGTATCCCAAGCGGCGCTTCCAGGACGGAGTGCCGCAGCGGTTCCAGGGCGACGAAGAGGGCTATCGCCGGCATTTCCTTGGGCTCTACTGAAGACCGGCGCATCAGGGGCCTCCGCCCAGCAAAACCCCACGTCAATCCGTTGAAGGCGCACGGATCGACGATCGACTCTGAACGTAGGCCTGGCGGCATCGTCGAGCGTGCGCTGACTGTTTTTCTTGCCGGCGCAGAGTGTCCCTTCACCTGCTCGTTTTGCGACCTCTGGCGTTGGACTTTGGATGGCCCCACGCCGCCCGGCGCCTTGCCGGCGCAGCTGGGGCGCATTCTCGAGCCGCTCGAGCGGCCCCTGCCCGACCGGCTCAAGCTCTACAATGCCAGCAACTTCTTCGACCACCGGGCCGTGCCGCCCGAGGACATCCCCGCGCTCGCCGAGCTGGCCCGTCCCTTCTCCGCCGTCACAGTCGAAGCGCACGCCAACATGATCGGCCAGCCGGTCCTCGAGTTCGCCGACCTCATCCCCGGCCGCCTTGAAGTTGCGATCGGACTCGAGACCATCCACCCCACTGCCGCACAGCACCTCAACAAGCGCATGGACCTGACGCGCTTCGACCGGGCCGCTGAGTTTCTCGCCGAGCACGACATCGACCTGCGCGTGTTCGTGCTCCTCGGAGCACCCTACGTCGATCCCAAGGAATCCGTCGAGTGGACCGTGCGGACCGCCGAGTACGCCGCGCGACGCGGCGCGGCCGCCATCGCCCTGATCCCCGTGCGCGGCGGCAACGGCGAGCTGGAGCGCCTCGCCGCCCTCGGCCACTTTGCTGCGCCGTCGCTGCCGCAGCTCGAAGTCGCACTCGACCGCTGCCTCGGCTTCGCGCCGGCGGCTGTCGCGGCCGATCTGTGGGATGTCGATCGGCTCGATGCGTGCGCCGACTGCGGGCCGCGCCGCGTCGAGCGGCTGCGCCGCATGAACCTGACGGGGTGCGGCGAACCGCCGGTCAGCTGCTCCGACTGCGACCCATGACCGCGAAGCGCGCGGTCGCCTCGGTTGCGATTGTCGGCAGCGGGTTCGCGGGGTCGGTGCTGGCGCGCGTGTTGGCGCGCCAGGGCCACGACGTGGTGCTCCTCGAGCGCGGCACGCATCCGCGCTTCGCCATCGGCGAATCGACCACACCGCTCGCGAATCTGGCGCTCGAACGACTGGCCCGCCGTTACGGCCTGACCGACTGCTACCACCTGGCAGCCCACGGCCGTTGGCTCGAGCGCTATCCCGAGCTGCGCCGCGGCCTGAAGCGCGGCTTCACGTTCTACCGGCATCATCGGGGCAAGCCATTCGCCGACCGCGGCCTCGAGTCCGAGCGCTTGCTCGTCGCCGCGAGCCCATCCGATGACGTCGCCGACACACATTGGCTGCGCGCCGACGTCGATCACCATTTCGTCCGAGAGGCGGTCGCGGCGGGCGTCGACTACCAGGACCGCGTCGAGCTGACGGACGCCAAGATCAATGGACGCGGCGTCCGGCTCACCGGGCAGCGCAACGGAACCGCCGTCACGTATCGGGTCGACTTCGTGATCGACGCATCTGGGCCGGGCGGATTCCTGGCTCGCCAACTCTCGATTCCGTCCGGGTTGGCCCGGACCGAGACGCGCTCCGCCCTGGTCTTCAGCCACTTCGAAGGCGTGCGGTTGATGCCGGAGGTCGTGCCGGGGTTACCGCAAGGCCCTTATCCCGACGACTGGGCGGCGGTGCATCACGTGATCGACGGCGGATGGATGTACTCGCTGCGCTTCGATGACGGCGTGACGAGCGCGGGTTTCGCGCTCGCACCGCGCGGCCTCGCTGCCGTAACGCGGTCGCGGTCGCCCGATGCCGGCGCGCTGTGGCGCACCCTGCTCGAGCGTTATCCCACGATCGGCGCGGCATTCCGCACCGCGACGCCGCTCAGGCCGCTCGGCTTCCGGGCGCGGATCCAGCACCGCCTCACGCGAGCCGCGGGGGCGCGCTGGGCCCTGCTGCCGCACGCCTACGCCTTTGTCGATCCGCTGTTCTCGACGGGGATCGCCTGGAGTTTCCGCGCGATCGAGCGGCTGGCGCTGTGCTTCGAGGACGGGATGCCCGGAGTGAAGAACCTGAAGCGGTACGAGCGCTTACTCAGCGCCGAGGCGGATCAGATCGACCAGCTCGTCGCGGGCGCCTACCAGGCGATGGACCATTTCGATTTGTTCGCGGCACAAGCGCTGATCTATTTCGCGACGGTGTCCTTTGCCGAGATGCGGCAACGGTTGGTCGAGGCCGACCCTTGGAGCGGCTTCCTCGGCGTCGGAGATCCGGTGCTAGGGAGCGTGCCGCGCGAGAGCCTGCGGCGGCTGCGGCGTGCCCAAAAGCCCGGAGCCTTCGCTCGCTGGGTGGCCGAGAGAATCGCGCCCCGCAACATCGCCGGATTCGCCGACCCGGCGGCGCACAATCTCTATCCGGTGGACCTGGACGTGTTGGTGGACCGCCACGCGCTGTTGGGACTCTCGCGCCAGGAAATCGTCGCGGCGCTGCCGAGGCTACGGGGTGCGACGGATCAGCCGCGTGTTGTATTGCCGTAAGTAATGGACGTGCGCGGAGTCGGCTGGGTACGACTCGCCCGCCGCGTACGGATAGGCTTGGATGGCGTGGAACGGCAGCGGCGCCACGCTGTCGCCATACGCGGTATGCAGATCCGCATCCTTGATCCAACCGTCGGTGTAGAGCAGGAACGTGCGCCGCCATCCGGGCGGGAGCGGAGTCACCGCCGCGGCGTCGAACTCGACGGTGACTTCATCGCCCGGGGCCATGACGACATAGCGGTCATCAGAGTTGCCCACCAGCGGCTCCACATTGCCGAACCGCGTAAACGCCCCCTCGATCGTACGCCACGGAGACGCCTTGGTGACGTCGTCGTAGGCGAACCAGTGCGGTCCATAGCGGCCGCCGCGCCGATACATGCGCGAGAACCCGCGATAGTGCAGGTCGGCTGAGGCGGGCGTCAGCGGTGTGATGCGGATCGGACTCGCGGCCGCATCGCGCGCCGTGAACGCCTGGTCCCAGTAGATCTGCAGGTTCGTGCGAATGCGCACGTGATGGTCGCGCGTCGGAAACTTGCCGGCGAGATCGACGACAATCGTCTTGTCCTTGCCCGACGGGAATCCGATGTTGGCGATCGCCGTCGTCCAGCGACCCTGGGTGTCGCGCACCTCGAGCGACGGCGGCTGGGAGCGCGCGCGCGCCTGCTGTGACAGCGCGACGTTGATCCCAGCGTCGCTGGGATAGATCCAACCGCGCAAGAAGAGCAGCATGCCGGCGCGCCCTGCCTCGTCGTCTAGATCGAGAATCAACGCGTGCGGTAGGGCCACGCCCTGGTACGCTGTGGGCGTCAGGTCCGACACGTACGCATCGTCGTGCTCGCGTAGCGCCGGGAGCAGATCGGTGCCGTGCTCGTCTGTGGCCGAGCGGGGCGGCCGGCGATCGACTGCCTGAAACGGCCGCAGCCGCGGGGGTCCAGTTGGTGGAAACCGCTCGTCCACGAATACGTCCACGCTGTCGGGGTGGTCCACGGCGACGAGCTTGATCTCGTCCAGATACGCCGTTTCCCACAGCTCCTCCGTGACCTGCAGGACGTAACGGCCATTCCGCGGCTGGAGCGCGTCACCGGGGATCCGCAGGTACTCCTGCGACGCGCCCGCCGGTGCGTAGGCCTGGGAGCCGGTTCCCCCCCCCATGATGCCGACGGGCATCCCCAGGGCGCTCTGCCACATCACATCCGTGATGAATCGGAACTGCTTCCCATCCCATGTATAGAGGAAGGCGCACGAGCCCTTGAGCTGCTCCAGCTCGAGCACGTCGGCATCAGTACCGGGGAAATAGACGGTCTGCGGCACGCCGTTGGTCCACTCCACCCGTAGTACATCCGCTTTCAGGTGGGTACCGAGTCCGAAATGGGTCAACCGCTCGGTTGCCACGCGTGTCTGGTAGATCTCCCCGGCGCGAACTTCGAGCTTCGAGCCGATGCCGAACGTGTTGTTCTTGCCGCTGCCGGTACGCAATGCCGAGAGCTGCACGTCCATGCCCAGATTGGCGTTGCCGCCGTCGTTGCGCAGCAAGTGCACTCCGCCCTGCCCCGCCACGAACAGATCCAGGTCTCCGTCCCCATCCACGTCGCTCACGCCGATGGCGATCGCATCCTTGCCGGTGTTCGCGGGGAGCAGGGCCGTGCGATCCTCGTAGCGCCCCCCCCCGGTGCGATCGTTGTGCCAGAGCGACAGGCCCCGGGGGCCGGCGGCCACGATGTCGAGCCAACCGTCGTTGTCATAATCCATGAACTGAGCCAGGCGCCCGCCGTCTCCG
>Ga0193725_1000323_pt1 | contig 14752 bp, 15 predicted proteins | sample H2a2metaG_FD_143058 | JGI IMG/M metagenome (GOLD analysis project Ga0193725, IMG submission 143058) | Soil microbial communities from a riparian zone of the East river system, Colorado, United States - H2a2 | ecosystem: Environmental > Terrestrial > Soil > Riparian zone | place: USA: East River... | reverse complement strand
TGTCGTTGCCGTCGATCAGCATGACGTGGTCGAACGGCGTTCCGCCGACCTCCTTCAGCATTGCGTCGGAGAACTCGCGAAGCGCCGTCCGATTGTCTGCCTCAACGACCGCCTGGATCTGCGCTCCCAGTTCGTGGATCACCCGCGCCGTGTTGGCGGTGGCGACCTCGTTGACCGGCTCCATCTTCAGTTCGACCCACCCGATCCAGTCATCTCGGCCGGTCGCGGTGATCGTGATCTTGCCGTTGGATCGGGTCAGGAGATGGCCGCGGTTCTGGCGCAGGAAGGCAAAGGTCCGCCCTTCGTCGCTCTTGTCGAGGCCGAGGGCCTTGAGCAGTACCACGATGTCGGCCTTGATCGAAGGGGTGTAGATCGGCTCGCCCAGGAGCCCGTTCACCTTTGCCTGGTTCTCGAGGGTGACCCGTCCGTCGGCCCAGGTCGCCTGGTTCATCGCCTTTGGGCGATTGAAGAGACTCTCGACATTGAACGATGCAATGCGCATGACCACGCCTCCAATTTCTGGAGAGTCAAGTTTCAAATGTCTTTGTCTCGCCAACGTCTCGCGAGCCGTTCGGGTCGAAATCGAGACAGGCTAGCGATGCCCGTCACGTAGTTTCGGCAGGAGCCGGGGCCAACCAGGTTCACCTCGTGGACCACCATGTGGCGCCCATCGGGATGTCGAGCAGAATCGGTGGGACCTGTGAACGACGTGGCCGCTGTCAACTACCGCCGGGCGACGCTCGCCGACCTGGGCGCCGAGCACGCGGTCTTTTGCCGCGCGACAGGCCCATTGATGCGAGCGCATAACTATGCATGGGAAGACCCGCCGTTCGATCGATTTGAACCGGGTCTGCGCCACCTGCTCGTGTACGACGCGGAGCGCTGCTGGGTGGCCGAAGTTGCCGGCGAGGTCGTGGGCTACACGGCCGCGACCATCCGCGATGACACGTGGTTCTTCTCGATGTTGTTCATCGACCCCCAAGCCCAGGGTCGTCGGATCGGGCGCGCGCTCTTCGAGCTGGCCTCTGAAGGAGCGCCGCCGCGGCGGCTCACCATCACCGACTCGATCCAGCCGATCTCGAACGCGCTGTACGGACGGCACGGGCTTCTTCCGCTGACAGCGCTCCTCCCCATGCGCGGGGAGTCTCGCGTCGATAAACCCTCCGGTCTGGAGCTAGGCGACCCTTCTCCCGGAGATCTTGCTGCGGTCGATCGTGCTGCCTACGAATTCGAGCGCGGGGTCGACCATGCCTACTGGGCATCACAGGGTCAGCGTCGTGGCTGGTACCGGCACGGCGAGCTCGTCGCGTATTCGTACCGATGGCCCGACGGCCGGATCGGGCCGCTGGCCGGCGTCGATCCAGAAACCGCCGCCGCCGCCCTCAGGGCGGAGCTCATGGTCAATGGTCCGGTAACTCTCGACATCCCCGGCTCTGCGCGTGCCCTGCTCAGAACGGCCCTCGAGGCCGGCCTCCGGATCGAGCCCCCGATGGGCTTGTTGCTCGGTTCCGACGGGGTCAATGCTCCGACCGCGCTCGCGATCTCGACGTACGGGTTCTTCTGATAGAGAAACGCACGCCGCGTTACGGCGCCGCCAAATCGGAGACCCTCGTGCCGGGTCGACAGCCCCGGTCGGTCAGACGACAAACCTGCTCAGCGATCGCGCGGCTGGGTAGAGTCTCAGTTTGATTCGGGTAGAGGGGGGTCATACAGGGCGAGCTCATCGTCTGTCGGCGGCTGGAAGATGCCTCGATACCGCTCCATGTGACTCTCGGTGATGGCGATGCCGCCGGCGGCGTGACGACCCACAACCCGCCTTACCAACTCATCGTAGGGCGCATCAAGGAAACGGAGTTCGACCGCTACGCCGAGCATTCGTGCGGCCTCGCGCTTCTCGTCGCGCTCCGAGCGAGCCCAGAAACCCCATTCGAGCACAACCGAGTTTCCCAGCACGAGGAGCCGCTGCGTAAGTTCCCAGAATTCCGCTTCGAGCCTGACTTGGAAGCCCTCGTCGAACGGATCAACGTCCAACGCCGACTCCCACTCATCCGGGTTGAGCCGCACTGCGCCATAGGCGTCCGCAAGCTCGCGCGCGAGCGTCGTCTTGCCCGATGCAGGCAAGCCGCACAGCAACACCAGCCTCGGTTGCAGCCTGTTGCCCGCGGTCATCCTGGCGCTCCTCATTCGCGGCCATTGTCGCCGGACGGGCGATGCCGGTGAAGACCTCAGTCGAGCTGTAGAGTCATCGGATCACCGCGACGCGGCGCGGTCGGAGTATTGACCCGGTGACTCCAAAGACGGTGGGGCGGTGTCGAACGCTGGCTCGGGCGAGCTGCTGCAGGACGTTGTCGACCGACTGCAGGGTGAGATAGCGGAGCTTCGACGATCGCGCAGGCGTCTGGTCGAGGCGGCGGATGCCGACCGCCGCACGATCGAGCGTGCCCTCCACGACGGCGTTCAGCAGCACCTTGTCGCGTTCGCCGTCGACCTGCAACGCGTGGCCGGGCTTGTCGACGGTGACCCTGCCGCCGCGAAAGCGCTGCTCAACGAGATGGCGGCCAACCTTCGAGAGGCGCTGACCGAAACGACGGAGCTGGCCGAGGAGATCTATCCGCCGCTGCTCGAAGGGCGTGGGTTGGCCACCGAGCTGAGGTCGGCGGCCGAGAGGGCCGGCGTCACTGTCCTGGTCGACGTTCCAGCGGTCGCCGACTATCCGCCGCAGATCAGCGCTGCACTCTATTGGTCGTGCGTCGAGGCGCTGTCGTCCTCGTCACCCGGGTCCGAGGCAACGGTCAGCGTGCTTGTTGCGGATGGCGCCATCGTCTTCGAGGTTGCGGTCGCCGGACGCCACCCAGCGGCGCGCCTGGACCGTCTGCGCGATCGCATCGAGGCGCTCGACGGGCGCCTCAGTGTCGAAAACGAGGACCTCGGTTCTCGTGTTCAGGGCTGGCTGCCCTTGTCCGGGTGACCAGAATCGCTCTCGGCCAGGTACAGGATGACCGCCTTGACGCGCTTGTGAACCGCTGGCTCCCAGGTCAGCCCAAGCTTCATGAAGATCGAATTGATGACCTTTTCGACCGATCTTTCCGTTACGACGAGGTCCTCGCCGATCGATGCATTGTTCTTGCCCTCGGCCATCTTTCGCAGGACCTCGCGTTCCCGGGTGGTCAGCTGGTTCAGCGGGGACGTCGCCGCGCGCGTCCGTTCCGCCACCAAGCCTTCCACCACCTTCGGGTCGATCAGCGAGCCACCTTCCGAAACCGCTCGGATGGCAGCGACCAGCTGGTCGGGGTCGTGCACACGCTCCTTCAGAACGTAGGCGCGCCCGGCGCTGCCGGTGTCCAGCAGCGCGAGTGCGTAGCTCGGGTTCGGGTACTGGCTTAGGACGACCACGCCCAAACCCGGGTTTGTCTCCCGTAATCGCCTGGCGGCCTGGATCCCCTCGTCCGAGTGGCCTGGCGGCATGCGAATGTCGGTGACCACCACGTCTGGCCTCTCGCGATCGACGGCCTCGAGCAGCGAGTCGAGATCCCCACAGACCGCCGCGACCTCGAATCCGGGCTGCGCCTCGAGCAGGCGCCGAACGCCTTCACGGACGAGGTAGTGGTCCTCGGCGAGCACGAGGCGGATGGGCATGGGCGGAGAATACCCGGGTGATGTCGACTCTCCCGCTCGTCCTGATCGTTGATGACAACGACAGGAACCGGAAGCTCGCCCGGGACGTGCTCCGCATGGCCGGCATTCGGACCCTCGAGGCAGCGACTGCGGCGGAGGGGATCGCGATCGCATCCGAGCATCTGCCGGAAGTGATCCTGATGGACCTGCGTCTCCCGGATCTGGAAGGCACGGAGGCTGCGCGTCTGCTCCGGGCGGACCCGCGGACCGCCCGCATCCCGGTCGTGGCGATGACCGCCCTGTCACTGGATGCCCGCGACGACTGGTTGCTCGACGCCGGCTTTGCCGGTTACATCGTCAAGCCGATCGACATCGACGAGCTTCCCGACGTGGTTCGAGGGTTCTGCACGCCCGGCCCGGGCTGACACTGCCCGAGGTACACGCTACTTCCGGCGCCGGGTGGGGTGCCAGCATCCCCGGCACATGCCTGCAGGCACGGTTGGCGCGGAGTCGACGTCCACGTAGGTTCGGAGAAGCGGGCAGACGCTCCGCCGAGACACGAGGCATCGATAGGAGAACCCATGCGCAGGCGATTTCTCTTGGCCATCGGCGCGGCGGCGCTCTCGGCCGTGGCATTCGGCGGGATCGTGCTCGCCACCCCCCCATCCATGGTGACCACCACGCCGATCGCGACCGGCACCCTCAGCCCCGTCCACTTCAACGTCAAGACCGGCGACTGGAAGCTCAACCTTCGGACGAAGGGCGCTACCGACGTCATCGTGACCGAGAACCGTCTCCCGCCGGGCGGTTCCTTTGGGTGGCACAGCCACCCGGGGCCGAGCTTCAGCGTCGTGAAGTCCGGCACGCTGTCCTTCTACCGGGGCGACGATCCAACGTGCACCCCCGTGATCTACCACGCCGGTGACGTGCTCATCGACCCGGGAAACGTGGTCCACCTCGGACGGAACGAGGGGTCAGTCGACCTCGTGCTCACCGTCACCCGCCTGGTCCCGCACGGCGCGGCATCTCGCATCGACGAACCCAATCCGGGCAACTGCCCCTTCTAGCCGGCTCCGCCGGATACCTCGTCGGCCGCCGGCGCTCCGCCGGCGGCCGACAACATTCCAGCAAGGCAGATGTCCGCACGCCTGCGCTGGTCACGGGTGAGAAGATCCACCTCGACTCGCGAGTGCCGGATCAGCCAGCGGGCCGTTCGAGTGCTCTGGCCGGGCGACCGGCCAGGAAGGGTGGATACCCATGAAGGCTGGGCCATCTAGGCTGCTCCTCGTCAGCGTCATCGCGTTCGCGAGTCTGCTCGGCGCCTGCTCGCCCAGTTTCGGCGCCAACCCGACTCCGGGGGCGATCCCGCGTGTCGGCCTGATGCATGTGGGAACCGACCACGTGCCACCCTCGCTTGGCACGCTCGTCGGGCGACTTGCCGACCTGGGTTGGATCGACGGCTCGCATGACGAGCTCGTGGCACGCCTGGTGCAGGACGGCCATGTCGACGGTCCGAGGATCCAGCTGATCTGGCGCAATCTCGAACCGGGAGCGGCCGACGACCAGGCGGCGACGTTCGTTGCGGAGCACGTCGATGTCATCGTCGCCTTCGAGGACAAATCCATCGCCGCTGCCCAAGCTGCGACAGCGAAGATGGAACATCCGATTCCAGTCGTCTTCCTGCACCCGTCCGATCCGGTTCGGGACGGCCTCGTCGAGAGCCTGTCGCACCCGGGCGGGAACCTGACCGGGGTGTTCGGGGCGCGAGATCCTGTCGTCAGGCAGCTCGAGCTCTACCAGCAGATCATGCCCGGGCTTCGGCGGTTGCTCACGCTCGTGGACCCGACGGACAAGGCGACGCCGCCTCTGCTGACGGAGGCAAAGGATGCGGCTCAACGGCTCGGGCTAGAGCTCGACATTGTGGAAGCTTCCACGGCGGCGGACCTCGAGCGCGCATTCCACTCGCTGACCCCTGGAGAGGTCGATGGGGCATTCCTCCTGTCGCCGAGCCTGCGGCTCAACTTCTCGATGCGGACGATCGAGCTCGCGGCGGAAGCCCACCTGCCCGTCCAGGCCCACCGGAAAGAATGGGTGCAGAAGGGCGCGCTCTTCTCGTTGGGAGTCGACGTGGGACCGGTCGGGGAGGCCGGCGCGCGCTTCGTCGATAGCATCCTTCGCGGCACGGCGCCAGCGGACCTTCCCGTCGAGGAGGTGCCGAAGATTCAGTTCGCGATCAATCTCGCGAGGGCCCGGGAGCTCGGCATCGTGGTGCCACCGGACGTGATCACACGCGCCGACGTTGTCTATCCGTAGTCGACACCCAAGCTGGAGTCACGCACCGTGACTGCGCCCCCTCGGTTGCATCACCGCCTGATCTGGAAATACACGGCGGTCGTCGTGCTGCTCGTGGCTGCAGCCATCGTCTCGGTCGGAGTGACCGAGCTCTACTTCTCGTACGAAGACAGCAAGCTGGCGGTGACCGGCGTCGAGGCGGACAAAGCCTCGTCCGCTGCCGTTTCGATCGATCAGTTCATCGGGGAGATCGTCGACGACCTCGACACAGTGGCAGGGTCCCCGGTCGACCCGGACCGGAGCGTGCGTCTACAGGAGTTTGGTGGGCTCCTCAAGCGCCAGCCGGTCTTCAGTGAGCTGATCTACCTGGACGCCCGCGGGCGAGAGTGCGTTCACGCCTATTCCTTCGAGATCAACGAGCTCGAGACCAAGGACTGTACGGTCGACCGCTCGAGCAGCCCGGAGTTCCTTCGCACGAAGGCCGAGGGGCGGTACTTCGGCGACATCGCCTTCGACCAGCGCGATGCCAGGCCCCACATGACGTTGGCTGTGGCCGAACATGCTCCGGGAATGGGCGTCATCGTGGCCGACGTCGACCTGAGGACCGTCGTGGATGCCATCGATCGGGCGCGGATCGGAGACGCGGGCTACGCGTACGCGGTCAACTCGCGGGGCGAGCTGATCGCCCATCCGGACAAGAATCTCGTCCTTGCGCACTCGAGCTTCGCCGCGTTTCCGCAGGTGCGGGCCGCATTGACCGGGGCCGCGACGGCTCGCGCGGACGTCGTGACCACCGGACGGGACCCGCACGGGATCGAGGTACTCAGTGCCTATCAGCGGGTCGACCCGCCCGGTTGGTGGGTGTTCGTCGAGGAACCGCTCAGCGTGGCCTTCGCGCCGATCGAGTCGGCCATCTGGCGGACCGCGTTGCTGCTGGCGGTGTTTCTCCTTGTCGCCGTCGTGACGAGCGTGCTGTTGGCGCGCAATCTCGTCCGGCCCATCGAATCGATCCAGGTCGCGGCAGCGAAGATCGGCTCGGGCGCGCTCGATCAGCGGATCGACATCTCGAGCCGCGATGAGCTGGGCGCTCTCGCCGAGGAATTCAACCGGATGGCGGCTCGGCTCCAGGCGTCCTACGTCGGGCTGGAGCAGCAGGTTCAGGAGCGGACGCGGGAGCTCGCCACGGCGCTCGGCAAGCTGGACGAGAAGACCCGGGAGCTGGAGGCGGCCAGTGATCACAAGTCGGAGTTCCTGGCCGACATGTCGCACGAGCTGCGGACTCCGTTGAACGCCATCAGCGGCTTCTCGCAGGTGCTGCGAAAACAGCTGCTCGGCGGGATCAACGAGAAGCAGGCCGAGTACCTGGACGACATTCTTGCCTCGTCGCGGCATCTGCTGTCGCTGATCGACGACGTGCTCGACCTCGCGAAGGTCGAGGCAGGCCAGATCGAGCTCGAGGTCATGCCGTTCTCGCTGCGCGAGGCGCTCGAGCGCGGGGTGGTGATCGTCCGCGAGCGCGCGACCAGGGAAGACGTCCGACTCTCGGTCTCGTCGGATCCCGGCGTTGAAACGGTCATGGGCGACGAGCGCCGCATCAGGCAGGTGGTCTTCAACCTGCTCTCGAACGCAGTCAAGTTCGCCCCGGCCGGGAGCACGGTCGACGTCGCTGCGGCGCGGGTCGACGGGGTGGTGCGTGTTTCGGTCAGAGACAGCGGCCCGGGTATCGCTCTCGAGGATCAGGCCCTGATCTTCGAGGAGTTCCAACAGGCCGCGGCAGGCAAGGAGCAGCGCGAAGGGACGGGCCTCGGGCTGGCACTCTCGAGGCGCCTCGTCGAGCTCCACGGCGGGCACATCTGGGTCGACAGCGAGATTGGCAAGGGAAGCACGTTCGTGTTCACGTTGCCGGTGCCGCCGAGCTAGCAATGGCCGGTGAGCAGATCCTCGTGGTCGAAGACAACGAGAAGAACATGAAGCTGTTTCGGGATGTGCTTCGAGCGACCGGCTATCGCACGCTCGAAGCATCGACCGGTGAGCAGGCGCTGATACTGGCGGCCAGGCATGGACCGGCTCTGGTGCTGATGGACATTCGGTTGCCGGACATGACCGGCGTCGAGGCGCTTGGCCGTCTGCGAAGGCATGAGCGGACCGCGCGCATCCCGGTGCTCGCCCTGACCGCTCAGGCGATGAAGGGAGATCGCGAGCGCTTCATCGAGGCGGGGTTCGACGGCTATCTCTCGAAGCCTGTCGACATCGATGAGCTCCTCGCGACCGTCGAGCAGCACTGCGGGGGGCGGAGTGGGTGATGCGGGTCGGCGCCTTACGGCCAGCCGGCGTGTGGCACCGCTACCCGGGCAGTGAGGATCTGACCGGTCTTCGCCTCGATGAGCTCGTCCATCCTGTCGGGGCCGAACCACTGGGCGACGACCACGAACAGCGTCCTGCCGTCCTCGCCAGCGAGCATGCACGGCGCCGGCATCAAGATCTGTGCTGGCGCGCCCGACAGGATTCGAACCTGCGGATGCCATAACTATGCGCATACCGATCGAGGGAACAGCCGACGCGCAGGTTGCTGGGGGGAGCGCCTGATCTACTAGTGCACGGGAGCGCGCCTAGAATCGTCGAGCGGCATCGAACCCCGTTCGTCGCCGCATCGCCGTCGATGTCAGATTGGCCAGCGAAGGACCTAGCCAGAGGGAGCCGTGAACGCTCCGACCTCCGCGATCCTGGGGCGTGATCCCGAGCTGAGTGCCGTCTCGCACTTCCTCGATCGGATCGGATCCGGACCATGCGGTCTCGTGCTCGAGGGCAGCGCGGGCATCGGTAAGACGACGCTCTGGCTCGCGGGCATCACCGAAGCCGCGGACCGTGGGTATCGCGTGGTCAAGTCGCGCGCCGCGGAGTCGGAGGCTCGCCTTTCCTACGCCGCGCTCGGCGATCTCCTTGGTGACGTTCCCGACAACGCGATAGGCGAGATGCCGGCGCCCCTCAGGCGCGCGCTCGACGCCGCCCTCGGACCCACGGAACGTCCAGGCGGCGCTCCCGATCCCAGGGCCCTGTCGCTGGCCGCCGGTAATGTATTCCGCCGCATCGCCGAAGATCAGCCGTTGGTCATTGCGATCGACGACATCCAGTGGCTCGACCGGCCGTCGCTCCGCGTCCTGTCGTTCGTCCTGCGACGGCTCGCGGCCGAGCCGATCGGCGTGCTCGTGTCGGTCAGGCTCGGATCGGGCTCGAAGGGCGATCCGATCGACATCGATCGCGTCCTCGTAGAAACCACGCACCTGACAGTCGGGTCGTTGTCGGTTGGGGTGCTCGGGCGGATCCTTCGGGAGCGGACCAGTCAACCGCTGTCGCGCCCCTATGTGGTCCGTATTCACCAGGTCACCGACGGGAACCCGCTGTTCGCTCTCGAGATCGCCCGGGCGGCCGTCCGCGACGGCACTCCAGCCGATCGGGGCCGCGTTTGGTCGGGGCCTGACCATCTGCAGAACGTCCTGTCGGCTCGGCTGGCGGCCGTGCCGCGCTCGGCTCACCAGCCGCTGCTGGCCGTCGCGGCAACGTCGCATCCGACGTGGGACCTCGTTCAGAAGATCGCCGGGTCGAGCGATCGGTCGCTGGCCGGCCTGGCGCGAGCGGAGGCGATGGGAATCATCGAACGTGCCGACGGACGCGTGCGCTTCTCGCACCCGTTGCTCGGGTCGACCATCTACCTCAACGCCTCGGCGCAGGAGCGTCGCGCCCTGCACGTGCGGCTGGCGGCGCTCGTGGTCGACCCTGAGGAACGCGCCCGCCATCTCGCACTCGGGACGCAGGGTCCTGATCCGGATCTGGCGATCGCGCTCGATCAGGCGGCGCGACATGCGCGCATGCGCGGAGCCCCGGACGCCGCCGCCGAGCTCGCGGACCTTGCGAGCGAGATGACCCCGTCGTCTGATGATGAGGATCTGCGGCGACGGCAGCTCGGGGCCGCCGAGTACCACTTCGATGCTGGCGACGCGCCTCGCGCCCACCGGCTCTTGCGAGACGCGATCGCATCATGCCCGCCAGGGGTCGAGCGCGCCGAGATGCTCTACCGACTGGCGTCGATGAGCTGGATGAACCTGATCGATGGTGTCCGGGCGCCATCCACCCAGGCGCTCGCCGAGGCGGGCGATGACGCCGGACTACGCAGCGGGATCCACAATGCGCTGACCTGGGTGGCCTTCTACCTCGGTGACCTGGGCGTAGCATCGAGGCACGCGCGCGAGTCGGCCAAGTGGGCGTCTCCCGCAATCGATCCGGCCGTGCGAGCGGACGCCCTCGCGACGCTCTCATTCATCGAGTTCCTCCGGGGGCGCCCCGACCCGGCTTTGATGTCGGAGGCCATCGACCTCCAGGACCTCTCCATGGCGCAGTCGTCCTGGACCGAGGGCGCGGTCTACACAACTCCGCGATCCATCCAGGGATTGGAGCACATGTGGTCGGGGCGCCTCACTGAAGCTCGCGCCGTCTTCGAACACGAGCTAGATGAATACGAACAGCACGCGATGTACACCGTTCGCCAGGAGGTCCTCTGCTATCTGGCCGAGCTCGAATGCCGGGCGGGGCGGTGGCAACTCGCCGCGGGCTACGCCGGCGAGGCGATGGAGATCATCGAGGAGTCTGGTCAGACCGCGACGCAGAGCCACGTCGTCCTGTTCAACCAGGCCTGGGCGGCCGCTGGCATCGGCCTTGTTGACGACGCGCGTCGGATGGCAACCACCGGGGTGCGCCTCGCCGAGGAAAACGGCGATCGTTTCAACGCCGCCTGGAACCACGCCGTCCTGGGTTTCCTCGGCCTGTCGCTCCAGGACTTCGAGGCGGCGCGGCTGCATCTCGAGCTGGCTGTGCGGTATCTGGAGCGATTGAACGCGATCGAGCCGGCGATCATCCCGTGCGTGCCGGACCTCATCGAGGTCCTGGTGGCGCTTGGGCGGCTCGAGGAAGCCGAACGACTTATCAGTCGCTTTGAGGCGCAGGTTGTCCGGCGGGATCGAGCCTGGGGCTCCGGTGCGGCGGCTCGCGGCCGGGCACTCATCGCATCGGCGGCTGGTGACCTGGCGGACGCCGAGAGCGCCGCGAAGCGCTCGCTCGAGTACTTCGAGCGGGCGTCCCAGCCGTTCGAGTCGGCTCGGTCGCTGCTCGTCCTGGGCCTGATCCTTCGACGAGCGAAACAGAAGCGCCCCGCCCGCGAGGCCCTCGAGCGGGCACACGCCATGTTCGCCGAGCTGGGCGCGCGCTTGTGGGCGGAACGGGCGCTGGCGGAGTCGAAGCGCATCGGGGGTCGACCGCGGTCGCCGTTCGAGCTCACCGAAACCGAAACGAGCATCGCCTCACTGGTGGCACGTGGGCAGACGAACCAGGAGGTTGCGAGCGTGCTGTTCATCAGCGCGAGCACGGTCCAGGCCAGCCTCAAGCGGATCTATCAGAAGCTGGGCGTCCGTTCGAGAACGGAGCTCGCAGCGACGATGGGCCGGTCCCCCGAGCGCTGATACCCGTTTCGCCGCTCCAGAGTCGCGGGCCCGGATTGGTGCTGTCGGTCAGTTAATCACCCCCGTCCGGGAGGTTCCTCCACGGCATCGTCCGCCTACGGTCATGACTGAAATGAGCAGACATCCAGCAGACGAAAGGAGCCTCCACATGAAGCGGTTCGCAACTCTCCCGCTCGCCGCAGCGTTGCTCATCGGGTCCGCAGGCGTTGTCGCGGCCGCGACCCCGCGGGCGGACTCGTACTACACGGTCATATGCCAGGTCGGGCAGGACGCCCCGTTCGATGCCGAGTCGGTCGACGCGCGGGCCGTCGACCAGGGCCATAAGGACGATCAGGTCCTGTTGTTCAACACGAACAACCCATACGGCATGACCTGCTGGCTGGGACCTCGCGTCAACACATAGCCCTCCACGCCCATTCGGCCATCGTCGGGCGGACCCGCCGTCTGCTGTGGGTCCGCCCGTTCGAGGCCCGGGGCTCGCTCACGTGAGGCAACGAGATGCCGACCTATATCGTTGAGTCGTATTCGGCCGGCGGCGTCGTGCCGCAGCAACGCGAACGGGCGCAACGTGTCGCCAAAACGCGCGCGGGAATCCAGTATGTCCGGACCACCTTCCTGCCCGGTGACGAAACGCTCCTTCACCTGTTCGAGGCAACGTCGGCCGATGTACTCCGCGAGGCGGTGATTGTGGCCGGGCTCGAGTGTGACCGGATCGTCGAGGCGGTCGAAGCCTCGGCACAGGCGGATGAAGGGGGAGTGGATCGATCCGGCTAACGCCCACGCGTCTCGCTTGAGCTTCGGAGAGCCTGGACGAGATCGTCGCCGGTTCAGAACACGTGGCGGTACTGGATGAAGCCAGGTCGGTCAGCCAGGGTGTCGTATAGAGCGCGCGTAGAGCGCGCGCGGTCGCGTTCGTCTCCTGCGTCAGCCAATAGACCCGGCTCGCCCCAGCGACCTCGGCGCGATCGTAGACCGCCTCGATGAGCGCTCGTCCGGCGCCTTGCCCTCTCGCTTCGGGCGCGGTGAACAGATCCTGCAGGTAGCAGTAGTCCCCGATCGTCCACGTGGCGCGGTGGAAGAGGTAGTGCACGATGCCGACGAGCGTTTCGTCCAGGAATGCGCCGAGGACGTGCATCGGCTCCGTCGGATCGTGCAGCCGACGCCAGGTCGCGTCCGTGACCTCGGGCGAGACCGCCGAGTCGTAGAAGGCGAGATAGCCAAGCCATAGCGGCTCCCAGCCTTGCCGTTCATCCTGCCGGAGCGGGCGGACCGCGAGGCGGCGCTTCATCTGAGTCTCCTGTCCCGGAAGTCGGGCCAACGATGACACAGATCCTGCCCTCGACCCGGAGCCCCGCGACCTAGCAGGGCCGGTGCCTTGACCGCCCATCGGGATCGGCCACGAAACGGCAGCAGATGGCTCTGCGGACAGCAAAGGCTCCAAACGGAACAAGTGTTGTGGCGCGCCCGACAGGTGTTGGCCGCGCGATAACAACCTATCGGATCCCGATCGAGGGACGCGACGAGTGGCTTGAGGCCGCCAAAGCAGGGCAACGCCCGGCATGAGCTCGGCGGCGGGGTGGATCGCCCGACTAGCGGGCTCCGAACCGGATCGCAATCCGATGGTCAGCGAAGGCTGCGGCGACACCCGACGGCCCGATTTCGAGCGATCCGCCGAGGCCGGCGAGGATGTCCGAAAGGACCCGCAGGTACTCCGATCGCTCGGGACCCCGGTATGTCGCCTGGAATTCGCCTTCGAAGAGTCCGGCGAGGACGGCCGAGTCGTACATCGCGGCCTTGATCGCCTCGTCGCGTGGCTTGTCGGCCTGGTTGCTCATCGAACAGATGTTCTCATTCGGAGACGGGCCACGCAACCACCAACCGGTCCGGGTTCGGCCACGACCCCCACCGCGCGCCGACGCGGCTGGATCTTCCCCACCTTGGCCACTGGCGCCACCGAAAGCACCGAACGCGACAGAGCCCCGGACTCGCGCCCGGGGGCTGACGTGGATCGACACGATGACGACATTGTGCCCAACCATCGCGCACTCGCGGGGATCTACGCCGCTCTCCACGGGGCTGGTGACAACTTCGAGGTCCGGGCGGCGGCGATGCTTAGGCGAGAGCCGGATAACCAATACGATCGGAACGCGATCGGCGTCTACATTCACGGGCTCAAAGTCGGCCACCTCGACCGGTACGACGCCGAGGACTACCAGCGTCTCCTCAAACGCGGCGGCGGCGAGCTCTGGGTTCAGGCCATCGTAATGGGCGGCCGGATGACGCCCGCCGGCGAGGTCGGACCGATTGGTGTGAAGCTCGACGATATCCCGACGCCAAGCGATTAGAGGACGTGGCTAGGCCGACACTATGACGAGATCGTGCCTTGATCGCCCGAACCGATCGGACCAAGTCAGAGTCAGGTCACTTTGGGTCCAGCATGGCGTTAGTACGCCCGCAACAAGACGCTGCTCAGCCCGACGTTGCCGCCCAGACGTCCATGTTGCCCCACGTAGCAGGGCAGTCGGTCAGCGGCCAAGGCGCCGGAGTGACGATATGGCCCGCGAGGAGCGATTGGGCGCGCCAGTCTTGGATTGCCGGGCACACCGCAGCGTTCCGGACGTCGATCCAGAGCCCCACGCCATAGTCGCGGCTCGCCGCCGCGTAGACGTAGTCGCCGATGCGCTCCTCGCGGAACCGATGACCCGGGAACGAAGAGCGAAGGTCGCCGAACGGCCCGTTGTAGACCGTCGCCCAAGTGCCCGGTCCGCCGGCGGAAATCGGTGCGGACAGGAACACCCCGTGATACGGCCGAGGCGTCGCGACATCATTGCCCGCCCACGGCGAGGTCACCGCCTCATAGACCACGTATACCCGGTCGCCCGATGGGGAGATCGCGGGTGCCGCGTAAATGGGCCGGTCGCCGGCGAGCGATACGGACTCCGGCCCCTGCCACGTCGCCCCGCCGTCCGACGACCACGCCAGCTTGGCATCTTCGTGATTGAGGCCGGCCGTCGCGTCGGCCCAGGCGTCGACGATCAGGTTCGTGGCGTCGGCGCCAGTCGGAGCGCCGTTGGCAATGTCCACGCTCGGGGCGGACGCGAGATCGGTACGCGCCCCGGTGTATCCGTCCATGACGCATCGGCCGGAGAGCGGGTCGACGAACGAGCAAAGGTCCGTGATCTGGCGGAGCGTCTGGGCCTTCGTCCAGTGGGCACCGCCGTCGAAGGACTTGAACATGACGTGCGAGCCGTGGGTCGGAAGCCCGCTCAGGTTTGGGTTCTCGAACTGCTCGGCGAACACGTAGGCGACGCCGTGGCTGTCGGTCCGGACGGATA
>Ga0193725_1000322_pt1 | contig 14767 bp, 13 predicted proteins | sample H2a2metaG_FD_143058 | JGI IMG/M metagenome (GOLD analysis project Ga0193725, IMG submission 143058) | Soil microbial communities from a riparian zone of the East river system, Colorado, United States - H2a2 | ecosystem: Environmental > Terrestrial > Soil > Riparian zone | place: USA: East River... | reverse complement strand
CGCGAACGGCGGAGCCAGCGCGATCCCGATCGACGACGCGAGGTAGTAGGTGCCGAGCGCTTCGCCGCGGTGCGCGGGCGCGGTGCTGATCGCGGTGAGCACGCTCACCGGCGTCGAGACCAGCGCGTTGGCGAGGCCGAGGCCGACCATCAGCACGATCAGGGTGGGCGGCGTGGCGGACAGCTGAAGGGCGAGCGACGTGAACGCGAGGCGGCCACTCCGGGAATCAGCACCCGTCGCGCGCCCAGACGGTCGACCCAGCCGCCGATGGTCGGCCGCAGCACCATCGACACCACGGTCATGACCGAGAACAGTAGGCCGACCTGGGTGCTGCTGCCACCGACCTCCATCATCCGGAAGGGCAGCAGCGTGCTGAGCGCGATCGAGCCGACGTGCAGGGCCAGCGTGATCGCGTAGCACGTCAGCAGGATCGGCGCGAACGCGGCCCGCGAGCCCAGCAGCATAGCGTCCTTACGAGGCGCGCCGAGCGTTGGGGGGTTTGGGGGCCATTCGGGGCCCCCATTCGGTCAATCCGCGGCGGAGATCTCGACGAAGGAGCTGTTGTATGTGGAGGCGCCGGCGGGCGAGGCGCGGTCTTCGGTGAGCACGTTGGCGCAGCCGCGCGTGTCCGCGCCGGTCTCGTCAGCGGTGAACCAGGCGCCTTCCTTGATCGAGACCACGCCGGGCGCGATGCGATCGGTCACCCGCACCGGCAGCGCGGTGGCGCCGCGGTCGTTGAAGACGCGCACGCGCTGGCCGTCTACGATCCCGCGCGCGGCGGCGTCGGCCGGATGCATCCACACGTCGTCGCGATCGGCGCGGGCCAGCACCGGCTGGTTGCCGTGGATCGAGTGCGTGCGGGCCCGTGACTTCGGCGTGAGCAAGCGCAGGGGGTGGCGCGCGTCGACGGTGTCGGGCGTCCACGTGGGAATGGGCGGAATCGGGCCGAGGCCGTAGGGATCGGGCTGCGCGGCGAGCGTGGTCGAGTAGATCTCGATCTTGCCGGACGGCGTCGCGAAGGGCTTGCCGTCACGGATCTGGGCGGCGTGAGCGACCGCGTCGTCGGGCGCGGGCAGCCGCGCCAGCCCTTGCGCGCGGAACGTGTCGAAGTCGTCGATGACGCCGGCCGACAGCTCGCGCAGCCATTCCTCCTCGGTCTTGTCGTTGTAGCCCTCGATGCCGAGACGCCGGGCCAGGTCCGCGCAGATGTCCAGATCGTTCCGGCACTCGCCCACCGGCGGGATGGCCTGCTGCATGAAGATCACGTAGTGGCCCGCGCCCGCCCACGGCGTGTGCATGTCGTTGCGCTCCCAGAACGTCGTGGCCGGCAGGACGATGTCGGCGTAGCGCGCGGTGGGGGTGATGAAGTGCTCGTGGGCCACCATGAACTCGAGGCTCTGCGCGGCGGCGATGGTCTTGTTCACGTTCGGGCACTGGTTGAAGAGGTCGCCCGCGGCCGAGTAGACCAGCTTGATGTCGGCCGGATAGCCGCCGGATTTCCCGCGCGCGAGGACGTCGGCGAGCATCGACGAGGCGACCCGCGCGTTCACCGGGTTCTCGCCGAACGGCAGGCTCTTGATGCCCGAGCGCCCGCACGCCCCGTTGCTGACTCCCGAGTTGCCGCCGGTGACGCCGACGCTACCCGTCATCGCGGCCAGCGCATAGGCGGCGCGATGGAACTGCTCGCCCTGATACGTGCGGCCGGGCGCGTAGCCGCAGTGGAGCGCCGAGGGCTTCTCGGTGGCCAGCGCGACGGCCAGCCGCCGGATCGTCTCCGCCGGCACCCCGGTGATCCCGGCCGCCCACTCCGGCGTCTTGCGCACGCCGTCGGTGAGTCCGAACAGATACGAGCGGTACGAGGAGCCGGCGGGAGCGCCCGCGGGCAGCGTGGCCTCGTCGAAGCCCAGCACGAAGCGATCGAGGAACGCCTGGTCGTGCAGTCCCTCGCTGGCGATCACGAAGGCCATGGCGATGAGCGCGGCGGTGTCGGTGGAGGGCCGGATGAAGACATGCTCGTCGGCCAGCTCCCAGCTCGTGCGGGTGCGCCGCGGGTCGACGCAGACCACGCGGGTGCCGTGCTTCTTGGCGAGCTTGAGGTACTGGAGCGTCCCCGTGCCGAAGGTGCCGTCGCCCGGCGCCCACCCCCACATGACGATCAGCCGCGAGTTGACGTAGTCGGTGGGCTCGCGGCCGGAGCTCTTGTACTCGCCTCCATAGGTATGCTTGACGGCGAACACCTCAGCCTCGGCCGACAGGTTCGACCACAGCTCGGTGCAACCGCCGAACCGGTGGAGCAGGCGCTGCACGTTGAGCCGGCCGCTGTGCAGCATCGACGTGCTGCCCGTGCGCGAGCAATCGAGGATGGCGGCGGGGCCGTAGGTGTCGCGCACGCGCAACATCTGGGCCGCGACTTCGTCCAGGGCCTCGTCCCAGCCGATGCGCTCGAACTGCCCCGGCCCGCGCGGTCCCGTGCGCCGGAGCGGGTGCAGCAAGCGGTCGGGATGGTTCACCCGCTCGAGCTGGCCGAACCCGCGCACGCACGCGTGCAGGGGCGGCACCTCGGACGTCCACTTGCGCGGATCGGTGCTGATGCGGACGATCCGCCCGTCGCGCACGTGGGCGTTGACCACGCACCGCCCCCCGCAGTTGTGACCGCACGTGCTGGTGACGACCGTCTCCCCCGGACCCGCCGCGACCCGAGGCGCCTCGTAGAGAATGTTCGCGCTCATGACCCCGAAGCATAGCATCCTGGCGCGGAGGCGCCGTGAGTCCGTGTCGGCGAGACGGGCGGGGGCGGGGCCGGCGCGCGGCCGGATCGACCCCGCACGCCCCCAGAGTCTCCGCGCGGCACTATTGTGGTTTTTCTGAGGTTCGCCGACAATTGGCGCCGTGAATCCCCAGGGCCGCGCGATACGGATGCAGGAGTGGTTCGGGGCTGCGCGGCGTCGCGCGGCTCGGCGCGAATCCGAAGTGGGCGACTGGGAACTCGCTCGGCGACCACTGGTACTGCGTCGTGTTGCTGTCGTACCGTCCCGCGTCCTAGCCCGGGTAGGACGCGGGGACGGTCAGTTTCTCGAACAGCGCGCTGAGGATCTCGTCGATCCCGGCCGACGCCCACACGTCGAAGAACGGCGAGTGCTGCATGGCCAGGAATTCCTTCCCCTCGCGCGCCTTGCGCTGATCGTCGCTCTCCCCCGGCCGCGCCGATCCCTGATACCCGCGGATGCGGTCCTTGTGGTAGATCGCCGGGTATTCGAGGTAGCGGTACAGCTCGGTGAAGTCGCGCGCGTAGATCACGGCCACCGGCAGCGACGCCCACTCGCCGCCGTTCTTGGCGTTCATGAACTCGAGCATGAGGTCGTGGTTGCCGTCGGGAAACGCCGCGGGATCGGGCCGGCGGGTCGAGAGGATCTTCGTGCCGTCGCGGTTGAAGATGCGCAGCTCGAGGCCCCCCGCCTCGGCCAGGCGCGCGAGCATCGGCACGTCGCGACGGCAGTCGGACGACCAGTCCTCGGAGATGACCAGGATCTTCGCGGGGCCGTTCGGCTGGGCGGCCAGCCACTTGATCGCCGCCGTCTGATGATCCGCCAGCCGCGCCCGCGCGTAGCGATCGCGGAACACGCCGCTGTTGTCCTTGCGCTGGACGGCGATCGATCCCGCGTCCGGGAAGTAGCCGCCCCACGCCTCGCGGGCCAGGTTCTCGGCGGTGCCCGTGTACGCCACGTACTGCTCGAACGTCATGCCCTTGGCGAAACGCTCCGGCGTGACCGCGCTCTTGGCCATGGCTCCCTCCCCTTCAAGGAATTCTACGAGGCCTGTCGATTTCGGCAACCGGGCCGCCCGGCACTCCAATGACGTCAGTCGAGGTCGAGCGCTGCCTTCAGGCCCGCCTCAACCGCCGCGAGCATGCCCGCGGACAGCACGCCCGCTCGCTCCGACAGCTTCGTGCGATCGAGTGTCGTCACTTGGTGACACACCGCGATGCTGTCTCGCGGAAGGCCGGTCGCACCGGAAGGCAGGGGTACCGCCGTCGGGCCGCGGCGAGCCTGCGCCCCGGACGTCGAAACGGGAACCACGATGATCGATCGCCACGCCGGCGTGAGATTGAAGCCGTCGCTGGACATCACGATCACGGGACGGCGTCCGCTTTGCTCCGCTCCAGACCGCGGCTTCAACTCCGCCCAGAACACCTCGCCTCGCTTCATCGCTTCCGCCGGCGCGCTTTCTTCGCGCGTGGCGCCTCGCGCCACCGTTCGAGCGACGCTTCCTCGAGGTCTTCGTCGAGGTCATCCGGCGTCCCGGCGACCGCCGCCGCGTACTCGGCAATCGCTTCGCGCGTCATCAGCTTGCGATGCTGCCGGAGCCAGGTCTCGATGGCGTACCGGGCCAGCGTCGTCGCCGGCTGGTTCGTCCGTTCGGCGGCGTCCCGCAGGCGCCGATAAAGCGGTTCCGGCAATGGAAGATGAAAATTACGCACGGTCGCCATGCCATGAATCATGCCACGAAATCATGGCGCGATCCATCCTCAGGGTCGGCCACGACCGATCGCGTGCTCGATTGACGCGGGGCGCCAAGAGGCACTCGTGAAGTTGGTGGCGGAAAGCGCGTCTCCCGGCGACAATAGCCCGGCAAGGGAGGCCTGAATGGCGAAGAACGGCATGCGCGTCATGGACAGCGATCTGCACGTCGTCGAGCCCCGCACGCTCTGGGAGGACTACCTCGATCCGAAGTTCCGGGGCCGCATCGTCACCGTGCCCGGCGACTACGGCTCCACCCGCGCGCACGTCGACGGCCGGGTCATGCCTCCCTACGCGGACCGGCCCGAGCGCCAGCGCGCGTGGTCGTTCCGCTACAAGCGTCCCGGCGCCGAGCGCCTGCACCGCGGCAGCAAGCCGAAGGAAGCGCTCGAGGCCATGGACATCGAGGGCATCGACGTCGGCATCCTGTTCCGCACGTGGGCCACGCAGGCGATCAACATCGACGGGCTGGAGCCCGTCTTCGCCGCGGCCATGAGCCGCGCCTGGAACCGCTGGATCGCCGACTTCTGCCAGGAGAGCCCCGAGCGCCTCAAGGCCACCGCGCTGATCCCGCTCCAGGACATCGACCTCGCGGTGGCCGAGGCCCGCGTCGCCGTGCGCGACCTCGGCGCGATCACGCTCGTGCTGCCGTCGCACATGGTCAACAACCGGCCGATCTACGACCGCTACTACGATCCGCTGTGGGAAGCCGCCCAGGACATGAACGTCACCGTGTCGTTCCACGGCAACCACGCCGTCTACGCCGAGCACCTGGCCAAGCGCTACCTCGACAACCTCGTGCTGAGCCACGTGTGCGGCCAGCCCGTCGAGATGATGCTGACCCTCGGCGCCGTCCTCACCGGCGGCATCCTCTCCCGCTTCCCGCGGCTGCGCATGGCCTTCCTCGAGGGCAACTGCTCGTGGCTCCCCTGGTGGCTGTGGGCGCTCGACGAGCGCTGGGAAGCCTGGGGCGACAGCGAGCTCTGGGGCCAGAAGGAAGAGCCCTCGGAGCTGTTCCATCGCCAGTGCTGGGTCTCGATCGAGCCGGAGGAGAAGCTGGCCAAGCACGTGGTCGCCGAGCTGGGCGACGACAACTTCGTGGTCTCCACGGACTGGCCCCACGACGACTCGCGCTACCCGCACGCCATCGACACGTTCCTCGAGCTGCCGCTGGACAAGGAGAGTCAGAAGAAAGTGCTCTGGGACAACTGCGCGAAGCTCTACAACCTCTAACCGCAGTGCGGACCTCGGGAATTCGCGGGGCTGGGGCCCCGCCGTCCGAGGCGAGCGTTACGAAAGGACGACGACCCATGGGTTACGATCTGCTCGTCAAGAACGGCCGCATCATCGACGGTTCCGGCCGGCCCGCCTTCCACGGCGACGTCGGCGTGGCCAACGGCAAGATCGTCGAGATGGGACGGCTGGACGGCCCGGCCAAGCGCACGATCGAGGCCGACGGACGCGTGGTCGCTCCAGGCTTCGTCGACAACCATTGCCACTACGACGCCCAGGTGCTGTGGGACCCGCTCTGCTCGTTCTCCAACCATCACGGCGCGACGACCGTCATCATCGGCAACTGCTCGCTGGCCCTGGCGCCGGTCAAGGCCGCGGAGCGCGAGAAGCTCGCGGGTATGCTCTCGTACGTCGAGGCCATCCCGATGGACGTGCTCGACGCCGGCGTGCCCTGGAACTGGGAGACCTTCCCCGAGTACATGCGCGCGATCGGCCAGAAGCTCGGCGTGAACGTCGGCACCCTGGTCGGCCACTCCGCCGTCCGCCAGTACGCGATGGGCGAGGCCGCCTCCCAGCGTGACGCCACCGACGACGAGCTGGCCGCCATGCGGCGGATCGTTCGCGAGGCCATCGACGCCGGCGCGCTCGGTCTCTCGATCACTCGCAACATGGCCCATTTCGACATCGCCGGCACCCGCATCCCGGCGGCGTGCGCGCCCGAGACCGAGCTGTTCGCTCTCGCCGATGTCCTGCGTGAAGCCGGCACCGGCGTCATCCAGTGCGGCGGCGGGACGAATCCGGAGCTCAAGGACCGGCTGCTCAGCCGAATCTCGCAGGCCTGCGGCCGTCCGGTGATGTACAACACGCTCATCGAGCAGGCGCGCCAGCCCGGGCGGTGGAAGAAGCACCTCGCCCACGTCGAGCAGGTGGTGAGCGAAGGCCTCCGCGCGATCCCGCTCTGCAACCCCGGCAGCATCGTCCAGCGGTTCACGATGAAGAACTGCCAGGTGTTCCGCAGCATGCCGACCTGGCTGCCGATCCTCCAGGGCCCGGACGAGCAGAAGCTTCTCGCCTATCGCGACGCCGCCACCCGCGACAAGCTGCGCGCCGAGGTCGACGCGCCGCTGACGCCGGACTCGACGTTCTCCAAGCGGTGGGACCTCATGGTCGTCGAGGAGGTCAAGCTCGCCAAGAACCGCGCCATCCGCGGCAAGCACCTGGCCGAGATCGGCCAGGCCCAGGGCAAGCACCCGGTCGACGTGCTGCTCGACCTCGCCCTCGAGGAGGATCTCGAGACTGTCTTCACCCTCGGCGAGATCAACATGGACACCGAGGCCGTAGCGCAGATCCTCAGCAGCCCCTACGCGGTCGTCGGCCTCTCGGACGGCGGCGCCCACGTACAGTTCCACTCCAACGTGTCGAACCCCACGCGCCTGCTCGGCTACTGGGTGCGTGAGAAGCAGATCATGTCGCTCGAGCTGGCCGTCCGCCGGCTCACCTTCGACTCGGCCTCGGCCTTCGGCATCTACGACCGCGGTCTCGTGCAGCCCGGCATGGCCGCCGACCTCGTGGTCTTCGACGCCGACACCGTCAAGCCCGTGGCCGAAGACGTCGTCCACGACTTCCCCAACGACGGCTGGCGCATGCGCGAGCTCGCCGAAGGCATCCACTTCACCGTCGTCAACGGCGAAGTCCTGATGGAGAAGGGCACCCACACCGGCAGCCTCCCCGGCCGCGTGATCAAGAACGCGCGTCACCAGTTCGCGTAAGGTTTCCCTCCAGGCCGGGCGCCGCGACCGATCGCGGCGCCCGGCCGCATCGGCTCCCATCCGATCGCCTCGGCGATTAGGCACACCGCCCGCGTCGTTGAATACCCACCGCGACCGATGACCGGGCACGCCGCGTAATCCGCCGCAAATCAGCGCGGTCGCGCTCCGGTCCCTCCTTTGCTCCGTCTTGGACACGCACGGTCGCTCACGCGCGGACAAACGTCAGTGAGGTGACGAGGCATCCCTGGATTTGGCGCGCCCACCGCTTCGGTTGCTGCATCTGGAGGCGAGTCTCAGCGGGATCAAGCTGGACCAATTTCGTCGATGGTCGACAGTGGATCTCATCGAGTCGCTCGCACCAGGCCGACCTGATGCCCTAAAGTCCAGACCGGACGGTACGGTACTCGATGGTCATCACCGAATCGTCGTGCTCCGCGAGCGAGGAGTCAGCGTAGACGCTCTTCCCCGTGAGGTGGTGCCGCACGGGATGAGAGAATAGTCGCCATGGCAGCGAAGATCTTTTGGGTCACCGGGCTGTGGCGGGGACGACTCGGCATTGTCCCGCGACCCCGCGGTGCGGAGTGGCTCGACGATGAGACCCGAGCTTGGCGTGAGGCGGGCGTCGACCTCGTCGTGTCGCTCTTGGAGCCCGACGAGGAGGCGGACCTCGACCTCACGGGCGAATCCGCCTCGGCCAAGAACAACGGGACTGCCTTTCGTGCGTTCCCAATCCCCGATCGCAGTGTCCCGAGCTCTTGTGAGGCAGTGGCAGAGCTCGCCGACCAAATCATCGATGCGTTGAGCGCGGGCAAAACCGTCGTCGTCCACTGCCGCCAGAGCATCGGTCGATCGGCGATGGTAATAGCCGCGGTACTCCTTGCCGGCGGCCTGGATGCCGAGACGGCAGTCAACGCTATCCGGCAGTCACGGGGTCTTGACGTTCCCGAGACGCAGGCTCAGCGGCAGTGGATTTCGGACTTTTCTGCATGGCTGTCGAGCAGACGTGCCGCCCAACAACAGCATCCAGCTGGCGGCGCTTCGCGTCGCGGTTGAACCTGACCGCCGCATCTCCGGCCGGTCCGTCGAGACAGCTCGCAGAGCTTGGCTGCCCGCCTGATTGCACAGACCGTTAGTTACAGTGCCCAGGTCGTAGGATACCCGCCGCACGAGGTGAGCGCAGAAGTCCAGTAATCGACCGTGATCAGCACGGTCATGCTCCGGTCCTCCCTTTGCTCCGTCTCGCGTGGGATCAGTGCTCGCGCGCGAGCAAAGGAGAGTGTCATGACCAGAGCGTTCGCCGGCATCTCAATGGTGGTTCTTTTCGTCTTCATTCACGTCGGACAGGCTGTCGCCGGGGTCTGCGTCGAGCCTCCCGCCGGTCTCGTCGGTTGGTGGCCCGCGGATGGGAATGCCGTCGATATCGCGGGCAATAGCGACGGCGCCTTGATGGGAGGAGCCACGTTCGTCGCGGGCGAGGTCGGGCAGGCGTTCTTGATGGATGGCATCGACGCGTTCGTGAATGCGGGCAATGCCCCTTCCCTGCACGTCTCGCAAGGCGACTTCACGGTCGAGGCATGGGTGTCGTTCAACGCGCTCAGCCATCCACCGGGGGCGAACCGCGACGACGCCCCGCCGGGCGACGTGTCGATCGTGGACAAGATGTCGACCCGCGGGGTCAACGCGGACGGCTGGCGCTTGCTCAAGCAGGCCGACGACCGTTTCTGGTTCTGTCTGGGCGGGGGGATCGGGAACCTGTGCATGCACCCCGCGTTCACGCTGTTCAGCACCACGGCCGCGACCACCGGTGTGTGGTATCACCTCGCCGCGGTCAAGAGCGCGACCGGCTTCTCGCTCTACGTCGACGGTCAGCTAGAGGACAGCCGATCTCCGCTCCCGGACTTCATGGATCTGCACGTCGGCGACCTTCGATTCGGCGCCAACGCGCTTCAGGGCACCCACCTCAACGGCCTGATCGACGAGGTCGCGCTGTACGGTCGCGCGCTCTCGGCGACGGAAATCCAGGCCATCTACCTGGCCGGCAGCCGAGGCAAATGCAAGGCGGCCACGGTGTTGATCGACATCAAGCCCGGTAGTTTCCCCAACAACATCAACCCCAAAAGCCGAGGGGTGGTACCGGTCGCGATCCGAACCACCGACACGTTCCACGCGTTCACGATCAATCCGTTCACGGTCCGCTTCGGTCGAACCGGCACCGAGGCCGCCGCGAAGCACGTGACGTTCGAAGACATCGGCCGAGATGGGAAGTTCGACATGATCCTTCACTTCGAGACCGAGGACACCGGGATCACGTGTGGCGGTACGTCGGCCTCCCTCACCGGACACACGTGGGGCGGAAAGGCCATTCACGGCTCCGACTCGATCCAGACGGTCGGCTGTAGGTAGGAGCCGGATCAGATCCCTCTTGACATCGCCACCCTTCTAACAATAATTGCTCCGGTTTTACCGAGGTGGTCGCGCGGTGAGAGCGGGTCGAGTCGTGTGGCGTTGACATGCACAACGAACCAGGGAGGGTCCGCACCGATGGTCAGATGGGTCGGCATGCTGTTCGCGATGGTGGTGATGGTGGCCGTGGGCTCGGGCGTGAGCACCGCGGGATTGAGAAACGCGTGGTTCTCCAGCGGGACCATGGTGCCGGGCCAGATCATCCGCAGCGAGGGCGAGCTGCCGGGCGAGACCAAGGTCTTCGACAAGGCCACGGACAAGGTCGCGCGATTGTTCCTGGTCTTTGGTGATCTCGATTCGCACGTCCTGGGTGGGGAGCTGAAGGACCCGGAGGGCAAGACGGTACGGACGGTGAAGTACGACGTGCCGTCCATCACCCGCGCCGGCGTCTCCTGGCGGTACACGACGTACAGCTTCAATCTCCAGAACCTCGCCCCGGCCGTGTATACGCTGGAGCTGACCATCGACGGCGGAAAACCCGAAAAGTACTCCTTCACCCTGAAGTAACGCCGGCCGATCGACACTCCGTACCGAGGGCGGAACGGCGCCTTCACGCTGAAGTGGGGCTGCTCGCTCCCTACTCCTGGCGCTTGGCGTAGTAGTTGGTGTCGTACCACCAGTAGAGATAGTCGCCGTAGGTGATCGGTGGAAATGTCGGCGCGGTGTCCGGACTCTGACACGTCGGCAGGCACGCGATCACCGTATCGAGGTGGGGACCGAGGAAGAACGGGATCGCGTAGCGGTGCCGGCCCAGCGGCGGCACCGCGCGGTGCGGGGTGGACTTGAACCGGCCGTTGGTCCAGCGAGCCATCATGTCGCCCGAGTTCACCGCGAACGAGCCGGGGACGTAGGGGACGTCGAGCCACTCGCCCGAGGGCATGCGCACCTGCAGGCCGGGGACGTCGGTCTGGGCCAGGAACGTCAGGAAGTTGGCGTCGGTGTGGGGCGCGATCCCGAACTGGTTTTCCTCCGCCTCGACGGGCGGATAGTGCGAGAGCCGGAACGAGAACTGGCTCTGGGCGAACGCGGTGTCGAAGTAATCCTCCGCCAGGCCGAGCGCCACCGCGCACACGCGGACCAGTCGGCGTCCCAGCGCGTCGACGGCGTCGATGTACGCCAGCACCGTCTCGCGAAATCCCGGGAGTTCGTCGGGCCACCGGTTGGGCCCCGCGAACCGCCGTCCCGCGACCACCAGCGGATCGTCCGCCGTGCGCTCGCGCTTGACGAAGAATGCCTCGTTGAGGTCGGGCTTGGTGTTGGCGTTGACCTCGGAGGTCCATACCGCGTAGCGGCCCATCGCCATGTAGCCGTTGTTGTGCTCGTTCATCCGGAGCGCCATCTTCCAGTCGAGCGGCCGATCGTGGAAGCGCCGCGCCTCCGCGAACGTCCGCGCGATCAGCTCCTCGGGCACGCCGTGGTTGACGATGACGAAGAACCCGATCTCCTCGAGCGCGTGGCGCAGCCGTGAGGCCGCCGACTCCAGCGCGCCGGGCGCGCCGTGGAGATAGGGGCCGACATCGATGACAGGAATCGCGGTGTCGATGCGTGAATGCGAAGCGACGGCCATGACCACCTCCTGCGCGGGTTAGTATCGCCTCCCGTGTCCCCGGGGTTCAACGAAAGACTTCGCGCTTCCCCGCCGAGCGTCGGAGGTCGGTTTCCGCGCATCGAGGGCGCGCCTCATGATCCCGAGGTCCCACGGGCTGGTGCAACGAGACTCCGACCGGTCGGCAGACTTCGGCGCACACCGAACAGATGACGGGAGGAGGCTTGGTGCGATTGGACTGGTAAATCGTGCCAGTCGACGCCGCCGAGCCGGCGACGCAGCAGATCGAACCACGCCGCGTTGTCCACCTCACCGAACGTCGGTTGATACCCGAAACAGAACACGTCGAAGGCGGTGAATCGCGCCATCAGGGCATCGCGCAGGGCCAACGGCGTTTCGCTGAGCGACCACAGGGCCACCAACGCCGTCCGCACCGGCCGCTGGCTCTCGAGCAATGTGTCGAGCTCGCCCAGCGTCGACAGCGTGACAACCGTCGGGCGGTCTGTCTCGATGCGGGGCCCCGTACCGACGGACACCCGGTGCGCCCGGAGATAGAACTCCTGGAGTGCCGAGAACTCCGGAAAGTCGTAGATCGCATACGTGCCCCGAAATCCAAGCGTGTGCACGAGCCGACAGAGCGCCCCGTAACCGCCCCCGAACTCGAGGATGAAGTCGATGTCGGGCAGCCGTGCTCCGGTCACGTCTTCGAAACGGCAGACGTGATACGCCTGGGTCAGCAGGTTGCCGCTACTCGGCCGGTACTCGAAGAACGGGCGCGGATCGCCGACCGCGGATTCCTGCACCGCCGGCCGCCACCGCGACGGCCAGTCCGGGTGGGCTTTGAGGTATTCGAGCCACCGCCCGAGGTGCGGGGCGTCGCGTTTGTACATCGGCCGAAGCACGGGCCAGCGCAGAAAGCGCCGGGGATCTTTTGTCAGGACCTCTTCCCGGAATCGTCCCCGATAGACGAGCCAGTTCGTTTCCGCTTCCGAGCTCGGAGCGGAGAGTGCGGGGAGCCGCTAGGACGCTCGACCGCAGAGCCGCGACGTTTGCGGCATCCACGGCCCGCCGGCCCACCACGACGCGCCGATGAAACGCGACGCCCTCGGCCAGCAGACGCAGGGCCGCGCGCCGAAGCCGCCACCGCGCCATGTCAGGCTGAGCCTTTGAGCTTCACGAGGCGATACTCTCCCACGCGGAAGGCTGGCTGGCGAGCGTTCACGCGACCACTCCAATTTCAGAGCGTCGCCGGCTTGACGGCGACGACCGGCGCCCGTAAGGTTGCGCGCACCGGCTGTGGACCGAGGTGCGGTCCGGCGGGAAACAAGCTTCGCGGGAGGTTCCTCATGTGCGTCGACAATGACTCTCATCCTCCGATCGCTCCGATCGCCGGCGGCTCGGCCGGCGGCCAGGATCTTCGGCTCACCTCGGCGGACGGCACCAAGTTCATGGCGTACGCGGCGCGCGCGGCCAATCCCACCGGCGCGGGCATGGTGGTGATCCCCGACGTGCGCGGCCTGCACCCGTACTACAAAGAGCTGACCGATCGGTTCGCCGAGATCGGCGTCGACGCGGTGGCCATCGACTTCTTCGCGCGCACGGCGCCGAGCGACGACCGCAGCGACAGCTTCGACTTCATGTCGCAGATCCCGCTGACCAAGCCCGACCAGCTCCAGGCCGACATCGCAGCCGCCGCCGCTCACCTGCGCGGCAAGGACGGCGGCCAGGTGCGCTCGCTGTTCTCGGTGGGCTTCTGCTTCGGCGGCGTGCTGTCGTACTTCCAGGCCGCGAGCGACCTGAACTACAAGGGCGTGATCGGCTTCTACGGCTGGCCGCTCGGCCTCAAGCGCTGGCCCGACCGTGCCAAGCCCATCGACGCGGTGTCGCGCTACAAGAGCGCGGTGCTGTCGCTGTTCGGCGGCGCCGACGAGGGGATTCCGCAGGCCGACGTCGATCAGTTCAACGAGGCGTGCCGCAAGGCCAACGTCAAGCACGACTCCACCGTCTACCCCGGCGCGCCCCACAGCTTCTTCGACCGCAAGTACGAGGAATTCGCCGACGCCTCGGCCGACGCGTGGCGAAAAGTTCAGGGATTCGTCAAGGCGAACAACTAGCCCATGCGCAGCATCGACATTCACGCGCACCTCACGCCCCAGTGCTTCTGGCAGGCGACCGAGAACGGCGGCGACTGGCACGGGATCAAGCGCGAGCGCGACGCCAAGGGCGCGGAGTACGCGCTGGTCGGCAAGTCGCGCCAGGCCCTGCCCCCGCGCGCCCGCTGGACGCCCGAGCAGCGCCTGGCCGACATGGCTTCCCTCGGCGTCGACATCCACGTGGTCTCGCCCTACGTCGGGTTCTACAACTACGGCCTGGACGCCCCGGTTGCCGTCGCAACCTCCCGCGCCATCAACGACGAGATCCGCGACATGACGAAGACGTGGCCCCAGCACTTCGCCGGACTCGGCACCCTGCCCATGCAGGACGTCAAGGCCTCCATCGCCGAGATGGAGCGCTGCATGACCCAGCTCGGACTCAAGGGCGTGGAGATCAACGACCACATCAACGGCCGGACGCTGGAAGAGCCCGAGTTCCGCCCGTTCTGGCGGGCCGCCGAGCAGATGGGCGCTGTCGTGTTCTTCCACCAGGCCAACGAGACGCTGGTCTCGGCGCGCAGCAAGCGCTATCACCTGCCCAACAGCATCGGCAACCTCGTCGACCGCGCGGTGACGTTCGCCACGCTGGTGCACGGCGGGGTCATGGACGAGTGTCCCAATCTCAAGATCGTGCTCGGCCACGGGGGCGGCTACACCTGCTACGGGATCGGGCGGATGGACCACGCCTGGATGGTGCGCAGCGAGGCCCGCGAGCACCTGACGCAGCCGCCCAGCGCGTACCTCTCGCGCTTCTACTACGACTGCATCGTCTACGACGAGGGCGCGCTGCGCTACCTGATCGACAGCGTGGGCATCGACCGCGTGGTGTTCGGCACGGACTGGCCGTACGACATGGCCCTCGACTGGCCGGTGGCCTGGGTCCTCGGCATGAAGAGCCTGACCCAGGACGAGAAGGACGCGATCCTCTGGAAGAACCTCGAACGGCTGCTGGGTATCTGAGGAGACATCACCGATGAAAATCGTCGACGCGATCGCCGAGATCCTCAAGCGCGAGGGCGTGCAGTTCCTGAGCGCCTATCCCACCACGTCGGTCATCGACGCCACCGCGGCGGCTGGGATCAGGTC
>Ga0193725_1000321_pt1 | contig 14777 bp, 10 predicted proteins | sample H2a2metaG_FD_143058 | JGI IMG/M metagenome (GOLD analysis project Ga0193725, IMG submission 143058) | Soil microbial communities from a riparian zone of the East river system, Colorado, United States - H2a2 | ecosystem: Environmental > Terrestrial > Soil > Riparian zone | place: USA: East River... | reverse complement strand
GTTGGTGAAAGGGCCGTAGACATCAGCCGTATCGAGGAAATTGATGTCCAGATCCAGGGCCCGGTGAATCGTCGCGATGGACTCTGCGTCATCCCGGCTCCCATAGAAGTCCGACATCCCCATGCATCCGAGGCCCAGGGCGGATACCCGAGGGCCCTGCTCGCCGAGTTTGCGCTCTCTCATGACTCCTCCCAATTCCGGTGCTGTTGCGTGGATGCAATATGACGTTAAGGGCGTCCACGTGACGCGACGGGGGTCTGCCTTGGTATCCTTTTTGAAAGGGACCCTTTTCCGTCGAGGTATCTATGGCGCCCTCCGGCCTCCGGGCCGTTCGTCTGGTCGTTCCACTCCTCTGTCTCGCCGCTCCCGTACGCGCGCAGCTGATCCCGATCAAGACAATCCCCATCGCCCAGGGCGATCAATTCCAGCTCTTCCCGGCGAACAATCTCGGCATGGGAAGCGTCTCGATCGCGCTCGCGGATTCGCTCGCCGATCCGTTTTCGAATCCGGCGATGGGCACGCGAATCACGGGTTCGCGCTTCTTCGGCTCACCGGCCCTATACAGTGTCTCGCGGAACGCCGGCGGTGGCCGATCGTTGCCGCTTGCGGTTCTGGCGCGCCGGAACCTTTGGTACGGCGGACTCGCGCTTGCCTTGCAGCGGGTGGACCCCAGCCGCCCACCGCAGCCCGATGGATTCTTCGGGTTCGGTGTTGCCACGCCAGACGTGTCCAATGTCCTTGTCGTTCCCGATCCGATCCCCGCACCGGACACGCGAGCGCATGGCAACGAGTACGCATTCGCGATGTTCGGTCGCGATCTGCCGGGCTCCAAGATCTCGATCGGCGCGAGCGCGTTTTGGACCGGACTCCATGCCCTCGATGGCGTCGATCTGCTCTACGCCGGCAGCCAGCGCGTCGCGCAGGACGGCCACGCCCTGGATCTGCGGCTCGGCGCCCTGAAAGCGTGGCCGGGCGAGCCGGGGGCGGGCGACCGATTCCTCGAAGTCCTCGTCCTGCGCAACGACTTTGCCGCGACCCATACGGTCACCTACGCGGACCAGTTCTGGGATCCGGGCCTCCAGCAATTTGGCCAGCGCGCCCGTATCGAGCACAACGTCGACCAGACTCAGACCTGGGGACTCCACCTCAAATACACAGCTCCGTTGACGTCAGCAGGTTGGCGGATCGGCTGGATTGGGACCCTGAATCGGTCGTCGCATCCCAAGATTCCCAACTACGAGCTGGCAAACGTCCCGACGATTCCGCGTGATCCCGGCTACACCACGGCCTTCGATCTCGGTGTCGGGTTGTCGAAAACTCGCGGCCGTGCCTCGTTCGGGGCGGATGTCGTGTTCGAGCCGATCCGCAGCTACACGTGGGCCGCGGCCGAAGCACCCATGGGTACCGCCTCGGGCGACACCCTCGGAGTGGGCGCGAAAACGATCGAGAACCACTTCCGTTTTGCGAACGCGCTGCTGCGCCTCGGTGTCGGACATGACTTCGAAGTCTCCGGTGAGAAAAAACTGGTCGGTCTGCAGCTCGGCCTCATGCTGCGCTCCATCCACTACACCCTGAACCAGCAGGACAACGTGCAGGATCTCCAGCGGCGGCTCACCACCGGCTGGATGGAATGGACTCCCACGTGGGGCCTGAGCCTGCGCTTCCCGGAATTCGAGATTCGTTACGCCGGCCGTACCACGCACGGTGCTGGTCGCCCCGGATCGACCTTCGGCCCGGTCCTGTGGGCCGGTCGTGACGCGGCCCTGGCGGGTGGAACGATCCTGGCAGCGCCCAACGGACCACTCAACCTGATGAACGTCAACACCACGACGCATCAGATCTCGTTGTCATTGCCGTTGCGTTGAGCACGGAGGAGGCTCACGATGACCAGATACGTCAGAACGCTGTGCATCCTCGCCGTCCTCGGGCTCATCGCATGCGATGAGTCCCCATCAATCGGGGGCGGACCCGAGTCGCTCGATGCGCAGCTGCGCCGTCAATTCACACAGTGGAACATCGTCCCGATCGGCGAGGCGCCCCCCCAGAACCCCGCCATGGTCGCCCTGGGGCAGGCGCTGATGTTCGACAAGATCCTCAGCGGGAACCGCGATATCTCCTGTGCGACCTGCCACGATCCGACGCAGCATCTCGGCGACGGACTCGCGCTCGCGGTGGGAACCGGCGGCAGCGGCTCGGGTCCGGCGCGCACGCTGGGCGCGGGGCGGCAGTTTGTGCCCCGCAACGCGCCGACGCTGTTGAACAGCGCGATCGGCCTGCCGTACATCTTTTGGGACGGTCGCTTGACCCGCTTTGGGCCGCCGCTGCCCGATGTGGTCGTGCCGACCACCGACTTGTTGCAAGGCCAAGCCATGCTTCCCGTGTTGAATCGCCGGGAAATGCGCGGCGAAAAAGGCGACGTCGATGTGTTGGGCAACCCGAACGAGCTGGCCCAGATCGACGATACGCTATCGAACGCCATCTGGCAGGGTGTGATGCACCGCCTCGTCGCGGTGCCGGGATACGTGACGATGTTCAATGCCGCGTTCCCCTCGATCCCGCCGACCAGTCTCAGGTTCGAGGACATGGCGAAGGCGATTGCGGCGTTCGAGATGGACGCGATGATGAAGAACGGATCACCGTTCGATCGCTACCTGGCGCGGGACAACAATGCGCTGTCGGTGGAGGCAAAGCGCGGCGGCGTGCTGTTCTTTGGCGAGGCGCGCTGCTCGCAGTGTCACAACGGGCCGTTCCTGGGTGGGCGGGAGTTCTCGAATTCGGGCGTGCCGCAGCTTGGACCGGGCGTGGGTCAGGGTGCGCCGCTCGACAAGGGACGCGGTGAGCTGATCGACTTTCAGTTCTACCAGTTCGCGTTCCGGGTGCCGCCGCTGCGCAACGTCGAGCTCACGGCGCCGTATTTCCACAATGGCTCGTTCCCGACACTGGAATCAGTCGTGAAGCACTACAACGACGTAACGACGTCGCTGCGCACGTTCGACCCCGCCACGCTGCCAGCGAGCCTCCAGGCCAGCTATCACGGTGATATCGGTACGATCAATGCGGTGCTCGCGACGCTTGATACCAGGTTGCAGGCGCCGCTGCATTTGACTGACGCACAGATCGGCGATCTCGTGGCGTTCCTGAAATCGCTCACCGATCCGGCAGCGCGCGATCTCTCCGGCATCGTGCCGGCTTCCGTGCCGAGTGGATTGCCGGTGCGCTAAAACGAATGTGGGGGCTGAAAATAAATGTAGGGGCGCAGCATGCTGCGCCCCTACAGTGTTCCCGCGTTTAGAACCCTTCGGTCAGACTGAACCGTACCATCCAGTTTTTCCCCGGCCGGTCGAACGGATGCACAATGTCCATCTGACCGATCGCGTACCCCAGCAGATTCATGCGGAATGTTGCGCCCGCGCTGCGGACCCAGTTGCGCGTGCCGCCGAACAGTCTCGCCCCTTCGCTCTGCGACCACGCCACGCCGGCGTCATAGAAAACGCCCGCTTCGATCGGCAGGATACCGTAGTACCCGCCGCCGACGCCGAATAACCCGAACAGCGGGAATCGCAGCTCGACATTGCCGACGAGCAGCCGGCTGCCCCAGAGCTGATCGAAGACGGGGCAAGACGTCGCCGAGCCGCCCGTACACTCGCTTGCCTGGAAACTTCCTCGGTCGTAACCGCGCACCAGACTTGGATAGCCGAGGAACAGCGGATACATGCGCTGGTCTTCGGCATCCCTGCCGTAGCGGCCGATATGGAGCCCGCGTACGGCCAACGTGAACGGACGGAGCGGCATCACGTACTTCCGATAGTCCACATACGTCGTGAAGAACTGCAGGCCACCGAATGTCGGGTCTGCTTCGAGCCTCCAGCGATCACCGAGAATGGGGCCCGTGGCGCCATAGAACGAGTTGTCGTGCACGAGCGCAAAGCTGGTCGCTCCCAACGTCACCGGCGGCGGAACGGGGAAGTGGATCGTCGAATCGAACGCGGGCGAGTTGTCGGGATTGAACCCGAGCTTCCGGAGCTCGTTATCGTACGAGATTTGCTGCAACCCGGCCGATACCTCGAAGCGATCCGAGCGGTTGAACGGGTACGCCGCGACTCCGTTCAGTCCGCGATTGGTCTGCTTGATGCGCTGGATTTCCTCGACGAAGATGCCGGTGCTCGGATCCTGGTACGCGAACACTCCGCCAAAGATGTACGGGATTTGCTGCGCGCCCACGGCCCACGTGAGACGCGACTTCCGGTTGAGGTATGCGGTCGCCGCGGCGAAGTCCGAGATGCGACCCTGGAATTGCGCCATCGTGACCAGATTGTGGTCGCCGAGCATGTCGCTCCAGTACAGCGTGGCCCCACCGCCGATGTAGGTCCCGAAGCGGTCGGCCGCGACCGCGAGGGAGGGTTGGGCGATGAAGTCGAGCGACAGCTTGGGATGATAGTCCTTGACCGCGCTGCTGAGGTCGGCCGTCGTCGCCGGCGGCACGGGCTTGGGATCTCGAAGCAGCGTCGCGATGCCGGTTCCGATCTCGGCCCGTTCCAGGGGCGGCAGTGCCGCGGCCGACGGCGGCAGCTGGACGATCGGTCCGCCCTCGAGCGCCCGGATGTCGTCGATCGCCTGAATCGCGTAGCCGCCATCGGAGTAGACCGCGAACACGGCGCGCGGCGCCTTCTGGGCGACGCTGAGTGCCGGACTCAACGAGGTGATGCCGCTGACGCCGGTGAATACATTCGTCACTTGCGCGATCGCGCCGCCGTCGAGGGACAGGCGAAATACGTTGGTGACCCCGCCCGGATCGCCGAGGAAGTAGAGGCTCTTCCCGTCTGGACTCCACTGCGGATTGATGTGCTTGGCTTTGGGGAGATGCGGGAGCTGCCGGATCTGACCGCCGCTCCGGGGATCGATGACGGCCAGCTGATAATCGCCGTACGACAGGTCGTCCAGGGATGTGGTGAAGCGATCAGTCGAGAATGCAATCAGCGAACCATCGGGTGACCACGCCGGCTCGAGGTCGGCGTAGGCGTCATTGGTCAGGCGCCGCTGCTGGCCGCTGTCGAGATCGTATACGAAGAGATCGGTGACGCCGCCGACTTGCGCACTGAACGCAATCTGTTTCCCGTCGGGCGACCACGTCGGATTGAAGATCTCGCCGAGTGACGGAAACTTGATCTCCTTGATCAGGTCGCCGTTATCGCCCTTCACGATGCGGAGCGCCGGCCGGCCGGTGACGATCGCACCGAACGCGAAGCGGCCGTCGGCACTCCAGGCACCTGCCGAGTTGATGAACTGCATGCTCTCGAGGTGCGGATCGCGGGTCGAGGACACGAGTTTGCGGATCGTCTGGCCGTTGTCCGCGTTGGCGAGATACATGTCGATCGAGAACAGCCCGGCGTCCGAGAAGTACACCACCCGCGAGCCGTCGGGACTCAGTGCCGGCGCGAGATTGTAGTGCTGTTCCTTGCCGGGGCTCACGAGCGCGCGCGCACCGGCGGTCGTGACTGGCGTCAACCGTGCCTGATCCCGCTGTGCGCGGTCGGTGGGCAGCGACGTTCCGGTCGCGACCGCGATCGGCTTGGCCGCGTCGGTCAGCGCGCGATGCCAGTCGGCGATGAGACTGTCCGCCGGCCGGTGCGTCATCTGCTCGAGGGCTGCCTGGACGTTGCCGCTGCGCCCGGCGGAGCGAAGCAGCGCTCCGACGATGTCATCGCCGTAGGTTCCGCCGAGGTACGCCCAGAAGGACTGACCCCAGCGGTAGGGGAAGTACCGCGGGTTTTCCAGGTCGCGGAACTTGGGCAGGCGGCCGGTGCGGACGGCGTCCCGCATCCACATCGTCGTGTTCGGATCCACATTCCCGAGCGAGACGTACTCCGCCATCCCTTCGATGAACCATAGCGGGACGCGGTTGAACGCTGTGGCCATGCTGCCGCGAGCGACGCCGGTGATGTCGTACTGGAACGCGTGGGTCAGCTCGTGACCGATCACGTGGTCGGTTTCGAATGGCGATGCGCCCAGCGGCAGGAGGATACGCCGCTTGAGGCTCTCGGTGACACCTTCGCTCCCCTCCACCTGGGCGATATTGGTCTGGTTGTACGCGGGGTGGTCCGCGTAAAGAATCAACGGCTGGCGACTGCTCAATTGGTGGCGCAGCACCGTGGAGATTCTCGTGTACCACCGTTCGGCCATGCGCGCCGCCTGAGCGGCAGCGTCGGCTTCGTCATCATAGAAGTAGACGTCGAAGTGTTGCGTCTTCAGAATCTTGAAGTGGAAGGTCTTGTACTGGACGGCATTGCGGCCGAAGGTCTGGGTTTGCGCGGCGGACGCGACAAGACTCAGCGCCCCCAGCAGCAGCGTGACGCGGGCAATGGTGTTCATGTCCTAGGATTACCCCCATACTCCGGGTTCGGCACAGTGATGCGACCTAAACGTCTCTCTTGAACGTACACTCACCACCGGGAGTTCACATGCTCGGCGCCGTTTCCACTCTGTGCACCCTCAGCCTGATATTTCGGCAGGCGAGTGTTCAAACGCCGACCAATTGGAAGGCGATCGACAGCGTGCTGGGCAGATCGGGCAATCTGCAAGGAGAAACCTACCGAGTCGGGTTCCCCCGAAATGATCTTCGCGTCGCAGTGGGAGCGGTCAGAGTACGGCCGAGTCTCGCCCTGGGATCCTGGGTGGCGTTCAAACAGACGAGCGACAGCACCGCAATGTTAATGGGCGATCTCGTCCTGCTGCCGGTCGAAGTCACCGCTGTGATCGATGCGCTGCAGCGGGGCGGAATTGAGCCAACGGCCCTTCACAATCACCTGCTGAGCGAATCGCCGCACGTGGTCTATCTCCATATTGGCGGCCGGGGACGGCCGGTCGCGCTCGCGAGGGCGGTGCACGAAGCGCTCGCGTCTACCAGGACGCCGGCGCCGGCGACGGAAACCCGTACGCCGCCACCGCTCGGCCTCGACACCGTTCAGATCGCACAAGTGCTCGGCGTGCACGGCAAGGCCAACGGCGGCGTCTATCAGCTCAGCGTCCCCCGGGCCGGCGCCGTGATGGTGGATAGTGTTGAAGTCCCGCCGGCGATGGGCGTCGCAACCGCAATCAACTTCCAGGCGCTCCGGGCAACTACCGCAGCCGCAACCGGAGATTTCGTGCTGATCGCCAGCGAAGTGAATCCGGTTCTTCGCGCGCTCCGCGCCAACGGGATCGTGGTGACCGCGCTGCACAGCCACATGCTGAATGAAAGTCCGCGGCTCTTCTTCATGCACTTCTGGGGAGAGGGAGATGCCGTCAAGCTGGCGCGGGGACTTCGCGCGGCGCTGGATGAGATGAACGTCCAGCGGAACTAGCCGAGTTGACGCGGACCTGACTTGCTGGCGTCGGAGAATTGATTCATGTTCGCTCCGTGAGTGCGCCGCTCGCCGGGCCGACTTCTGCGACTCCGACCGCTGCGACGTCCCGCGTCGCGTCGATCGATCTGATTCGCGGCGCGGTCATGGTGTTGATGGCGATCGACCACGTCCGCGTCTATGCGGGAGTCCCTGCCGGCGGTCCCACGGCGGGGATTTTCTTTACGCGCTGGGTGACACACTTCGTGGCTCCGGCGTTCATCTTCCTCGCCGGCACGAGCGCCTTCTTTTACGGCCGCAAACACGCCGATCTGTCCCGCTTCCTGTTCATCCGCGGTGTCTGGCTGGTCTTGCTCGAGCTGACGGTGCTTCGCGTCGCGTGGACGTTCAATTTCGACTTCGCGAATTACATGCTCGCGGGTGTCATCTGGGTGATCGGCTGGTGCATGATCCTGATGGCGGGGCTCGTGCGGCTGCGGCCCCGGACGGTCGGTATCATCGGCGTCGCAACAATCGCTCTGCACAACGCCGTCATGCCGTGGCTCGTCGGTCACCTGCCGCTCGGGAAACTCTCGAATATCCTATACGGCATCGGTCCGGTCGACGGAACGCCGCTGTTGGTGCTCTACTCGATCGTTCCCTGGATCGGCGTGATGGCGGCGGGCTACTGGTTCGGCACCGTCCTGGCACTGGAGCCGGCGCGCCGCAACCGGATCTGCCTGCGCCTTGGCCTCGGCGCCACCGCCTTGTTCCTGGTCCTGCGCGTCATCAACTCGTACGGCGATCCGCAACCGTGGAGCGCGACAGGGCGCCTGCCCGCGCTCTTGTCATTCCTCAACGCCAGCAAGTACCCGGCGTCGCTGGACTTCCTGCTGATGACGCTCGGCCCTACGATCGCGCTGATCCCGCTCTTGGACCGCGTGCGGGGGCGCGTGGCGCAGTGGCTCACGGTCTTCGGGCGCGTCCCGTTCTTCTATTATCTACTCCACATCCCGCTCATTCACGCCCTGGCCCTGATCGTGTCGCGGATCCGGACTGGGAGCGTGGACGCGTGGCTGTTCAACAATCACCCGATGAATCCCGGGCCCCCGCCCACCGGCTACACGTGGAGTCTGGGCCTCCTCTATCTCGTCTGGGCAATTGCGGTCGTGATGCTGTACTTCCCCAGCCGCTGGTACGCCGAGCTCAAGGCCCGTCGCACTGATCTGCGCTGGCTCAAGTACCTGTAAGCATCCTCACTGACGGCAGGGGGCGTGCGGATCGACCGGCTTCGGGACGTCCCGCTTGGGCCGCTCCGGAGCGTTCGCGACCGCGAGCGCGCCGTCGTGCACCATCTGCGCCACGCGCGCCAGGTCCGGATAGCTGATGTACTGCGCCTCGTCGGTGACCTGGTGATAGTCCAGATGTTCGCCGCGGGAGAAAGCGACTGACGGGATTCCATACCGCGCATAGCTGTAGTGATCGGCGCGGCAGTAGTACTGCAGCGGGTGACCGGGCGCGTCGTAGGTGTAATCAAAGACGAATGGCACCGGCTGTTTCGCGTTCGCCGCTTCGAGCATGTCGCCGAACTCCCGGGATATCCGTTTCGCGCCGATCACCTCGAGATAGGTCGGACTCCCGGCGCCCGTGCCGCCGCGCGGGAAATCGGATGCCGTGCCCCGGCCGACCATGTCTTGATCGATTTCGCCGACGATCGAGTCGATCGGGACCGTCGGGTGATCGGAGTACCAGCGCGAGCCGAGCAGACCGGCTTCTTCACCGGTGTGACTGATGAACAGGATCGAGCGACGCGGCCGCTGGTTCCCGCTCGCGCGTGCGAACGCTTCGGCGATTTCGAGAATTGCGACCGTGCCGGAACCGTCGTCGTCAGCGCCGTTGCGGATGGAGTCGGGGCGCGGCCCACGCACCGCGCGCAGGCTGTCGAGAATCGTCCGGATGCTGGTCTGTTCTCCATCGGTCGTGGAGCGCATCGGCGAGTCGGCGCCCATCGGCCGCACGACGCGGTTGAAGGCGCGCAATGAATCGTGATCGACGGGGCTGCGATCGAAGCCGACGTGGTCGTGGTGTGCCGACAACGATACGTACTCCCGGCGCAGGACCGGATCGCGCCCGCGCAGAATCCCCACCACGTTGCGCGCCGGCCAGTCCACCGGCTTTCTCGTGAAGTCGAATTGCCCGCTGATCGTATTCACCGCGGTCGCTCCGGGCGTCGCCGTCGCGGGATCGCTGCCCAGGGCCGCAGTGGCGGCGCGCCGGCTCAGCCAGACGAGCGCGATCGCGCGGGGATTGCGGGACGTGTCGGAGACCGGACGGCCTTCGCGGATGCGGGCGATCTGCTCGCCGCCCAGCTGGTCGAGGGCCACGATCCCCACGGTGGCGGCGTCGCGATAGCGGCCGAGGAGCGGACCAATGGCGCGCCGATCGAATCCGGCGGGGACATCGAGGATGACGAACTTGCCCGTGATCCCCGCCGGCGCCACGAGCGACGCGGTGTCGGCGACCGATCCCGCATAGACGATCGGAGTGTGGTCGAGCACCCTGGGCGGCACCGCGAAACTGACGGGCAAGAAGTCGATACCGGGCTGCAGCGTACTGCCGCCGCTCGTGACGAGGCGTGACTGCGGATCCATGGCCACGACCCAGAAGGGCACCGTCTGGAAATACGTGCCGCCGTCCCCCGCCGGCTCGAGACCCAGCCGGCGAAACTCCGCGGCCACGTACGCCGAGGCCTTGAACGCGCCCGCACTGCCGGTTTCGCGTCCCATCATCGAGTCATCCGCGATGAGATACAGACGCTGTCGCAGATCGGCGGCGGTGATCGCAGGCTGGGTCTGGGCTTCCAATACACGGGATGCTAGGCTGACCACCACGACGGCCATCGACAGACAACGCTTCATCATTGCACGCTCCTCAGGTTAGAATGCGCCGCCTCCACCGCCTCCACCGCCTCCGCCAGAACTCCCGCCGCCTCCAAATCCCGATCCACTCGAGCTGCGGGGAGAGGAGGACATCGTCGTGCCCGCGACGGTCGACAAATGCGACATGCTGCTCGAGAAATGGCCGACGTTGAAATTCATCAGGCTCGGCCCGACGTACCATTGCGGCGCCTGCGTGTAGATCCCTTCGAACGCGCGAGCGAATTGCCGCTCGACGCCAAAGGCCATCGCGTACGGCAAATACTTGTCGAACAGCTCCGGATGGCCGATGATGACGCGCTTCAGGTTTTCGGACTCGACACGCCGCAGAAATTCCTCGAATCCCAGCACGTGCTCGAGGGCCCGCGTGCCCGCTTCGGTCCGGGCCGGCATGATCTGCGCGAAGATCACGAGAATAATCCCGGACACGATGGCGGCGATCACGAAGGACACCGGTGTCAGCAGGAATGCCGCGGCAACGAAGGCGCCACCGACGCCGATCAGGATTGCGAAACCGATTCCACATCCCAGCCAGATCTGCTTCACCTTGTCGGGTCGGTTCTGATAGAACCCGCTGCCCTTGAGCTGGTCGTAGATGGCATCGCGAATTGGACCGAGCTGGGTGTAGAACTCGTCCTTCAGCTCGTCCAGCGGGACATGATCGCCATGGGAGAAGATGCCGTCGAATACCACGCGCTCATGGCCTGCCAGTCCGTCGGTCGGCTTGAGCCGGTGCAGCGTGTATGTGGTGCCACCGCCGAACAGCCCAAACAGTTTTGGGTTTTGCTGCTCCTCGATGCGCAGATAGCCGCGGACGGCGAGATCGACAAGTGTGGCCGTGATGTCGCGCATGTCGACGTTGTTGTCGAGCAACGTGCCGGTTTCTCCCGGCGACATGTCGGCCGGCGGCTCATACTGGACGGCGATCGGCCGCCGCCGCGGGTCACGGCCGCGCCGCCACCAGCGCCAGAAAACGAGGAGGAACACAGGGATCGGAATGACCAGCGGCCAGTTGCTGGTGGCGGCTTCCATCGCGCGAGCGGTCACCGTCGGAGCGGTGACGAGCCCCTTGTCCCATCCCACCACCGCCGTAACACCCTCGTGATAGTCCAGCGCATGGGGCATAGTGATTCGCACGACTGGACCATCGATCGTGACTCGCGCGTCACTGGCGGTCGAGCCGTACTTGCCGTTGAACGCGATCGCGCGCAGTCCGGCGGCACCGGCCGGCAGGTCGATCTCCGCCGTCGCGGTGCGAATCGGCACCTCCCACTCGTCACCGGTGACGTTCCAGTACAGCTCGTCGTGCTCGTCAAAGAACCGGAGTCCATTGGTCGCGTGGTAGCGGAGCACCAGGGTCTTCGTCGCGTTCACCGCGCCCGGGATCCAGACCTTGTACTTGATGGATGCACCTTGGCGTGACGTCTCGATGCGGAGATTGTGCCCCTGGTCGTCGCGCGCGCTCTGCAGCGAGACGCCAAGCGTCCAGTTCAGTCCCTGTGCGTTGCGGTATTTGATGGGGATGACGCGAAACAGGCCGTTGTAGGAACCGACGAACTGTGCGGTGATCGATTCGGTGACGTCGATACTGGCGTCCGCGTTGATGCGAATCCGGGCGTCGAACCGCTCGATCGAATAGGAGCGTTGCGCACTGAGCGATGTTGCCGAGAACGCGAGGAAGAGCAGGACGAGTGGCACCTTCGGCACGGCCCGTTCCGAGGGATCATCCAGGCCAAAGAATTCGCGCGGCTTGAGGCGCATCATCCCGGCGATGATCCCGGCAGGGAACTGCGCGATGGCGGTATTGAAATCGCGAACGACCGCGTTGTAATAGCGCCGCGCGTTCTGGAGATGATCTTCGACGTCGATCAGCGTGGCCTGCAGTGAGGCGAAGCTCGCGGCCGCCTTGAGCTCGGGGTACGCTTCGGCGACCGCCAGCACGCGCTGCAAGGCGTTCCCGAGCGGGTCTTCCTCGCGGGCGCGGGTCGCCGGTCCCGCCTGCGACGCTTGCACCGCGCGCCCGCGGGCCGCCACGACGGCCTCGAGTGTGCTCCGCTCGTAGCCGGCGTGACCCTGCACGACCGCGACCACGTTCGGGATAAGATCGTGCCGGCGTTTCAGCTGGACGTCGATATCGGCCCACGCGTTGTCCCCGAGCTGGCGGAGCTGCGTGAGACGATTGAACGCGTAGACGGCCCACGCGACGACGAGCAGTCCGATGATCGCGGCGAGAGTCATGGCGTCTACGCTAGCTCGGCCAAGGAGCGAATGCGAGGATGCTCTGGGGGTTGGGGGTTAAGGGTTGGGGGCTCGGGTTCGCGGACGCAGAGCGCCGTCCGCATGCCCGCCTCTCTGGCGGCATCGAGTTCGGCCGGTAGGTCGGAGATGAAAAGCATGTCACGCGGTTCCTGTCGCAGCATTGCAGCAATCTGACGATAACTTCGCGCTTCACGTTTCGGCCCCGTCGTGGTATCGAAGTAAGCGGATAAGAACGCCGAGAGGTCGCCGGCCGGGGTGTTGGCGAAGAGATTGCGCTGCGCCTGGACGCTGCCCGACGAGAAAATCGCGATCATCTTGCCGGCAGCGTGCCAGCGCTCGAGCGCGGGGCGCACGTCGGGATAGACTTCGCCTTTCCCCTTCAGCTCGCCGGTGCGATACCCGGCTTCCCAGATCCGTCCTTGCAGCGCTTTGAGTGCCGTCGATTTGCGGTCGCGATCCATCAGCCAGTAGACGTAGGCTTCCGGATTCCACGCAGGAAGGTCAGGGGTGGGCGGTTCGGCGGCGTATTCCGCCCGGAGCAGCGCGATGTCTTCCTGCTCCAAATAGTCGTGCACGCGCGCGCGCGCGTACGGAAACAGCACCTGATGGACGAATTCGATCGGTGTAGTGGTGCCTTCGATGTCCAGCAGGATCGCGCGAATGTCGTTCAGCGCGAGCCCGCTCCGCTCAACGGGATGTACGTCGGTCCCAGGCACAGCGGCTGGAAGCCCTTATCGGTCCCGCTGTCCGTGTAATGCGGTGTCCATCCGGCCTTGTCCTGGAACAGACGAATCGCGCGAATGTCACGATCGGCGCACAGATCGAACCAGTGCCACGTGCCGCGCGGTACGCGAATCAGATCCCCCGCTTCGACCTCGATGGCGATGACCGGTCCCTGTCCCTCGCGCGGATGGATGTGAAACAGGCCGCGGCCCCGGACGATGAACCGCACTTCGTCCTCATCGTGCCAGTGCTCGGTGCTGAACTTCGCGAGCATCGCCTCGAGGTTGGGCGTCGCCGGCGTGACGTCGATGACGTCGGCCGTGACGTAGCCGCCGCGAGCTTTCAGTTGCTCGATCTCCGGGGCATAGGCGGCCAGAACGGCGTCCGGGGGGGCATTCGCGGCCGCGCGCTGGGCCAGCGGCCAGCGCTCGTAGTCGATACCCAACTTGGCGAGATACGCCGTAACCTCTGCCTGATCGGTCAGGGTGCGGTGTTCTGCGGGAATTCTCACGGTTGCCATGCGATGCCTCGCTTTCGTCCCAGCACTTCGAACAAGAATTCAAGGATCTCGATCTGCCGCTTGGCCTCGGTGAGATCGTTGCCCCACGTGTAGAGCCCGTGGCGCCGGATCAGAAACCCGTGCGCCTCGGGATTCTCGCGCAGCACCACTTCAACCTCGGGCACGGCGCGTGCCCAATCCTGCGTATTCTCGATGACCGGCAAACGCTCGCGATGCTCGTGAGTGCGAACGCCATCCAGACCCTTGAGCATCTCATAACCTTCGATCATGAGACCGCCGTCGGTCACCCCGTCCGACAGAATCGTGCTCCAAATGGAGTGCGTATGCAACACTGCGCCCGCGCCCCGAGCGCGCACGATTGCCAGATGCAACGTCGCTTCGGCCGACGGCGTGCCCGATCCCTGGAGCACCCGTCCGCGCGCGTCGATCTCGACGATGTGACTCGACTCGAGCAGGCCCTTGTCCACGCCACTCGTTGTGATCGCGAGCGTGAGGGGTTCCTTGCGGACGACCGCGCTGAAGTTGCCGCTCGTGCCGAGTGCCCAGCCGCGCTCGTAGCAGTGACGGCCGACGTCGGCGAGCTGCCGGGCGAGCGCTTCGAACTCGGGGGACATGCCTGAAGAATAGACGCGTCAGCCGAGCTCGAGCGAGCAGGCTCCAAGACGGGCCGGCCAACGCGGCGTGAGCGAGATACCTTGGACCGTTTCCTCAAACCCCCGCTCACTGCGCGCCATCGTGGTGATCTTGGAGCGCCAGACGTCGGCCTCAGGTTGAAGGCGCAGTGACACTTCACGAGCCAGTGACAGCTCGGGCGCAAACACCGCGTTGGCGGGTGCCGCCGACCCGTTCCATGTGTACGCGACGGCGAGACCGCCCGCCCGGCCGAACGTCAATCGTTTCTCGAGATCGTTGCCTTGCAGCACGACAGTGGCGGAATCGCCGGTCACGGACACGCGGGCGCCCATCGGCGCGGCTGCCCACGACCGGATCGCGGTGTATTTCGCGCTCGCGTAATCGTCG
>Ga0193725_1000320_pt1 | contig 14814 bp, 14 predicted proteins | sample H2a2metaG_FD_143058 | JGI IMG/M metagenome (GOLD analysis project Ga0193725, IMG submission 143058) | Soil microbial communities from a riparian zone of the East river system, Colorado, United States - H2a2 | ecosystem: Environmental > Terrestrial > Soil > Riparian zone | place: USA: East River... | reverse complement strand
ATGGTAGATCGCGAGGGGACGATCCTCACCGTCGAGGCTGGGCAGCACGTTGGCCATGCCGGTCAGGATGGAGAGGCCGGTGCTCCAGCCGCGCGCCCTGTTGCGGATGCCGAAGAGTGCCGCCTCGCGAAGGACGTCCTTCGTCGCCCCTTGCTCGGTCAGCGCGATGACGCTCTTGGCCAGCACCAGGCGAATGTCCTGCTCGAGGCCCTCGGTGAGCTTGCCCATCCAATGAGCCCGACGGTCTTCCTCGGTGGCCCCCCAGCGGAGCCAGACGTCACCCCCGGACATCTCCACGTCGAAGACGGTCACGTCGTCGGCGAAGGGGTCGAAGGTGCAGCCGCCGGCAAGCTCGAACTTGGCGTGGTGCCAGTGGCACGTGAGGATGCCGTCCTTGACGGTGCCGCGATGGAGCGGGAAGCCCATGTGGGGACATCGGTTGTCCACGGCGAACACCCGCCCCTCCTCCAGCAGCACGAGCACGGTTCGCCCGTTGACCGAAATCACCTTTCGGCGCTCGCGCTCCAGGTCTTCGAAGGTGCAGATCTTGATGCGGGCGTCGGCCTCGCTCCGGTCGTGATGAGGTGCGTGCGTCGCCATGGGCTCGATGATACGGGAGAATGGCGGGGGCCCCGAGCGCGCAGAAGCGAAGGGGAGCCGCCTGCCTTCCTCGACGGAGCCGATCTACGCGCCGACGCTAATTTTTGGAACCAGAATCTGGAACCAAACCGGTCGGGCGCCGAGGGTCGTCGCGCAAGCGGTGGAAAAAATTGGTGAGCCGTCTGGGGATCGAACCCAGGACCCCCTGATTAAAAGTCAGGTGCTCTACCATCTGAGCTAACGGCTCGTTGGGGATTCGCAACGGGCAGAAGTGATTCTACCGCGCTCCGTCCCGTGGATGGTGCAGACTGCGGGACTTGTGACCCTCACCTTCGTCGCCACCGCGCTGATCATCGCCCTCGCGAGCTTCGTGATGGGGCTGGCGGGGTTCGGGATCGGGCTGGTGGCGCTCGCGTTCCTGCCGTTCGTGATGTCGCCAGTGCCGGCGATCGTGTTGACCACGCTCTACGCGCTGGTGTTCTCGATCGTGATCCTGGCGCCGCTGCGTCGCGAGATCCAGTCGGTGCAGATGACGCAGCTCCTGATCGGCACCGTGTTCGGCACGCCGCTCGGCGTCTGGGGATTGGCGGTGCTGCCGGCCACCGTGATCAACCGGCTGATCGGCGCGGTCCTCGTCGGGATGACCGCGCTCGAGTGGTGGCATCTCGCGCCGCGACGGCTCGCAGCGCCCGGCTGGGGCTACGGCGCCGGCGTGCTCGCGGGTGTGCTCGGGGGCGCCGTCGGCACGCCGGGTCCGCCGGTGATCCTCTACGCGGCGGCGCAGGAGTGGAGCCCGCGCACGGTGAAGGCGAACCTGCTCGCGTTCTTCATCGTGAACCAGGCCGTCATTCTCGTGGGCTACTGGTGGGCCGATCTCTTCGGCGCCGACGTGCTGAAGCTCGCGCTGTGGCTCGCGCTGCCCGCCCTCGTCGGCGTCGCCGCCGGGGTCGCGGTCTTCAACCGGATCGACGCGCGGCGGTTCCGCCAGATCGTGTTCGCCGTGCTCTTCGTTTCCGGCGTCGTGCTGCTCCTCCGCGGCTGATCAGAGCAAGCTGGAGCGCACGCCCGGGAACCAGCGCAGCAGCGGGGAATCGTCGCAGACGATGGTCTCGTCGCGGACGGCGCCCGTCGAGATCAAGCAAAGCGGCACGCCGATCAGCTCCTCCAGGCGATCGATGTAGACGCGCGCCTTGGCCGGGAGATCGCCCTCGTGCTTGGCGTGACTGGTCGGGGACATCCAGCCCGACAGCTCCTCGTAGACGGGCTCGGCGTCCTTGAGCGCGGTCTCGTCCTCGGGGAACTCGGTGAGCACGTCGCCGCGATAGCGATAGCCGGTGCAGATCTTCACGGTCTCGCACTGGTCGAGCACGTCGAGCTTGGTCAGGGCCACGGTGTCGAGGCCGTTGATGCGCGCGGCGTAGCGGAGCACCATCGCGTCGGCCCAGCCGCAGCGGCGCGGGCGGCCCGTGGTCGCGCCGTACTCGTCGCCACGCCCGCGGATCTGCTCGTCGATCTCCCCCGTCATCTCGGTGGGGAACGGTCCCTCGCCGACGCGGGTGGTGTACGCCTTGGCCACGCCGAGCACGCCGTTGATGCGCGTCGGCGGCACGCCGGTCCCGGTCGCCGCGCCGCCTGACGTCGTCGACGACGAGGTGATGTACGGATACGTCCCGTGATCGAGGTCCAGCATCGTGCCCTGGGCGCCCTCGAACAGCACCGAGTAGCCGGCGTCGATCCAGCGCGACAGCAGCAGCGCGGTGTCGGTGATGTAGGGGGCGAGCCAGCCCGCGAAGCGCAGGTACGGATTCAGGATCGAGTCGACCGTAAAGGTCTGCGCGTCGTAGATCTCGCTGAGGATCCGGTTCTTCTCCGCGAGGTTGGCCTCGAGCTTCTCGCGGAACAGCCGCTCGTTCAGAAGATCGGCCATGCGGATGCCGACGCGCGCGGCCTTGTCGACGTACGCCGGCCCCACACCCTTGCCGGTCGTCCCGATGCGACGGGCGCCGAGCTTGGCCTCGGAGGCGTGGTCGAGGGCCGGGTGATACGGCATGATCAGGTGCGCGTTCTTCGAGATGAACAGGTTGCCGTCGAGGGTGACGCCGCGGCGGACCAGCGTCTCCATCTCCTCGATGAGCGCGCCGGGGTTGATCACCACCCCGCAGCCGATCACGCAGCGGCAGCCGGAATGGAGGATGCCGGAGGGGATCGAGTGCAGGACGTACTTCTCGCGGCCGACCACCACGGTGTGGCCGGCGTTGTCGCCGCCCTGGTAGCGCACGACCACGTTGAACTGGGGCGTGAGCACGTCGACGACCTTGCCCTTGCCCTCGTCACCCCACTGCGTTCCGACCACCACGATGTTAGGCATGGTTGACTCCCTTCGCTTCAGCTTCGGCTTCCAGCGCTTCGTTCGGCCGCTCCAGGATGTCCTGAATCGGAACGATGCGCTCGCTCCCGGTCGCGAGATCGATCACCAGCGCCTCGCCCTCGCGGGTGCGCGCGCTGCCGATCACGATGGCCCGTCCCGCGCGCTGACTGCGCGCGTACTCGAGCGACTCCGGCAGAGCGCGGCTCACGATGTCGCGCGACACCGACGCGCCGAGGTCGCGCAGGCGGCGGGCCAGCGACAGCGCCGCGGTCTTGTCGGGGGTGGAATCCACGATGAAGAAGGCGGGGCCGGGCAGCGGCACCGCCACGCCCTGGTGCTCCATCACGCTCAGCGCGCGCGCCACGTCGAAGGCGAAGCCGACGGCCGGACACTGGTAGCCGAAGCGGCCGAGCATCTGGTCGTAGCGTCCGCCCGCCGCCACCGACGCACCGAAGTCGGACACGTAGGTCTCGAAGTACATGCCGGAATAGTAATCGAAGCCGCGGACCTCGCCGAGGTCGAGCAGCACCGAGTCGGCCAACCCATAGATGCCCAGCAGGCGGTAGACCTCGGTCAGGTTTTCCAGCGCGCGCGCCGCCCGCGGCGTGCGCGCGAAGCCGGCGGCCCGCTCCAGCACTTCGGCGCGGCCGAAGAGCGTGGGCAGGGCCAGCAGCGCGTCCACCACGCGAGCCGGAGCGCCCAGCTCCCCCACCCGCTTTTCCAGCTCGGCCAGGTCCTTGCGCCCGAGCGCGGCCCGCACCTCGCGCGCCTGCTCGTCGGTGGCCGACGTCTCCTCCATCAGCCCGCGGAAGAAATCGGGATGGCCCACGTCGATCTGAAAGTGCCTGAGCCCGAGCGCCGAGAGGCCCTCCACGGTCATGGCGAGGATCTCCACCTCGGCTTCGGGCTTGTCCAGCCCGATCAGCTCCACGCCCGCCTGGTAGAACTCGCGATAGTGCGCGATCCGCGGCTCGTCGTAGCGGAAGACGTTGGTCACGTAGCCCAGCCGGAGCGGCTTGGGCTCGTCGCGCAAGCGCGTGGCCACGATGCGCGCGATCTGCGGGGTGATGTCGGCGCGCAGGGCGAGCAGCCGGCCCGTCTCGCGGTCGACGAGCTTGAACATGTCTTCCTGCACGACGGGGTCGGTCCCCACCGACAGCACGTCGAAGAACTCGAAGGTGGGCGTGATCACCTCGCGGTAGCCCCAGCGTCCGAACACGTCGAGCAGGCGCGATTCCACGTAGCGCTTGCGCTGGGCCTCGTCGGGCAGGTAGATGCGCGCACCCTTGGGCAGCTGCGTCAGTGGCTTCATGCGGGTGACCCGAGCGCTTCGAGATGAGCGACCGTATTCACGCGGTGGATGGTCGCCCAGTCGTCGCGGTACTCGATCTCCGAGATGCCGGCCGTCGAGGCGTCGACCGACCAGAGCCGCTCGGGTCCGAGCCCGAGCGCGGCCAGCACGATGAGCCGGGTGACGATGCCGTGGCTGACGAGAATCACGGTCTCGCCCAGGTGCGTGGCCCGCAGCTCGGCCACGGCACGCCCCACGCGCTCGGCCACCGCGCCGAGCGTCTCGCTGCCCGGACGCGCGAAGCGCCCGGGCTCCGTGAGCCAGCGCTTGAAATCCTCGGGGAAGCGGCGCTCGACCTCGTCGCGCGTGAGGCCTTCCCAATCGCCGAAGCACATCTCGCGGAAATCGGACTCGAGGGTGATCTCGATCCCCTGGGCCGCCGCGATGGGTGCGGCGGACTCGCGGGCGCGCAGCAGCGGGCTCGCGTAGACCGCGGCGACGTGGTGCGTCCCGAGGGCGTGGGCCAGCGCCGCGCACTGCCGACGGCCCTCCGGGCTCAGCGGGATGTCGTGCGAGCCCGCGTAGCGTCGCTCCTGGGAGTACGCGGTGGCGCCATGCCGTATAGCGAGCAATCTCAGCTCCATGACAACCCGCCTATTCTAGCCCCATCGTCGAGCCCGAGGTATGCTCTCCGTGCATGCCAAGGCTGATGCGCTCACTCGTGGTGGTGGGACTCGCGCTGCTGGCGGCCGGCTGTGCGACCAGGATGGTCGGGCCGGGCCCCGAGGACGACGTGATCGCGGTGACCGGGCTCGGCAAGTTCAGCGCCGCGCCCGACGTGGCCCTGCTCACACTCGGGGTCGATTCGAACGCGGCCACGCTGGGCGAGGCCACCGCCGACGCCGCGCGGCGGATGAGCGCGGTGGTGGCGCGGATCAAGTCGTTCGGGGTGGCCGACGCCGACATCACGACCGTGGCCTACTCGGTGGATCCTCGGATGGCCCCGATCGATCCCCTGCGCCGCGACGAGCCGCCGCGCATCGTGGGCTACCACGTGGGCAACGTGGTCCAGGTCAGCGTGCGCAAGCTCGCCGACGCGGGGCCGATCCTCGATGCCGCCGTCGTCGCCGGGGCCAACACCGTCCGCGGCATCCGCTTTGCGCTCGCCGATCCCGCCGCCGCCCAGTCCCAGGCGCGCGCCGGCGCGGTCGCCGACGCGCTGGCCAAGTCCCGCCAGCTCGCCACCGCCGCCGGAGTCAGGCTCGGCCCGGTGCTGTCGATCCGCGAGAGCTCGGTCTCCCAGCCCATCCCGATGCGCGCGATGGCCGTCCGCGCCGACGCGGCCACCCCGATCGAGCCCGGCCAGCTCGACGTCGTCATCTCCGTCGAAGTCCGCCAGTCGATCCAGCGCTAGCCCGCTCGGAGGGGGGTTGGATCGGATTGCGCGGGCGAAGCCCGCGCTCGAACAAGGCTACGTGAGGATCTCGGTGAGGGTGCGGCCTTCGATGTCACCCATGTCCACGCCGAGGGTTGTCGCGATGGTGGGGGCGACGTTGCGGTTGGGGAAGACGGCCAGCTCGAGGCCGCGACGGATCTGCGGGCCGGCGGCGAGGAAGAAGGCGTGGTTGTCGGGATAGCTGCCGCGCTGGCCGTGGGTGCCGAGGTGGTGGGGGCGATCGGTCTCCTCGTCGCCGATGGCGTCGTCCACGAAGAGATACCCCTCGGCGGCCTCGACCAACACGTCGCCGATCTGTCGATGCTCCGTCGGCGCCGGCAATCCGAGGGCGGCGTACTGATCCGACGTCCACACCGCGGATACGCCGGGAACCTTGGCCAGCTCGTCGGCGACCTGGCGCGCGATGCTGGCCTGCTGCGCGCCCTCGCGCACGTAGACGTACGCCGCGCCGTGATTCATCACCACCCGCGCCTCGGCGCGCGCGATGCGGCCGTCGGCGTCGGCCTCCAGCAAGCCGAGCTTCCTGAGCCTCACGTTCGGCCGGAGCTCGCGGCTCACGGGAAGGAAGCCGTGGTCGGAGACGACGAACACGTTCGTCTCGTCGGGCGCGGGCAGCGTGGCCAGCACGCGCCCGATCAGTGAATCGACGTACTGCATCGCCCAGTACGCCTCGGGCGAGCGCGGGCCGTGCAGGTGCTGGAGGCTGTCGACGCAGAGGAAGTGGAGCATCAACACGTCGGGCGCGTGACGGTGGATCACGTGGGAGGCGACGTCGGCCACCATCGCGTCCTTGAGGAACCGCTTGGGGAGCTGCGCCCACTCGCCCTGACGGTCCATCGGATAGCCGAGCTCTCCGAGCTCGCGCCACACCGACGGCGCCGTGTGCGCCTCGAACACCGCCTGGCTCTTGAAGAACGGCAGGTTGAACCCGATCGAGGCCGCGTGCCGGGTCGCCGGCCAGTCGATGGCGGCAACGGAGAGGCCCGCGGCGTGAGCGCGGTCGTAGAACGTCGGCACCCGGATGAGATCCGCCGCGTCGTAGATGGGATCGCCGGTGAAGTCCTCGGCGCGGCCGGTCGCGCGGTTGAGCACGTGGTTGCCGACCACGCCGTGCCGGTCGGGTCGCACGCCGGTGACCAGGCTCACGTGGGTCGGCCACGTGGTGCTCGGGAACACGGTCTCCATGCCCGCCGCCACCGCGCCGCGCTCGGCCAGCCGGCGCAGCGTGGGCAGCCGCGCAGCGGGATCGCGCCAGTAGAAGGCGGCGAACCCGTCGATGCTGATCACGAGCGTGCGCGGCGTCGCCATGCTACGAGTCCCCGGGCCGCGACGTGATTTGCAGACCGCTCGCCTCGACGCCGCGCGTGCCGACGGAGCGGCCGAGCGCGGTGACGAAGATCGCGTCCTCTCCGCTCGCCGAGGGCGAGAAGAACTTCACGACCTCACGGTCGTAGAAGGTCAGCCCGGAGGCCCCGAACCCGAGCGCGTAGGCGACGAGATACGCGCGCCCGCCGGCGAGGCCGGCTTCGAGGTTGACCAGCCGATAGCCGCGATCGCCGTACGCGGCAAGCACGCCGTCGAGCGGCGCCATGAAATAGATCACCGCGGCGGCATCGGCGCCCAGCGCCTGCTCGAGGCAGAGGTAGCCGGACCTGGAACGATACTGCCCCTCGGAGAGCGCCTCCAGCGCGTGGGGCTCGGGCCAGTAGCGGACGGCGCCGCCCGGCAGCCCGTCGACCGCGTTCAGCACGAGATACAGATCGACGAGACCACCCGCGGCGTCGCCGTCCACCGGCCGGGTCGCATACCAGAGCACGGTGGACAGCTCGTCCGCGGTGATCGGCGCGTGAGAGAACTGGCGGGTGGAGCCACGGCGCTGGATGGTCTCCCCGAGTCCCCGGCCGGCTTCGTGGCGTGGCTGGGGCAACGGGGTCAGCGCTCCCTGCGGGCGACGCGGAGCCGGTCGCGCGCTCGCGCGCCATGCTCTCACCGCCTCCGGCGTCTCGAGTCGCGAGGCCGTGAGCATCGCGCGCAGCTCCGGATAATCCACCGACTCCGACGAGAGCGGCAGCGTCGGGTCATCGATCGCGGGCAGCGCGCCGACGGACGGCGCCGGCTCTCCCTCGGAACCGACGGCCACCAGCTCGAGCGCGGACTCGTGCTCGACGTCGAGCCCGAGCAGATGGTTGACCGCGTCGTCCACGAAGCCGGTGATCACCCGCGGCGCCGCGCCGAGCGCGTTGCCGGTGGCGATGAGATTCGCCAGCATCGTGCCCGAGTCCCAGAAGAGATGCCGGAACCCGCGGGCCTGGTACTTCCACGTGTTGCGCCAGTAGATCGCGGAGAGCACGATCACCGCCGCGCGGCGGGCCAGGCTCTCATCCGCGGCGGCCTCGGCGAGCGCCGCGCGCACGTCGACGTTACGCAGGCGTCTCAGCGCGAAGTCGCCGGGGCCGAAGTGATAGAGGCCGGGCTCGAGCCCGTCGACCTCACCGGCCGCGACGTAGATCTCGGTCTGATAGAGACCGCCGGTCGAGGCCGCCGCCCGGAACAACATCTCGCCGCCGCCGTAGAAGGTCTTCTTCTTGGTCACCCCGGCGCTGAAGTAGAGCAGCGCGGCCAGCCCGTCGAGATCGAGCCGCCGCGTGGGCGCCGCGCGTTCAGGATCGAGAGCGGCCAGCGTGTCGGTCGCCAGGGGGTCGAACTCTCGCGGCAGCGGCAACGCCGGCAACTCCGTGTAGACCTTGAACGGAAACGGCTTGTTGTCCCAGTCGAGCGTGTGCGTCCCGGTCCGAATGGACTGCGGCGTGTGCGTGGTCTCGTCGTGAAACCCTCTGGCCGAGAGCATCAACAACCGATGGGGGGTATCGGGGAGGAGCGGCGGTCGCTCCCCCCGATGTTGAAAAAATACGGTGGGCGGAAAACGCCTCGCTCGGTGATGATCGCGCTGATCAGCGCGGCCGGGGTCACGTCGAACGCGGGGTTGTAGACGGGCGTGCCCGAGGGCGCGGTCTGCTGGGCGCCGACCCGGCGGACTTCGTCGCCGTCGCGCTCCTCGATGGGAATCTCCGCCCCCGAGGCCAGCGCGGGATCGATGGTCGAGAACGGCGCGGCCACGTAGAACGGCACCCCGTGATGGCGGGCCAGCACGGCGACCCCATAGGTGCCGATCTTGTTGGCGGTGTCGCCGTTGGCGGCGATGCGGTCGGCCCCGGTGACCACGAGGTCGACCTCGCCGCGCGCCATCACCGACGCCGCCGCCACGTCCGCGATCAGCCGGTGGGGAATCCCCTCGCGGTCGCACTCCCACGCGGTGAGCCGCGATCCCTGCATGACCGGACGGGTCTCGTCCACCCACACCAGCGCGACCTTGCCCTGCGCGTGCGCCGAGCGGATGACTCCGAGCGCGGTGCCGTAGCCGGCTGTCGCGAGCGCGCCCGCGTTGCAGTGCGTGAGGATACGCGCGCGGGGGGCCACCAGCGCCGCGCCGTGGTCGCCGAGCGCCCGGTTGGCCGCCACGTCTTCCTCGAGGATGGCCTGCGCCTCGTAGAGCAGCCGCGCCCTCACGGCGGCGACCGTTTGGGCGCGCAGCCCGTTGGCCACCCGCCGCATGCGATCGAGGGCCCAGAAGAGATTGACGGCTGTCGGCCGCGTCGCGGCTAGCCCTTTCGAGGCAATCTCGAGATCGGCGAGGAGATCGTCGACGGTCTCGGCGCGGCTCTCGCGCGCGGCCAGCGCCACCCCGAACGCGGCGGCCACCCCGATGGCCGGCGCCCCGCGCACGACCAGCGTGCGAATGGCCTCGGCCACGTCCTCCCACCGCCGGTACTCCCGCGACACCTCCTCGCTGGGCAGACGGGTCTGATCGAGCAGGACGAGATGGTCGCCGGACCAGCGGAGCGGAGCGATCACGTGTCGTGTCCTCGGTCGGCGAGACGGGAGCGCAGCTCCACGCCGGTCATGCCCTCGATACGCACGACCTTGTCGCGGCCGTGCTCGCCGCCCACGAGGCTGACCGCGGACGGCGCGACTCCGAGCGCCCGCGCGAGCAGCCGCCGGACGGCCTGGTTGGCTTCGCCTTCGACGGGCGGCGCCGTCACCGCCACTCGCAGCGCGTCCTCGCGCCAGCCGACGATGGCCTCCCGAGACGCGCGCGGCTGCACGCGCACGCGGAGCGTGGCCGACGCGCGCGCGCGCTCAGTGCGAGGAATCCGAGGCATCACTGAGGTCGGCGGCGAGCGTGCGATCGTAGCGCTCCACCGTCGCCCGCAGTTCCTCGATGAGCTGGCGGCGCACGCGCTTGAGCGTCTGGATCTCCACGCGCAGCTTCGCCTCCTCCGCCCGCGACTCCTCCAGGAGCTTGTCGGCGCTCAGGGTGGCCTCGCGCACGATGAGCTGGGCGTCGCGCTTGGCGCCTTCCTTCATCTCCTCGGCCACGCGCTGGGTCGTCACCAGCGTGTCCTTGAGCGTCTTCTCGGTCTCGCCGAGTCCCCGCACGCGCTCTTCGTAGCCGGCGAGCTGCTCCCGGAGGGTGGCGTTGTCGCGCAGCACGCCCTCGTAGTCGTCGGCGACGTCGTCGAGGAACGTATCGACCTCCTGGCGGTCGAATCCCCGCAGGAGCTTCGTGGTGAATTGTTGTTGGCGGATGTCGATGGGGCTCAGACGCATCGGGACCTCCGAGCGCTACCTCAGGCTCAAGGCCAGGTCACGGAGTGAGCCGACGAGGAACGATTCGAGGAAGTAGATGGCCAGCATGACGATCATCGGCGAGAGGTCGAGGCCCATGGCCATCGTGGGCAGCCGGTCGCGGATGGGTCGCAGCACGGGCTCGGTGACCCGGATCAGGAAGCGCACGATCGGGTTGTAGGGATCGGGATTCACCCACGACAGCACGGCGCGAGCGATGAGGATCCAGAAGTACGCCCACAGGACGATCTCGAGCAGCCGCGCGATCGCGAGGATGAAGTTGCTGGCGACGAACATCAGGCGGGGCCCCGCCCCAGCTCTCGCGAGCGCTGGGTGGCCCGCTCCACCGCCCGGATCAGGTTGTGACGGAGGCCGCCCTCCTCGAGGGCGGCGATGCCGGCGATGGTCGTCCCGCCGGGCGAGCTGACCATGTCCTTCAGCGCGCCGGGATGCATGCCGGTCTCGAGCATGAGCCGCGCCGCGCCCAGCACGGTCTGGGTGGCCAGCGTCATCGCGGTGAGCCGGTCGAGGCCCATCTTGACGCCACCATCGGCCAGCGACTCGACCACCAGCGCGACGTACGCGGGACCGGAGCCGCTGAGCCCGGTCACCGCGTCCATCAGCTCTTCGTCCAGCGTGACCACGCGGCCCACCGCGCTGAAGATCTCGCCCGCGGTGTCGAGGTCGCCGGGCTCCAGGCCATCGGCCTTGGCGATCGCGGTCGCGCCCTCGAGGACGAGCGCGGGCGTGTTCGGCATCACGCGGATCAACCGCGCGTCCTTGCCGAGCGCGGCGCGGATCGTCGCGGTGGACACGCCGGCGGCGATCGAGATCAGCAGCTTCTTCCGGGTCACCGCCGACGCGATATGGCGCACGACCGGCGCCATGATCTGCGGTTTCACGGCGAGGATGACGATGTCGACCTGGCGCACCAGCTCGGCGTTGTCCTCGCAGAGCTGCACGCCATACTGCTGATCGAGCGCGCGCAGGCGCTCGATGCGCACGTCGCTGGCGTACACCGCCGCGGCGGGAACCAGGTTCGCGGCGATCAGCCCCTTGATGAGCGCTTCACCCATGTTGCCGCCGCCGATGAAGCCGACCTTCTGTCCCTTGATGCTCACGCGTCGCCTTTCTGTCGGGCCGGTGACGTGGCCCGCGCCGGCCGGGTCGGACGGACGCCGAAGATCGCCGTGCCCACCCGCACCATCGTGGCGCCCTCCTCGATGGCCACCTCGAAATCGGCGCTCATCCCCATCGACAGCTCCTTGAGCCCGTGGCGCTCGGCGAGCCGGCGCAGCGCCTGGAACGAGGGACGCGAATCCTCCGCGCGCTCGACGATCGGCGGGATGGCCATGAGGCCACGCACCCTCAGGTGCGTCATGCCGCCGATCGCTTCCAGCGCGGCGCCGACGGCGTCGGGCGCGAACCCGCTCTTCGATGGCTCCTCGACCACGTTGACTTCGAGCAGGGTGTCCACCACGCGTCCCGGATCGCCCACCCGCCGCTCGAGCTCGCGGGCCAGCTCCAGCCGGTCGAGCGAGTGGATGAGGTCGAACAGCTCGAGGGCGTCCCGCACCTTGTTGGTCTGCAGGTGCCCGATGAGATGCCACGGGACCGGCCGTCCCAGGATCTTGATCTTCTCCCGCGCTTCCTGGACCCGGTTCTCGCCGAGCGCGGTCAGCCCGGCGTCGACGCCGAGACGAATACCCTCGGCCGTCACGGTCTTCGAGACACCGATGAGCAAGACGTCCTGGGCCCGCCGCCCCGCGCGCTCGGCCGCACGCGCCACGCGCTCCCGGACCGCGTCGAGATTGTGACGAAGGGATTCCAGATCGCTCATGATCGCAGAGATTCTAGCACCCGCGAGAGGCCTACTTGGGGGGTGCGTCTCGTACCCCCCAACTGCAATCAATCAGTAGGCGAACGAAGAGAGCCGATTAAATCCGTAGTGATCGTCGTAGCGCCAGGGCGGGGGGATCGCGCCCTGGGCGTCGACGTCGCCCTGCATGAGGATGGTCGCGTCCTCCGCGGAGCCGGCGCCCTTGGTGCCGTAGCCGATCACGCGCTCGACCGGCGGCATCGAGCCGAGGTCGAGGAGGCTCGCGTTGAAGAAGCCGGTGGTGACGATGGCGTCGGCCTCGGGCAGCGGCTTGAGCAGCGACGGGGCGCCGCCCTCGGGATTGTCCTCGCTGGTGAGGAACACGGTCTTGATGCCGAGGCGCTCGCAGGCGCGGACGGTGTGGACGACCTCGATGTACTCGTTGCCGCCCGCGTCCCAGGTGACCAGCGCGCCCTCGGCGCCCAGCATCTTGGCGAGCTTCGCGGCCTGCTCGGCCATCAGGTCCTTCTCGTGCTGGGTCGTCCATTCCGTGCGGAAGACGATCACGCCGAGGAACGCGAGCGACTTGCCGTGGCGGCGGTACAGGTCGAGCAGCAGCGGGTTGTTCATGACCGTCCACGAGGTGGCGAACATCGTGCGGTACGGGCCGGAGAGCGCGCCGTCGAGGATCTCGTTGGGATGGACGAGCCAGGGCGGCGTGAGCCGGGTCATCCCGTACGTGCCCGTGCAGAACGTGTGCTCGGAGTGCGACATGGCCTGCGGCGAGTGCACGCACTGGATGTAGACCACTCCCGGCAAGCCCGGGGCCGGCGGCAATTCGAACGTTTGAGATTCGGGCGGCGTCAGATCTCGCACCGCGGCCGCGAGGTGATCGGCCACCGCCAGCGTCGCGCGATGGACGACTTCGTTCTTCGAATGAATGTCGATGGCGGGATCGGGCTCGACGACCAGGCACACGTTGACGAGCTTCGATTCGGGGATCAGCTCGGCCCACGGGCCCGACATGTCGATGTACTGGTCGACGAAATCGCCGCCGGCGTCGTGCCAGTTCACCGAGGAGACTTCCAGCACGCCGAGGCCGCTCAACCGATGGGTGCGTCCGCGGCCGACCGTCTCGATCGAGCGCCCGAACCAGCCCGGATACGTGATCCCGGGGCCGTCGACCTTCACCCGCGGCTCCACCACGTCGCGCACGGGCCAGACGCGGACGGATTCGCCGGGCCGCGCGATCTCGAGCCGGGCCGACGCCACCAGCCCGTCCTCGCGAACGGCGGCGAGCGCGGCCTCGCGATCGATCTCGAGCACGCCGTCGCTCCATCGCGTGCGGGCGCCGAACCGCGCGTCACGAACGGGAAACGTCCCCAGCTCAAGACGCATGGCGCGCCTCCTCGTCACGGGTGGAGTCCGACAGAGTCGGACCCGTGGGCTCGAACAGCGTCGGCCCCGTGACCGCCGTGGTCAGCGCCTTGAGCGCGGTGCGGATGATCGACAGCCCGTACTCGCGGTCCTTGTCGGGGCCCAGCGCAGGGTTGCCGCAGACGTGCTCGATCCGGCAGCCGCGGACGACACGATTGGCGCCGGTGGTCAGCGCGAGGTCGTAGATGGCCGAGACCAGCGCGACCGGGATGCCGACCCGCTCGATCTCCTTGGCGATCGTTGCGCCGCAACGATTGCAGGTCCCTCAGGTCGACACCATCAGGCAGCCGCCGACCTGTCCCTCTCGCAGCTGCGCCGCGATGCCCTCGCCGAGCCGCCGCGCCGTCGCCACGGGCGTACTCACGCCGGGCAGCGTGTACGCGTAGCGGTGCACCGCGCCGATCAGGCCTTCCTTCTCCAGCTCGCGCATGTAGCCGAGCGGCAGCACGTAGTTCGGATTCTTGTCGACCAGATGCGTGAAGTAGTCGACGTGGTACGCCTCCCACTCGCCCGAGCGCAGCGCCTGGAGCTGATCGATCGGGTAACGGTAGTACTTCTGCGCGTTGCCGGAGGTCTGTCCGTCGGGATTGCCCTTGGGCACGAGCCCGCCCGTCGTGACCAGCGCGATCTCGGCGCGCCGAAGATCGGCGATGGGCGGTGCCGGCGCCACGGCCTCGGGCGCCTGATAGGGGATCTCGCTCACCCACGGGCGTCCGGCCAGCTTCGCTTCCAGCATCTCGAGCGCGCGCAAATACCCCGGCGCCTCGCGCATCGCCGACTTGCGCACGCCGCGCGGCAGATAGCCCTCGACCTCGGCCGGTCCGAGCGCCGCGCCGCGCGCGACCTTGAGCGCGAGCCGCGCCAGCGGCGGCAGCACGCGCGGCATGTCCGCCGCGGTCGGCCCGGTGGGAACGATCAGCAGCTCGCGGCGATACATCGTCGCCGCCGGCGCCGCCGGGTGCATCGCGGTGACCGCGGCGATCCCCTGCCCCGCCGCCACGCGACACACCTCCGCGCAGGCCAGGCTGTACCGCCCCGCCTCGAACGCGGGCCCCGCGATCACCACGTCGGGCGCCAGCTCGCGCAACGCGTCGCCCACCGCCGCCCGCGCCCGCTCGCGCTCGTCGTTCATGTAGTTGTCGCCGCCCACGATGGTC
>Ga0193725_1000319_pt1 | contig 14824 bp, 12 predicted proteins | sample H2a2metaG_FD_143058 | JGI IMG/M metagenome (GOLD analysis project Ga0193725, IMG submission 143058) | Soil microbial communities from a riparian zone of the East river system, Colorado, United States - H2a2 | ecosystem: Environmental > Terrestrial > Soil > Riparian zone | place: USA: East River... | reverse complement strand
GGCCACGGACTACCCGCATCCCGACGGCTTCTTCCCGGGCGCCCCGAAGCTCATCGCCGACCGCCCCGAACTGTCCGCGGAGACCAAGCGCCAGATCCTCGCCGGCGGCGCCAAGGGCTTCTACGGGTTGGCGTAACCACCGGCGGGACGAGACGGCGATGGCGCGAAAGCGACGTCCGCCACTCTCACTCCTCGGTTGCTCACCTGATCTCCGCCACGTCGATTGACACCCTCCGGGCATTCATCGACGATGGGCGCGCCGTGATCGAGCGTGAGGCGGACGTCGTCGTCGTGGGGGCGGGGATTGTCGGGTGCGCGACAGCCTACCATCTCGCGCGGCGGGGCGTGCGGGTGGTCGTGGTGGAGCGCGCGAGCGTCGCGGGGGAGCAGTCGCGGAAGAACTGGGGGTTCGTGCGGCAGCAGGGGCGCGATCCGCTCGAGGTGCCGCTGGTGATGGAGGCCAATCGGATCTGGCGGGGGCTCGAGCGGGAGCTGGACGCGGACATCGAGTGGATCCAGGGCGGCAATCTCGCGCTGGCGGCTGACGAGGCGCGCATGGCGCGCTTCGAGGCGTGGCTGCCCGTCGCGCGCGAGTTTGGTCTGGAAACGCGTTTGCTCCGCGGTCGCGATCTCGGTGCGGTCGTCCCGGGACTCGGCGGTTCGTGGGTGGGCGGCATGCACACGCCGGGCGACGGACACGCGGATCCCGAGAAGACGACCGACGCGTTCGCGCGCGCGGCGCGAAGCCACGGCGCGGCGATTCACTTCGACTGCGCGGTGCAGGGCGTGACGACGAGCGCCGGCGCGGTGAGCGGCGTCGTCACCGAGCAGGGCGAGATCCGCGCAAGCTCCGTCGTGTGCGCGGCCGGCGCGTGGTCGTCGCGGCTGGCGCGCACGCTCGGGTTCGAGCTGCCTCAGCGATGGGTGCGCGGAACCGTGGCGCGCACGACCGCGGCGCCGCCGGTCACGGCGTGCGCGGTGTGGGGTCCTGGCGTCGCGTTCCGCCAGCGGCGCGATGGGAGCTTCAACATCGCGGCGGGCGGGGCGCTCGATCACGACGTCACGCTCGACTCGCTCCGGCAGGTCCCCTTCTTCCTGCCGAACTACTGGAAGAACAAGGCGCTGTTCCGCTTTCACGTCGGGCGACCGTTGCTGCGGAGTCTCCGCGCCGCGCTGCCCGGCTCCGAGGCGCGGCGGCGTCCGCTCGCGTGGGACCGCGGCATCGACCCCGCTCCGAATCCGGCCAAGGTGCGCAGGAGTCTCGCCGAGCTTCAGCGGGTGCTGCCGTCGTTACCGCCCCTCGACATCGCGCGAAGCTGGGCCGGGTACATCGACGCCACGCCCGATCTCGTGCCGGTCCTGGGTGAGGTGCCCGGCCTCCGAGGCTTCGTGCTGGCCACCGGGTTCAGCGGCCACGGGTTCGCGATGGGGCCGGTCGCCGGACGCCTCGTCTCCGAGCTGATCGTCGACGGCAAGACCTCGCTCGACGTCTCCGGCTTCCGCTTCTCGCGCTTCGCCGAAGGCGCCATCGGCAACCCGAAGAACGTTCTGTGAAACACGCGAACCGGCCGTCGTACGCGATCGCTCTCGACGTCGGTGGAACGTTCACCGACGTCACGCTGCGGGATGGGAGAACCGGTCGGCTGTGGATCACCAAGACGCCCACGACCCCGCACGATCCGTCCGAGGGATTTCTCGCCGGGATCGACAAGGCGCTGGCGCTGGCCGGCGCGCGCCACGCGGCGCTGAGCCACGTGCTGCACGGGACGACGACCGCGACCAACGCGATCCTCGAGGGCAAGGGGGCGGCGGCCGGGCTGCTCACGACGGCGGGATTCCGCTACGTGCTCGAGATCGGGCGCCACGACATTCCCCGGCGCGCCAACATGTTCGCCTGGGTCAAGCCCGCCCGCCCGGTGCCGCCCGAGCTGATCTTCGAGATCCCCGGCCGCGTCGGCGTCGACGGTGACGAGATCGAGGCGCTCGACGAGACCGCGGTGCGCGAGGCGGCGCGGTGTCTGCGGGAGGCCGGGATCGCGTCGGTGGCCGTGTGCTTCCTGCACAGTTACGCCGACGGAGCCCACGAGCGCCGCGCCCGCGCGCTGGTGCGCGAGGAGCACCCGCGGTGCGCGGTGTCGCTGTCGAGCGAGGTGCTGCCGGTCTTCCGCGAGTTCGAGCGCTCGATGGTCACCGTGCTGAACGCGTCCGTGGAGCCGCTGGTCGGCCGCTACGTGGGCCGGCTCACCGAGCGGCTGAGCGAGCGCCGGATCACGGCGCCGCTGGCCATCATGAAATCCAACGGCGGGGTCGTCGGTGCCGAGGCGATCCGCGCCCAGGCGATCCACACCGCGCTGTCCGGCCCCGCGGCCGGGGTGATCGGCGCGCGCTTGATCGGCGAGGCGTCCGGATTCGGAGACGTGATCTCGGTCGACGTGGGGGGCACCAGCGCCGACGTGTGCCTGATTCGAGACGGCGAGGCCTCGATCACCACGGAGGGACGCGTCGGCGCGTGGCCGCTGCCGCTGCCCATGATCGACATCCACACGATCGGCGCCGGTGGCGGCTCGATCGCGCGGGTCACCGACGACGGCGCCCTCACGGTCGGTCCCGAGAGCGCGGGTGCTCAGCCCGGCCCCGCGTGTTACGGCGGGGGCGGCGAGGAGCCGACGGTGACCGACGCCCACCTCGTCCTCGGCCGCATTCCGCCGCACCTGCTGGGGGGCGAGATGGCGCTCGACGTCGAGCGCGCGCGCCGGGCCGTCGAGGAGCGCGTGGCGCGCCCGCTCGGGTTGTCGCTCGAGGCCGCGGCGTGCGGCATCCTCGACATCGTCAACAACAACATGGTCGGCGCCATCCGGCTGGTCTCGGTCGAGCGCGGCCACGACCCGCGCGAGTTCGCGCTGGTCCCGTTCGGCGGCGCCGGCCCGCTGCACGGCGCCGAGCTGGCCAGGCTGCTGGGCATGCGCACGGTCGTGGTGCCGCGCCATCCCGGCGTGCTGTCGACGTTCGGTCTGCTCGGCACCGAGGTGCGCAACGACTACGCGCGCACGAGTCTCCAGAAGCCGCCGGACTACGACCGCGCCGCCATCGCCGCCATCTACGCCGACCTCGAGGGGCAGGCGAGCCAGTGGCTGGCCGACGAGCGCGTGCCCCCGGCGCGGCGTCGTCTCGCGCGGCTGGCCGACCTGCGCTATCGCCACCAGGGCTTCGAGATCACGGTGCCGTGGCCGGGCGAGGACCTCGCCCTCGATTCGTTGATCGCGAGATTCCACGCCGCGCACGAGCGGCTGTACACGTACGCGCTGCCCGACGCGCCCGTCGAGATCGTCACCCTGCGTCTGACCGCGTCGGGCCAGGTGAGGCGCTTCGCGCTGCCCGTCCAGGCGACGTCGCCCGGAGACGCCCCGCGCCGACGGCGTCGCGTCACCACGCGCGCGGTTTACTTCACCGGTCACGGCTGGATCGAGTGCCCGTGCGTCGAGCGCGACGGGCTGGTCACCGGCTCCACGGTGAAGGGCCCGGCGATCGTGGAGCAGCCCGACTCGACGGTCGTGATCCTGCCCGGTCAGCGCGCCCGCGCCGATCGCGTCGGCACGCTCGTCGTCACCGAGAGCGCGCGCCGATGACGCGCGCGAGGCCGCGGGCGGCACCGAGCGATCCGGTCACCCGCGAGATCGTCAAGGGCGCGCTGCGCGCGGCCCAGGCCGAGATGGAGGCGGTCATCGAGCGCACCGCGATGTCGCCCTTCATCCGCGAGAAGAACGACTACTTCGCGGGCATCCTCGACGCGCGCGGGCGGGTGGTGTGCGGCACCATGCTGCCGCTCTTCGGCAACCTCATGGAGATCGTCTTCGCCCAGTACCCGGCCGACACCATGCGCCCCGGCGACCTCTACTGGTACAACGACTGTCACGGCTCGCGCGGCGGGGTCTCGCACTCGCCCGACATGGTGTTCGCGGCGCCCGTCTTCCACCGCGGCCGGCTCGTCGCGTTCTCGCAGACCTGGGGGCACTTCTGGGACATCGGCGGCCTGCGCGCGGGCAGCATCTCGCCCGACGCCACCGAGATCTTCCACGAAGGCATCATCGTGCCCGCCGTGCGCATCTACCGCGAGGGCGTGCTCAACGACGAGGTGTTCCGGATCTTCCTGCGCAACTCGCGCTTTCCCGATATCCTGCGCGGCGACATCCGCGCCGTGCTGGCCGGCTGCCAGCTCGGGGAGCGCCGGGTGCTCGAGCTGTTCGATCGCTTCGGCCCCGACACGGTGCAGGACGCCTGGGCCTTCTTCGAGCGCCAGTGCCGGGACACGATCCGCAAGACGCTCGAGTCGCGCATCCCCGACGGGACCTACGCCACCGAGGACGCGGTGGACGGCGACGGGATGAGCGATCGCCCGTTTCACGTCCGCGCGCGTCTGGTGAAGGACGGCGGGCGCATCGTGATCGACACGCGGGAGAGCGACGATCAGGCGCGGGGCCCGATCAACTTCATCATGCACGAGAGCGTGCCCAAGCTGATCCTCGGCATCTATCTCCTGTCAGGCCATCCCACCGTGCTGCTCAACGACGGCGCCCAGGACGCGATCGACGAGGTGCTGGTGCGTCCGGGCAGCATCCTGCAACCGCGCTGGCCGGCCGCGCTCGGCACCCGCGCCCACACGCTGGCGCGGGTGCAGTCGAGCATGCTGGCGCTGCTCGCGCTCGCCACCGAGGGCGACGTGCCCGCCGCGAATTCCGTCTACAACATCTACTTCCTGCGCGGCGTCGACCGCTCCGGCGAGTTCTTCCTGTGCAGCGACGGGATCGCGGTGGGCTACGGCGCGCGCCCGTTCGCCGACGGGCTCGACGCGATCTACTACGTCGCCCAGAAGAACTACCCGGCCGAGTTCATCGAGATGGTCTTTCCCATGCGGCTCCGCCAATACGCGCTCCACCGCGACTCCGGCGGTCCCGGCCGCTTTCGCGGGGGCTGCGGGGTGATCCGGGAGATCGAGCTGCTCGCCGACGAGGCGGTGATCGCCATCCGCCAGGACAACATCCTGTTCCCGCCCGCCGGCGTGAACGGCGGCCGGGCCGGCCGTCCCGGCCGCTGCGTGGTGAATCCGGGACGCGCCGACGAACGGATACTGGCTCCGATGTCGGACGGCAACGTGCTGCGCCGGGGCGACGTCGTGCGGCTGTCCACCAGCGGCGGCGGGGGCTGGGGCGATCCGCTCGATCGGCCCGCCGAGCGCGTGGCCCGCGACGTGGCCGGCGGCTTCGTCTCCCGCGAGTCCGCGGAGGAGGACTACGGCGTGGTCCTCGACGCCCACGGCGACGTCGAGGCCGAAGCGACGGCCGCGCTGCGCGCGTCGAAGCGTGGTCCCCTGCGCATGTTCCACCGCGGCGATTACTTCGGCCCGCTGGTCGAGAGCCCGTCCCGTGACTGAGCCGGCGCCCGCGATCATCGTCGCCGGCGCGGCGAGTCGGGAAGGACGCTGAGCGTGGATGGGCGATCGCGCGCGGTCGTGGTCACCGGGGCCGCGTCGGGCATCGGCCGCGCGCTCTCGGAAGAGCTGGGCCGTCGCGGAACGCCTGTCGTGCTGTGTGACGTCGACGCCCCGGGGCTGGACACTACGCGGCAGAAGATCAACGGCGCGGCGTGGACGCTGACCGCCGACGTCACGAATCGTGAAGACGTGGACCGGATGACGACTGAGGCGCGGAGGCTCGCGGGGCCGATCGGCGGGCTGGTCAACTGCGCCGGCATCTATCCGGTGACGCCGTTGCTGGATCTAGCCGTCGACGAGTGGGATCGGGTGATGGCCGTCAATCTCCGCGGGCCGTTCCTGGTCACGCAGGCGGTGGCGCGGGGGATGATCGCCGACGGCGGCGGCGGGAGCATCGTCAACATCTCGTCGACCTCCAGCCGGCTGGCCCGCCCGGGCATCGCGCACTACGGCGCGTCCAAGGCCGGGCTCAATCAGCTCACCGCGGTGGCGGCCGTCGAGCTGGCGCCCCACGGCATCCGCGTGAACGCGATTCTCCCGGGCGTCATCGGCACCGAGCGCGTGCAGGCCACGGCGGCCGGCGGCGACGACGCGCGCGCCGAGCACGCCGCCAAGCTCGCGCGCATCCCGATGTCTCGCGTTGGGGATCCGATGGAGGTCGTGAGCGTCGCGCTCTTCCTGCTCTCCCCCGAGTCGAGCTACTGCACCGGCGCCCTCTTCACCGCCGACGGCGGCTTCACCCTCGGCATCCCGCACTACCGATGACCGCGCTAGACTCCCGGCCATTGCTCGAGGTCGACGGCGTCAGCAAGCGGTTCGGGGGCGTGCGCGCGCTCGACGGGATCGACTTCACGGTCGGGCAGGGCGAAGTGGTGGGACTCATCGGTCCCAACGGCGCCGGCAAGACCACGCTCTTCAACGTGGTGTGCGGGCTGCCGCCGACCACGGGCCGCGTGCGATTCGACGGCGACGACATCACCGGGTGGTCGCCGCATCGGATCTGCCGGCGGGGCATCGCGCGCACGTTTCAGCTGACGCGGCCGTTCGTGGAGCTGTCGGTCCGCGACAACGTCGCGGCGGCGGTGCTCTTCGGCCGTGCCGGTGACCAGATTTCCGGGCTCCCCGGAGCGCGGCGTGAGGCCGACCGCATTCTCGGGGCGGTCAGGCTCGAGCATCGCGCGGACACCGCGGCCCGCGACCTGCTCTTCTCCGAGCGGCGGCGGCTGGAGCTGGCGCGAGCGCTCGGGACGGCGCCCGAGCTGCTGCTGCTCGACGAGGTGATGGCTGGGCTGACCGTGGCCGAGGCCGAGGAAATGGTGGGGCTCATCTCGACGCTGCGGCACGAGCTGGAGCTGACGCTGCTGGTCATCGAGCACGTGATGAAGGTGGTCATGACCATGTGTGACCGCGTGATCGTGCTCAACTACGGCAGCAAGCTCGCCGAGGGCGCCCCGGCCGCGGTGGCCGCCCATCCCGCCGTGATCGACGCGTATCTCGGAGTCGACAGTGCTTAGCGTCGAGGACATCGAGGTCGCATACGGTCCGGTGCCCGCGCTCCACGGCGTGCGGCTCGCCGTGGAGGCCGGCGAGACCGTCTGTCTGCTCGGCCCGAACGGGGCCGGCAAGACGACCACCGTGAAGAGCATCATCGGCCTGCTCAAGCCGCGGGCCGGGCGCATCTGGTTCAACAAGCTCGACATCACCGGCCTCACGCCCGATCGCACGGTGGGCCTCGGGCTGAGCCTGGCCCCCGAAGGGCGCCTGCTCTTTCCGATGATGTCGGTGGACGAGAACCTCGAGCTGGGGGCCTCGGCGGCCCGCGCCCGCGGCCGGGTGCGCGAGACCAAGGCGCGCGTGTACGAGGTGTTCCCGCGGCTGGCCGCCCGGCGCGGCCAGGCCGCGGGGACGCTCAGCGGAGGGGAACAACAGATGGTGGCGATCGGGCGGGCCATGATGGCGCGCCCGGACTTGTTGATCCTCGACGAGCCGTCGCTCGGCCTGTCGCCGATCATGGTGCAGGAGCTGTTCCGCGTCCTCAAGACGCTCAACGAGGACGGCATGAGCATCCTGCTCGTCGAGCAGAACGTGGTGCAGGCGCTGCGGATCTGCCATCGCGCCTACGTGCTGGAGTCCGGACGCGTGGTGATGGAGGGCTCGAGCGAGGAGCTGCGCCGCTCCGACACGATCCGACGGTCCTATCTGGGAATCTGAGGAACAGGGGAGAACACGGAATGAAGACCACAGTGCGCGTAATCGCAGTGGGGCTGGCCGTGGCCGCGGTCGGCGCGGTGGTGACGCCGGTGTTGGCGCAGCCGCGCGAGATCAAGATCGGCGGAACCATGGCGGTGACCGGGGCGTTCGCGGTCGAGTGGGGACCGACCGCGAAGGCGTTCATGGAAGAGTGGGCCAAGATGATGAACGAGCGCGGCGGCGTCTTCGTGAAGGAAGCCAACGCCAAGCTGCCGATCAAGCTCACCGTCTACGACGACGGCAGCAGCCCGGACCGCGCGGTGGAGCTGTACGAGCGGCTGGCCACCACCGACAAGGTCGACTTCTTCACCGGCCCCGCCACCAGCCCCATCACCATCCGCGCCTCCACGGTGGCCGAGAAGTACGGCATCCCCATGGTGACCGCCGAGGCCAACAGCCCGGCCATCTTCGCGCGCGGCTTCAAGTGGCTGGTGGGGGCCGACCGGCCGGCGCCGCAGTGGGCCGAGGACTACTACGCGATGGCCAAGGCGCTGATGGACGCGGGCGCCATGCCGCGGCTCAAGACCGTGGCCGTCATCCAGGAGAACACCCCGCACACGATGGACGTGGGCTGGGGCGGCATCCATCGCGCGGGCATCGCGGGCCTCACCGTGGTGGCCACCGAGACGGTGCCGCCGAACGCCGCGGATTTCTCGGCCATCATCGGCAAGCTCAAGGCCCTCAATCCCGACATGCTGTACGTGGCCACGTGGGCGGGCACCGCCGCCGCCTTCGCCAAGCAGGCCTTCGAGTTGGGGCTCCGGCCCAAGGAGCTGCACATCCCGCACAGCACGATCACCGATAAGTACTACGGGATGGTCGGGGCCTCTATCGGCGAGGGCATCACCGGCACCACCCACGAGGCGCACTTCAAGCACGGCGACAAGGACGCCTACTTCGCGCTGCGCAAGCGCGTGGGACTGTCGGGCTTCGACGCGGGCTGGACCTCGCTGCGCTTCATCGCGCTGGAGGCGCTGACCAAGGCTATCGAGGGCGCCGGCAGCCTCGATCGGGCCAAGGTGATGGCGGCCCTCCGCGGCCTGAAGTACGAGACGCTCCACGGTCCGCTGGCCTTCAGCTTCGGCGTCGAGGTCGCGGGCAAGAAGGTGGACGGCGTGGGCAACAAATCCGTGTTCCCGGCCCAGTGGCAGAACGGCAAGATCGAGGTGCTCTGGCCGCCCGAGGTGGCGACGGCGAAGTATCGGCCGCGCCCGCAATAGGCCGGCGGCCAACGTGGCGCGCGCGCTTGAACTGGTGATCGGCGGACTGTCGCTGGGCGGCATCTATGCGCTGCTCGCCTTCGCGATGTCACTCACCATCAGCACCACGCGCGTGCTCAACGTCGCCCACGGGGTCTTCTTCGTGTGGGGCGGCGCGTTCGAGCGGGGGATCGTGCGCACGCTGCTCGGCCGCAGCCATCAGATGCTGCTGGTCGGCAGCATCATGGCCACCTTCGGTCTCGGGCTCTCGATGGAGAGCGCCCTCGGCTACGGCTGGGTCACGTTCGTCGATCCCTATCCGGTCTTCAGCTCGCCGCTCGCCATGTTTCCGATCCGGCTGGGGGACGTGGCGCTATCCGGAAGCCGGCTCGTCATCCTGGCCTTCGTGGTGGTGACCGTCATGTCCTTCCACCTGTTTCTCCAGAAGACGTTCCTCGGCAAGGGCGCGCGGGCCATGGCCCAGAACTTCGACGGCTTCCTGGTCATCGGACTCAACCCGTATCGGCTGTCGATGATCCTGTTCACGCTGGCCATCATGGCCACCGCGATCTCGGGGGCGTTCTACGTGCTGGCGGTGCCGCTCAACCCCTATGAAGGGCTGCCGCTCACCCTCAAGTCGTTCACGGTGGTGATCCTCGCCGGCGTCGGCAATCTCCCCGCCACGCTCGTGGCCGGCGCGCTGCTCGGCGTCGCCGAGGTCGCCACCAGTCAGTTTCTCGGCACCGTGTGGGCGCCCGCGGTCAGTCTCGCCGTGCTGTTCCTGGTGCTGGTCGTCAAGCCGACCGGCCTCTTCGGCAAGGGCGTCTACTGATGAATCGGCGCGCGGCGACGCTCACGGTGGTGACGATCGGCGTGCTCGCGGTCCTGCCACCGTTGCTGTCCTCGACGTGGCTGCTGGTGATGTTCCTCAGCTTCCTGTGGCTGATCCTGACCGCGAACTACGACGTGCTCGACGGGTTCCTCGGTCACATCAACCTCGGCCAGGGCGCGTTCTTTGGGCTCGGCGCCTACGTGACCACGATGATGTTGAACGTCGCCGCCGTGCAGGCGCTGGGGGGGCTCGCGCTCGTGGTGTCGGCGCTGGTGGCCGTCGTCTCGGCGGCGCTGTTCGCGGCCGTCATGGCGGTGCCGCTGTTCCGCCTCAAGGGCCTCTACTTCGCGATCGCCACCTTGATCCTGATCTTCCTGCTGCAGGTGTTCGCGCTCAACCTCGGCGACCTCACCGGCGGCTCCTACGGCCTCTACGTGCCGCCGCGCTTCTTCGTGAGCACGTTCGTGGCGTACTACGTGGCGCTGGCGGTGGCCATCGTCTCGGTGGGGTTCAATTTCTATCTGTCGCGGAGCACACTGGGGCTGGCCTTCCGCTGCTTGAAGGAGGACGAGGAGGGCGCCGACAGCATCGGCCTGCACCCGCTCCGCTACAAGACGATCGGGCTCGTGCTGGCCAGCGTGCCGTCGGCGGCCGGCGGCGTGTTGTTCGCGCTCAACGCGGGCTTCATCGATCCGACCATCGCACTGGGCGTTGAACGGAGCCTGCTCCCGCCGCTGATGGCTCTCCTCGGAGGCACCGGCACCGTGCTCGGCCCCGTCTTCGGCACCGCGATCATCCGCATCATCGAGACCGTGTTCTTCCACTACCTGCGACTGCCCGTGCCCTCGATGCTGTTCTTCGGCCTCACGCTGATGGCGGTGGCGCTCCTGATCCCCGCGGGATTGATGCGGTCGCCGCGAGTGAGACGTCTGTCGCTGTTCCGCGCGTTCAGCTCGTAGCCGCGACCTCCTCGCGGAGGATGCCGAACGCGTGCAGGATCGGCGCGTCGCTGGCGCTGAACAGGAACGCGGGCTCGGTGGCCGAGCGGTTCTCGTGCTGCACCCACGCCCAGTGCGGAATGGCCAGCACGTCGCCCGCTTCCCACTCGAGCTTCTGCCCGCCCACGATGGTGCGCCCGCGCCCGCTGACCGCGTGCAGCACCGCGCTCGCGTTGGTCCGCCGCGGGCGCGTCACCCCGCCCGGCCGCAGCAGGTGGGCACAGCACGCGATGGTGGGCATCACCGGGCCGCCGGTGAGGGGATTGTTGTACTCGACGCTGACCGCGCCGTCGTCTGTGTCCACCTCGGCCAGCTCGCGTAGCGCGCTCTCCGTGCGGTCCCACGGATAGACGAGCAGGGGCGAAGCGCCGCCGTGAACGCGCGGGCCCACGGGCCGCACGATGCCCGCGCCGAATCGTTTGAAGTTGTCGCCGCGGGGCCGCGAGCGCGGCTGGGTCTCGTGAAGGAACGGCTCCCAGAACCACTGATCGATGCCGAGCACGAACGGCACGTCGAGCACGTCGAGCCAGATCACCGGCTCGCTGCTCTCGTTGGCGTGGTCGTGCCAGCACCACTGCGGGGTGAGGACCAGCGACGCCGGGTCCATCACGCACGGCTCGCCGTCGACGTTGGTGAGCGCGCCGCGTCCTTCGATCATGAAGCGGAGCGCGCCCGCGGTGTGACGATGGGCGGGCGCGATCTCCCCGGGCAAAACGCCCTGGACGGCCGCGATCAGCGTCTGCGTGGTGGCCGGGCGCTTCAGCCCGGGGTTGACCATGATCAGGTTGCGCCGCTCGGCCTTGACGGGATCGACCAGCTCGTACGCCTTCACCATCATCGGCCGCAGCGTCTCCGCCCAGCTCCAGCGATACGCCTGCTCCACCGGCACCGGCTCGTTCACCTGCGCGCCCTGAAAATCCCACCCGGGCATGAGGCCCTGGCCCCGCACCTCTTCCCCGAACGCGATGAGCCGCGGATCTTGCCCCACCTGAGCCACGGGACGATTGGTGCCGGAAGGTGGCGAGTCCATCATGACGTTCCTCCGAATAGCTCTTCGAGCGTGTAGAGACGGGCCTTACGTTTGCGCAGCAGCTCCAAGCCCTTTCGGATCTCCTCCATGAAGTCCCGATTCGACGTGATGGCCAGCGTTTCCTTCCAGCTCTCGACCTCGTCGACGCTCAGGAGCACGGCGCCCGGGCGCCCGTTCTTGGTGATGAGGATCTCTTCGTTTCTCTCTCGAACTTCGTCCACGAGAATGTTCAGTCGCGCCTTCGCTTCGGACAACGGCACGATCTTCATTGTCGCTCGCCTGCCGGTTGAGGCTAGGTAGAGGTCGACTGGGATCAGGCGGCGGTTCAGCGGATCGATGCCCAGGCCCAGTTCTTCGAGGGTCGTTGCGCCCAGCAGCACCGACCCACCGGCCGGACCCATGAGCATCGGCGTCGTAGTGCTGCGACCTTCGCATTCCACGTCGATTTGCGTCACCGCCCATTCCTCGATACGGCCATTGGCGAGGACGACACGCTGAGTCCGTACGGGCCGGCATCCCAGGGACTCGAGAACCACGCGCGGCACGACGCTGTAGGCCGCGCCAGTATCGACCAGCGCCTCGACGGTCCGCGATGAACCCCCGTTGCGGTCGAGAAGCGTCAGGTCGACCCGAAATTGCCCCATCGGTTCACCTCACGAACATTGTCCACGGCCCTTCCGTGGCCGGCAAGTGTCGAAGAATGGAGACACTCGGCGGCAGGCGCCGCGCTTGCCATCCGATATCTTATCGGGGACCATAGCGCGGGGGAGTGAGCACGGCATGTCCTTGAAAGGTAGGAGGCCAACGGCTGAGCCCGAGCTCGTACTGCGCACGTTCCTCTTCAGCGACATCGTCAGCTCGACGGCGATCAGTGACGCGTACGTTCGCCGCGACGGCCGGGTCCAGGGCAACGGGAAGTACCGGCGGGAGGTGCTCGGGCCTCACGATCGACGGGCCAAGGAACGCTTCGCGACCTTCGGGGGCGAGGTGGTCGGCGGTGAGGGCGTGAAAACTGCGACTCAGACGACAAACGATGCCTGCGTGGCGGCGCGTGGGGCAACTCCGCCGACCTCGCGCGTTCGGCTGTCCGGAGCAGCGGCTACGCTCCGGTCAACACGGACGACTACAGCGGTTTCCGGTGTGTGATGGTGCCGCACGCCGCTCTTCCGAGGTAGTTGTCTGCTGTCCCCTGGGTGCTGATTGCTGATGAAGCTTCATCGCGATCTCTTTCCTCAGGTGTGCTCCTTCGAGAACCTCCACCGTGCGCTCCGCGAGGCCCGACGCGGTCGTGTTCTCCGGCATAGTGGTGTTCGCTCCTCGTTGACGTGCGCCTCGCCATAACGCCGGTGCCCTCCAGCGTCAAGCGCCGAGGGCCAGTTTCGTGGGTCAGCGCGAGAGAGACGATGCCGTCGAGGGGGAGCGGGGTGAAGAGCTTACGCGTGAACTCCTGTCGTCGAGCCCGTCCTCACGTAGCCCGTTGGCTGACGCTGACCTTCATCCTCGTCGTCGTGCTCGGCGCGCTCGCGCTCGTGGCGGGCTGCCAGCCGCTTCCCCCCGAGCCCGGCCCCACGGGCATCCCTCGGCCCCGCCCGGCGTCCACCGGGCGCTACCAGATCGGCGCCTACTACTTCCCGGGCTGGCCCACCCACGAGAAGTGGAAGGTGCTCGATGCCTTCCCCGAGCGGCGGCCTCTCCTCGGCTACTACGCGGAGGGCGACCCGGCGGTGATGGACTGGCAGATCAAGTGGGCGGTGGAGCACGGCGTCAGCTTCTTCGTCTTCGACTGGTACTGGGATCGGGGCCAACGCCAGCTCGAGCACGCGCTGCACGACGGCTACTTCAAGGCCCGCTTTCGTTCTTTTCTCAAGTTCTGCCTGCTGTGGGCCAATCACAATCCGCCGGGCTCGTCGTCGGAGGCCGATCTGCTCGCCGTCGTGGAGTACTGGATCGCCAACTATTTTCGGCGGCCCGAATACTTTCGGGTGGACGGCAAGCCCGTGGTCATCGTCTTCGATCCCCGCGGGCTCAGACGGGACATCGGCTCCGAAGCCGTCACCACGGCGCTCCGGCGTATGCGCGCGCGGACCGTGGCGGCGGGGCTGCCGGGACTCTTCGTCCTCGCGACCGTCGGCGACGACTCCGAGGAAATGGCCCGCCTCAAGGCCGAGGGCTACGACGCCGGGACCGGGTACAACTACCCGCGCGCCGGCATGGCGGACAAGACCGCGCTACGGGGCTCGTACGACGCCATGGTCGATGGCTACGAGCGCATCTGGACGGCGGTCGCGCGGTCGGGACTCCTCGAATACGTGCCCGTGACGGAGCCCGGGTGGGATTCGCGCCCGTGGCACGGAGACGGAGCACTGGTCAGGACGGGGCGGACTCCGGACAAGTTCCGCGACATGCTCGCGCGGGCCCGCGTGTTCGTCGATCGGCACCCCGTCGCCCGCGGCCAGAAGCTCGTCCTCATCGAGGCGTGGAACGAATACGGCGAGGGTGAGGTGATCGAGCCCCACCGCGAATGGGGCTTCGACTATCTGGACGCGATCCGATCCGTGTTCGTCGCCGGCCCCGATACCCACTGGGACGTCGTCCCCGAGGACCTCGGGCTGTCTGTCCCGCGGGCGCCCTGACCGACTCCTCTATCGATAGGTGACGCCGGGAAGCGGATGGGCCACCGCCTCCTCGAGCGTCTTGGCCCGGCGCCACTCTGCCGCCGGCCGGCTCTGGCCGTCGGCGCCGATCTGATCCATCGAGGAATAGATCTCGATGTTGAACCCGTCGGGATCCTTGAACTCGATCCCCGGGTTGCCGCCGGGGCCCCGGCGCCCTTCGTAGACGATCGGGATGCCCTGTGCGCGAAGGAAGTCGCGGATCTTGAACAGCTCGGAGATGGTCTCGACTTCCAGCGCGCAGTGGTGAAATCCCGGCTGTCCCTCTTTGGGCACGTCGCTCGGTGTCTCGGCCGGCACCAGCGCGATCGTGTGATGGTCAGACGCGTTGCGGAGAAAGACCATCCCCCGCTCA
>Ga0193725_1000318_pt1 | contig 14825 bp, 14 predicted proteins | sample H2a2metaG_FD_143058 | JGI IMG/M metagenome (GOLD analysis project Ga0193725, IMG submission 143058) | Soil microbial communities from a riparian zone of the East river system, Colorado, United States - H2a2 | ecosystem: Environmental > Terrestrial > Soil > Riparian zone | place: USA: East River... | reverse complement strand
CCGTACCGCGCGGGGATGGGCGTGGCGCGCTGTCCCACGACGAAGAACGTGGCGCGGACGTCACGCTCGGCGAGAGCGTCGGCGATGCGCGGGGTCCACAGGGGATCGGGGCCGTCGTCGAAGGTGAGCGCGATCCGCCGGCCGAGCGCGGGGCCGCGCCACGTCGCGGCCAGCGTCATCACGTGGGCGCCCCACGCGTAGCCGACCCAGAGCGCGGCGGCGGCGCCGAGACCCAGCCGGGCGAGCCGCATCAGGCCCTCGCGCGTCGGGGGGGTATGGGGGGAGCCGTAGGGGTCCCTCATCTCAATAGGCGACGGCCCGCTCGAGGACGAGACTCGCGATGTGACGGCTCGCCTCGGGACGCCTGGCCAGCCGGATCTGCGCGCGCAGACGGTCGAGGAGCTTCGGCTCGCTGAGCGCGCGCTCGAGGGCCTGGCCCAGCTCTCGGCGCCGGCGGGCGACCAGCGCGATGCCGGCCCGCGAGGCGAACCGCTCGTTGCGGCGCTCCTGACCCGGCAGAGATCCATAGGTCAGGATCGGCAGCTCGGCGGCCATGGCCTCGGCGAGCGTCATGCCGCCGGCCTTGCTGACGAGGAGATCGGCGGCGGCCATGAGCGGCCGCACGTCGTCGACGAAGCCGAAGACGCGCAGGGTGCTCCCGGCGGTGAGCCGCCCGATGTCGTCCGCGAGCGCCGCGTCGTGACCGGCCACCACCAGCGCCTGCGCCGGCGCGCGCAGCTCCAGCAGCGCGTTCGCCACGTCGCGCAGGCGTCCGAACGACCCCTGCGCGCCCGCCATCGCGAGCACGACCGGCAGGTCAGGAGAGAGGTCGAGCGCGCGGCGCGCGGCGAGGGGATCGAGCGGGGTCTCGAAGCCCGCGCGCACCGGCACGCCGGTGACGATCACGCGATCGGGAGCGATGCCGCGGGCCACGAAGTCGTGCTTGACCTCCTGGGCCGCGACGCAGTAGCGGTCGACGCCCGGAGCGATCCACTGGCTGTGGGCGACGAAGTCGGTGACCACGGTCGTGTGGGGAGGCATGCGCCGGCCCTCGCGCGCCAGCGTCGACAGCGCCACCGTCGGCGTCGCGTGAACGCTCACCACCGCATCGGGTTTCATGGCGTCGAGCAGCTGGCCCAGCCGAGAGGCGCCGAGGCAGGGCACGCCGAACGCCCAGCGCGAATCGCTGGACAGTCGATCGCCGATGCCGTAGGCGAACCCCCACACGGCCGGAGCGCGACGCAGGATCGCCGCGTAGAGTCCGCGGGTGGCCCGGTCGAACGCCGGATGCACGAGGTCGCGAAAGTGATCGACGACCGTGACCGACGCGCCGGCCGATGTGAACGCAGCGGCCAGGCTCTGCGCCGCCGCGTTGTGGCCAGACCCGTAGCTGGCGGTGAGAATCAAGACGCGCATCGGCGCTCATCGTAACTTGACGCGGGCGGAACGACTAGAGCCGGTTTCGGAAAGGGGAGAGAAGCCCCGCTCCGGGCGTTGTAAGATGCGGACGAATTCACGGGGAGGTCCATCGACATGGCGCGCTACGTCACGATTGCCGCGGCCCAGCTGGGGGCGATTCCCGAGGGCACCAGTCGCGAGGAGATGGTCGACCGGATGCTTGCCTTGCTGGAGCAGGCCGTCGAGCAGAAGGTCGACATCGTCGCGTATCCGGAGCTGGCGCTGACGCCCTACTTTCCCAAGCGCATCCGTGACGACTTCGACCAGTTCTTCGAGACCGAGATGCCGCCCAAGTGTCTCGATCCGCTCCTGCGCCGGGCCGGGCAGGCGGGCGTGGTCTGTCACATCGGGTTCGCGGAGAAGGCCGGCGCCAAGTATTTCAACACCGCGATCCTCACCGACGAGGGGGGCGCGCTGAGCGGGACGTACCGCAAGATCCACCTGCCGGGCGTCACCAAGCCCGACGGGTACGCGCAGGTGTACGAGCCGTACTTCTTCGCGGTCGGCGACACCGGCTTCCGCGTGTTCCCCACGCGCAAGGCTCAGGTGGGCATCGCGGTGTGCCAGGATCGGCGCTTCCCCGAGTCGTATCGGAGCCTCGGCGTCCTCGGCGCCGAGGTCGTGCTGATCGGCTACAACACACCGATGTCCCCGCTGGCCCTCGACCTCAACGAGCTGTCGATGCGCGCCGGCGCGTACCAGAACAACCTCTTCGTGGTCGGCGTGGCCAAGGCCGGGCTGGAAGACGGGGTGGAGTTCATCGCGGGCAGCTGCATCATCAACCCGATGGGCCAGGTGATCGCGAAGGCGAGCACGTCGGGCGACGAGCTGATCACCGCGCGGCTCGACCTCGACCAGATGCTGCCCGCGCGCAAGCGCTGGAACTTCCTGGGGCGCCGCCGCCCCGAACACTACGACCTGCTCACCAAGCCAGTTCCGCCCGCATTGCGAGATGAGCCCGGTTCCTCCGGGCGAGACGAGCGGTGAGATGGATCGGAGGATCGAAGGGATGAACGTCGAAACGATCGTTCGCGGAGGTCGAGTCGTCACTCCGGCCGGCGTCGACGACACGCTGGCCATCGCGATCGGCGGCGGCAAGATCGTCGCCCTCGGCTCCGAAGCGGTGTTGCCCAGGGCCGACCGGGTCATCGACGCCTCGGGCAAGATCGTGTTTCCCGGCGCCATCGATTGCCACGTGCACCTCGGGGCCGAATACGACGACTGGCGCGGCGGGCCGATCGCCGCCGCCCACGCCGGGCTCACCACGCTCGTCGCCTTCGCGCTCGTCGACGACGCCAAGCAGGAAACGCTGCCCCAGGCGATCCACCGTCAGAGCGAGGAAATCGACTCTCAGTCCGTGCTCGACGTCGGCTGCCACTACATCCTGCAGAACGAGCCGTACATCATCGACGGCATCCCCGAGGCGATCACGCTCGGCGTCAGCTCGTTCAAGATGTTCATGACGTACAAGAAGCGGCCGAAGCGGATGTGCTCGGACGAGTTCATCGCCAAGGCCATGGAGCGGATCGCGGCCCATGGCGGGCTCTGCCAGCTCCACTGCGAGAACGGCGACGTGCTCTGCTTCCTCGAAGACAAGTCCATCGCATCAGGCCACGTGCACCCGCGCGACTTTCCGCCGACGTGCCCGGACTGGACGGAAGAAGAAGCGATCAACCGCGCGATCCACATCGGCCAGCTCACGGGCTGTCCAGTCTACGTCGTGCATCTCAGCACCCGGCTCGGCCTCGAGCGCATCAAGCAGGCGCAGGCCGCGGGGCACCGCGTGTGGACCGAGACCTGCCCGCAGTACCTGCTGCTGACGGACGCCGAGATGGAGAAGTGGGGACCGCTGGCCAAGATCGGCCCGCCCCTGCGCCCGGCCGGCGGCCCCGACCGCGACGCCCTGTGGAGGGGCCTCGAGGGCGGCTACATCGCCAACGTGGCCAGCGACCACTCGGCCCGCGCCAAGAAGTTCAAGGAGCCGGGCTGGAAGAACATCTTCGTCGACGACAAGGGCACCGTGATCCCGTTCGGCAGCCCGTCGCTGGAGACGCTGGTGCCGCTCGTCTACAGCGAGGGCGTGGTCAAGCGCGGCCTCCCGCTGACGTGGATGGCCCGCGTGCTCGCCGAGAATCCCGCGCGCACCTTCGGGTTCTATCCGCAGAAGGGCGCGATCCGCGTGGGCTCCGACGCCGACCTGTTGATCTACGACCCCGATCACGAGGGAACGATCACGGTCGACGATCACCACGGGATGGCCGGCTGGACGCTCTACGAGGGCTGGCAGCAGCGCGGCCGGCCGTGGATGACGCTGCTGCGCGGCGAAATCCTCCTGAACCAGGGACGGCTCGAGCAGAAGCCCGGGTATGGCGGGTTCCTGCGGCGCGGGACGCCCCAGCCGCCCGTGGCCGGACCCGTTCGCTAAATGGAGCTCGGGGAATTGGTTGACCGTCTCACGGCGGGGGTCGGCTGGCCTGGGTCCTCGAAAAGAGGAGCGAAGCTCCTCTTTTCTGCGAAATCGGCGCCGACCCCCGCCGTGAGACGGTCAACCAATTCCCCGAGGATCATTGGATGATGGATTACCTGGACCAGCTGGCGCAATTCGTGAGGACCACGAACTATGTGTCACTGCCCGCGCCGGTCATCGCCGCGGCGCGCCTGGTGCTGCTCGACACGCTGGGCGCGATGCTGGCCGGCAGTCGCCTGCCCGAGAACGCGAGGCTCGCCAGGCTGGTCGCCGAGCGTTCGGGACCGCGCACCGCTGTCCTGATCGGTCACGCCGGGCGCGCCGAGCCCATGCTGGCCGCGCTCTCCAACGCGACGGCGGGCGTCGCGCTCGAGGTCGACGAGGGCAATCGCTGGGGCGGCGGCCATCCCGCGATCCACACGCTGCCCGGACTGCTCGCCGTCGCCGAGGAGATCGGCGCCGGATCCACACGCTGCCGGGACTGCTCGCCGTCGCCGAGGAGATCGGCGCCGCCGGCCCGCAGCTGCTCGCCGCGCTCGTCGCCGGCTACGACGTCTCGTCACGCATGGGCGGCGCGACGACGCCGCGCTTCAACGTCCACACCCACGGCACGTGGGGAACCATCGGCACCGCGGTGGCCGTGGCCAAGCTCTTCGATCTCGACGCGCCGGCCATCCGCCAGGTCATGAACCTCGCGGTGTCGATGAGCCCGGCGAATTCATGGGTGCCCTGCTTCGAGGGCGCCACGATCCGCAATCTCTTTCCCGGACGGTCGGGGCTGCAGGGCGTGCTCGCGGTGCATCTGCATCGCTGCGGGTTCACCGGTCCCGTGGACGCGCCCGCCGACGTGTACGGGGTGATCCTCGGCGAGCGCTTCGAGCCCGACGAGGCCGTCCGGCGACTGGGGGAGGAGTATCGGATCGCCACCAACTATTTCAAGCTCCACGCGTGCTGCCGCATCAATCACTACGCACTCGACGCGCTGGGACGCATCATGCGCGCCCATCGTTTCGACGCCGCCGACGTCGAGCAGGTGACGGTGACGTCGATTCCCTTCGGCGAGCGGATGGCCGAGCCCGCGCCGGCCACGATGCTGGCCGCCAAGTTCTCGATCCCCTACGCGGTGGCGGCCTCGCTGGTGCTCGGCCGCACCGACCTCGCGGCCTTCGAGGACGCGGCCGTGGCCGATCCGCGCCTTCACCGGATGGCCGCGCGCGTCGAGATCGGCTCCGATCCCGCGATGAACCCGCGCGGTCCCGCCGACTATCCGACCGCGGTGGTGACGGTGGCGCTCCGGGACGGTCGCACGCTGACCGACGCGACCACGGTGGTCCGCGGCGACTCCGCCGCCCCCGCCGACCTCGGGGAGATCATCGAGAAGTTCGAGACGCTGGCCGAGCCCATTCTCGGCGCCGCCCGCGCCCGCGCGGTAGTGGAAGCCGTCGACCGCATCGACGAGCTGAAGAACATCCGGGACCTGACGTCGTTGCTCAGCGCAGCCTGACGCTGCGATGATACTGCCGGCCGCACCGCCGGCACCGAATCCATCCGCGCCTGGCCCGCTTCACGAACGCCCCGCAGTGCGGGCACCGCTGAAAGCGCTGGCGGAATGCGGGCACCGCTGAAAGCGCTGGCGGAACAGCAGATACAGCAGCAGCGCCACCACCGCCATGACGACGAGCCACATGTTGGAGGAGAGCGCGGGAATCACGGCCCCACATCATACGTCAGCCGCGGCCTTTACTTGCTGACCGGCCCGGGTTGACGCGCCCACCGGGGCTGTGTAGATTTCCTAGTCACGGACGATTAGCTCAGTTGGCAGAGCGCTGGCCTCACATGCCAGAGGTCACTGGTTCAAGCCCAGTATCGTCCACCATCACAATCAGTAGTTTAGCCGCTGTTTATGCGGGGATTCGCACTCGGCGGGTCCCCGCGCAGCATCCCCACAAATCCCCGAAAGTCCCCCCGACTTTGCCTGGAATAGGCCAAAGTGGTGGGAGGGGTCCCTCACAACCGCCGCCGCCGCTTCGTGGACGATTTACAAAACATCGCTTGACGAACTCGATCGTTGTCGCGCACACTCCCGCCAGAATGAGACGCGGCCGAATCACCCTGACTTTCACCTTGGCCATTGCCGCCGCCGTCGTGCTCACGCCCGCGGTCGCGATGGCCGGCGGGCCCGTGGGCAGGCCGATGGCGGGCGGGGGCGCCGCGGGCGTTCGTGGCGGCGTCCAGCCCGGCGGCGTCCGTCATCAGGGGCCCAACGTTCGTCACGGCGGCAGCGGCGAAGCTGTCATTCAAGCCATTCAGCCCGGAGCGCCTCGGAATTTCGTGTCGGTCCCGTCCGGCCGGAACGTGGTCACGCCCGGCGCGACGGTGGCGTCCTGGGTCTTCGCGTCGCCGGTCGTGTACGCAGTCCCTCCCGTGTACGACGCTCCTCCCGCGTACGACCCCGGTCCGCCCGTGTACTATCCGCCGCCGGTGAGCTACACGGCGCCCGTGGAAAACGTCGTCGTGTACGCGCCTTCACCCGCGCCGCCGCCGATGCCGACCATCGTGGAGTTTTCGACGGGCAGGTACGAGTTGCGCGGCGACGGGATCACGACCGCGTACGTCTGGGTCTGGATCCCAAATCCGCCGACGGCGCCGCCGTCGCTGGTGCCGATTCCCGAGGACCCGCCGCGCGCGAGTCTCCAGCCGCTCTACCGGTGGACCGACGAAGCCGGAGTCGCGCACTGGACGGATCGCCGAGACGCGGTTCCGGAACAGCACCGCGTGGAAGCGGAGCTTCCTCGGATTCCGTAGTCCCGCCGTTTCGTCCCATCCTTCGATCGCGACCGATCCCTCATGCCGGGCCGAGCGCCCGACGGCGCCTTGACGGCGTGGACTCCGCGGGCGCACACTCGGCCTGCATCCGAACGCGGGAAGGAGCGACATGACGCACGGCCGGATCGCTCTCACGCTGTCGCTGGTCATCGCCGCGGGGCTTGCGCTCGCGATGGCGGGCCGAGCTCACGGCAGACCGGGCGGAGGCGCTGTCGCCCAGAGCCGGCCGTCCGGCTTTCATCAGGGCGGTGGCTTCCATACCCGCCCGTCGGGGTTTCAGAGCGGCGGATTTCATCACCGGCCTCAGCACGCCGGACCGCCACACTTCGGACGACGGCCGTTCGTTCGGAACGTGGTCACGTTCGGCGCGTTCGCGGCACCCTTCGTCTACGCGCCGCCGCTCGCGTATGGGTCCGCCCTTCCTTACGACAGCGGCTACTACGATCCCTCCGCCTACTCCGTGCCGCCGGTGAGCTACAGCCCGCCCGTGAGCTACGGTCCGGCCATGGGGGGCGCCGTCACGCTGGTGCCCTCGGCGCCCACGTCGGCGCCGACGCCCTCCGTCGTCGAATTTCCGACGGGACGGTACGTGCTGCAGGGCGACGGGACGACGGTGCCGTATAGCTGGGTGTGGATCCCGAATCCGCCGACGGCGCCACCGGCCGCGGCGCCTTCGAGCTCACGTGAGCCCTCGAGCGGTCGGCAGCTCTACCGCTGGACCGACGAGGCGGGCGTCGCGCACTGGACCGACCGCTGGGACGCGGTCCCGCCGCCGTACCGTGCCGAGGCCCAGCAACCGCGACTCCGGTAGCCGCGCCGGCCGTTCACACCGTCCGAGGAGAACGCCCATGCATCTCGTCGTGAGATGGCTCATCAATGCGATCGCGCTGCTCGCCACCGCCTTCATCGTCCCGGGGATTCATCTGAGCGCCAGCGGCCGGCCCGGATACAACGAGTGGGTGACGCTGGCCATCGTGGCCGCGATCTTCGGCGTCATCAACGCGATCATCCGGCCGGTGGTGGTGCTGCTGACGCTGCCGCTGACCATCGTCACGCTGGGGCTCTTCATCTTCGTGGTGAACGCGCTGATGCTGATGCTGACGGGCCGGCTCGCCCACGCCTTCCACCTCGGCTTCCGCGTCGACGGCTTCGGCGCGGCCCTGCTCGGCGCGCTCGTGATCGCGGTGGTGAACTTCATCCTGGGACGGGTGTTCTCTCACGAGCTCTGATTTTCAAGGACCACCTCGGCTCGGCTAGGCCCCCCAATACGCCAGTGCTACACTGGCCGCGACAGTTTCACACTGTGACATTGCCTGGAGGTCGCGCATGAATGTGAAGATTTTCTTTGACGGGCAGAACTTCTACCGCTCCCTCCTCCGCTATGACGAATCGCTCCGCGTCGACTACGATCGCCTCGCCGTCTGGATCACCGCGGCCGTGGGCGGACCGGGCGGCGTGTTCTGCGGCGCGTACTACTACGTCGGCATTTCATCGGACGCGCCCCCGCTGGTCGAGGGATTTCTCAAGGGACTCGAGCTGCGGCCCGGCTACTTCGTGCGGCGCGAGCCGCGCGTGCGCCGGAGCAGCCGCTGTCCGTCGTGCGGACTGGACTACGAGTACACCACCGAGAAGCGCGTGGACACGCGGCTGGTCGCCGAGCTGATCCAGTACGCGGCCAACGGCGCCTTCGACGCGGCCGTGCTGGTCTCGGGCGACGACGACTTCGTCCCCGCGGTGGAAGCGGTGAACGCCCTCGGCAAGCGCGTATGGGTCGCCACGTGGTCGGCCGAGGAGCTGTCGAGCGATCTGCGCGTGCGCTGCTTCGGCCAGATCCGTCTGAGCGAGGGACTCGGCGCGTTTCGGGTCGAGCGTCCGCGCATCGCCGAGCGCGAGCGCGTGGGCACGGGCCCCCACGTGGACGGGCGGGTGCCGTTCCGCCCGGTACGCTTGCCGCAGGAGCAGGCGCTGGAGCGCGCGCTCGCCGAGCTGCAGCGGGCGCAGACGCGCCTGCCTCACGTGAGCCGCGGCTACTTCGTCACCCGCTGGCGCTCGCACCAGCTGCCGCCGGCCGGGCAGGAGCGCGAGGCGCTCGTGCAGCAGCTCATCGAGGGCGGCTTCGCCGAGGAGTTCGAGCTGAGCGACGCCGAAGGCCGGGTCATCCGCGCCATCAGGATCGTGGGGGCGTGACATGACGCTTGCCGAGAAGCTCGCGGAGTTTGCCGCCGATCTCACGTTCGAGGCTCTGCCCGCCGCGGTGGTCAACGACGTGAAGCTGCGCGCGCTCGACATCCTCGGCATCGCGATTGCGGCTTCCGCGCACGAGGTCGGGCCGCCGATGCGGGCCGGGCTCGAAGCGTGGGCCGGGCGCGGCGAGTGCACGGTGATCGGCGCCAAGTTCACCGCGAGCGCGCCGATCGCGATCATGCTCAACGGCACGCTGGCCCACGGCCTCGACTTCGACGACACCCACGCGCCCTCGGTGACCCACGCCTCCGCGGTCGTGATCCCGACCGTGCTCGCGCTCGGCGAAGCCGGTGGACTGGACGGGCGCGCCGTCATCACCGCGGCCGTCGCCGGCTACGAGTCGATCGCGCGGATCGGCATGGCTGCGCCCGCCGCGTTTCATCGCCGCGGCTGGCACGCGACCTCGGTGTGCGGAACGTTCGCCGCCGCGCTGGCCGCGGGCGTGTGCGAGCGGCTCGATCGCGCCGCGTTGACGTCCGCGCTCGGCATCGCGGGCAGCTTCGCCTCGGGCGTCATGGAATTCCTCCAGGACGGCTCGTGGGTCAAGCGCCTGCATCCGGGCTGGGCGGGCCAGGCCGGGGCCACCGCCGCCGCGCTCGCCCGCGCGGGCTTTCCCGGTCCGGCGACCATTCTCGAGGGGCGCTACGGGCTCTATCGCACGTTCGTCGACGCCGATCCCGACACGCGCCCGTTCGATACGCTGGGTCAGACGTGGGAGACGCTCAACGTCGGGTTCAAGCCGTATCCCGCCTGCCACTTCCTGCACGCGTTTCTCGACTGCGCGCTCTCGCTGCGCGAAGCCCATCGTCTCGTCCCCGACGCGATCGAGTCGATCGAATGCCTGGTGCCGCCCAGCGGGATGCCGATCGTGGTCGAGCCGTATCCGGCGAAGCTTCGCCCGCGCACGCCGTACGACGCTCAGTTAGCCGTATCCGGCGAAGCTTCGCCCGCGCACGCCGTACGACGCTCAGTTCAGCCTTCCGTATTCCGTGGCCGCCGCCTTCGTCGACGGACGCGTGGACCTCGACACCTACGCGAGCGAGCGGCTCGCCGAGGGTCGCGTGCTCGCTCTCGCTGATCGCGTCGTCTGCCGTCCCGATCCCGACACGACGTTTCCCAACGGCTTTCCGGGCTGGGTGCGCGTGCGATTGACCGACGGACGGACGCTCGAAGCGCGAGAGCCGGACGGCCGCGGCGGGCCGGCGCGGCCGCTGCCCGCGCGCGCCATCGTCGAGAAGTTCCGCGCCAACGCCGGTCGCGTGCTGCCCGCGTCGCGCGTGAGCGAGCTGGAGCGCGCGACGCTCGCCCTCGACACCCAGGCCGACGTCCGCTCGCTGATGCCGCTCTGCCGAGCCTGATTGTCGATGGACTTCGCGCTCACCTCGGAGCAGGAAGAGCTGATCCGCACCCTGCGCGCGTTCTCCAAGCGCGAGCTGGCGCCGCGCTCGGGCCACTGGGATAAGTCCGGCGAGTTCCCGTGGGACGTGTGGCGTCAGATGGGCGAGCTGGGACTCTTCGGCTTCCGCGCTCCCGCCGAGTTCGGCGGCCACGAGTCCGACCTGCTCACGATGGGGATCGCCACCGAGGAGATCGCGCGCGGCGACTTCGGCGCGACCTACGGCATCCAGCTTGCCGGGCTCGCGGGCGAGATCATCGGCAAGAACGGCAGCGACGAGGTCAAGCGGCGCTGGCTGCCGCCCACCGTGCGCGGCGAGGCCATCGTCTCGATCGCGCGAGGCCATCGTCTCGATCGCGCTGACCGAGCCGACCGTCGGCTCCGACGCCGCCAACCTCGCGTGTCGCGCCGTCCGCGAGGGCGAGGAGTACGTGATCACCGGTGAGAAGTCCGGGATCAGTCTGGCCATGGTCGCCGAGGCCGCGATGGTGTTCGCCAAGACCGACGTCGCCGCCAAGGCGCGCGGGGTCACCGCGTTTCTCGTCCCGCTCGATCGACCGGGCGTGTCGCGGAGCGGGCTGCGCGACATGGGCACCCGCGCGATGGGACGGGCCGTGCTCTCGTTCGACCACGTGCGCGTGCCGCTCTCGCACCGGCTCGGGGCCGAGGGCTCGGGCTTCTACCAGGTCATGCAGGGGTTCGACTACAACCGGGTGATCATCGCGCTCGCCGCCCTCGGCGCCGCCCAGGTCTCGCTCGAGGAGACGATGGCGTACGCGAAGGAGCGCAAGGCGTTCGGCCGTCCGCTCGTCCAGTACGAGGGCGTGTCGTTTCCCATCGCGGAGGCCGCCACCCACATCGACGCCGCGCGTCTGCTCTGCCACCGCGCGCTGTGGCTGGCCGATCACGGCCAGCCCTACACGAAAGAGTCGGCGATGGTGAAGTGGTGGGGACCGCGCCTGGCCGTCGAGACCATCCACCAGTGCCTGCTCTTCCACGGCCACTACGGTTACACCGCCGAGCTGCCGTTCGAGCAGCGCATGCGCGACGTGATCGGGCTCGAGATCGGCGACGGCACCGCGGAGGTCATGAAGATCATCGTGGCGCGCGAGCTGATGGGGCGCGAGGCCCTGCCGTATTGAGCGCGGCCCGCCGCACGTTCAAGACCTTCACGCTGCGCGACCGTCCCGAGCTGGAAGACGAGTTCGAGCGCCTGTCGAAGGAAGGGTGGCCGACCTTCATGCGCCAGCGCGACGAGCTGGGCCTCGGGGAATACTGGCCCAAGCTCTTCGGCGATTTCGCTGACTGGCAGTTCTTCGTCTGCGACAGCTTCGATCGCGTGGTGGCCGGCGGTCACACCATCCCGTTCGTGTGGGAGGGCAGGCCCGAAGATCTGCCCGAGAACATGGCTTCGATCCTGGAGCGCGCGGTGAGTGCGCGAGGCGCGCAGCGGCGCCCGACGGCCCTCTGCGCCCTGGGTGCCCTCGTCGGCGCCGAGCAGCGTGGTCAAGGATTGAGCCGGCTGATCCTCGAGACCATGCGGTCGATGGCCGCGCACTGGAAGTTCGACGCGCTGGTGGCCCCGGTGCGTCCCACGCTGAAGAGCGCCTATCCGCTCACCCCGATGGAGCGCTACGTGCGCTGGACCGACGAGGAGGGGTTACCGATCGACTCGTGGATGCGCGTTCACGCGCGGCTCGGCGGCGAGGTGGTGCGGACGATGCCACGCGCGATGGTGATCGCGGGCACCGTGAGGCAGTGGGAGTCGTGGACGGACATGCGATTCCCGGACAGCGGATCGTACGTGGTGCCCGGCGCGCTCCAGCCCGTCGCCATCGATCGCGAGCGTGACGAGGGACGGTATGAAGACCCGAACGTGTGGATGCTCCATCGACTTTGAAGGGGAACGTATGAACACAGCGCTTCCGCGGTGGGGGGTGTCGGGGAGGAGCGGCGCTCGCTCCCCCCGACGTCAATCATGAACCTGAATCTTCAGGGCAAGACCGTGATCGTGACGGGGGCGGGGTCGAACATCGGGCGCGCGATCGCGCTGGCCTTCGCGCGTGAACGCGCCAACGTGGTGGTCGCCGAGATCGACGAGGGCCAGGGCGCCAAGACCGCGAGCGAAGCGACCGGCCTCGGCGCGACGGCGATCGCCCTGCGTACCGACGTGACCCGCTGGGAGAGCGTGCAGGGGACGGTGCGCGCGGTCGAGGAGAAGTTCGGCCGCGTGGACGTGCTCGTCAACAACGTGGGCTGGACGCGCGACGCGCTGTTCGTCGAGAAGACCCGCGATGAATGGGAGCGCGAGGTCCAGATCAACCTGTGGGGCATGATCAACTGCACCCGCGCGGTGCTCGACGGCATGATCGCGCGCAAGGGCGGCGCGATCGTGAGCATGGGCTCGGACGCCGGCCGCATGGGCGAGTTCCGCGAGGGCGTCTACGGCGCCTGCAAGGCCGGGGTGATCGCGCTCAGCAAGAGCATCGCCCGCGAGGTCGGCAAGTTCGGCATCCGCCTGAACGTCGTGTGTCCGGGCATGACCATGCCCAAGAGCGACGACGACATCGGCGAGCTGTCGATGTGGAACGCCCAGGAGAATCGCGCCTGGCGGACGCCGGACATGCAGGCGCGCATCGCCAAGGCCTATCCGCTCCGCCGCGTGGCCACGCCCGAGGACGTCACCGGCGCCGTGGTCTTCCTCGCCTCGGACGCCGCCAGCTTCGTGACCGGGCAAACGCTTAGCGTCAGCGGCGGCTACACGATGATGTGAAGCAGATCGAGGAAAAGGGTCGATCTGCGAGCGTGGAGATGATCGAGACAGATCTGACGGCGGAACGAATTCGCGCCAACACGGCCGCCGGGTACTGGCGGAACGAGACGGTCGACGTGTATCTCGACCGGTGGGCGCGCGAGCGGCCGGACAAGACGGCGGTCGTGGATGCGAGCGGGCGGCTCACGTGGTCTCAGCTCGCGCGGACGGTCGAGCGTGTCGCCTATGGCCTCGCCGATCAGGGGATCGGCGCGGGCTCGGTCATCTCCTGCCAGCTGCCGAACTGGACCGAGTTCGTGGTGCTGGCGCTGGCCGCGACCCGGCTCGGAGCGATCCTGAACCCGATCCCGCCGACGTACCGGGCCAACGAGCTGCGCTTCATCCTCGAGACGCTGGAGGCGCAAGCCCTGGTCGTCCCGCAGCGCTTCCGTAACTTCGACTACGTCGAGATGGTCGAGGGGCTGCGCGCCGGCGCGCCCCGGCTCGAGCGCGTGTGGATCGCGCGCGGCACGCCCGGACGCGACATGCTGCCGTTCGCCGCGCTGCTCGACACCGCGTGGGAGACGCGCGCGGGGCGGCGTCCGCTGGCCGGGACCGACCCCAACGCGGTGTCCGAAGTCATCTTCACCTCGGGGACCACCGGCGAGCCCAAGGGCGTCATGCACACGTCGAACACGGTGCTGTCCATCATCTATCCGTTGATCGAGCGCCTGGCCTTCAGCGAGCGCGACGTCACGCTCATGTCATCGACGTTCGGCCACCAGACCGGCTTCCTCTACGGCTACAACATGACCGTGCTGCTCGGCGGCACCGGGGTCTGGCTCGACGTGTGGAACGCGGAGGAGGCCGCGCGGCTGATCGCGGCCGAGCGCGTGACGTTCACGATGGGCGCGACCCCGTTCGTCCAGGATCTGACGTCGACCCCGGCGCTCGAGCGTCACGACGTCTCCTCGCTCCGCGTGTTCATCTCCGCCGGCGCGCCGATCCCCCGCAAGCTCGTGGAGGACGCGCGGAGCCGGCTCGGGTGCGCGATCTCCGCGGGGTGGGGGATGACCGAGAACGGCTGCGTGACCTGCAACGGGCTCGACGATCCCGACGAGAAGGTCTTCGGCACCGACGGCGCGCCGCTGCCGGGCATGGAGGTCGCAATCGTCGACGACGACGGCGCCCCGGTGCCGCCCGCGAGCGAAGGCAACCTGCTCGTGCGCGGACACTCGCAGTTCGTCGGTTACTGGAAGCGTCCGCAGTTCACCCGCGAGGCCCACACGCCCGACGGTTGGTTCAAGACCGGCGACCGCGGCGTGATCGATGCCGGCGGCTACCTCTCGATCACCGGGCGCTCGAAGGACCTGATCATCCGCGGCGGCGAGAACATCTCGGCCTTCGAGGTCGAGAACGTGCTGTTCACGCATCCGAAGATCGCGGGCGTGGCGCTGGTGGCCATGCCCGATCGGCGGCTGGTCGAGCGCGCGTGCGCGTTCGTGATCCCGCGGCCGGGCCCGGCCCCCACCCTCGCCGAGCTGGTGGAATACCTCGAGGCTCGGAAGCTCGCGCGCCACAAGTTCCCGGAGCGGCTCGAGCTGGTGAGCGAGTTCCCCATGACGCCGAGCGGGAAGGTCCAGAAGTACCGGCTGCGCGAGGTCATCGCCGCGAAGCTCCTG